>Ga0209162_1002920_pt1 | contig 14354 bp, 10 predicted proteins | sample YNPNPMetaG_FD_187121 | JGI IMG/M metagenome (GOLD analysis project Ga0209162, IMG submission 187121) | Anoxygenic and chlorotrophic microbial mat microbial communities from Yellowstone National Park, USA - YNP NP MetaG (SPAdes) (version 2) ... | reverse complement strand
TGTGGCAGGGAAAAATTCCAAAAGGCCGGATGTGCCCGGTGGTAAATTTGATTCATTGCTAGACGCCGTTTTTAATAGTGTAGATGATGGGATTAGCGTTCTGGATAAGGATCTTAATATCGTCTACGTCAATCCGACAATGGAGAAGTGGTATGCTCAAAACCTCCCCCTCATTGGGAAAAAATGCTATTTCGCCTATCATAATAAGCAAAAGCCCTGTGATCCATGTCCTTCCTTGAGAGCGATTCAAACTGGAAAGAGGGAAAGTGAAACCGTGGAAGGGCTTCCCGGTTCGCCTGCTAAGTGGTTGGATGTTTATTCCTTTCCCGTTAAAGATCAACGGACAGGGGAAATCATTGGAGTTTCAGAATTCGTTAGAGACATAACGAACATTGTCCAAAAGGAAGAAGCTTTAAGAGCGACCCAGGCTCAACTTGATGCTCTTTTCCAGAATATGATGGAGGGTGTGGCCTTTCACGAAATTGTAAGGGGCGAAAACGGCATACCTATAAATTACAGAATTTTGAAGGTAAATCCACAGTATGAACGTATCGTGGGTATTCCTGCTGAAAAGGCGGTTGGGAAATTAGCAACAGAAGTTTACGGCACGGAGAAACCCCCGCTTTTTATGGAGTATGTCGGGGTCGTTATGTCTCGCAAGCCTCTTGTGTTGGAAACCTATGTGGATGAAGTGAAGAAATACTTTCACATATCTGTCGTTCCCTGGGGTGATAACGGCTTTTTCACGGTTTTTGCAGATCTTACAGATCGTAAGCATATGGAACTTCAAATTCAAAGAGGACAAAAGCTTGAAGCTATTGGTCTTCTTGCCGGAGGTATTGCTCACGATTTAAACAACATCTTACAGATCATAAGTGGCTACACTGAAATTGCTTTGCAAAGAATTTCTTCTGATCATAACCTGTGGGAGCCTCTTAATTACATACAGGATGCGGGGAAGAGAGCAGCAGATCTGGTGCGTCAAATTCTTACTTTCAGCCGTCGTTACCCATCTCATCCCGCTATCATAAACGTCAATGAAAACATCAGCAATTTGCTTAAAATGATTAAGAGACTTATCGGAGAACATATAGTTGTTGAGTTTTATCCAGCTGAGGATATTGGTTTTATTAAGATTGATCCTGCCATGTTCGATCAGTTGATCATAAATCTTTGCGTTAATGCTCGTGATGCCATGCCCAAAGGTGGAGAGCTCGTGATAAGAACCAAACATGTTGTGGTCGATGAGGATTATATTCAAAACCATCCTTGGGCTTTGCCAGGTGATTATGTCTGTATCTTAGTCTCGGATTCTGGAGAAGGTATTCCTCCCGAGGTTATAGATAAAATTTTCGATCCTTTTTTTACAACCAAGGAACATGGCAAGGGAACCGGTCTAGGTCTTGCTACCGTTTACGGCATTGTAAAGCAGCATAACGGTATGATTCATGTTTACAGCGAACTGGGCAAAGGAACGACCTTTAAAGTTTATTTTCCTTTTATCCATTCTGACGCACGCAATCATCTTTCTGACACCTCAAATGCCAGGAACTTTAGGGGTAAGGAAACTGTGCTTTTAGCAGAAGATGACGATGAAGTCAGACGGTTTGTTAAGTCTGTTCTTGAAGATGCAGGGTACAAAGTTATAGAAGCTCGGGATGGTGTAGAAGCTTGGGAACTTGCTGTGAAAATGAGAAAATCTATTGATCTTCTCGTAATGGACGTGGTTATGCCAAAATTTGGTGGGATTGAAGTTGCCGCTAGACTTAAATCTATGAACTTTATCAAGCCCGTGGTGTTTATGAGTGGTTATAGTGAAGATGCCTTTCCTGTAAAGGAATTACCCAAAGATCAACATGTTGCTTACATTTCGAAACCGTTTAGCCGTGAGGAGTTTCTTTTGATCGTAAGAGAACCCCTTGACCGATATAAGCACAAATAAAAATCCCCCAACATCTACCAGAGTGTACCATGACACAGACTGCAATGCTTACCGTTGCTTCCTTCCGGACCTGGCGGGGTTCACATCCGTCTGTTACATGGTGTCCGGTAGTGTTGAGGGACAACTCTAAGATAAAAGTTTGATCTGGGAAAATCAACATCTTTTTGATGCTGTTCTGAAAAGGTCAATTATTGCCGGTACACACAATGGTTGAATATATATCCTATCCGTCACCCTGGACTAGGTGAGATATCTCCTCAAGAGATGCCTCGCTTACGCTTGGCATGACAAGTAAGAAAGACTGTCACCCCTAGCGATACAGACTGTGTCATAATCACATTCACAGGATCATTCATTGTAGGGGCGACGTCCCGTTTCAGCGGGTCTCTCCTATACGGCATCCCGAAAGAAGTGCTGGGATTCCTCGGCACGTCGTGCCTTGGAATGACAGAAAGGGCTGTCACCCCGAGCGTCAGCGAGGGGTCTCCATGCCTTTCTCATGGGGATGCCTCCACTACATAAACGCACATCGAATTGCGACACAGTTTCGATAGAGAGGTGTCTTCTCAATAAATGCCTCGCTTACGCTCGGCAATCCCGCGGAACGCGGTATTAGGACACCCCCTATCAACGGGTGACTTCCTCGTAAAAGCATCCTACAATAGAACCCGATTCAGGGTAAATTCCTTGACAGTTTTTTGTGGTGCATGTTATCGGAAGCGTAATTTTTAAGGCGAACAAGAACAGGGGAGTAAGATATGATTAAAAGGAAAGAGTTGAAGCCGTCTGAAGATACAACAGGGCAGACGATACCAAAAAAGGGCATGGTAGAAAGTATTGAAGAAGATGATGTGCTCGAACTTGAAGAAGTGGTTGAGGAACCAGACCTTCTACCAGTAGGAGATGATCTCGATGAACTTTTAAAAGAGGATGTTGGTGATGATTTTGACTTCGATATTGAAAAATTGGATTCAGAACTTGGCGTGGAAGAAGATGGAAAGCTGACAGAGGAAATTTCTATTGATGTAACTTCCGAAGAACCTAAACCTTCATCTGCCGCTGTATCTCCGCCTCCGTCTTCACCTGCCCCGTCATCTCAAGAAGCTATAGATGACCTTTTTCAGGAAGCTTTGCTTGAGGCTGAAAGTCCTTCAGACACTGGAGACATTGGTCAAGAAGTGACCGAAGCACCAGTGTCTAAGGCTGTGGAACCCAAACCGTTGACTGTACATTCCCAGCAGGATGTAGAATATATCATCGATGAACTTGAGAAACGTTTGATGGCAAAGTTTGAAACGTTCGTTCAGCAACAGTTACCGTCGATTGTGCTTGAAACGGTCCGCCAAGAATTGAAAGCTCTACTGAAAGAACTGGAGGAACAGTAAAAGTATGAACAGGGAACTGTTACCAAAAGCCTATGATTTTAGAGAAGTCGAACAAAAGTGGTATGAATTTTGGCTAGAGAAAGACTTTTTCCACGCCAACGTAGATAGTTCCAAGCCTCCCTTTTCAATAGTTATTCCTCCACCCAATGTTACCGGTCAGCTTCACATGGGGCACGCCCTTAATAACACTCTTCAGGATATGCTCTGCCGCTACAAAAGACTTCAAGGATATGAAGTGCTTTGGGTTCCTGGCACAGATCATGCCGGTATCGCTACTCAAAACGTTGTAGAGCGAGAACTTGCTGCAGAGGGGAAGACTCGCTACGACCTGGGGCGTGATGCTTTCATTGAACGAGTATGGCAGTGGAAGGAAAAGTACGGCAACATTATCATCAATCAGTTGAAACGCCTTGGAGCGTCCTGCGATTGGAAACGTCAACGATTTACAATGGATGAAGGCCTTTCAAAGGCTGTTCGCATAGTGTTTGTACGTCTTTATAAGGAAGGTCTGATATACCGCGGAGAACGTATGATTAACTGGTGTCCTCGGTGTTCGACAGCTTTAGCTAATATTGAAGTGGAAGGTGAAGAACAGGAGGGAGCCCTTTATTATATCCGTTACCCGCTGGAAGATGGCTCAGGATACCTTACCGTAGCCACCACTCGCCCGGAAACCATGCTCGGTGATACCGCCGTTGCTGTTAATCCAGAAGATAAGCGGTATCGGCATCTCATTGGGAAAAAGGTTATCTTGCCTCTTGCCGGTCGTATTATCCCTATAATTGCCGATGAATACGTGGATGTGGAATTCGGTACCGGCGCCCTTAAAGTAACTCCGGCTCACGATTTTAACGACTTTGAACTGGCTCAGAAACACGGACTTGAGTTTATTCAGGTCATCGACTCATCGGGCAAAATGACTTCCCATGCCGGTTCTAAATACGAAGGTCTTGATCGCTATGCCTGCCGAAAAGCTGTAGTGGAAGATCTCAAAGCTCAGGGACTTCTTGACCGGATCGAACCTTACAAACATCGTGTAGGTCATTGCTATCGCTGTAAGAGCGTTGTTGAACCGATGATGTCGCTTCAATGGTTTGTTCGCACAAAACCTCTTGCCGAAAAAGCGATGGAAGCGGTTCGACAGGGTAGGACTCGCATTATTCCTTCTAAGTGGGAAAAGGATTACTTCAACTGGCTTGAAAATATTGAAGACTGGTGTATCAGCAGGCAAATATGGTGGGGACATCGCATTCCGGCGTGGTATTGTTCATCATGCGGTGAAATTACGGTATCTGAAGAAGATCCTTCAATGTGTGCTCACTGCGGAAGTCGTGAAATTTCTCAGGATCCCGATGTCCTTGATACCTGGTTTAGTTCTGCTTTGTGGCCCTTTACTACCATGGGATGGCCAGAAAAGACAAAGGAGCTTGAAAGATTCTACCCAACTTCGGTGCTCGTTACCGGCTTTGATATTTTGTTCTTCTGGGTGGCACGTATGATGATGATGGGACTTCACTTCATGGGTGATGTGCCTTTCTACGACGTCTATGTCCACGCTCTCGTAAGGGATGCTCAGGGACAGAAAATGAGCAAATCTCGTGGGAACGTCATTGATCCACTTGTTATGATTGAACGATACGGAACCGACGCTTTCAGGTTTACTCTCGCTGCCTTCGCCGCTCAGGGACGAGATATTAAGCTTTCTGAAGAACGCATCGAAGGTTACAGGCACTTTATAAACAAAATCTGGAACGCCTCCCGCCTCGTTTTAATGAACCTTGAAGATTTTGATCCTTCAATTTCTAAAAATTACACCACTCAACCTGAACAATTGTTCCACAGGTGGATTCTTAGCAGGCTTCATGATGTTATCTCCGAAGTCAGGCAGGCGATGGATGAATATCGCTTCAATGATTACGCTCAGACGCTTTACCAATTTTTCTGGCACGAATACTGTGACTGGTATTTGGAAATGATTAAGCCGGAGTTTTACGGCGAAGACAGGGATCGCCGTGTAACAGCTCAGGCTTTGGTTTTATTCATGCTCAGGCAGATGCTTATCATGTTTCATCCAATTATGCCCTTCGTTACTGAAGAAATCTGGCATAGACTTCCCGGAACTGAAGGAAGCATTATGGAAGCGAGTTTTCCTGTGGAGTCTCCTGTATGGAAGAGTGTTGATGTCGAACGAGATATGAGATTTTTGCAAGAACTTGTTACAGCAATAAGAAATATTCGCGGTGAGATGAATATCGCTCCCGGGCTCGAAGTGGATGTGGTCTGCCGGTATCAGGAAGATAGGGAAAGGATGATTGCTGAAAACTACGAATACCTGGTGAAGGAACTGGCTAGAGTTAAACACTTTAGCATTCTTCCTATGGAAGGCACGAGCAAACCCAAGTTTGCTGCAACAGGTGTTGCCGGATCCTCCGAAGTTTCGGTCATTTTGAAGGATTTGCTTGATTTTGACTCAGAATTGAAGCGGGTGGACAAGGAGATTGGGAAGCTCGAATCAGAAGTTACCGTAATCCAGAAGAAACTCCATAACGAAGATTTTCTGAAGAAGGCGCCCGAAGAAGTGGTCGAAAAAGAGAAGGAAAAACTCAAACGTCTTATGGACAAGCTCCAGAAACTTCGTATCCATCGCGATCATGTTGCGAGCATCCAGCGTGGGGAGTGATGATAATTGAAGGAATAGATGTTAAATGTAGGGGCAACCGGCTGGTCGCCCCTATCGCCGTCGGAAGAGGATGAGATGCCGTCGTTAGAATGGCTTATTGCAGAGGCTCTGAAAGAAGACCTGGGATCTGGGGACGTTACAACAACCGCTATTGTGGATCCTCACGTAAAGGGTCGAGCTGAAATAATTGCCAAAGAAACATTTGTTCTTTCGGGAATTGATGTTGCAATCAGAACTTTTAGTTATCTTGACCCTGAAATAGAAGCAGCACGGTATTCTTCTGATGGAGAAGAAGTGCCCAGAGGGGAAGTAATATGCAGCCTCTCTGGTTCGGTGAGAGCACTTCTCGGAGCAGAACGGGTGGCTCTGAATTTTCTTCAGCATCTTTCAGGAATTGCAACTTTTACAAGGCGTTTTGTCAAAGAGATAGAGGAAGCCTTTCAGAGCGAGGGGCTTTCAGAAATAACGTGCTGGATACTTGATACGAGAAAAACCACGCCTCTTTTACGATCCCTGGAAAAACAAGCGGTTCGCCACGGTGGTGGTAAAAATCATCGTTTTGGCTTGTTTGACGGCGTCCTTATAAAGGAAAACCATATTGTTGCTGCAGGAGGGTCTGTAAAGGAAGCTATACGTAGAGCTAAATCTGCTGTGCACCATCTTCTGAAGATAGAAGTTGAGGTAGAAAATCTCAGCCAGCTAAGAGAAGCAATAGAAGCTGGGGCTGATATGGTTTTGCTTGATAATTTTACCGTTGATGAAGTAAAAGAAGCGGTTGCTATGTGTAGGGGGGTGATCCCCTGCGAGATTTCCGGAGGAGTGAGCCTTAGCAACGTAAGGCTTTTTGCCAAAACCGGAGCAAACTTTATTAGCGCTGGAGCAATTACTCATTCAGCCCCGGCGGTGGATATAAGCATGAAATTAAGAGAAATCTGGGAATAGGGACATTGAATGAGCACCAATGTCTCTTCGGTTAGACTAAAACAAAGTTAGGAGGTTAATAGGAATGAACATTTTTACTATGGTTTATGCGGTAGGAACTGCTTACGCTCAACAGGGATCTCCACAACCCGCAGGAGGAGGACTGGCGGCTATTATACCTCTTGTGTTTATGATCCTGATTTTCTACTTCTTGATCATCAGACCTCAGCAGAAACGCCAAAAGGAACATCGCAATATGCTTGCGAATCTTAAAAAAGGCGATCAGGTGATTACTCAAGGCGGACTCATAGGGACAATAACTGGCATTACAGAATCGTTTGTAACTCTTGAGGTGGCTGACAGTGTTAAAGTAAAAGTTCAGAGAGCATACATTGCTGGTGTTATGAATCCATCCAAGGATAAGGAACAATCAAAGGACAAAGAGCAATAAAAAGGAGGCTAGGAATTGATCTCTCTGAAATGGCGTTTCCTTTTTGTGCTTGTTGTATGCGTTGCTGCGATTATCTATCTTATTCCTTCCGTGAGCCCTCAACTCCCATCCTGGTGGAAGGGTGTCCTTCCAAGAGAAAAGCTTCATTTGGGGCTTGATCTGCAGGGCGGTATACACCTGGTTTTGGAAGTGCAAACAGATAAGGCCGTGGAGAGTTTTGTTGATAGGCAAATCGAGGAATTTAAAGATCTATTTCGAAAAGAATCCATTCCTTTTGAAAAGATCGAACGTCACGGGCTTTCGGAGGTTATGCTTAAGTTTCCTGCAGATACTTCCGTGACCAAGGTAGAAGAAATCGTTAAGAAGAATTTTCCCCTGTTTGCTGTAAAAAATAGCGAAACAACGGGGGAAGGAGTGGTTGTTAGCTTAGCGCTGGTGGATCAGGAAATTACTCATATCAAGCAGATGGCTGCTCGCCAGGCGCTTGAAACCATCAGGAATCGAGTGGACCAATTTGGAGTGAGCGAACCGGATATACGTCCCCAGGGTAATGATCGTATTCTCGTTCAGCTTCCAGGTGTAAAAGATCCCGAACGGGCAATTGCCATTATAGGAAAGACGGCCCAACTCGAATTCAAACTTGTTGACGAAACTGCCCGTTCCGAAGATGTAGCGCAGGGAAAGCTTCCTCCGGGATCCAAAGTCTATCCAATGAGACATTTTGATCCTGCAACCGGTAAAGTTCAGCAAACGGAGATCGTCTTAAAGGATAGAACTCTTCTTACCGGCGAATACATTACGGATGCTCGAGTGAGAATCGACCAACAGTATAATCGCCCTTACGTGGCTCTGGAGTTTGATCCTCAGGGAGCGCGTATTTTTGAGAGAATCACGGGTGAGCATGTCAAAGAGCGGTTGGCCATTGTCCTGGACGGAGTGGTTTACTCTGCTCCCGTTATTCAGGAAAAGATTGCTGGAGGCAAAGCCAGCATAACTGGTTCTTTTACTATGGATGAAGCAAGGGATTTAGCGATAGTGCTTCGAGCTGGAGCATTACCGGCACCGATTAAGATTCTGGAAAAGCGAACGGTTGGGCCATCCCTTGGGCAAGACTCAATTAGAAAAGGGATTGTTGCAGCCCTTGTTGGCGGAATCGCGATTGTTGTTTTTATGGCCTTCTATTATCGTTTTGCCGGGCTTATTGCTGACCTGGCTCTTATTATGAACATTCTTCTTATTCTGGCAGCCCTTGCTGCATTCCAGGCGACCTTAACTCTTCCCGGTATAGCTGGTATAATTTTAACCATAGGTATGGCGGTTGATGCCAACGTGCTCATTTATGAAAGAATCCGTGAAGAACTTCGACTGGGCAAGACACCTCGCGCTGCTATCGATGCAGGATTCAGCAGGGCTACGGTGACTATAGTGGACTCCAATGTTACAACTCTTATCGCTGCTGTTGTGCTCTTTCAGTTCGGGACAGGACCTGTAAAAGGTTTTGCCGTGACGCTTTCCATAGGTATTCTTGCAAGTATGTTTACGGCAATAATTGTGAGCAGGATGATTTTCGACTACTGGCTTATGCAGCGAAGAGTTACGGAATTGAGTATTTAGGAGGAGACTCCTCATCCCGCGTTCCGCGGGATTCGGGATGGCAGCCCTTCCTGTCATTCCGAGGCGTCCCGAGCGAAGCGAGGGAACACCGAGGAATCTCCTGAGGAGACCCCTCGCTAACGCTCGGGGTGACAAAAAAAGGAGCGGAGGTATAAAAGAAGGAATGGGAATGAGATATATTATAAAACCTGACGTGAACATCGATTTCGTAGGGAAGCGATATCTTGCTCTTGCTTTTTCTATCGCTTTAACCTTGGCGGGCGTTTTGGCTATTGTTTTCCGAGGCGGTTTAAACATGGGGATCGATTTTGCTGGTGGAACAATCATCCAGGTAAAGTTTACTGAGACTGTTGATATTCAAAAGATTAGATCTGCTCTCGAGCCCCTTGGAGTAGCAAGTAGTGCCATTCAGCAGATTGGATCGCCCACTGATCAGGAGTATATTATAAGAACAAATATCCATGAAGAAACGGAAACCTCGGTGAGTGAGAAGATCCATAGCGAATTGGAGAGAATTTTTGGTAAGGGTAAAGTAGAAATTCGTCGTGTCGAAATGGTTGGTCCCAAAATAGGTAAGGACCTTCGAGAAAAGGCTCTCCTCACGGTTTATTATTCTCTTTTGTTTATGGCTATCTACATCGCTGGGCGATTTGAGTCAAAGTGGACTAAGAGCATACTTATCAGTGCTGGTCTTTTTGGGGGTCTTAAACTTCTTGAAGCTATGGGTATAGGTTATGGAATTCTATCAGTTGTGGCTCTTGTCGTTACTATTGTGCTTTTCTGGGTTTTTCATCTTCCCTACGCTCTGGGTGCTATTCTCTCGCTTATTCATGACGTAATGATGACTGTCGGGATTTTTGCCATCCTCAATAAGGAGTTCGATCTAACGGTTATAGCGGCTATTCTGACGATAATCGGATATTCGCTTAACGATACAATAATTGTATTCGATCGTATCAGGGAAAATATCAGGAAAGAGCGAGGTGTTGATTTTAAGACGATTGTTAACAACAGTGTCAACCAGACTCTTAGCCGCACAATACTAACATCTGGCACAACCCTTATTGTTGTGGTGGCTCTTCTGATTTTCGGTAGCGCTGTTATTAAAGATTTTGCCTTTGCCCTGTTTATAGGTGTGCTTACGGGAACCTATTCATCGATATTCATAGCCGTACCAGTTCTTATTCTGTATGAGGAAAAAGTAGCGGCTCGAAAAATCAGGGAGCCCGCACTGTTGAAGAAACCGAGCAGGGCTTGAGTTTTGCTGGGTTTATGCATAGCTTGCAAGCTTGACATTAGTCGGATAATTTGGCATTGAAAGATATGCAAAGAGTGCCGGAGTGGTGAAACTGGCAGACGCGCTGGACTCAAAATCCAGTGGGCCTCGTGCCCGTGAGAGTTCGAGTCTCTCCTCCGGCACCACAGAATTAAACCTAAGAAACCACAGGCCGTAAGACCTACGGCTTTTGTTTTTGGTTAAGGAGGAGTTGAAAAGACATGGCGCGGATTACAATCGAAGATTGCATGAAAAAAATAGATAGCCGTTTTGCTCTTGTTCATCTTGCTATACGGCGAGTGCTTCAACTTCGTAAAGGGGCTAAACCGCTTGTGGATGCTGACAATAGGGAAATTGTTCTGGCTTTGAGGGAAATTGCTGCAGGAAAGGTTACTCTAGAAAATATCGACTTGCTTGAAAAAAGCATCATTGGTGAGACCGGACTTCCTGGTCGGGAATTGTTTGACCAAGAAGCTATACGGGATAGCTTTGAAGAAGAAGTGAAACGCTTTGGAGAACAAGGAGCCGTGGCCGAACTCCCAGAAGATTCATTCCACGAAGAGGACACCTCTCAGGACGAACAGGCATGAAAAAACTGGGAATTCTTCCTTATCTGAAAAAACGTGATATTTTGAATGACCCAGAAGCTGACTCTCAGCGGCTTAAGAAGCTGGGGGATACCTACATTTCTCTGGATCTACTCCATGATGCGCTGGACTTTTACGAAAAAGCAAAGGATCTTTCTGGCATTGAAACTATCTTTGAAAAGGCCCTGGAAGAGGGGGATTTTTTTCTGGTGAAACAGACAACCAAAATTCTGGGCAAAAGCCTTTCCAATGAAGAATGGTTAAAGCTTGCAAAGAATGCTGAAGAAAAAGGCAAATTCTTTTTTGCTCTGGAAGCTTACCGTGAGGTCGGCGCTCAGGATGAAGTGTGCAGGCTTGGTGTTACTACAGCCACCTTGCTTCAAGAGTCATCCCAGCAGGCTCTTGACATGCCTGACAGTGGTGCTTAAAAAACCCCTGTGCCTCCTAAAATTATCCAATTATGCTGATTTCCGGTTAAATATTAAATTGTGAGGGTAATAAAGTTTATGGGTGTGGGGATAGGACATTATGAAACGTGATTATTATGAAGTACTTGGTGTGCCAAGGACGGCTACTGAGGAAGAGATTAAGAAAGCCTACCGTAAACTCGCCTTTCAGTATCACCCGGATAGAAACCCTGGAGACAAAGAAGCTGAAGAAAAATTCAAAGAGGCTGCAGAAGCCTATGAGGTGCTTCGAGACCCTGAGAGGCGACGTCTCTACGATATGTATGGTCATGATGGGTTGAAGCGGAGTGGGTATGAGGGCTTCCATTCCTATCAGGATATTTTTTCAAGTTTCGGGGATATATTCGAGGAGTTTTTCAGAACCTTCGGTTTTGAAACCCGTAGCCGCACATCAGCCAGACCTGGAAATGATCTTCTTTATAAGCTGAAAATATCTTTTGAAGAAGCCGTCCTCGGAACCGAAAAAGAAATCGAAATTTATACCTATGTTACCTGTGAAAAATGCGGCGGAAGCGGTGCTTCTCCTGGCACTCATGAGGTGATTTGCCCTGTATGTAACGGCTCCGGGCAGGTTTACCAGACACGCGGGTTCTTCCGCATTGGCACAACCTGTTCAAGATGTAAGGGAAGTGGGCGGATTTTAAGATCTCCCTGCAGTGCCTGTGGTGGTGAAGGAAGAGTCGAGCGAACGAAGCGGATTAAAGTTCGTATACCCGCAGGTGTAGATACCGGTATGCGGGTTAGAATCCGAGGCGAAGGCGAAAGCGGATACAGAGGAGGTCCTCCAGGGGATCTTTACGTTCAGGTAGAGGTAGAACCGCACGATTTCTTCGAACGGGATGGATCAACGCTTTACGTTAAGGTGCCAGTCCACTTCGTGGAAGCTATTCTGGGAGCAGATATTCAGGTGCCAACGTTGGAAGGAATAGAAACTATAAGGCTAGAACCTGGAACTCCCCCGGGTTACACAGTAAGACTTCCTGGAAAAGGGGTGCCGGATCCTCGTTCAGGTCGGCGAGGTGATTTGCTGGTGGAAATTTCAGTGGAAATTCCAAAGAACATAACAAAGCGCCAGAAGGAGTTGCTGGAAGAGTTCATCAAAATTGAACGAGAAAGGGGAGGAAAGAAGCAACGATGGTGGTCATGGTCGAAGGATAACCGAAGTAAAACCGCATCGGCAAAATGATCTTGGGCTCTCTGTGCTCTCTGTGGTAAAAAGACAAGGAGTTCTTGATGGGTGACTTCAGTCCCGCACCCCCCCTTATCTCACCATGGAGCACACAGAAAAAACACAGAGGGCATTCTGAGAATTGAAGTTCCATGTCTGGTGTTGGGTAAAGAAAAATTTTCATGTAAGGAGAGAATCCTGAAATGATCGAAGTAGAGGGACTTACAAAATATTACGGTCCTATTGCTGCCATTGTGGATGTGAGTTTTCGTGTAGATAAAGGGGAAATTGTTGGATTTCTGGGACCTAATGGGGCAGGGAAATCTACCACCATAAAGATTCTTACCTGCTACATGCCACCGTCTGCAGGCACGGCAACGATAAACGGTTTCGACTGCCTCGAAGATTCGTTGAAGGTTAGAGAACAGATCGGTTACCTGCCAGAAAATGTTCCGCTTTACAAAGAAATGACGGTTCGCCGATTTCTCGAATTTGTGGCTTCTGCAAAGCGCGTTGATAAATCGGCCGTTAAGCGGGAAATTAACAGGGTTATCGAATTATGCGGTATAGAAAATGTGGCAGGAAGAATTATCGGTAATCTTTCCAAAGGCTATCGTCAGCGAGTCGGACTTGCTCAAGCTCTTATCGGTAATCCTCCGGTTCTTATCCTCGATGAACCCACCATCGGGCTAGACCCTGCCCAGATTGTAGAAATGCGGAATCTTATAAAGACTCTGGGGCAGGATCATACTATCCTGATGAGTAGCCATATTCTGCCAGAAGTGGCTCAGACCTGTAACCGTGTGATTATCATTAATAAAGGACGTATTGTTGCAACCGATTCTCCGGAAAGATTAACTCGTCAATTGCAGAAAAACGCTCAAATTACGGTTGGATTCGAGTCGCCAGTTGATCCTGAAACACTCAAATCTGTGTTGCGACATATACCAGGGGTTAGAGATATTGCCCCGGCTGGCGATAACGGTGCAAAATGGTATATAGACACGGATCACGAAAAAGATATTCGAGCAGACGTAGCAAAGGCTTTAGTGGAGAAGGGATTAAGGCTTGTGGAATTAAAAAGCGTTGATATGAGCCTTGAGGAAGTGTTCATGCATCTTGTTACAGAAGAAGAATATTCTTCATCTGCGGAGGCTGTATAGTATGCGTGGATTTTGGGCAGTTTACAAAAAGGAGCTCTATTCCTTTTGGGCGTCACCTATACTCTACGTGGTGATGTTTGTTTTTTTCCTTCTATCCGGGTATTTTTTTTATAGTGCTGTGGCCTACTACAATGTGGTTAGTTTTCAGGCCACACAGAACCCATTCCTGGCTCAGGAACTAAACGCTATATCTATGGTGATAAGACCTTTTCTGTTTGATACTAGCATAGTGCTGCTTCTTCTATCACCTCTCCTTACAATGAGACTTTTTGCCGAAGAGAAAAAAACCGGCACCATTGAGCTGCTTTTTACTTATCCCATAACTGATATTGCTCTGGTTTATGCTAAGTTTGCCGCAGTGCTTACGGTTCTTGTTGTGCTCCTTCTGGGCACCCTGCCTTATATGGTTCTTCTCGGGTATCTCACGAAACTTTCCGTGGGAGCAGTGATAAGCGGTTATCTTGGAGTAATACTCATGGGCGGAGCTTTCCTATCTCTTGGGCTTTTTACATCAGCCCTAACTCAGAACCAAATTGTTGCTGCGACGCTCTCTTTCGGGGCTCTTCTGGGTTTCTGGATCATTTCCTGGATGAAATCCATAAGTTATTCAACACTTGGAAAGGTGTGTGAGTATATCTCTCTTACGTATCACTTTGATCCCTTCGCAAAAGGGCTTATTGATACAAGACACCTGGCTTAT
>Ga0209162_1002917_pt1 | contig 14368 bp, 8 predicted proteins | sample YNPNPMetaG_FD_187121 | JGI IMG/M metagenome (GOLD analysis project Ga0209162, IMG submission 187121) | Anoxygenic and chlorotrophic microbial mat microbial communities from Yellowstone National Park, USA - YNP NP MetaG (SPAdes) (version 2) ... | reverse complement strand
TAGGTCCGCCTTGACCGCCATGTACGTTCATTTAACATTGTCGAGCTACCCCCGCAACCCGGCGCCCAGTTCCTGGCGCAGCCGGGCGACGATGCGCCCCACCTGCCGGGCGACGATCTCGTCGCTCAAGGTCTTATCCGGCGCCTGGAAGGTGAGGGCGTAGGCCAGGCTCTTTTTGCCCGCCGGCACCGGCTCCCCCCGATACAGGTCGAACAGTCTCGCCTCCTTCAGCAAAAAGCCGCCCGTTTCGACGATCAGCCTGTGCACGGCCGCAGCCGGCACCGTTTCGTCCACCACCACCGCCAGGTCTTGCCGCACAGCCGGATAGGGCGAGAGCGGTTCGACGTACCAGGAGGGTGGCACCTGGGCCAGCAACGCCTCCAGGTCCAGCTCGGCGACGGCAACCCGCAGGTCGGGCAGGTCGAACGCCTGGCGCACCGCCGGGTGCAACTCGCCCAGGAAGCCGATCTCGACCTCACCCAGGCGCAGGCGCGCTGTGCGGCCCGGCTGGAAGGTGGGATGCTCCGCCGGCTCGTACACGGCGCCGGAAAGGTGCAGCCGTGCCAGCAGTGTCTCGACCACCCCCTTGAGGTCAAAGAAATCCAGTCCCGGCCCCGGCACCGCCAGCCAATGCCGGTCTTCACGCTGGCCGGCCATCAGCAGCGCCAGGCGCAGCGGCTCGTCGGGCAGTTCCTGGCCCGGTCGCGGCAGGAAGACCTTGCCCACCTCGAACAAGGCTACCCGATTGCAGGAGCGCAGGTTGGTCGCCGCCACCTCCAACACGCCGGGCAGCAGGCTGCGGCGCATGACCGACCGCTCCTGGGTGATGGGGTTGGCCAGGGTGACATAGGCCGCAGGGTCAAGCTCCGCCGCCGTGCGGCCGGGGACAAGGGCCGCCTCGCGGCTCAGGCTGGTGAGCGAGTAGGCGATCACCTCCTGCAACCCACAGGCGGCCAGCAGATCGCGCACCCGCTCCTCCAGCTCCAGGGCGCGGTTGGTCCGCTGCGGCGGCAGCCGGTCGGCCAGCCCGGTCGCCGGGATGCGGTCGTAGCCATAGACACGGGCAATCTCCTCAATCAGGTCGGCCGGGTATTCGCAGTCGAGGCGGTGAGGAGGCACTGTCACCCGGAGTGTGGATTCCGGATTGCGTGTGCACTTGAATTCCAGCGATTCGAGGATGCGCTCGATCTCGTCGAGGGTAAACTGGATGCCCAGGCAGCGTTCAACCTCCTCAGCCGTCAGGTCAATGACCACCGGTTTGGCCCTGACCGGGTAAGCGTCCACCATCCCCCGGGCGACCGTGCCCCCGGCCAGGGCGCGCATCAGTTCGCTGGCGCGACGGGCAGCCAGTTCGGCCAGGGCGGGATGGATGCCCCGGCCAAAGCGCAGGCTGGCCTCGCTGGGCAGCTTGAGGGCCTGGGTGGTCCGTCGGATATTCAGGAAGTGGAAATTGGCCGATTCGAGCAGAATATTGCGCGTATGATCGTCAATCTCGGTCTCCAGCCCCCCCATCACCCCGGCCACAGCGATGGGGCCGGCGGTGTCGCAGATGAGCAGGGTCTGCTCGTCGAACGTGCGGTCCACCCCGTCGAGGGTGGTCATCTTTTCCCCTGCCCTGGCGCGGCGGACGATGATCGTCGGCGGGCCGCCGCCGGCGCGGGCCACCAGCTTATCATAGTCAAAAGCGTGGAGCGGCTGACCCCACTCCAGCATGACATAGTTGGTGATGTCCACCACATTGTTGATGGGCCGCATCCCGGCCCTGCGCACCCGGTCCCGCATCCACTGCGGCGCGGGGCCGATCTGCGCTCCCTGGATGACCGTGGCGATGTAGCGGGGACACAGGTCGGGGTCCCAGATTTCGACGCGGGCCAGGGTTTCGACAGGCGGGCCGTCGGTCTGCCAGTCGGTGTCCGGGTAGCGCAGCGTCGCGCCGGTCAGCGCCGCCACCTCCCGCGCCACCCCGATCATGCTCAGGCAGCGGGCCAGGTTGGGCGTCAGCTCCAGGTCCAGGATCGTATCGCCCAGGTAATCGGCCAGGGGAACCCCCACCGGGGCATCGGCCGGCAGGAAAAGGATGCCCTCGTGGTCATCCGACAGGCCCAACTCCTTCTCCGAGCAGACCATCGCCCGCGAAGGCACCCCCCGGATTTTCGTCTGTTTCAGCCTCGTTTTGACAAAACCTTCCTGATGGCCGTCGTACAACTCGGCCCCCTCCATCGCGAACGCCACCTTCAGGCTCACCCGACCGGCCCCCTTGTAGGGAAAGAGGTTGGGTGCGCCGGTGACGCACGGCTCGATTCGACCGCCGCCATAGGCCACATCGGCCAGCACCAGACGGTCGGCGTTGGGATGAGGCCGCACCTCCACCACCTCGCCGACGACGATCCGCTCCCGGTCCCACCAGTCACCGAGGCGCTCGATGCTGCTCACCTCCAGCCCGGCCAGCGTCAGCCGTTCGGCCAGCTCCTCCAGAGGAAGAGTGAGGTCCACATAATCTTTCAGCCAGTTTATCGGTACTTTCATCCTCTTCTCTCCACTCTCTAATATCTAATATCTAATACCTGATACCCACGCTCCAATCCTAGAACTGCTCCAGAAAGCGCAGGTCATTCCCCCAGAAATAGCGGATATCCTCGATGCCATACTTGAGCATGGCGATCCGCTCTGGCCCCAGGCCAAAGGCAAAGCCGGAGTAGATGGCCGGGTCGTAGCCGCCGTTCTTCAGCACCAGGGGGTGGACCATGCCCGAACCGAGGATCTCCAGCCAGCCGGAACCCTTGCACACCCGGCAGCCTCGACCGCCACACAGGATGCAATCCATGTCCACCTCGGCGCTGGGCTCGGTGAAGGGAAAGTGGCTGGCGCGGAAGCGGATTTTGCGCCCCTCGCCAAAGATGCGCCGGGCGAAATCAACCAGAGTGCCCTTCAGGTCGGTCATGGTGATGTGGCGGCCCACTGCCAGCCCTTCCACCTGGTTGAACATGATCTCTGAGCGGGCGGTCACCTGCTCATAGCGGTAGCACATGCCGGGCAGGATGACCCGGATCGGCTCCGGGCAAAAGTCGCGCATGGCCCGGATCTGTCCCGGCGAGGTGTGGGTCCGCAGGAGTACGCCTGGAGTCGTGGTGTAGAAGGAGTTCCACATGTCACGGGCCGGATGGTGAGGCGGCATGTTGAGCAGTTCAAAGTTGAGCTCCTCGGTCTCCACATCGGGGGCACGATAGACCTGAAAGCCCATCTCCGCCAGAATGGCACAGATCTCACGCAGCGTCTGAGTGGCGGGATGCAGCCGGCCGGGGTGCGGTGGACGGCCGGGCAAAGTCACATCCACCTGATCGGCGCCCAGCGACCGGGCCAGAGCCGTCTGGCGGAGCGCCTCGGCGCGGGCCTGATAAGCCGCCTCCAGCGCATCCTTGACCTGGTTCAGCCGCTGGCCATAGGCCGGCCGCTCCTCACGGGGCAGCACTCCCAGGGCCTTGACCGCTTCGGTCACCCGCCCCTTGCGGCCCAGGTAGGCCGTGCGCCACGCGGCCAATGCCGCCTCATCGGCGACGGCTTCCAGGGCAACCCGTGCTTCTCGCTCAAGTTCATTCAGTTTCTCAAGCATAGAACCTCCATGAATCGAGATCAGGGATCAGGAATCTGGTGGAATCAGGCCAGGGCAATCCTGAATCCCAATACCAAAAAGAACGCTCCCGTCCCCTCAGGGACGGGAGCACACACCCCCGTGGTACCACCCTGCTTGACCGGCCTGGGCCGGCCCACTCCTTCCGCCGACGGCCGCGACGGTCGCCGCGATCGGCTGCCCCTGTAACGGTGGGCCCCCGGAGCGGACTACTCTGGCCAAAGCTCAATATCGAATATCCAATCCCGAATGCCGGTTCAACGATTAGAGATTAGATATTGGATATTGGATATTGCCATTTCACCCGTCAGCTCAGGAGCGAACTTCGGCGGGTTCTTTCCCGGCGGGGCTTCCAGTCACGACCCCGCCTCCCTGGGGGCTGCCCCCCGCTTACTCCTCTCCGTCACAGCCTTTCGGTATCAAACTGGCGCTTATTATATCCGGCCTTCAGCATTTGTCAAACAAGCGCTCCAACAGTGCAGATCCGCTATCGCTTTCTCCCCCTTCGGCAATGCAACGCCCTGCCAAAAGTGAACCCTCTTACTTGACACCAGAATCCCTCTGTGTTAGACTAGTGGATGGAGGTGGAATTGGATACGGGAAAGGCAATTCGGTGGGTTATTTACCTGGTCTTGCTGGCTGTGGTGGTCATGTTCCTCTTTAACCAGATGAGTTTTCGAGGAACGGAAGCGGAGCGCATCTCACTGCAAAGCCTGGCCAGGGAGATCAAAGAGGGCAGGATAGCGCAGATCTCCATTGAGAACAACACCCTGCACATCAAGCGCCATGGCGGCTATGCAGCGGTTTCCTACAAGGAACAGGGCACGAGCCTGATCGAGACCCTGGGCAACCTGGGGATCACCGCCGAAATGTGGAGCAGGATCAAGGTCGAAGTGGTCCGACCCAGCGGTTGGAGCAACTGGGTGGGCATTCTTAGCTGGCTGCTGCCGTTGATCCTGATCAGCGCCTTCTTTCTCATCATTTTCCGCCAGGCCCAGTTCAGCGGCAATCAGGCGCTGGCCTTTGGCAAGAGCCGGGCGCGGATGTTCAGCGGCGAAAAGCCGACCGTGACCTTTGACGATGTGGCCGGCGTGGATGAGGCCAAGCAGGAACTGGCCGAAGTGGTGGAATTCCTCAAGGAACCACAAAAATTCATTGCCCTGGGGGCACGCATCCCCAAAGGGGTGATCCTGATGGGAGCCCCCGGCACGGGCAAGACGCTGCTGGCCAAGGCGGTCTCCGGCGAGGCCGGTGTCCCCTTTTTCTCCATCTCCGGCTCCGAGTTTGTGGAGATGTTCGTGGGGGTGGGGGCCAGCCGGGTGCGCGATCTGTTCGACCAGGCCAAGCGCAACTCGCCCTGCATCGTCTTTGTGGATGAGATTGACGCCGTGGGCCGCCACCGGGGAGCGGGGTTGGGCGGTTCGCACGACGAACGGGAGCAGACCCTGAACCAGATCCTGGTCGAGATGGATGGCTTTGATACCGATACCAACGTGATCGTCATTGCTGCCACCAACCGGCCTGATATCCTCGACCCGGCGTTGTTGCGGCCGGGGCGCTTTGACCGGCGCGTGGTGCTCGATCGGCCCGATATACAGGGCCGGCAAAAGATCCTCGAAGTGCATGTCCGGGGCAAGCCATTGGGCCAAGATGTGGACCTGGCCGCCCTGGCCCGTCAGACTCCCGGCTTTGTCGGCGCCGACATCGAGAGCCTGGTGAACGAAGCGGCCATCCTGGCCGCGCGCCGTAACAAAAAGACGATTGACATGGTTGAATTCCAGGAGGCGATTGAACGGGTCATCGCCGGGCCGGAGCGCAAAAGCCGGGTGATCACCGCCGAAGAGAAAGAGACGGTCGCCTATCACGAGGCCGGCCACGCTCTGGCTGCGGCCAAAACCCCCGGTGCCGACAAGGTCCGCAAAGTGACCATCATCCCTCGCGGCATGGCCGGCGGCTACACCATGATCCTGCCCGAAGAAGACCGCTATCTGGCCAACCGCACCAAGTTCGAGGCCGACCTGGTCACCATGTTGGGCGGGCGTGCCGCCGAGGAGATCGTCTTCAACCGCGTCACGACCGGGGCCAGCAACGATCTGGAACGGGCCACCGACCTGGCACGCAAGATGGTCATGGAGTATGGCATGAGCGATGAACTCGGCCCCATGACCTTTGGTGAGCGAGAGGAGATGATCTTCCTGGGGCGCAGCATCGCCGAGCACCGCAACTATAGTGAGGCGGTTGCCCGCAAGATTGATGCCGAGGTCCGCCGCATCATCCATCGCGCCTACGACCGGGCGGTCGAAGTGGTGAGTCAGCACCGCCCCCTGCTGGACCGATTGGCCCGGCAACTGATCCAGAAGGAAACGCTCAGCGAGGCCGAGGTAGATGCCTTGCTGGCCAGCGCCCCTGCTTGAATTGCATAGAACTGAAGCCGGTTTGCACCTGAACAGAAATCTGGTATAATGTCATCCGCCTTTCTGACCAGCAGTTGACTGGCCGGCATCATGGAAGAAGCAACGAGGAGGGTTGACGACGTGTCACAAGAGGAACGTCCTAAAAGCGGATACTACTATCCCAACCTGATTGTCCGGATCTATCTGGAAGCCATCGAAGAGGTCATGGGCACGAACGGCCTGAAAGCTCTGCTGAACCTGGCGAACATGCAACACCTGATCGGCAACTTTCCACCGGCCAACCTCAGCAAAGAGTTCGATTTTGCCGATTTTGCCCATCTCAATGAAGCGATGGAGATGATGTATGGTCCCCGCGGCGGGCGCGCCCTGTCTCTGCGTGCCGGGCGCAAGGCGTTCGACCAGGGGTTGAAGAACTTTGGAGCCATGGTGGGGGTGGCCGACAAAGCCTTCCGCCTGTTGCCGCTCAAACTCAGGATGAAGGTGGGGTTGGGGGCTATGGCCAAGGCTTTCTCAACCACCAGCGATCAGATCTGCTATGTGGAAGAAAAAGAAGACCATTTCCTGTATGTGATCGAGCGCTGCCCCGTCTGTTGGGGCCGACACGCCGACAGCCCCATCTGCCATGCCGCGTTGGGCATCATCCAGGAAGGGGTCAACTGGGGCACCGGCGGCATGCAATTCAAGATCGCCGAGGTCACCTGCATTGCCCGGGGCGACCCGGCCTGCAACTTTGTCATCCCCAAGGAACCGATCGAGTAGGGTTGCAGGCCCGGCGCGCAGCTTCGAACGTTCGGATGCAGGGTCTTGTCCCTCGACAAGGCCCTGCATCTCGTTCTGCACCGGAAAGGGAAACAGGATCATGAATCGGACTCGCTGGCTCGTGCTGCTGGGCATCCTCCTGCTTCTGGCAGCCTGCTGCGGCCTGGCGCTATGTGGCGCATCGGCCTGGTTCTATGCTCACCTGGCCCACTCCCTGTCTGACACAAACCAGGTCCTGCCGGAAGAGTCAACCCCGGCCCTCCCCCCCGTGCAACGCCCTCCCACCCCTGCCGAGGAGGAGACCGCCCGGCGGGTGGCCAACTCGACCCCGCCAACCCGCGATCTGTGGGACCTGGCTCGCCGCCTGGAGGGTCTGTCGGCCTCTGCCGGGGAGACCAGGCCGATCACGCCACCCGACTACAGGCCGGGCGACACGGAGGTCTTTTGGCTGCACAACCAACTGACCAACGACTATTTCACGGCCACAGCCGTTCTGCGCTACGAGACGCCTCACGCCCGCTGGTGGATCGAAGAAGGCTACCAGGTGCCGGATGAGAAACTGAAGCGCTCGGCGCGGCGCTTTGAGGAGCAGACCTACCCCACCAACCGCCGCATCTTTGGCAGCGAGCCGATGCCCGGCATAGATGGCGACCCCCACGTTTATCTCTTCCTGGGCAATGTGCCAGGGGTCGGCGGCTACTTTTCCGGCCCGGACGAATACCCAACCCTGATCCGCCCCCATTCCAACCAGCACGAGATGTTCTACATCAATCTGGAAAACGCCCTGCCGGGCAACGACTACTTTGACGGCATCCTGGCCCACGAATTCCAGCACATGATCCACTGGTGGATGGACCGGGATGAAGAAACGTGGGTCAACGAAGGGCTGTCAGAGCTGGCCGCCCACCTGAACGGCTATGATGTCGGCGGCTCCGACCTTGACTTTTTGCTGGCCCCGGACACCCAGTTGACCACCTGGCCTGAATTGGAGGACTCGGCACCGCACTATGGAGCCAGCTACCTGTTCCTGACCTACTTTCTGGAACAGACCGGCGAGGAGGCAGTCAGACGGCTGGTGGCCGAACCGGCCAACGGCATCGCCGGCTTTGAGGCCGTGTTGGCCCGGGAGGACCGGGCTGGCCGGCAGTTCGAGGAGCTGTTTGCCGACTGGGTCGTGGCCAACTACCTGGACGACCCAGACCTGGCCGGCGGACGCTACGGCTACACCACCCTCCACCTTGAACCGCCCCTCCTGGCCGCCCAACACATCACCTACCCGGTTCAGAGCCGGGCGACCGTCCATCAGTACGCCACCGACTATATCCTGCTGGAGGGGGAAGGGGAGATCACCATCGAATTCACCGGCACGCGGCTGGTGCCGCTGGTGGGCAACGAAACCCGCAGCGGCACCTGGCAGTGGTGGGCGGTGCGGGGCGACGAAGGGGATGCCACCCTGACCCGCCCCTTTGATCTCTCCACCCTGGATCGGGCCACCCTCCAGGCGTGGATGTGGTACGACCTGGAAACCGATTATGACTATGCTTATGTCGAGGTGTCAACCGACGGGGGACAGACCTGGACGCTGCTGGCCAACTCGCACACGACCTTCACCAACCCCAGCGGCAACAGCTATGGGCCGGGGTTCACCGGCAAGAGCGGCAGCGGCCAGGAAGCGGAGTGGGTCCAGGAGAGCTTTGACCTGACCCCCTACACCGGTCAGCCGGTGCTGCTGCGCTTTGAGGTGGTCACCGACGAGGCAGTGACCCACCCTGGCCTGTGCCTGGATGGAGTTTCTATCCCGGAACTGGGCTATGCCGACGATGCCGAAGAGGGGGATGGCGGCTGGCAGGCCAGCGGCTGGCTGCGGGTCACCGACCAGATTCCCCAAAAGTTCCTGGTGCAACTCATCACCCTTGGCCAGGACAAACGGGTGACACGGATGGCCCTCGACGAGCGGAATCATGGCCTGCTGACCGTGGCCGGATTGGACGACCGCGCTCTGCTGGTCGTCTCGGCCCTGACGCCGACCACCACCCAACCGGCCACCTATGCCTATCGGGTCACCCAGGAATGAGGAGCGACCTGCCGGCCCTTTCCGCTCCCCTCCCGCAGGTTAGAAAGTGGCCGGCAACAGGGCGAGCAGCTCCCGACAGCGCACTTGAATTGCGCCCCAACCTGCGGGAGGCCAGGCAGTTACGGTTCTCCTTCGTCATTCATCCCCGGTCACTGGTCATTCCGTTCCAAATGTGGTAAACTATGGCCCCAAGGAGAGAAGAGAGGAAGGAGGAAATGAAAGCACTCAAAGAACGCATCCTCCAGGAAGGGCGGAATCTGGGCCGGGGCATCCTCAAGGTGGACGGCTTTATCAATCATCAGGTGGACCCCATGTTGATGATGGAGGCGGGCCGGGAACTGGCCGCCCGTTTTGCCCACACCGGCGCGACCAAAGTCCTGACCGCCGAAATCTCGGGCATTGCCCCGGCACTGACCACCGCCCTGGCCCTGGGCATTCCGCTGCTCTATGCCCGCAAGACCAAGCCGGTGACCATGACCGATCCGGTCTATGTCGAAGCCGCGCCCTCGCACACCAAGGGGGTCTCTGTCTTCCTGATGTGTTCGCCGGAATTCTTGGGGCCTGGCGACCGGATCCTCATCATTGACGACTTTCTCGCCACCGGCCAGACCATCGGCGCCCTGGTGCGAATGGTCCGCCATGCCGGGGCGGAACTGGTCGGCATCGGCGCCCTCATCGAAAAAGCGTTCGAGGGGGGACGGGCCGAGCTGGAACCATTGGGAGTGCCACTCCATGCCCTGGTCGTGATCAGGGACATGTCCGACGGGCAGATCACCTTCGCCGACTAAAGGGATCGAACTGTGGAGGAAAGCCGCATAGAGAACCCCGCCCCCGAGGCGGTCGCCATCCTTGACTTTGGCTCCCAGTACAGCCAGCTCATTGCCCGGCGCGTGCGCGAGGCCCATGTCTATTGCGAGTTGTTCCCCTACAACGCTCCGGCTGAACAGGTGCTGGCCCTTCAGCCGCGAGGCTTTATCCTGAGCGGCGGTCCCAGCAGCGTTTATGAACCGGATGCGCCGGCCCTGCCGGGCTATGTCCTGGAAAGCAAACTGCCGGTATTGGGCATTTGCTATGGAATGCAACTGCTGGCCCATCATCTCGGCGGGCGTGTGGCTCCGGCCCAACGCCGCGAATATGGCCCGGCCCAACTGATCCTCACCGATCCGGCCTGCCCTCTCTTTGCCGGGCTGCCTCTGGCCCTGCAGGTGTGGATGAGCCACGGCGACCGCATCGAAGTCCCGCCGGCCGGGTTCGCCGCCGTGGCTCAAAGTGACAATTCGCCGGTCGCGGCCCTGGCCCACCCCGGACGACGGCTGTATGGGTTGCAGTTTCACCCGGAGGTGGTCCACACGCCACAAGGCGCGACCATCATCCGCAACTTTCTCTCCCGCGTCTGCGGCCTGCATGGCGACTGGACCCCGGCCCAATTCATCGGCCAGGCAGTGAGCGCCATCCGCCGGCAGGTGGGGGATGGGCGGGTGCTGTGCGCCCTGTCCGGGGGTGTGGATTCGGCGGTGACGGCTGCGCTGGTGCACCGCGCCGTGGGGGACCAGCTCACCTGCATCTTTGTGGACCATGGCCTGTTGCGCCAGGATGAGCCGCAGCAGGTCATCCGCACCTTCGAGCAAAAGGTGGGCCTGCACCTGGTGGTCGTCCATGCCGCCGAGGAGATGCTGGCCGCGCTGGCCGGCGTGACCGACCCGGAGGCCAAGCGGCGCATCATCGGCGAGAAATTTGTGCGCCTCTTTGAGCGAGAGGCAGGTCGCCTGGGCCGTTTCGACTTTTTGGCCCAGGGCACCATCTACCCCGACGTGATCGAGAGCGCCGGGGCCGGGCGGCCAGGGGCGCAGCGCATCAAAACCCATCACAATGTCGGTGGCCTGCCGGAGGAGATGCAGTTGGAGCTGGTAGAACCGCTGCGTTTCCTGTTCAAAGACGAGGTGCGGGCCGTGGCCCGGGAACTCGGCCTGCCCGACGAGATCGTCTATCGCCAACCCTTCCCTGGACCAGGGCTGGCGGTGCGCATCCTGGGCGAGGTCACCTGGGAGCGGCTGGAGACGTTGCGGGCTGCCGATGCCATCTTCCGCGACGAACTGCTCGCGGCCGGCCTGCTCCGCCAGCAGGAAGGGACAGGCACAGCCCAGGCCTTCGCCGTGTTGCTGCCGGTGCGCAGCGTGGGGGTGATGGGCGATGGGCGGACTTATGCCCACGTCATCGCCCTGCGGGCCGTGACGACCGATGATTTCATGACCGCCGATTGGGCACGCCTGCCCTACGACCTGCTGGCCCGCGTCAGCAACCGCATCGTCAACGAGGTGCCAGGCGTCAACCGCGTCGTGTATGACCTGTCCAGCAAGCCGCCGGCGACGATCGAGTGGGAGTGAAAGGGGTCAGCCGCGTACCCACCGCTCGCGGAGCCGTTCCCCTATGCGGCGCAGCCCTCTGCGCCACAGGGCCGGCCAGACCTCGGACCAGGCCGCTTCGGCCTCTTCGCCGGGCACCATTTTGCCGCCAAACCGCTCCCGGACATACAGGTCGGCAATCCGCTCAATGGCCGACCTCCCCTGGGGAACCAGGTCGGCCACCACCGCCGTATATTCGTGCGGCGTCTGATGGGCCAGCGGCTGGATGCGCAACAGGCGTCGTACCCAATCTTCCAGATCGCCGTAAACCCGTTCGGCCACACTCAAACCCTGAATGCGGCGGTAGCGTCGGATCATCAGCCCCGCCGCCGCCGCCAGGATCGCCGCCGCCCCCGTCAGGAGCAGGCCGGCCCAGCGGCCCAGTCTGGACAGGAACGGCTCCGGCACCGGCGTCGCAGAGGACGGTGGCTCTTCGAAGGCCTCGTCCATCCTCACGCTCGGAGTGCGCCACGGCCTGGGGCGCTTGAGCTCGTCATCCTCCTCCTCCGCCGGCGGGGTCGGGGCGCGGGGCCGGACGAGAGCCGGCTCGCCGGCCGTCGGCTCGAACTCGATCCAGCCGTAACCGGGGAAAAAGACCTCCGGCCAGGCATGGCTATCCCGCTTCAGGATGTGATACACCCCCCCCTCTTTCAGGGTCTGGCTGTAGCCCTCCACATAGCGCGCCGGGATGCCCACCGCCCGCAGCATGACCACCATGGCCGAGGCATAGTACTGGCAATATCCCTGCCGGGCCTCGAACAGAAAATATTCCACCCCATCCTGGCCCGCCTTCGGCCCTGTGATCAACTCATTATAGGGGATATCGCGCAGATAATGTTCGATGGCCAGCGCCTTGTCGTAAGGGGTCGTGTGCCCGGCTGTGATCTGCTCCGCCAGCACCCGGATCCGCGGCGGAAGGGAGTCGGGCAGTTGCAGGTAGCGGGGCACCACCCAGCCCGGATAGTCGGTCCCGGCCTGGCGCAGCGATTCCTCGTCCGCTACAGTGAGGGCCGAGACAGCCTGGTAAGAATCACCCGCCTTTAACGCCCGGCGCGAGTAAAGCACGGACGGCTCGCTCAGCACAGGGAGAAGGGAGCGAGGCCGGGCAGCTCCCTGGGAGTCTTGAGCTGGCGGAAGAAGGCTGACAACCGCCCGCAACGGCAGGCTCAACCGCACCGGCTGGGCGGCGGCGGCGATGGTGCCCTCCGGTCCCAGCTCCTGCCGCAGGGTGACGGTCTGGGTAACCGTCTGGCGCAGCATAGAATCGGGAACCGCCAGCGTCCGTTCATTCTCCTCGACCAGGAGGATATCGGTGTCGGTATTGAGCCAGCCGTCACCGGTATAGTCATGAAAGACCACCACCCGCCAGTATCGCCCCTGCCCGGAGCGCACATCCATCACCGGTTCGTCCGACAGCCGCACCGGCCCGCCGAACTTTCTGACCCGGCTAAAGGAGACAAAGGCCGGTTCATTCCGGTAATTGAGATCCTGAAAGACACGGGCATATTGGTCTTGCAACCGCCGCCACGGTTCACCGGCCTTTTCCCAGAACTGTTGCAGCGGCCGGCTGGCCAGGGCCCGGGGCGCCCCCCAGGCCAGGAGGATGGCTGCCACAGAAATGGTCAATCCGGCGCGCAGGAAGCCATAGACCAGATCCGGACTGTAGCCCACCCCGGCCATTTTCCATTCCTCTTCATAAGAGGCCAGACTGGCGCGCACCACCAGCAGCAGAGCGGCCAGCAGGAAAAAAACCAGAAAGCCGGTGAGGTTGAGAGGGGCATAGGTGAGATTGAGCATCAGGGCCAGGCCGCACACAATGACCGCCCACCACACCCGTTGCCAGCGGAAGACGGCCCACGCACAAAAGTAAGACATGATCCACAGGAGCAGGGCCAGCAGCAGAAGAAAGACAAAACTCCCGGCGGTGCTCTCCCCGCTGAACAGGGCGGAAATCCACTCTCCGACCCGTCTGTCCAGCTCCACCACCGCCATCTCGACCGACAGACCGGTCACCTCCGCCACAACCCGACCGGTGAGATAGGCACTCCAGGTCAGCCCGGCCAGGGCAGAAAGCAGATGGGCCATCCGGTTGGGAATGTGGCTCTTGGCCAGCACAATGCTCAGCACGCCACCAACCAGCACAACCCATTGCAGGATCGCCAGCCCCTGCGTCCATTCCGCCATCTGGATGGACCAGACAACGCAGAAGAACATGACCAGCAACAGGATGACCGTCGCCCAGCCCTCTTTGATCTCCAACCTCTGGGACATACTCCCTCTATCAAGACCGTGTGTGCCTGCCCGGTGAGTCCTGCAGGAAGCCCCACGGCCGGTCCAGCGCCATACCCATTCTAACGGCAAAGCATCCAGAAGTCAAACAGCCGTGATAGACTGTTCAGACAAGCTCTGAAAAGAGCTTTGACGTGGGAAGATGGTACTATTGACTTGTGCTCTGCTGATGGTATAATTTGATCAGTGTCAAAGGCGTAGAAATTTGGGTATCCCGCCATAATCTGTTGACAAGGAGGAAGGATGTCCACAACAGCGACGAAACGGACCGCTTCGATGGCAGCCCTGGCTCTGACCCTGGGCAGCCTGGCGGTGATCGTGGGGTTGCTGGTCGGGGCGCACGCCATCGCCCATGCTGCCCCGGCCCCGCCCGCCACCGCGCAGGAAACCGCTCCGCTGATTTTATCACCCGTTCTTGATTCTGCACCCTATTCGCCACTCCACACCAGCCAGGGGGACCCAACCCGCTATGTCGCCCCCTCCGGCACCGACAGCGGCCCCTGCACCAACCCTGCCGCCCCCTGCCGGACCATTCAGTACGCCGTCAACCAGGCAACGGCCGGCGATGAGGTCCTGATCGCCACCGGGGTCTATACCTCCAACGGCCAGGGGCAGGTGGTGTTCCTCAACAAGACGATCGCCCTTCGCGGCGGCTATACGCCGGCCAACTGGACAACCCCCGATCCGGCTGCAAACCCCACCATCCTGGACGGAGAAAATTCGGTCCGGGTGATCTGGATCGCCGGCGGAGCCTCGCCGACCGTAGAGGGCCTGCACCTGCGCCAGGGCCAGGCCCCGAACG
>Ga0209162_1002914_pt1 | contig 14378 bp, 9 predicted proteins | sample YNPNPMetaG_FD_187121 | JGI IMG/M metagenome (GOLD analysis project Ga0209162, IMG submission 187121) | Anoxygenic and chlorotrophic microbial mat microbial communities from Yellowstone National Park, USA - YNP NP MetaG (SPAdes) (version 2) ... | reverse complement strand
CGCCTCGAGTGGGGCGACAGGGGTGTGCGCGTCGCGCCAGATTCCTTGTGATTTGAGCATGTTGCGGCCACGGTCGTTATCTGTTTGCGCGCGCCAGAAGTCAGGCTCGAGCGGGGATCGGAGCAATTCAGCTCCACGGTATTTCAGAGATGACATGGTGCAGTTGCCCTGGTCGAAAACGACCGCAAAGTCTTTCCCGGAGACTTTGAGCAACCTGCCGTATTCGTTGACGACGAGTTTTTTCCGGGCAGGTGTTTGCGGTGCGGGGGTTGAATCCGGCAGTTTCAATTGGTCCCACGCGATCTCGTGGCCTGCGCGGGCCCATGACAAATCGCGCTTGAGACGAAAACTCAGGTCGAGGAAGTATTCGTGGCCCGGGGCGGGCTCAAACGGTCTTATGGGTATTGCAACGCGCGTGCTGGAACGCGGTGGCAGGTCAAGCGATGGCAATTTCCCTTTTTGCACCAGTTTGCCATCGTCCCACAAGCTCCACGTGGCGACGACGAGATCGGACAGGCGGGCGAAATCCATGTTGTTTTCAATTTCGATCGTGCGTGCGGCGAGGTCAACGGGGCGGCAGCGCACTGGCTGGTAAATGTGCTTTACCTCGAGAAGGCCCGGGTGCGGTTTGCGGTCAGGCGAAACCAATCCATTGCAGCAGAAATTGTCATCGCTCGGTGTGCCCGCCGGTCCGAAATCGCCTCCGTAAGCCCAGAAAAACCTGGCTCCTTTCGGCACCGGGCGAAAGACGTCGCCGCTTGGCCGCGTTTGCGATTGTCGCAGTCCCTGGTCCACCCAATCCCACACGAATCCGCCTTGCAAATAAGGTTTGGCGTAGATGAGGTCCCAATATAGCCACATGTTGCCGCTGCTGTTGCCCATGGCGTGAGCGTATTCACAGAGAATCAGCGGGCGTGACTGAGGGCTTGAAGCGTAGGCGGCGAGCGTCGATGGCGGTGCGTACATTGGACAGTAGATGTCGGTATGCGGACGAGTTTCGGCTCGCTCGTAGTGAACGGGGCGGTTTGGATCGCGCTTGTGAATCCACGCCGAAGTGGCTTGGAAGTTCGGGCCGTCACCGGCTTCATTGCCGAGCGACCAGATGACAACTGACGGATGGTTCTTGTCGCGTTCGACCATGCGAATAGTGCGGTCCATGTGCGCAGGAAGCCATTCGGAACGTCGCGCAAGCGATTCTGCGCCGTAACCCATACCGTGACTTTCGATGTTTGCCTCGTCTATGAGATATATCCCGTAACGGTCGCACAGATCGTACCATGCGGGCTGGTTCGGGTAATGCGAAGTGCGCACGGCGTTGATGTTATGCTGCTTCATGATGCGGATGTCGCGTTCCATGCTCTCGACCGTGATTGCCTGGCCGCGATCGGGGTCGTGTTCGTGCCTGTTGACGCCCTTGAAGAACACACGCGAACCGTTCACCAGCAGATTGCCGTTGCTGAGCTCGACGTTGCGGAAGCCGACGTTGACGGGTATAACCTCGAGTGTCTTTCCTGCACCATCGCGCAGAACCAGCAAAAGACGGTACAGGTTCGGCGTTTCGGCACTCCATTTCATCGGTTCAGGAACGACCGCGGTCAATTTCGCATTTTGTTCTGCGCCGGGATTTACGCTGACATTTGTGCGCATGGAAACGACGGTTTTCCCGCCAGTGGTTTCGAGAATTGCCTCGATTGCGACCGAGCTCGGCGATGTACCGCGGTTCTCTATTTCGAGGTCAACAGACAGCAATCCGTCGCGGTATTCGTTGTTCAGCAAGCCTTTGACCTCGAAATCCCAGATGTGCAGGCTTGGAGGCGACCAAAGGTAAACGTCGCGGAAAATCCCGCTCAACCGCCAAAAGTCCTGGTCCTCAAGGTATGAACCGTCGCACCAACGGAAGTTCTCGACAGCGACCAGATTCCGGCCTTTGTGTACGAAGGGTGTGATGTCGAATTCGACCGGTGTTCGGCTGTCCTTGCCCATGCCGACATACCTGCCGTTGACCCAGAGTTGAAAGAAAGAATTTACTCCGTCGAACGTGATGATGACGCGACGTCCAACCCAGCTTGTTGGCAGCGCAAACCAACGTCGGTAGGAATTGACCGTATTGTTTGGATCATCTTCAGGAACAATCGGCGGTGTCCACGGAGCTTTCCACGGGTAAGGGATGTTCACGTAGATGGGAATTCCGAACCCGTGCATCTCGACATTCGACGGCACCGGAATCTCAGTCCAGTCCGAGTCGTCAAAATCGAGCTTCCAGAAGTCGCCAATGCGGTGCTGATGATTTGCCGCGTAACGGTATTTCCAGTTGCCGTTCAAAGACCGGTAAAAATGTGATTTGACGCGCTCGGCGTTGCTGACCGGTCCTATGGCGCGCGCGGTTTTGATGTCGGGGCATACGACCATGGTGGCGTGCGGCTCGAGATTGTTGCGCCCTGTCAGCCCGGGATTCTCCCAGTCCTTCGGTTCTGCCGCGCTGAGCACGCAACAAAAACCAACGGCCATAATGGCAGCGGGAAGCTTCCATGATCGTTTCATAGCGACGTGTGCAGTTCGGCTCGTGTCCGTCTCGGGCGGACTTGTTTGCAGTGGCAGTGGAGTGTTTTGCATCTTTCCCGCGCGAGGATACATCGGTTGGGGCCGGGGCTGTCACGCCGAATCGCATGCGAATCGGTTAGCGAGGCTCAGCGTTGGACCAACCATTTATGCGGCGTCGTGATGTCCGGCGGCAGCGGAGCGCGGCCGAGCGCAAGGCCTCCAACGAATGCAGTTACCTCGCCGGGATCATTTGGTTGCGACTGCGGAGCGCTGCGTCGGTGTGGCCGGGCATGGTTCTGGCAAGGGATATTCTGCTGGAGGGCAAACGCGTGGTTTGGTAGGATGTGGGTCATGACAAGGCATATTGGTCGTCGCGCGTTTCTGAGAGTTTCGGCTGCCGCAGGCGCATTTCTTTCATTCCCGCAGATTGTGTCGGTTGAACTGTTGGGGGCTCAATCGCCGAGCAACAGGATCAATGTGGGATTTATCGGCACCGGCGATCATGGCACCGGGTGGAATCTCCGAAGGTACCTCACCTTGCCCGAGGCAAAAGTACTGGTCGTATGCGACGTGGACGGCGCAAGAATGCGGCGAGCCAAAGAGATCGTGGACGAGCAATATCAAACCAAGGACTGCGCAATGACGAAAGATTTCCGGGATGTGCTTGCGCGCAAGGACATCGACGCAGTGATGATTTCGACGCCTGATCACTGGCACACGCTCATCAGTGTGATGGCCGTTCGCGCAGGAAAAGACGTTCAATGCGAGAAACCCACACTCAGCATCGACGAAGGCAAAATCCTCGTGAATGAAGTCAGAAAACACGGCAAAGTGTTTCAGACCAGCACCGAAGACAGGTCAATCCCGGTTTACCATCGGATGGCGGAGCTTGTTCGCAACGGACGAATAGGCAAGGTGCAGCGCGTCGAAGTCGTACTTCCGAAGCAACCGACCGTTCCCGGTGATCCGACGCCCCAACCTGTTCCGCCGGATCTTGACTACGACATGTGGCTCGGGCCGGCGCCGTGGGCGCCTTACACAAAAGACCGCGTCCATTTCAACTTCAGGTGGATCGAGGATTACTCGGGCGGGATCATTTGCGACTGGGGCACGCACCTTTTTGACACTGCGCAATGGGCGTTGGACATGGAACGCAGTGGCCCGGTCGAGATCGAGGGCACCGGCACGTTCTGGAAAGGCGGCCTGTACAACACCATCAAGGACTACGACGTCACATTCCGCTACGCAAATGGCGTCGTCATGACATGCAAGCCGGGCAATCCAAGCATCCGGTTCATCGGCACAGACGGCTGGGTGGGTAACACGGGTTGGCGGGGCGAGCTGGAAGCCAGCTCAAACGAAATCAAAAACTCGAAGATCGGCCCCGACGAAATCCATCTGTACACCAATCCTGAGGGCGAACACCACGATTTCTTGAAGTGCGTCAAGACGCGCAAAGACCCGTATTTCCCGGTTGACATTGGACATCGGGTTTCCACCGTGTGCCATCTTGCGAACATTGCGATAAAAGTCGGTCGCAAATTGAAGTGGGACCCGGCAAAGGAGGAATTTATTGGCGACGCCGCCGCCAACGCGCTCAGAAAGGTTCGCCCGATGCGCAAGCCATGGACACTCGATGGCTGAGTGTTACGCAGACAGAAGCCCACCGTCCCAAGCGCCCAACGTGCGAAAAACCCAGCGCGGCCCAGCCGCAACCGAATGATTGCGGCGAAATGAAAGCGTTCGTTGCACTATCGGCGCTCTGTCGCGCCACACTGACCGGGGCGACTTCGTCGCGGACGGGCGGAATGCCTTTGGCATGGGCAGATTAAGGGTTTGCGGGCAAAGGTCTCGAACGATCCGCTGATTTGTGGTTTCTGCGCACATTGTCCGGTAAAGTACTACAGTGCTGTCACTGTTCAAGCAAGACTGTCGAGACGGGCAGATTGCCCTCGGAGATTAGAATCATGGGTATTTCAGAATCACGACGGTCGTTCAAAGAGGGATGATCGGCAGACATTGACATGAGCAGTAGTCAACTTTAACTTCAACTTCATGAAAATGGTGACGATGCTTGAGTTTCGTCAAAACGCCGAAAGCATTCTGAGGCGGATTGCGAAAGGCGAAAGATTTCTCCTTTCACACCGGGGCCGCCCGGCGGCGCGTTTGGAGCCTGTAAAGGGAGCGGCTTGCGATGATTCTTCGGAGGACCCATTTCTGACCGTCAGCCGCCGCGCCACACCCAGTCCCAAGGGAGCGACAGACCACGGGGAGATTGACAGGATTCTGTATGGCCGTGTCTGAGGTCTTCATCGACAGCTCGGGATTCTTTGCGCTTTGGGATGCGGCGGACCGTCACTTTGAACAGGCTGGCTACCGTGTGCTGCTCAAGGCTTGTTAGATCACCCGTTGGAAATTGCATCTGATTTCGCAATGCCAAACCACCGATACAGCACCGGGAGAATAACGAGCGTGAGGAATGTCGAACTGAGTATGCCGCCGATGACCACCGTGGCGAGCGGGCGTTGAACTTCGGCACCGGGACCGGTGGCAATTGCCATTGGAACAAAACCGAGGCTTGCCACAAAGGCCGTCATGAGAACGGGGCGAAGTCGTGTGATTGCGCCCTGCCGTACAACGTCATCGCGATTGAATCCGCGTTCTCGAAGTTCATTGAAGTAACTGATCATGACCACGCCGTTCAGCACGGCCACACCACTGAGGGCGATGAATCCAACAGCAGCAGTGATGCTGAACGGCAAGCCGCGCAGCCACAGAGCGATCACGCCGCCTGTGATTGCCAGTGGGATGCCGGTATAGATGAGAAACGCCTGCCGCAAACTGCCAAAGGCAATGAAAATCAAAACGAATATCAAAACCAGCGCCGCGGGCACCACAACAATCAGGCGAAGCCGCGCTTCCTGGAGGTTTTTGAACTGTCCGCCGAACTCGATGCTGTAGCCCGCTGGCAGGTTCACTTCGGATTGGATTCTGGACCGCGCTTCCTTGACGTAGCCTTCGACGTCGCGGCCTTTGAGGTTTACCATGATTGCCACCCGCCTGTGGCCGTCGTCGCGGATGATCGGTTCGACGCTCGAGGTTTCTCTGAACTCGACCAGTTTTTCCAGTGGCAGGAGACCGTGTTCACCCACGCGCACCGGAAGCCGCCTGATCTCGTCAATTCGATCCCGCAATTCACCCGGCAGCCGCACAACTATTTCGTGGCGTCGATCAGCCTCATAGACCAAGCCCACGGTTTGGCCTGCGAGCGCGGTTGCTACAGCCTTGTTTATGGCAGAGACGTGAAGGTTGTAGCGCCTCAATGCATCGCGGTTGACGACCAGCTCGAGTGCAGGCGATCGGCCTTGTGCCTCGAACTCGACCTCTGCGGCGCCCGGCACCTGTTCGAGAATGCCCTTTATTTTTCCCGCCAATTGCTCCATCTCACCGTAATCGTGGCCGATTACCTTGACGGACAAATCGCTCCGGACGCCTTCGAGCAGCTCGTTGAAACGCATTTCAATTGGCTGCGCAAAAAGCATTGTCTGGTCGGGAAGCTTTGATTTGACTTCCGATTCGATCAACTCGGCCAGTTCGGCTTTGGCGATGGGCTTGCCGTTGATCTTCCGCCATTGGGACCTTGGTTTGTAGAAAATGTAGAGGTCGTTTTGACTGGGCGGCATCGGATCGGTGGCAACCTCGCTGGTGCCAAGGCGGCAGAAAACGCGATCAACCTCCGGTATCTTCAGAAGGATTTGTTCGGTCGCGATTTCCATCGCAAGCGAAGTGTCGAGGTTCATGCTGTTTGTGCGATAAACCATGACAGTGTGCGACCCCTCATCCAGCTTTGGCACGAACTCGGCGCCAAGACGCGTGAATGCGTATGCTGAAATGCCCACCCAAATCACCGTGCTGACAGCGAGCAGCAGCGGTTTTGCAAGCGCCAGATCCAGCGATGGTGCGTAAGCCTTCTTTATCAATTGCAGAAGGAGGTTGTCCTTTTCACCAACCCGCCCGCGCAGAACATACGAACATAGAACGGGCATGAGCGTGAGTGACATTGCAAGCGCTCCTCCGAGCGCCAACATTACCGTGATTGCCATGGGGTGGAACATTTTCCCTTCGATCCCGGTGAGGGCAAGTATCGGAACATAGACCATGGTGATTATCAGAACCCCGAAAAACATCGGGTTTGCCACCTGCTTGCTCGCCGCTGCGACTGTTTCAAGACGTTCGACAGGTTTGAGCGGACGACCAAGCTCATGCTGCCGTTCACCGAGTCGTCGCACTATGTTTTCCACCATGACAACTGCGCCGTCGATAATGAGTCCGAAGTCAATTGCGCCGAGGCTCATGAGGTTGCCGGAAACGCCGTAATGCCACATGCCAAGCACGGCAAACAGAAACGACAACGGAATCGCGCTCGCAACAATCAGTGCCGCACGCCAGTTGCCAAGCATGAGCAGCAGGACGACGACAACCAGAACGGCGCCTTCGGACAGGTTGGTTCTCACCGTGTGCAATGTCCTGTCCACCAGTTCAGAGCGATCGTACTGCGGCCTGATCTCGATCCCGGGCGGCAATCGCGACTCGATTTCCCGCAGGCGCGCGGCGAACCTGCGCGCGACGAATCTGCTGTTTTCGCCGGCGAGCATCATCGCGGTACCGAGGACGGCCTCTTCGCCGTTTTCGGTTGCCGCGCCGGTCCGAAAACTGAACCCGGTGATGACATTAGCGACGTCGCGAACCAGAATGGGTCGGACGTCGGCGCCGAATCTGATTGGCAGGCCGGCGATGTCTTCCGGGGTTTGAACTCGGCCGACCGTTCTTACAAGGAGCTGTTCGGTGCCGCGGCGGATGACACCGCCGCCGGCGTTCTCCACGTTTTCGCTCACGCATTGGACCAGGTCTTCCACGGAAAGCCCGGCGTTGGCGAGATCGGCGAGTCTGGGCTGAATGACGAGCTGCTTTTGGAAGCCGCCGATGACATTGATTTCGGCTATGCCCGGGGTGACCCGCAGCATCGGCTTTATCACGAAATCGTGGATCTCGCGCAGTTCGCGCAATTGTTCGGCTTTTGTGGCGGGCTTGTTGGTGGCGGTGGAACTGAATGCGACGGTGTAATAGAAGATTTCGCCCAGACCGGTGCTGATCGGGGCAAGGGCCGGAGTGAGGTTCGGGGGAAGCCGATCGACAACCTTCTGCAGTCGTTCGGCAACCAATTGCCTCGCACGATAGATGTCGGTCCCGTCACGAAACACAAGTGTTACCTGTGCAAGGCCAAACTTGGTAAGAGAACGCATTTCTTCGACCCCTTGGATGCCGGACAATTCGATTTCCAGAGGGATCGTGACAGCGTTTTCGATCTCGACCGGCGCCAGTGCGGGGACCTCGACGTTCACCTGCACCTGCGGACTTGTAATGTCCGGCACAGCATCCACGGGCAGATGGTACAATGCCCACAACCCGATGAAAACCGACACCCCCGCCACAAGCAACAGGAACAGTCTCTGCTTCAGCGAAACTTCAATTAGACGATGAAGCATGGCGACTTATCTGATCCAGTTTGCATCCGACCAGCAGTTCAAGCTGCTGGAAGTGCTCGTGCGCCTCGAGGCGTGTTGCAAGCAAAGCTTCGAGCGCGTCAAGGTACTTCATTTGCATCTCGACATACGTGGTGACGGGCACCGCCCCAAGCCGATAATGTCTGTCGGCCAGCGCAGCGGCTTCTCTGAACTCTGTTTGCGCATCTGACCGCCAACCAGCCATCTCATCGAGTCTCGTGCGCAGTGCAAGTGCGTGTTGAGCCACTCCCCGTTCAACCACTCGAAGTGCGGCACGCCACGAAGCCTCGGCCTGTTCGAGGCGCGCCTGTGCGGTCTCGATGGCACCTTCATTGCGATTCCAAATTGGGAGCGGAACGCTCAGTTCCACACCAAAAATCCGCTGTTCATCATTTGCGCGTTCTTCGGAATAGAAAGGCGCGATTGTGACGGCCGGTTTGCGTTCGTGGCGAGCGAGGTCCACACGGAATCCCTGCTGTGCGAGTTCCGCCCGGCGGATGCGCAAATCAAAGTTGTTTGTGAACGCAACTGCAAGCAATACATCAACAGGCGGGGGCGAGTTCGGCGGACCGAGGTTTCCGACGACTTTGAGCGGTGCGGAAGCCGGGCTGCCTCTGAGCTGGTTGAGCTCGAGGATGGCCGCCTGGAGTTCTTGCTCTGCCTGAGTGACGCGGCGGTGCAGTGCAATGGCGTTGGCTTCGATGATCCTTTGATCAAGCAAAGGCGTCACGCCCGCCGGATCACGCTGCACAAGCACTGCAAGGAGCGATTTGAACCGTTCTGCGACCTCGCGCGTTGCACTGGCTTTTTCGCTGGCTGCAAGCGCGGCAAACCCGAGTGTTTTTGCGCGCGCCGCGATCACGGCTTCGAACTGGCCAAGCCCTATTTGTGCCAGCTCGACCTGTTGATTTGCGATCGCCTTGCGAAGTGCAATCCGACCCGGCCATTCAATCACCTGTGAAACCGACACTGACCATGCTGCGCCGTCGCCAAGGGCAGGACCGCCTCTGTCCCAGACGCGTTTGCTGCCAAGGCTGGCGGTCAATTCAGGGTTCTTCCATTCGCGTGCGGTGCGGCGGCCTGCTCTTGCGGCGGCGATTTCGGCGCGGTAAAAGTCGAGCTCGGGGTTCTTGTGCACGACCTCTGCGACCAACCCGTCGATTGTGAGAGTGTCGGTATCGCGGGCCGCATGGTTGTCATTGGTTGCTGCCATTGACAAAACACAAGCCATTGAAACTACAGCCACTGAACACAGCAGAGGACTTGGGCGGTCTTTCATGATTCGGTACTCCATCAGCATGGCCGTTGTTTTGACCGGCGATATTCTGAATCATATATCCGAATTGTCAAACTTGGGCCGGGACGTCGGGCGCGGTTGGACATTTGCACGCGCTTGACAAACCGGTGTCATGCGCTTTGCTTGCGGTTGAACTGCAAAACGCGGGTTGTGCTGCCGGCGTGCAATGCCTGCAGCATCCCGAGACAGGAGAGACAGCGTGTCACTGGCTGAACTTAAAGGCAAATGGGCGCTCATATTGGGCGCATCGAGCGGATTTGGCGCTGCGACAGCTCTGGAGCTGGCGCGATCCGGAGTGAACATATTTGGGATTCACCTTGATCGACGGGCGGCCATGGCGAACGTGAGGAAACTCGTTACCGAGATCGAGAGCCACCATGTTCAAGCGCGCTACATGAACATGAACGTCGCCAAAGACGACAACCGCACCGAAGCGATTGCAAAAATCAAAGCAACATTGAAAGCCAATCCGCACGGTCCTCAAACCCTTCACGTCGTCATGCATTCCGTGGCGTTTGGGTCTCTGGCACCTTTCATATGCGATGATTCATGCAAGGCCATTGCCAGATCGCAGATGGAAGGCACGCTCGACGTTATGGCCAACAGCCTTGTGTACTGGGTCCAAGACTTGTGGCGCGCAGGGCTCCTCGGACGCGGCAGCAGGATTTTCAGCATGACCAGCTCCGGAAGCAGCCGGGTCTTTGAAGCCTACGGCGCAGTGTCGGCCGCAAAAGCTGCTTTGGAATCACACACGCGTCAATTGGCGCTCGAACTGGGAAAACACGGTGTGACGGTCAATTGCATCATGGCCGGGGTAACCGACACGCCTGCTCTGCGCAAGATTCCCGGCCACGAAAAACTGATCGAGCGTGCCCTGCGGCGCAACCCGAGCGGGCGCCTGACCACGCCTGCGGACGTTGCCAAGACGATTCGTGCATTATCCGACCCGGAAGTGTCTTGGATCAACGGCGCAATCATCCCTGTTGACGGTGGCGAGTTCATTGCAAGTTAGCCGGGTAGTCCCATCCAACACACCCGCAGCGCGGCGCGGCAGCAACCGAATAATCGCGGCCAGATAAAGGCGTTGGTTACAAGCTCATCGCTCTGCCGCGCCACGCTGCCCGTGGCGACTTCGTCGCCCGCGGCGGCGATGAGTTGGTATGAGTGAATCAATTCCTCGAGACACAGGTTTCGAACGATCCGCCAATTTGCAATTGCTGCGCAGATTTTCCAAGATAGTACTTCGAACACACCCATGCCTTCAGGCCGGTGGGATTCCCGTCCTCGAGCAGGCCGGGGTTGACAAGCCCCTTGCACTATTCCGAGGATATTGTCCGCCGCGCGAAACCGCGCCATCGGGATGGATGACATTTATTGCAATGCGGTTGAGGTACACCGACGGGGATGTCGATCGGTTGCATCCGGGTTTTTCTCCGTCACAGCCCGCGTTTTCATGGTTGTGTTTGCAGGCTTGAGTGGTCTGCATAGTGTTGCAAGCACGTGTCTGGAATGCCATGGCGATCCGTCTCTCACCAACACCAATGCGAATGGGGAAACCATTTCATTGTTTGTTGATGAAGCCCGGTTGCGCGCGTCGGTCCACGGAACAAAAACCTGTGTAACCTGTCATGCGGACGTCACAGATGCGCATCCGGATGACGATATTCCGGTGAAATCCGTGCAGTGCGGAAGCTGTCACACCGAAGCTGCGATTTCATACGAATCCAGTGTGCATGGACAGAAGAATTCGACGGGCACGCGACCGTATGCAACCTGTGCTGAATGCCACGGTTATCATTCCGTATTACCATCTACGTTGCCCGAATCCAGCCTTCATTATGCGCGCATTGCCAGGACCTGTGGCGATTGTCATCCGGATGCAGCCGCTGAATACCAACAAAGCGTTCACGGAAAAGCTCTGGTCGAGGGCCGGCGTGAAGCGCCGACATGCACGGACTGTCATCCGGGGCATGCGGTACACCTTTTCGGGGGTGAATCAGCGCAGCGCATTTCGTTGGAAGTTTGCGGAAGATGCCATGCCTCCGAGAGCATCAACACTCGATTCAATCTGCCTGCAGATCGGGTGAAGACCTATTTCGCCAGCTACCACGGGCTGGCATCCCGGTTCGGCAAAGTTCGTGTTGCACATTGCGGGAGCTGCCATGGCAATCATCTTGTGCTTCCTCGAAGTGATCCGCGGTCGGACATCAACCCCGAGCGTCTTGGGACCACATGTGGCAAATGTCATCCGGGAGCGAGTGCGAAGTTTGCCATGGGCAGAATCCACGTTGACCCTGTGGGTAAAGGTCGAGCTTCGGATACGGGCGCACTGGTCAACCATTTTGTTCGCCGACTTTATCAGGTCTTGATCGTTGTGTGCATTGGCCTGATGGCCGGACATAACGCCTTGATATTCCTGAGAAAGGCGCTTGCCCGGCGCCGAACATTTGCAAGGGCGATCTTGCGAATGAACGGAACACAAAGGTGCCAGCATCTCTTGTTGTTGGTCAGTTTCGTGATTCTGGCGCTGAGCGGGTTTGCGCTCAGGCATCCCGGATCATGGCTTTCATGGCTGATGTTTGACAGTGAACCTGTCAGGCGCTGGGTGCACCGCAGCGCAGCGATTGTTTTGGGAGGCACGGCGCTGTGGCACCTGTGGTACGTTTTGTTCTCTCTCGAGGGCCGCCGACTGTTGGGTGAGTTCTTTCCTCGAGTGACGGATTTGAGACATCTTGTTTCGACATTGAAGGGCAGGCATGTGCGGAACAGCGGAGCAACGCCCGCACCGAAGTTCAGTTACGTGGAGAAAATCGAGTATTGGGCTGTGGTTTGGGGTATCACGATCATGGGTGTAACAGGCCTCATGCTATGGTTCAAGGTCGAGGTAACGCAGTGGATACCTCGGTGGGTAGTGGAAGTTGCGGGGACAATTCATTATTACGAGGCTGTATTGGCGACGCTGGCGGTTGTGGTTTGGCATTTGTACCACGTGATATTTGACCCGGATGTGTACCCCATGAACTGGGCGTGGCTGGACGGGTATGCCAGAGAGAGAATGAGTAATGAACCGGTAACAACAAAGAACCCTGACGGAAGCAAAGATTGTGACTGAAATCTGTCAGACCGGTCAGACTGGTCAGACCGCACGCTTGCTTTTGCCTTTCTTTATTCTGAAGATCGTGGTGTGAAACGGCTGTTGTATTACTTGGTTCCACTGTTGCTTGTATCGGCACAGGCTCGAATTCTGTCTCAAGCGATTCCTGCCAAAACCGAACCGTGGTTTGACCATGTTGTTGTGGGCATGGAAGTGGGGCCCACCGGGGCGCAATTTGGTTACAGTGACCCGAACGATTTGCGGTACTGCAGCAGGTTCGACGGGCGCGAGATTGTGCGGCGGGCGGTCGAGGCCGATGCCCAATACCTTGTGATCTGGGCGCGCGACGGGGACTATGCGTATTACAACTCAAAGCTTTTGCCGAAAGCGCCCGGGTTGGGCGCTCGTGATCCACTTCGTGAAACATTGGACGAAGCGCGCAAACACAACCTCCCGGTTGTCGCCTATTGCGTGGTCCAGCAAGGTGGCCATTTCCTGAGCAAACATCCGGAATGGGAAATGCGCGATCCTTCGGGCAATCGGATAGGCAGGTTCTGCTTCAATTCCGGATATCTGGAAGCGATGAAGGCAATTGTTGCGGAACTGCTCGAGTACGGGATCGCCGGATTTCACATTGACATGCTGGACCAGGGCTTCGGACCGCCGTACGGCTGCTGGTGTGATGCCTGTCGAGCGCGGTTTGAGCAGGAGTTCGGCCATGCCATGCCGGGCGGTCCGACATGGGACGTGGCATGGGACGACATGCTCGAGTTCCGTTATCGGTCAAGCGAACGCTTCGAAAAAGCGCTCGCGGCGCATATCAAATCGATCAATCCCAACGCTTCTGTTGATTTCAACTACCATGGGAATCCGCCGTTCAGTTTCGAAGTTGGCCAGCGGCCGGTCCAACATGCAGGCAATGGTGATTTTATAACCGGGGAAACCGGGGTTTGGGGATTCAGCGCTTTGACGGTTGGGTTGAACGCAGAGTTTTACCGGGCGGCGGCACCACATCAGCGCGTTCAAGTAGCAATGCAACGCGGTGTGCGAATGTACCACGACCAGACCACACGACCGTTAAACGACATTCGTTGGGAGCTGTTGACCTTGCTGGCACACGGCGCGTTTGTGACGATGGTTGACAAGACCGGCTTTGACGGACGGCTGGATACGGTGGCTTACGAGCGTGTCGGAACCGCTTTCCGCGAAGCTCAGGCCAAGGGCAGGCATTTTGGGCAGAAACCTGTTGCCGAGGTGGGCATTTATTTCAGCAGCCGCACCCGTGACTGGGTGGGCAAGGATAAGCCGGCTGATTATTTTCAAAGCTTTCAGGGCGCCCACAAGGCACTGGTGTACGAGCATATCCCATACGGTGTGTTGCTCGACGAAAACGTCACACCCGAAAAGCTTGAGCAGTTTCCCATTGTGATGCTGCCGAATGCAGGTGTTCTGTCGCACCGTGAAATTCGGATGCTGCAAAGTTATGTCGAAAAGGGCGGCAAACTGTTGGTGACCGGTCGCAGCGGGTTGTTCGACAAAATGGGCGCTCAAGTGAATGAGTCCATGTTGAGCGAGTTGATCGGTGCGAGAACAATTGGCAAACTCGATTCCCTCGATAACTGGGTGCAGTTTGACTCGGAAGACCGTTTGCCCGGTGAGAAGAACGCAAAAGCTGCAGCAAAGGCACTCGCAGCGGACTTCCAATCTGACTGGCCTTTTCTCGTGAAGGGTCCTGCGGTGGTGTATGCGCCAACAAGCGCCGTAGCCGTGGGCGAACTGTTCAAGCCGCATCGGACAACAAGACAACTGGCAGGCAAAGAGGGAACCGATTGGCCCATGAGCCCGGATGCCAAAGTCGGTCCCGCGATCCTGATCAACCGGG
>Ga0209162_1002913_pt1 | contig 14381 bp, 11 predicted proteins | sample YNPNPMetaG_FD_187121 | JGI IMG/M metagenome (GOLD analysis project Ga0209162, IMG submission 187121) | Anoxygenic and chlorotrophic microbial mat microbial communities from Yellowstone National Park, USA - YNP NP MetaG (SPAdes) (version 2) ... | reverse complement strand
CCGCGACACCGACGACGCGCACCCACGCAGGTGGGTGTCGCGGCGCTGCGGCGCCCGTTAGCCGCGATTTCAATCGCCCGCAACATGCGGCCGCGACACCGACGACGCGCACCCACGCAGGTGGGTGTCGCGGCGCTGCGGCGCCCGTTAGCCGCGATTTCAATCGCCCGCAACATGCGGCCGCGACACCGACGACGCGCACCCACGCAGGTGGGTGCCGCGGCGCTGCGGCGCCCGTTAGCCGCGATTTCAATCGCCCCCAAGCGCCTCCTCCACCTCCTCGGCCGATATGCCATCGGGCAGGCGCACCAGGTGGGCCGGACAGCCGCGACGACAGTCGCTGCTGCCGAAGCCGCGCACAGGCGCGCTGGCGCCGGGGAGGCGCAGAAGCGCCTGTGCCCACCGACACTCCAGGGGAATCGGCGTCACTTGCCAGTAAACGCCCCAGATCGGCGCCCGTTGGACCAGGTAATCTATGTGCCAGTAGAGCCGCTTCTGCGAACGCACATGGCGCGCCAGCCGGACGCGCAGTCCGCCGGTCGCCCGCGCGGTGCCGACGTAAGCATACCGGCCGGCGGGCAGGGTGATCATGCCCAGTCGGCCGGCTTCAAACGTCAGCGGGGACACGACCTGGAGCAGCAGCACATATGACCCCGGCTCCTTCGGCCATTCCCTCTCGGACAGCGTCCGGCTCAACATGCGGCATCCACTTCTGCGCGAATGGCCGCCATCCGCTTCTCTTTGTCGGCCACGAAGCGCCGGATCCCCTCCATCAGCCATCTGGGCGAAAGGTGCGCTTCCTCGATGACCTCGTCCACCGTGCCGCCCGTGCGCCAGCGGTTGTCCCAGTCGGCCGTCATGGCGTATTCCTCGGCCATCTTGTTGAAGATCCACTGGCGCATGGTGATCCGCGCCTGCGTGCAGATCACGGTCGAATTCACCCGGTCGGCCGGGCCGATGACCCGCTCGCGATACGGAGCCGGCTGCATGGCGAAGAGCTCATGGCTCGTCGCACAGACGATCTTGATGTTCAGATCGGACTCGTCCAGTTGCGGCAACAGCTGCACGATGTTGTTCACCGCGCTGGTGCCCTGGACGATGAACGTCCCGTCGCACGGTCGGCCGGGCTTGTAGTCGCGGATGATGTAGGCCCCGCGTGCGGCCTCGAAGTGCGACGGGATGCCCAGCTTCGCGCGATCGGGAATGGTGATCGGCGGCCGGGTCAGGTGCAGCGCGATGATCGGCGCATCGGTGGCCAGCGCCGCACCCAGCAACACCGGCACCTCGTTGTACTCCCACGGGTGCAGGTTGATGATCTGCCCTTCGGGGAAGAGCTGGGTGACCCCCGGCGCGAAGATGCCGAAGTGCGTTCGGCTATCCTCGGCCGTCTCGGGGCCAGAGTGGCCCGCCACCCACAGCGCCTTGCCCACCTTCAGGTCGCAGTCCTGGCTGAGCTGGCTGAAGAGCCGCATCGGGCCGTACAGGAGATACGCGAAGGAGCCGTAGGTCGAGCTGGCGGCCCAAAAGCCGTCGAACTCCCGTTCGGGATCGGCGGCCAGGTTGACGGTCGCGATGCCGGCCATGATGCCGGAGTTGGTGAACTCGGTGATCTCCTGCGGCAGGAGCGCGCCTTCATCGTTGCCGACCCGCTCGTACCAGCCGTAGCCTTTGAAATCGCCGAACGCCTCCGCAAAGCCGCTGATGTTAGTCGAGCCGGCCAGATCGGCCGATGAGGCGATGAAGATCGGCCGGCCATACTCCCGCGCGCCGAACGCGTTGATCCACGCGCTCCACTTCGCCAGCGCGTTGCGGTTGGCGGCCGATTTGCCCGGCGGCAGATAGAGCTCGGCCGGATAGTTGCGATAGTCGAACAGACGGGGGTCTTTGAAGGGGTTGCCCTTCTTGCCCAGCCGGAAGGTCGGCAGCTCGGCCGGCACCGAATCGCCGATGGCCACCAGCGTGTCGGCCAGGTAATCCACCAGCGCCTGATCGCGGCGCAGGACGCCGATCACCGCCTCCAGGTTGGCGCGAAACTCGGCGCGCAGGGCTTCCGGATCGGCCGGCGCGGGGCCGCCCATGTTGACGAATTCGACGCCGTAGCGCTCGGCGAACTCGCGCTTGGTGGCCCAGAACGCCTCGCTGTTGAGCGGGTGCGGCACGCCGTGCGAGGCATAGTCGTACTTGCCGTACCCGCGGCCCTTGCGCGTCTTGAACCACATCACCGAGGGGCGCTTCTGCGGGTCTTGCTCGGTCGTCATGCTGAGGAGCGCCTGCGCCAGCGGCTCCCACTCGCTCCCCTGCTCGACGCCGTAGACGCGCCACCCGTGGCTGCCGAACCAGTCGGTCGGCGTGCCGTAGGTCACCGCGCTGACCGGATGCGCGTCGATGCCGAAATCGTTCCAGTCCAGCAAGTAGTGCAGGTTGTCGAGTCCCAGGCCCCAGGCCGAGTTCATGGTCTCATGCGCCGCGCCCGCGCTGAGGCCGCCTTCCCCTTCCAGCGCGAACACCTTGACGCAGCCCGCGCCGGCGCGCTTGAGCGCCAGCGCCTCGCCGGCCGCGGCCGGACTGCCGTGGCCCGACGGCCCGGTGTTGAACTTCAGGAAGAGGGTTTTGCCGGCCATCTCGGCATGGCCGGGAAGGCCGCGCCAGCGCCGAAAGCCCAGCAGGTCTTCCCAGAAGACGGCCCGTTCGGGGCGCAGGCGATATTTTTCATCGCCGGTTTGCTCGTACTTGATGCGCAGCGCTTCGTCGAGCACGGCCATCGTGCAGTAGATCAACGGGACGGTATGCCCGGCCACCAGCACGAAGCGATCGGCGAAGCGCTTTTCCGGCGCGCGGATGTCCCAGCGCATCGCGCCGCTGAGCAGCAGCGTGAGCAGCGCGTGCACCTTCGAGCGCGAGCCGCCCGGATGTCCGCTCTGCCGGTAGTTCAGCATGATGTCGAGCAGGTTGTCGACCAGGTCTTTGGTTTTCTCCCAATGGGGAAAGACCGCCTTCAGTTGAGCCAGGCGGTCGGCCACCGCGGTCTGCGTAGCTTCTGCCATGCCTAGAATCCTTTTTGCTTGTCTACCTGGTTGCGCAAGGGGAATTCGCCGCGCAGATATTTGCCCAGGTTTTCCTGGAACAGTTCCAACAGATACTTGCGTTCGTATTGCGTGCCGCCGGCGATGTGCGAGGTGATGAGCAGGTTCTCGATGTCCCACAGCTCGCTGTCGGCCGGCAGCGGCTCCGGCTCGAACACGTCCAGCGCGGCGCAGGCGATCCTCTTCTCGCGCAGCGCCTGCGCCAGCGCCTTCTGGTCGATGATGCCCCCGCGCGAGATGCCGACCAGCATGGCGCTCGGCTTCATCCGCGCGATCTGGGCCGCGCCGATCATGCCCTGAGCTTCGGGGGTCCAGGGCGCGGTGACCACCACGATGTCGGCTTCGGCCAGCAGGTCGTCGAGGCGGTCCATGCCCCACAGCTCGTCCACGTAGTCGGGCTTCTGGCCGGGATATTTGTCCACGACAATGATGCGCATCTCGAACGCTTTGGCGCGCTTGGCCAGCGCCTGGCCGATGGAGCCGAGCGCGATGATGCCCATCGTCAGGCCGGTCAGCTCGATCAGCTTCGAGCGCAGGTCGCGCATCGCCCATTTGTGTTGGGGTTGCAGGATGATGCTATCGCGGATCCCGCGCGTGAAGGCGAGGATCATGCCCATGGCGCTCTCGGCCACGCACGCGGCGTGGGTGCCCCTCGCGCCGGTGAGGATGACGTCGCCGTTCTTCAGCTCGGGGATCGCCAGGTAGTAGTTCACCCCGGTGCTGGGCGATTGCACCCACTTGAGCCGCTTCGCGGCCAGGAAGACGTCGCGATTCAGATGGCCCATGTAGATGTCGGCGTCGGCGATGGCCTCGGCCAGCGCCTTCGGATCGGCGCAATGCACGAACTCGATGTCGGGATAGGCCTGCTGGAGCGCAGGGATCCCTTTTTCCAGGCCCATCATGTTGGGGCCAAACAGGACTTTCATGAGCAAGCTCCCAGAGAGATATGTGATGCGGAATCTCTTCCGCCGATCAACCTGATCGTTAGCCCTTGACCGCGCCGGCGGTCAGGCCGGCCACCATGAAGCGGTTCCCGATGGTGTAGAGGATCAGCACCGGGATGGCCATGAGGAAGGCGGCTGCACACAGCTCGCCCCACGGCAACACATCGCCGATGATCATCTGCGCCAGGCCCACCGGCACGGTCATCTTGTTGGCGCTCTGGATCATGACGTAGGCGAAGAGGAACTCGCTCCAGGCCTGCGTCACGCCGAACAGCATCACCGCCAGCAGCGCGGGCCGCGTCAGGGGCAGGATGATCATGAAAAAGGCCTGGAAGCGATTGCAGCCGTCTATCAACGCGGCCGCCTCCAGCTCTTCAGGGATGGAACTATAGTAGCCCATCATCAGCCAGATGGCAAACGGCAGGCTGAAGGTCGGATACGACAGGATCAGCGCGCCCAGCGTATTGGTCAGCTTCAAACGGGTGAAGAGCTGGAAGATCGGGATGAGCATCATGATGCCGGGCATGAGATAGGCGACCAGCACGCCGCTCGATACCGGACCGGCCCCGCGCCAACGCAGGCGGGTAAGGGCGTAGGCGCTGGCGGCCGCGAGAATAGTTGACATAATCGGAGTGATGATCGAAACGGTCAACGTGTTGCGGAGCCATACCAGGAAGTCGCGCGTGGGGCCGAGGAGCCGGACGAACTGGTCGAGCGTCCAGGGAGACGGCCAATAGATGCTCTGGAAACGGGTGATCTGCAATTCGGTCTTGAAGGCCGTGATGACGACCCAATAGAAGGGGAACAATTCGAAGATCAGGAGCAGCGCCAGGGCGAGCGATGGCGCGATTTGAGTGCGCCACGTGGACTTGCGATAGACGCGGGGTCCCGTCCGACCGCGCGCCGCAATGCCCTGCGCCAGCCGGCCGATGGCCTCGATGAGGCGCTCGACGTTGTCGTTGATGAACCAGAAGATGGCGAGCACGCCCCGGATCAGCAGCTTGAAAGGCCATGCCAGTGCCGCCAGTAGATCGGCAAAGACGCCCGGCTCGGCCGTCCGCTGTTCTTCGTACAGCCGCCGGCCGCTCATCATGTAGCGGCCCAGGATCATGATGACGATGGCCAGGATCGGCGCCATCGAGAGGGAAACAGCGATGCCCGGGCCGTAGCGGTGGCCGCCGATGGCGTAGTTATACGAAAGGATGGAGTAGACCTTGGTGGAATCCATCGGCCCGCCGCCGGTGAGCAGGTAGATCAGGGTAAAAGTGTTGAACGTCCAGATGCTCGACAGGAGGGTGACCACGATGATGACGTAGCGCAGGCCGGGCAACGTGATATGGAGGAACTGGCGCCACGCGCCGGCGCCGTCAATGGCGGCCGCCTCGTAAAGCTCCTGGTCGATCGCCTTCAGCCCGGCGAGCAGGTTGATCGTAAAAAACGGAATGCCCTGCCAGAGGTTGATGATCACCAGGGCGGTCAGGGCGGTGTCCACGTTGGCCAGGTAAGCCGGCGGATGTTTCGCCAGGCCCAGGATCACCAGCAGGCGGCTGAAACCGCCGTAGAGCGGGTCGAGCAGGCTCTTCCAGGTGATGGCCCGCACGATGTCGGGCATAATCCAGGGCAAGAGGACCAGGCCGGTGAGGATGGCCAGGCGATTGCCCAGGCGGTGCAACAACACGGCCGACAGAATGCCGATCAGGAGCTTAAGCGTCACCGAGGCGATGGTGAACTTGGCCGTGATGAGCACTGAACGGCGGAAGAAGATATCGTTCCAGAGTTCGATGTAGTTCTTGAGGCCGACAAATGGGCCGATCTCGACGCTGGTGGTATTCGTGAAGCTGATGTAGACCGCGCGCAGGAACGGATAGGCAATGATGCCGACAAGCAGGATCATGGCCGGCGCCATGAAGATGTAAGCTTCGAACCAGTCTCGGCCCAGGACTTGCTGCAGGCGTTTGCTGAGGACCTGCCGCAGCGGAACGCTCGGGGAAAGTGCGGTGGTCTGTGCGAGTTGCGCCACAATGCCTCCTCGATCGCGTCGACGGCCGCATAGGGGACGGCGCGCGCCGCCCCCCATGCGACTCATCCTTTTACTTCTTCTCGCCCGGCAGGTTGAATTCCTTGAAGACCTTGACGTAGCGCTCGTGGCAGGTCTTGACGGCCTGGGCCACGGGCGTGCCGCGCAGGATGTCGGCCACCATGTCGTTTTGGATGCCCGCCTGCGCGGCCGCGGCCATTGCCGGGTTCATGGACGGGCCCGGATAGGTGCCCGGCACGATGTTGCCCGTCGGCGAGGTCGCCACGGCCTTCTGCTCCATGGCCACCTTGTTGGTGGGGATGTACTTGGAGGCATCCCACAGCTTCTCGTAAGCGGGGAGCGCGAAGCCGGGCGCGTTCGAGAAGATCGCATCCATGCTTTCGAGCGGCAGCAGGAAGTGCAGGATCAGCTCGCGCGCGGCCGCCGGGTTCTTCGCCCCGCGCAGCATTGCGAAGTAGTTCGCGCTCAGGCTGTTGAACTCCAGGTTCACCGGGCCGCCGGCCGGCGAATGGAAGCCCGTGATGTCCTTGATCGGGTTGTTGTCCAGGATCGCCTTGCCGTAGACCGTGCCGCCGTTCTGCGTGTACGCCAGCTTGCCGGCCAGGTAGGCTTCGTTGTTGGAGGGATCGGTCCACGCCAGCACGCCGGGCGGCAACATCGGCTTCCACTTGTCCTTCAGATAGAGGTCGGTCATGACGGTCATGGCCTCGACCATCTGCGGGGAATCAATGGTGACGTATTGGCCGGTCTCATCCTGGACATACGCGCCCCAGCCGTGCATGACCCGATAGCGGAACCAGTCGCCGTCGCCGCAGCGGTTGATGGTAACGCCCCAGCCGTACAGCTCCTTGTCCGGGTTCGAGACCTCCAGACAGGCCTCCCACAGGTCCTTGTAGTGCCGGATCTTGTGGATGTCAATGCCCTTGGCCTCGAAGGCCGGCCGCTGGAACCAGCCGCCATCGCTGCGCTGGAAGTAGGGCACGTAGTACCACTGGCCTTCCTTGACCATGTCGAACTTCTGGCGGGCCGACGGACTGCCCCACTTCGCCGCCACTTCGTTGACGATATCGGTGACGGGATCGACGACTTTCAGTTGCACGAAGTCCGTGATCGCATCGGTGTGCATGAGCAGATCGGCCGGCGTGCCGGCTGCCGCTGCGGCCGAGAACTTCTCGACGAACGGCGTGCCGCCCGTGTAACCGGCCTCATAGCTGATCTCGACGGGCCATCCCTTTTCCTGGCAGAACTTCTTGACCTCGGCCTGGAACCAATCGTTCATGGCCGGAAAGAAGTCCTTCTTCTGCACGACCTGCAAAGTTCCCTTGATTTCGACCTTCGCTGCCGGCGCTGCCGTGGGAGCGGCAGGTTTGGCGGGTTCCGTGGCCTTCGGCGCGGGAGTCGGGGCCGCAGGGGTCGGCGCCGGGGCGCACGCCGCTGCGGTCGCACTCACCGCACCGAGGACAGCCAGCCGCTGCAAGAAGGTGCGGCGGCTCATCGCATGATTGTTGGACATGGCCATCCTCCTTTTTCAGGTACATGAATAATACGGTCATGGAACGCGGCCATCAAGATCACCAGAGCGATCGCTGAAGGTGACCACCCCCTTTCCTTCGCATCCCGTCGCGTGGGCCGAGCATACCATAACACACAAGATGCGGCCCTGTCAACTGCGTATCGTCTCAACAATCCGGGAAGACGGCGGTCGCAGACCGCCTGCGAGCCTGCTCATGTTATCCTTCCACCGCCTTGCGCAGCGCCTCGCCGTTCGTCTTCCAGTAATTGAACAGGATGTAGATGTCCATGTTCAGGTTGAAATGGCGGACGCCCATGTCCAGGTAGCGTTTGGCGTCGTCCACCGAGCTGATCTCGGCGCGAGGCGGGATGCCCATCTTCAGGGCCGTCTCGAACACCTTCTTCTCCGCGGCCTTCACTTCGGGATGGTTGCGCTCGCCGCCGCGGCCGATGCTCATCGAATAGTCCGAAGGCCCCCATTGTACCATATCTATCCCGGGCACGGAAAGGAGCTCTTCCAGGTGCTCCACGGCCTGTTTCTTTTCGATCATGATCATCACGATCACGTCGCGCAGCGCCTGGACATAGGCGGGCGATCCGCCGTAGCCCATCAGCGCAAAGCGGCGCGGGGCCGAGCCGTGGATGCCGCCGTCGTCCGGCGTCTCGGGCCGGACGATGCGCACGCACTCCCGCACGTCGTCGGCCGTGCGGCAATCCACGAAGTTGACGCCCTGGAAGCCGGCGCCGATGGCCCGTTGGGCCACCCACGCCTGGTTCGCCTGATCGGGCTTGATGATGCACGACATGTCGAACAGCTCGGCCGCTCGCGCGTAGTTCTCCAGGTCGTGCAGGTCGTAGTCGCCGTATTCCGCGACGAACTCCACATAGTCGAACATGCCGGTATGGCCGACCACCTCTACCAGCTCCGGCCACACGCTGATCGTCCGGGTGCCGATCGTCGGTTTCCCGGCCTTCAGCAACTCCCGAAACCTATTCCTGCGCATGATTCCCCCTCATTTCCCCTCTGACGCCTGACGTTTGACGTTTCATGCTTCACGGCTCCCGCCTTCCCGTCACCAGCGTCACCGCGAAATCGCCGATGCTGATGTTCTGCGTTGCAATGACGCCGCTGTCGAGCCGATAGAGCGCCGGCGACGTGTCGTGATGTTTGAGCGCCTCCACCAGGTTCACCCCGCGCTCGCCGGCCTCGCGCGCGGTCTCGCCGTCCACGATGCCGCCGGCCAGGCAGGTGACCCCGTCCAGCTTCGGCTCGCTGAATTGAATGCCGGGGCCATCGGTGCCGTCGGAATCCACCGCGGCCATCAGGATGTGGCGGCTGCCGGCGATCTCCAGCGCGGCCGCGACGCAATACTCCTGGTTGCGACCGCCCATCCCGCGTTCCTGGCCCACCGTGACCACGATCTCGCCGGTGCTGAAGAGTGCCACCGGCGGCTCGACCGGCTGGCCCATCGTTTCGATGCATCGGGCCACCGCGGCCACGGCTTTGGCCACGTCCTTCGCCTCGCCCCGCAGGTCGTGCGCCAGCCACAGCGCCCTGAAGCCGCACTCCTCGGCCTTGCGCTGCGCGGTGGGGATCATGCTCAGATGGTGCGGCATGACCCCGAAGATGCGCGAGCGCCAGCGGAGAAACTCGGCCGCCTTCACCGTTTCTTCCGCCGGATCGGCCCGTTCGATGTGCACCCGGATGGCCGGCGGCGCCTCATCGTAGGCATCCCATTTGCGCAACATCGCCTGCGCGTCGGCGAAGGTGGTGCAATCGGGCAGGTTGTGCAACCACAGATTGCGGTAGATCAACTGGCGGTACGAGCCCGGATCGATCCCGATGATGTGAATCGCCCGCGCCGGCTGAAGGTAGCGGGTGAGACGTCCTCCCTTCATCCGATCTATGTGATTGCGGATCGGGTTCAGATCGCCGGTGGGCACGCCCCGCTCGATCTGCATCATGTAGGTGAGCCGGCGCACATCCTCGATGCTGATGCCCGCGGATGGCCACGTCAACAGGGCCGAGACGCCGTTCGTGCTGATCGTGAATACCAGGTCGCGGTCGCTCAACCTGGGCGAGCCATCCGGGTTGCGGCACCACTCCCAAATGCGCTGACATCCGAGGACACATCCCTCGTCGGGCACGGGATGCGCGCCGTGCGTCACCCCGATCCGTTCGCAGATCGTCTCGTCGCCGTGCTTGGCGATCACGTGGCCGCCGGCCAGCCGCTCGCCCAGCACATCCTCGATGGCTTTGGCGATCCGCTGCACGCCCTTGCCGGCGCCGAAGACGAAGATGCGATCCACCTCATCCAGGTTGATGATTTCATCGCCGGCCTGCGGATCGCCGGCGGGCTCGAAGTCGCGGCCGCCGACGATCAGCCAGTGGCCCTCCCGGCGGAGGAGGCGGCGGGTGTTGTGATACGGGTCGGCCGCCTCCAGCCCCGCCTCCAGGATCTCGACGAGGGCCCTGCGTCCGGCCACGTTGCCGTGCGACGCCAACACGTCCTGGTTCAAGATACGCATGGCCGACTATTTCGTTTCCAGCAGTTCCGTCAGTCCCAACTGCGCCAGCCGTTCCTGGGTGGGCACCCCTTCGGGCGTCCAGCCCATCAGGCTGTACCAGGTCTGGCGCGAGCGGTAGAACGCCTCCTCGGTGATCTCGACGCCGGCCAGCGGCCCCGTCTTGAACGCCTGCATCACCCGCTTCGGCAGCCGGTCGTCCTTCTCGGTGAAGCCCTCGCGCAGGTTGAAGAGCCGACACAATTGCTGCGCGCGCTCGCCGACCGCCAGGATGTCCAGCGGCTTGTATTCGTGGCCCGTCATGGCGCTGAGCGCTTCGGCCAGTTGGATGTAGTCGTAAGGATAGAACATGCAGCAGATGGCGCAGTCCTGGAAGTGCTGCCAGTTGACCTCGTAGTAGAAGAGGGTCATCTTCTCCGTGCTCAACTCGGTGGACGGCATGGGGCCCACCTTGTACACGGTGTTGACGCGCTCCAGGCTCCGCCCCGGCGTGGCATAGCCCGAGTCGTGGATGTTCATCATGTGATCGGCGCCCACCGGTGCGACTGCGTAGCCGATGCCCAGCGCGGCCTTGTAGCGCGGCTCGTGCATCGGCAGCTCCTGGCCTTTGACCTCCACCAGGTGCTCTTCCGCGCCCTTGCCGATCCATTGCGCCAGCCGCTTGGAGCCCATGGCCATCTTGTCGCCGAAGCCGCGGCGATGGGCGATCATGTCCACCGCCTCGAGCATGTCCCTGGCGTTGCCCCAGCGCGGCAGGAAGCCGCCCGTCATCTCGGCGGTCAACAGGCCGTGCTCCACGCACTCCATGACGAACGCGATGGTCATGCCGGTGCTGATCGGGTCGAGTCCCCAGCGCGCCGACCACTCGTTGGCCTTGGAGACGGCCACGATGTCGTTCACGCCGCAGGTGCTGCCGTAGGAGCCGAGGGTCTCGTACTCCGGGCCGCCGTAGACCTTATCTATCTTGACCAGGTCCTTCACCTGGGTCTTGAAGGCGGGCGAGTCGGGGAAGTCCTCGCCGTCGTAAGAGACGACCTGCTTGCATTCGATGGGGCATGCCTGGCAGGTATCGCGGCCGATGAGGATGCTGGTGTGCAGCGTCTCCCAGCCGATGCTTTCGGCGTCGGGAAACTCGGGATCCTGGAAGTTGCGCGTGGGCAGCGCGCTGACCCGGTTGAGGCCCGTCAGGCCGCCCGGCGTGCCCTTTTCGTGCGCCCAGGCCGCCAGGGTCTTGTAATTCTCGCCCAACCACTTGGACAGCTCGGTCAGGCGCTTGCGGTCGGCGACCGGCACGTTCTTGGTGCCGCGCACGGCCACCGCCTTGAGCTTCTTGCTGCCCATCACCGCGCCCAGGCCGTTGCGGCCGGCCGCCCGATTGTTGTCGTTGATGACATTGGCCATCAGGACCAGGTTCTCGCCGGCGATGCCGCATTGGGCCACCCGCAGCCGGGGCTCGTTGAGCTCCGCGCGAATGGCGCTTTCGACATCGGCCACGTCGCGGCCCCACAGATGGTCGGCCGGCCGGATCTCGACCTGGTCGTCGTTGATCCACAGATAGACGGGCGAATCGGCCCGGCCGTGGACGACCAGCGCGTCCCAGCCCGCGCGCTTGAACTCGTGGCCCCACCAGCCGCCCGCCTCCGAGCTGCCGATGGCACCCGTCAGCGGGCTCTTGGCGCCCACGCTGTGGCGGCCGGCGCCCGGCAGGTTGGTGCCCTGAAAGACGCCCGGCGCGAAGATCAACAGATTCTCCGGCCCCAGAGGATCGGCGCCGACCGGCAGGTCGCGCAGGAGAAGATATGCCTCGAGGGCGCGGCCGCCGACCAGTTTGAGATACAGCTCATCCGGCGGGGTCTCGACCCATGTCTTTCGTTCGGTCAGATCCACGTGCAGGATCTTGCCCCAGGTTGCTCCGACGCTCATGATTCACCTCTTTGCTGTGTTTGGATGCTATTAGACTGTGGGAGTGCTTGTTGCTTTGGATTGTCCTTGCTGGTGGCTGGCCATCTCATCCCCCACCGATGGTCGGGAAAAGCTGCAACACATCGCCATCGTGGAGGGGGGTCGTCCAATGGGCAATGCGACCGTTGACCGTGATGATGAGGGCCACGTCGGCCGGCAGATGCAGTTTCTGGATTGCTTCGCCGACCGAAGCGACCCCGTCCAGGGTGGTTTGCGGCGCGATATACGTGCGCAACGAACCACCGGCTTCGACGCGAATCATCGTGTGCTCCTGCAAACTGCGGTGGATTCTCGAATCACCATTTCGACCGGCAGCGTGAGATGGACGGCTGCTGCGGTCGGGTTGAACCGGTGCGCCAGCAGGATGCCGACCGCCTGCTCGGCCACCTCGGGGATCGGATGGCGGAGGGTGGTCAGCGCCGGCGTGATCATGCTGGCAGAGCGGATATCATCAAAGCCGACGACGGAGATCTGATCCGGCACGCGAATGCCCTGCCGGGCCAGATGTCTCAGCACCTCGATGGCCATGCGATCGTTGAACATGTAGACCGCGGTCGGCGGCTCATCGAGGGCCAACAGCGCATCCAGGGCGCGAGCGCTGCTTTCCGGCTCCAGCGAAGCGTAGGCGATCAGCCGCTCGTCGAACGCCAGGCCGTTCTCTTCCAGCGCGATCCGATAAGCCATGCAACGATTCTGGCTGTAGCGCGAGGCGGGCACGAACGAGATGTAGCCGATCCGGCGATGCCCCAGTTCGACCAGGTGGCCGATCGCCAGCCGCGCGGCCTGGAGGGTGTCGGGCGTCACATAGTTCACCTGCGGATCGTTGACCGGCCGGCCGAGCACGACCAGCGGCATCCCGACGACGAGGAGGCTCTGGATGGCGCGATCCAGGCCGGGGACATCGCCCATCAGGAGCAGGCCATCCACTTCGCGGCTCTGCGCGATGCGCGTCAGCCGACACGGGTCCTCGCCCATGCCCGTGTAGAGCACCAGGTTGTACTCGCGCTTTTCGGCTGCCGCGGCCACCAGGCGGATCAACTCGGCGAAAAACTCGTTGAAGGTGGTATAGGCAGAGCCATATAACAGGGCCAGGCCGATCTTGTCGGTGCGTTGCCGACGCAGATTGCGCGCCGATGCGCTGGGGGTATAGCCCAACTCCTGGGCGGCCTGCCGGACACGGCGCACGGTTTCCGGGGCGACGTCGTCGTAGTCGTTGAGTGCCCGCGAAACCGTCGAAGTCGAGAGTCCCAAATGGGCTGCGATGTCTTTGATCCCGACCACCATGTCTGGCCTGCCTGCGCAAAAACGATTTTGGGAGAACCAAAAAAGAAAACGGCCGAAGACTACCGGTAGCAGCAATTTGCTTTTTATCACACCCGCGGCAAATTGTCAAGCCGAATTCGACTCGTTCGCATCCTCGTTCGCGCCGAAGTGCTTGGTGAGATAGATCAGCAGCGCGGCCGCGTGATCGGACAGGGTCGCGTCGGCGAGCACGGCCTGCGCCAGCGAAGCGTCCTCTCCGCTCGAAGCCGCGCTCGCCTCGAGTTCCTTCAGCCAGCACATGAACGAGCGCGCAGCGGGCACCCGGCTGCGCCACACGGCCAGTTGTTCCTGCGCGATCCGCACCACGCGCAGCGCCTGGAGAAGGGCGATCTCGCCCGCCAGCAGGCGCTTCAGCAGGGCGCACTCGTAATGCCGACAGGTCTGCGGCCGCCGCGCGTAGATCGTGCAGTGGCCGTCGCGAAACATGGCGCACGGCTGGTTGAAGACAGGCCGGCCTGCGCGATGCTCGATGGTCATGCCGAGCGCCGCAGTGGCTTCCACCTCCGCCGGCAACAAGATCGTATTGGTGTGCAACGTGCCGTCGCAGCAGAAGCCGCACGCCAGGCAGAGCACTTCGGCCGCTGTCGGCGAACCGTCAGAAACAGGGGTGGTCGGTAAGTCGTGAGCGTTCAAGCGATCTCCTTTTCGTCGGAACCTCATTGTAGCCGATCATCGGCCGGCCATGCAAATGGGATGGGACCCTGGAAGCTGGGGTCGGCAGGTTGTTGGCAGCGACCTTTTGCACTATAATTTCCTACCGTCGGTTGCGAGCTAAAGCTCGCAGTACGCGAAGTAGGGCGAGCTTCAGCTCGTCCGTCGGTTGCGAGCTGAAGCTCGCAGTACGCGAAGTAGGGCGAGCTTCAGCTCGTCCGTCGGATGCGAGCTAAAGCTCGCAGTACGCGAAGTAGGGCGAGCTTCAGCTCGTCCGTGGGATGCGAGCTAAAGCTCGCAGTACGCGAAGTAGGGCGAGCTTCAGCTCGTCCGTGGGATGCG
>Ga0209162_1002910_pt1 | contig 14389 bp, 14 predicted proteins | sample YNPNPMetaG_FD_187121 | JGI IMG/M metagenome (GOLD analysis project Ga0209162, IMG submission 187121) | Anoxygenic and chlorotrophic microbial mat microbial communities from Yellowstone National Park, USA - YNP NP MetaG (SPAdes) (version 2) ... | reverse complement strand
GAAGATGTTAACAAAAGAGAAAAGTAGGCAAAAAAGAAAATGTGTTAATAACCAGAATAACTCTTCGAGTTATTTCCGTTTATTAACACTATATTATTATATCTTCATAATGAAAAAGAAAAAACTTATATTTGCATGACCCGTGGTTGAAAAATGGGGAGTACTTCAGTATTGCCAAGATTAAAAAAGGGTGTAATTGTTCATCTTCACGACATATATTTACCCTATGACTATCCACAGTTTATGTGTGGTAGATTCTATTCAGAGCAGTATGGATTAGCCATGTATTTATTGGCAAATCCTAAAAAATACGAAACCATTTTACCGAATTACTTTATTTATAAAGATAAAGAATTATCTCAGCTAATATCGCCCATTTGGCAACATGATAATTTACAAAATGTTGAAAAACATGGTGGATCATATTGGTTAAAGATTGATGAATAAAAATAGGTTAATATCATAACAAACCACGTTAATTCATCTTATACATTTTATTATTCACAAATAACTGATTATTTAACCAAAAGTAAACATCGTTACTGCGTATTAGAAAGTTATCCATAATGATATCGGGGCTACCTAAGGGTGGTTTCAATATGGCAATACTGACAAAATCATTGGCATTTTTCACAGGAATATCAAACTGTATAAGTCCCCAATGCTGATCAAAGGTTGTTACTATATCTTTAAAACTATAATAACTAACATTATACCAGTTATCCTTTTCGGCTCCCACGGCTACTTCTATTACATTTCGAGGCACCATATCCCTGTCCATGTTATATACCCAGAATGAAACCGTGTAAACACTGTCGTTTTTGCCAAATAACCGATCGTAATACAGATTGTATGCCTTACGATTGGATATGTGTAATGAACCCGATCCACTGTAGGTAATATCGGAGCTTAAGCTATCGTAAGTAATCATGCGGTATGGGACATTTGAATTGAGCTTTGTCAAATTATATGTCCTGTTTTTTTCATCTTCAATCATCCGGTAAAAATCCTTTATGGATATTTTCCGAATTTGATAACCCCATAGGGTATCTATCAGGGTTGAATACTGTATTATTCGTTTTTCGTTCAAGGATAATTTATCGCAAGTAGTATCAGCCAACACTAAAACATATTTCGATGAATCATAAGCCTTTAAAACAGGATAATCTTTATATGGATCCATTACCAGTTGGAGGTTTGCAACGCACTGGCTAATGGATGTACGGCTCATATTTACCGCATTGAGGGGTAAGCCAGTAAAAACTGCCAAGGTATATGCCTTGTACATCGCGGGGCATTTATCGCTATACCAATAGTTTTCGCTACCAACATTAAAATACGGTATTGGCATGATAGCCTGAAATTTCCTAACATTTATCTTTCCATTATAATCGTGGTGAAAGGCATAGTCGAATTCCGGCAGCTGATTGTTGATAAAATACTGAATAGATCTACTATTAAACCATGCATCGTAGTATAATATTGCAACCGGAATAAGCAAGAGATATCTGCACCACTGCTTTTGCCGGAAATATTGCCATATCAGATAAAATGTAACTATGTTGAAGATATAAAAAAACAGCCATGCGAAACGCCCAATACCCCGAAACTGACGGATGGGAACTAAATATTGCAACAAAAACTCCAGTCGGGCAATAAAGGGCAGTCCAAATGAAAATAACAAAGTCAATAACGAAATCCAGAAAAATACATTCAACAGATTATTATCAGTGACGGTGAAAATCTTAGTTCCGGTTTTTCTGAAAAGATTTTTAATACCCTTAAAAATTAAAATCATAAAAACAAGGGTACTGATTAACCCAACATAAGCCACGCCTTCCCATTCCACATTTCGTACCTTGACGATCAGATTAAGCCATTGCCAGTATGGGCGTCCCATGGATAAAAAGATCGATTCGGGATATGCCCTGTATACTAAAAATCCCCATGGCCATTGCGGCCTGTCCGGTGCGGTGTCGTATATGTTTGTGATGAGTAAGAAAGTAAAAAGGGGAATAATGAATTGCACTAAAATATTCCAATAATCTTGTTTATCGGAACTTTTTTTCTCGTAAAAATGATAAATCCAATATCCGGTTAAAATAACAGCGTAAAAAATAAAAAAGTAACCGTGAGTGAATGAAACAATTATAAAAAGGATCATTATTATCAGGCTGATCCAGAATTTTTGGTACTGGTGAAACTTGAAAATAAGATACAGAATAGCCGGTATAAAAAATGTATAACTCAATGAAAAATGTCCGCCCATTCGGTCAATCTGAGGCGACAAAAAGGTAATGCCCAAAGCTATCAAAAGAGAATACCAGTATGGAAGACGCAAATGTCTAAAAATCAGAAATATTATTAATACAGTAATTATCAACGAAAATATAATACTCAGGTTGTGTATAGCTACGGTATAGGGACGGATATCATAAATATGCGATGAAATGAATTTTATCAAATTAGTAAGAAAAGGCTGAGCACCGCTAAAAAAAATATTTTCCCCATACGGATAATTCATGGCCTGTGAATGAAGGTATGATGAATCATATTTTAAATGATAAAGCATTACGTAGTAATCCTTGATTCCATCACCTCCCTGAGCAAAATATTTATGATTAATATCGTTCAGAACATTACTGAAAAAATAAAAGGTAACCAAACATCCTGCAAATAATACCAGTAAAATCTGAGCTATTTTTTTAAACATATAATTTACTTTTTGTGTTCGAAGATTGATTCAATGATATAAATGGGACGGGCTTTAATTTCCTGATATAGATTCCCAATATATTCGCCCAATACGCCAATAACAAAAAACAACAGAGAGAAGCTGATGCTCATAAATACAATGAGTGTAGTATAGCCCGAAAATGGGTTGCCCACCAGCTTCATTACCATGGAATAAATTGCTACGATAATACTAAACAACCCGAAGAAAAAGGAAATAAAGATACTGAACCGCAGGGGAGTACGTGAGTTGGCCACTATCACAGCAATTGAAAAAACAAGCAACTTATAAAAACTATATTTACTGGATCCTCCGGCTCTTTTTGGGGCTTCGTAGTCGATAGTTGATTTACGAAATCCTACTTGTTGTATAAACCCTCGTAAAAATCTATTCCTGTCCTTAAAGTTAGTTGAAACAACATTAGCCACACGACGGGAAATGGCAAAGAAGTCGGAAGCATTTGTTTCAAATTTAAAATCGGACAATTTATTTAATAACCTGTAAAAATATTTTGAGGTTAATCTTCCCAAAAAACCTGCATCATCCCGTTGTTTCCGCACCATACTGATGACCTCAAAACCTTCGGAGAATTTTTGGATAATTTCCGGAATTTTAGCTGGCGGATGCTGTAAATCACTGTCCATACAAATAATCAAATCGCCATTGCTATGTTCAATGCCTGCCAGCATTGCGCTTTCGTGTCCAAAATTGCGGGAAAAATTGATAATTTTAATTCTCTCATCCTGATTGAAAATATTGTTCAGTACATCCAAAGAAGCATCTGTACTTCCGTCATTGACAAATATTATTTCGAAAGCTAATTCTGGTATTTCAATACATAACCTTAAAGTATTATAAAACTTTTCCAATACCTCCTCTTCATTGTATACCGAGACGACAATACTAACCAGCATGAGCGTTTTTGTTAATGTGGGCGATAAATTTTATTATTGCAAATATATGGGTTAATTCGAAAAAATAGACAAGTAAAAAAATAATCCTCTAACGGCAATAGTAGTAAATCACCCAAGCCTTCTCTGAAAAAACGCATCAGCGAACATATTTGCAAAATGCCCGATTCCCGGAAGACAATATCATGATCATTCGACCGAAAAAGTATAGTCCTGACGGAACTGAAGGCGATAAAAGGCGCGGTTGAAATATCCACCCCCCGGTGTTGGAGGTGAAAATTGTAACTTTACATTTATTGTCTGATACGGCACACAAGAGTAGGCGGCAAAGTTACTATCCAGACATGCAGTAGCAGTCGCAAAATACTGTGCCAGATCATACCCCAACATGCAAAAGTTATAGCCAAACTTTGAATTACGCACCGGTTCCGTCCCAAAGCGCAAACGATATTTTTTAAGGAAACGGAGCACTCTCTCGTGCCCGTAATCGACGTAAAAATTCGAAAAACAGATAAGTTGCTGATCGTAAAAATAATGCAGATCGACACTATTGAAAGCCAGCCATTCCGACATGCCATAGGTACGAATGGGGAAGTAAAGCAATTTTTTTTCGAGTTGCCCCAACAGGGAGGCGACAAAGACTTCATCGACCGAGAAACAAATGACATGATTTCGGGAGGTGTCGAGGTTTGCCAAAAGGTCTTTAAAATCGTAGTTGTAAACATAAAATTCCTTCACCTTTTTCGAAGCGGTACTTGTCAGGGGTATCAACTGATTATGAATCTGCTGGTTGAATTGCTGAGGGTCTTTACCGTTGTACACCACCAGAATGTTCTGTACCGAGTCAGCGCTGATTGCCTTGATAAGTTGATCGATTTCGCCCTTCTGCCCCGAAAAAACCTGAAACATTCCATAGGTCTGGTGCACCAACGAATCGGCTGCAGTAACGGGGAGCACAACCGGGATGCGATTTTTCACGGCATACGCAGCTACCACAGGAATCTGATCCGAAAATACCGGACCGATAATCAGCTTACTTTGCTGAAATGCTGGCTGTGAGACGATAGCGCTGATTTTCTCTTTTACTTTACCGGTATCAAAAACGTTGAGTTCGATATTCAAACCTTCCTTTTTCAGATCTTCCACCGCCAGAAGCACTCCTTGATAAAATTCAATAAAATTCATTACTACGGGCGGGAAGTCTTCTGACCCCTTCTGGGATTGCAACAGTTCCTGCCGGTTCTCTTCTTCGGTATTTTCTAATTTTTCGTTGTTATCGGCAAAAAGTGGCAGAAGCAGGGCAATAGATATCGATTTTCCCGACAGCTGAAAACGGATAGAATCGCAGTTTACTGCAACAGGCTGAATGCAAGTATCACTGAGGGGGATCTTAATTTCTGATCCCAGCTTCAAGCCATCGCGTTGGTCGGGATTGAGTTCGAGAATTTTTTCAACGGTAGTTCCATATCTTTTTGCCAAGGAGTACAGAGTCTCACCTGCCTGTACCTGATGCAACCGATACTGGCCGGTAGCAGACGGAGCAGTACCTGCGACTACAGTTGTTGCTTCAATCCTTTTACTTACCGGAATTACTAACTGTTGTGACACACGCAGCGTATCGGAGGTCAACTGGTTGGCCAATCGGATATCCTGAACACTTACCCCATACATACGGGCTATGGAAAATAGTGTTTGTCCCTGCATTACCGTATGCATCACTTCCTTTCCGGCTTCGGTCGACACCGGAGTTTTTTCCTTCACCGGAAGTTTGATGACCTGATCAACTTTGAGTTCTTCAGTCAATCCGGGATTTTCCTGCAGCACTTCATTTACGGTACACCCATAAGTCCGGGCAATGGAATACAGGGTTTGCCCCTTCATAACCGAATGCAGGTAGTACGCCTTTCCTCCCATCAATACCTTCTGGGTAGAAACTTCGACTTCGACCGAAGTACTGTTCTGCCCATCAACGGCAGCCATATTTATAGCAGCGGCAATTAATCCCAAAAACAAATACCTGAAGATATATCTCAAGTTCATCGTAGATAATTTTAAAACACTGACCAATTTTTGATTAGCCGGCTGTCATCTACCGGGCAAAACCGCATAACTTGTTCGCTGACCCTGCTTAATTTTTCGCAGCATCGGATGATCTTCATTCTGTTTTCTTTTTGAAAAGAAAGGTAGCTTTATTTTCTGTATTATTCAACAACCGTTGAATATTTTTCCGATGAGTAAGGATAACCGCCAGAGCCATGACCAAAGCAGCTATTTTAAGGGAAACAGGGGACGGAAAGATAAAACCGATCATCGAGGCATAACCTAAGGCAGCAATCATCGAGCCCAGCGAAACATACTTTGAGATAATGAGAACAACCACAAATATCCCAAAAGCCAGTAAAGCCGGCATCGGCGACAAGGCCAAGACTACGCCCAGCAATGTTGCCACCCCTTTTCCTCCCTTGAAACCGGCAAACAAAGGAAAAACGTGGCCTAACAATGCAGCAAAGCCCAATCCCAATTGAAAGAGTATCCGCTGATCGGTATGAATAGGCAAATCGGTAAAAGCCACCAGCGACACGGCTGCAAACCCTTTGGCAATATCAATTAGAAAAACTGGAATTCCGGCTTTCCAGCCAAGTACCCTGAGGGTATTGGTTGCACCCGCATTACCACTCCCATGTTCGCGTATATCTATTCCATAAAACCACTTGCCCACCCACACCGACGTGGGAATGGATCCGAACAGGTAAGCAACTGCTATCAAAAAAATATAGATCATCGCCGAAAAATTTAAGTCAATTGTTAAAAGTACGCTGGCTGCGAAGTTAGCAACATTATCGAAAGTTAGCAACTTTATACCCGCAACAATCGCATATCCTTTAGTGCGGATCGGTCAAACAGGTATAATTTGACAATCTTTGAGTTTTTTATTAGGTTTGCCACAAAAAATTTATGACATACGACGCATTAGTTGAACAAATATGGAGGAAAAACAGTTTCCTCTGCGTGGGACTCGATACCGATCTGGCAAAGATACCTTCATTCCTTCACAAGGGCGATGATCCCATTTTTGAATTTAATCGTCAAATCATTGATTATACCGCTCCCTATACGGTGGCATACAAACCCAATCTGGCCTTTTACGAGGCTTATGGTAGCAAAGGCTGGCAAAGTCTCGAAAAGACGGTACAATATATCCGCAGCCATTATCCCGAAATGTTTATTATTGCCGACGCCAAACGGGGCGATATTGGAAACACTGCCAACATGTACGCTAGGGCATTTTTCGAAACATTAGATTTTGATGCCATCACCCTGTCGCCATACATGGGATCCAACACGGTCGAACCTTTTCTGAAATATCCTGGCAAATGGGTTATTATTTTAGCCCTCACCTCCAATGAAAGTGCAGCCGATTTTCAGACCATCAAAGAACAACCGACGGGTATACCCTTGTACGAAAAGGTAATTAAGACTGCCCAACAATGGGGGTCACACGAAAACATCATGTTTGTTACCGGTGCTACACAAGCTCCGATGCTCAAGCAAATACGCAATATCATTCCTCATCATTTTCTGTTGGTTCCCGGCGTAGGTGCTCAGGGCGGTAGTCTGAACGAAGTAGCTGCCTATACTTTAACCCCGCAATGTGGAATCATTGTCAACAGTTCACGGGAAATTATTTATGCCGGCAACGATGAAGATTTTGCGCAGGCTGCCGGAGAGAAAGCTCATTCGGTACAGTTGCAGATGAAGGAACTGCTGACCAAAGTTCTTTCGTAAGAATGAATTTTGGTGCATACTGCAAATTGTTGGCCCAATAGTAAAGTACTGTATGATTTACTGTACTATTTTGACAAAAAACCTTAGCTTTGCTATATTTTAAAAAAGGTATCATGCTGAAGAAAAATGGTTTTGTCAAATCGCATGGTTTGGGCAATGATTATATAGTACTTGATGCCAGCCAGCTGAGCTTCCCCATTAACAAATCAACGGTACAGCGAATTTGCGATGTCCATTTTGGCCTTGGTTCCGATGGTATTTTGCTGTACGAAGGAGAAACAAACGGATTGCACCGGCTTCGTATTTTCAACCCCGATGGTTCGGAAGCTGAAAAAAGTGGCAATGGTTTACGCATCTTTGCCAAATTTCTGTACGATTACGGGTACGTGCACACCCTGAATTTTCGCATCAGTACGGCAGGTGGCATAGTATCGGCCAACATCGACAAGCAAATAAAAGACAAAGCAAGCCTGATAACCATCGATATGGGTAAGGCTACCTTTACTGCAAAAGAGATTCCAGTAAATTGTCAGGAAGCAGAATGTTTTGGCTGTCGCATAGACATTGGTGGCACACAGCTAACCATCCATTGTGTATCAGTGGGTAATCCTCATTGTGTTATTTTTACCGACACGTTGGACGAACAACAAGTAAGAGCGTTAGGGCCGCTGATTGAAAACCATCCCATGTTTCCCAACCGTATTAATGTTCAGTTTGTCAGGCCGATATCGGATAGTGAAATTGAGATGCTGATATGGGAACGCGGTGCAGGCTATACGCTGGCATCGGGAAGTTCGTCGTGTGCAGCTGTTGCCGTAGCTCACAAAAAAGGCTTAACCGGTAAAGAGGTAGTGGTCAATATGCCCGGAGGTAAACTCATTATTACCCTCGACAGTGACTGGAACATCAGGCTGTGCGGCAGCGTATCGCAAATTGCAGAAGGAGTATTGTCGGATGAATTAACAGAAGAACTCAATCGTCTTTAATTTATGTCAGCAGGAGACCATGCAAGGAACTTTATACCCTATCGTTCACGCGAAGTGCACATTGGAGAGTTGATACTGGGAGGGACACAACCTATACGGTTGCAAAGCATGACCAACACCCCCACCCTCGACACAGAATCGACGGTAGCCCAATGTATACGTATAATTGAAGCAGGAGCCGATTTGGTTCGCATTACCACCCCCACCTCGCAGGAAGCAGAGAATCTGAGGAACATTAAGGCTGCCCTGAGACAGAAAGGATACCATACCCCGCTGGTAGCCGATGTTCACTTCAACCCCGACATTGCCGAGATTGCAGCTGAGATAGTTGAGAAAGTACGGATTAATCCGGGCAACTACGCTACCCGCCGCAATTTAACCGGCGACCTGACTGAAAACGAATACCGCGAAGAACTGGAAAAAATCCATGGCAAGCTTCGCCGGCTTATTGATATATGTCGCCGAAATGGTACCGCTATCCGCATCGGGGTGAACCATGGTTCGCTAAGTCCGCGCATCATGAATCGCTACGGCGACACTTCTGCGGGAATGGTCGAGTCGGCCATGGAATTTGTACGCATGTGTTCGGCCGAAAATTTTCACAATATCGTTATTTCGCTCAAAGCAAGTAACACCCGGATCATGGTGCAGGCCTACCGTCTGCTGGTGCAAACCATGTTGAACGAAGGTTACAACTACCCCTTACATCTGGGCGTTACCGAAGCCGGCGACGGCATTGACGGACGTATACGTTCGGCCGTGGGTATAGCCACCTTGCTTGCTGACGGTATAGGGGACACCATCCGTGTGTCGCTCACCGAAGACCCCGAGGCCGAGATACCCGTAGCCCGTAAACTCGTCCAGCTGTTCCCTCGCAACAAAACCATTTCTTTTCCCGAAATTTATCGGTTACGAAATCCCTTTGTGCATGAACAAAGACAATCCATTGCGATTGGTCGCACCGGTCATCCCCATCCGCCTGTAGTCATTGGCGACTATGATCCGGCTGCTACCAGCACCATCCAACAGCAAGCCGATCCCGACTTTTATTATCTTACCCAAAAATCGCAACTCGACAGCATCGACCCTGAAAAACAATATATTTTGAATCTGCACGACTGGTTCCTGCATGCCCGCAGCCAACAGGGAGTTTACCCCCTGTATACGGCATCGGAGTTTGACTACTATGGCCCCAAACATCCCGAGGTTAATTTTGTCATTTTTTCGGCCGATGAAATTAAGGCAACGCTCATTGAGTCGATCCTTCAACACCAGCAGCGAACAGTTGTGATACTGGAAAGCTTCACCTCCGGCCCTACCGGGCAACGGGAGGCTTTAGCCTTACTGTTAAAAAAGCAGATCAACTGTCCGGTAATTATCAACCGCAATTATGCATGCGACAGCCTCAAAGATTTAGCCCTTAAGGCATCATCCGATACGGGGCTATTTTTTGTCGATAATCTGGCCGACGGACTATGGATCCGCAATGCAGGCCAGATTGCAAGCAGGGATATCTGGAACATTGCATTCACCATACTGCAGGCCGGAAGGGTAAGAACCACGAAGACCGAATATATTTCGTGCCCTTCGTGCGGGCGCACTCTGTTCGATCTGCAAAGCACAACTGCAAAAGTCAAGGAAAAAACATCCCACTTGCGCCATCTGAAAATAGCCATCATGGGATGTATTGTCAACGGTCCGGGCGAAATGGCCGACGCCGACTATGGCTATGTGGGAGCAGGTCCCGACAGGGTAACCCTTTACAAAGGTAAGGAGGTAGTGAAAAAAAACATACCCTCTCATGCAGCTGTCGATGAACTCATCAGGGTAATCAAGGAAAACGGCGATTGGATTGACCCCTGAATACTATGACAACTTAGTTTTTTTTAGTGTAGAAAAACTTAATGGCCGTTGTGTTGTTTTGTTAATTAAAATACATGCCCCATGAGCTTGGTATACATAACCCGAAGGGAAAGATTCAATGCTGCCCACCGCATGTATAATCCCGAATGGAGCGATGAAAAAAACCTTGAAGTATACGGCAAGTGTTCCAATCCATTATGGCACGGACACAACTACGAGCTTTTCGTAACCATCAAGGGGACGATTAACCCCGAACTGGGATATTTGGTCAATTTATCACAACTGAGTCAGGTAATACGCGAACAGGTGATCAATCATCTCGACCACAAAAATCTGAATCTTGAGGTTGATTTTATGCAGGGACGGGTAATGTCGTCGGAAAATATTGCCATAGCTATCTGGGAAAGATTAGAACCGCATATCCGGGCTATGGGAGCTCAGCTGCACTGCATTCGCTTGATTGAAACAGAAAATAATATGGTTGAATACTATGGAGAATAAGGAAAATAATCAATTCAGACTGTCGGGTTTTATCGACGATAATCAATATCTGCGCATTGAACAGTTTAATGCCGAAAAAACGAAAGAATTACAGGAGTTGTATGCACGTATCCTACAGCTTACCGATCCCGACTGGCAGCGGGAAGGACTTCAGAAGACTCCGTTGAGGGTAGCCAAGGCCATTCAATTCTTAACCCATGGCTATAATATTGATCCGAAACAAATTATACAGTCGGCCACCTTCAATGAGGATTATCGGCAGATGGTTATTGTAAAAGACATTGAGCTATACTCCCTGTGCGAACATCACATGATTCCCTTTTTTGGGAAAGCTCATGTAGCCTACATCCCCAATGGTAGAATTACGGGATTAAGCAAAATAGCCCGGGTAGTAGATGCCTATGCCCGTCGGTTTCAGGTACAGGAAAGGCTTACCATGCAAATCCGCGACTGCATTCAGGAAAGTCTCGACCCTCTTGGAGTAGCAGTTGTTATCGAAGCCCATCACCTGTGCATGATGATGCGGGGAATACAGAAACAAAATTCGGTAACCACAACCTCGGCCTTTACAGGGGTATTCATGCGCGAAACCAAGACCCGTGAAGAATTTATCCACCTTATCGGCACACAGCTACATTAAACCGATTGAGGTCGGGAAACAACACAGGAATGAGACAGGGATTAATAGCAAAACATTTTGTAAACACAATAGATACCCATGACAATAGCTTTTCTCGATACCGACACCATGGGGAATGTGCCCAACCTGCATATCATTGATTCACTGGGCAAGGTTGTATACTACCCGGTAACCCAACCCCATCAGACTATAGAACGATTACAAGGGGTCGACATAGCAATTACCTGCAAGGTAGTCATTGACCGGCAGGTGATAGACCATGCACCGGATCTTAAGCTTATATGTGCTGCTGCTACCGGTATCAATCATATCGATGCAGATTATGCCGAGCAAAAAGGTATTTTAGTAAAGAATGTGGCCGGCTACTCGACCTACAGCGTAGCCCAGCACACCTTTGCCCTCATTCTTGCCTTGTACCATCAGATCCCCTACTACGATCAGTTTGTGAAGGATGGACGATACAGCCAGCACCACATATTTTCGGGCATGGACAGGGACATCACAGAGATACGGGGCAAAATTTTTGGCATCATCGGCCTTGGAACGATTGGGAAAAAAGTTGCTGAAATTGCCACAGTGTTTGGGGCAGAAGTGTGGTATTATTCCACATCGGGAAAAAACGATAATCCGTTGTATCGCCGTGTCTCGCTTGAAGAGTTGCTCAGCCATGCCGATATTGTCTCCATCCATGCACCCCTGAATGATTTAACGCGTAATCTCATTACCTACGATCAACTCAGACTGATGAAACCATCGGCCATCATTATCAACACAGGACGGGGCGGAATTATCAACGAAGCCGATCTGGCTAAAGCTATCGACAATGACCTGATTGCCGGTGCCGGGCTCGATGTTTTCACGCGCGAACCCATCCTGCCCGATAATCCCCTGTTGCATGTCCAAAAGTCCGCAAAACTGGTACTGAGTCCGCACAATGCATGGACCAGCCTCGAGGCAAGGAAAATACTCATTGAAGGTATTGCAAAAAATATCCGTGAATTTCTGAATCGCTAAAGCATGGCTATACCGATAGTGCTTTCGTGGTGTGGCGGAAAAGATTGTACGCTTGCCCTGTATTATCTGAAACAACAGGATAGCTTTGAAGTTGCTTATCTGCTAACGACCATAACCGAAACCTATCAACGTATAAGCATGCATAGAGTCCGGTACGAATTACTTGAGCAACAAGCTGCAGCTCTGGAGATTCCCTTAGTCACCGTACCCATACCCCCGTCCTGCACCAACGAAGAATACGAAAACCGCATGTTACAGGTTTTATCCCGTCTTAAAAAAGAAGGCATCGAAACCTATGGTTTTGGCGACATTTTTTTGACCGATGTCAGAGAATACCGCGAAAATCAGCTCAGACGACTTGATTTAAAAGCCATCTTTCCGCTATGGGGAATCAGTTCAGCCTATTTGGCCCGGCAATTTACTGTACTTGGATTTAAAGCTGTTCTTACCTGCGTGGATACATTGCAGTTAGATGCTTCGTTTGCCGGCAGTGAATACGATCGGAAACTATTGCGCAAGATCCCACCGAAAATCGATCCCTGCGGCGAGAATGGCGAATTCCATACTTTTGTATATGATGGCCCTATCTTTACCCATCCCCTAAAGATTCGAAAAGGCGAACAGGTGATGCGCGAAAACCGCTTCTGCTTCTGCGACCTGTATTCCGCCTGATTTTTGGGACATACGGTTATTCCTCCGGGGGATATTGTGAAGGATTAACACCAAATTGCTTTTGAAAACATTTCCGGAAATACTTCAGATCGTTAAAACCAACCATGTACGCCACCTCGTTAACAGGAAAAGATTGTTTTTCAAACAATTGAGCAGCTTTTTTAAGCCTGATTGTTCGGATAAAATGATTAGTGGATTGACCGGTAAGCGCTTTGAGTTTACGATACAAGGTTATAGTAGTCATATTAAGTTTATCGGCAAGTACATCTACATCAAAAGCCGGATTGGTAAGATTATCCTCAATAATTTTCACAACCTGATTGAGGAACTTTTCGTCGGGGGGAGTCACTGCAATGTCCGATACCTGCATTTTATGGTCGGAATAGAATTTTTTTTGCAGCATCAATCGGGCTTCAATGATATTTCGAATGCGAAGTTCAAAGATATCGGGGTTAAAAGGTTTGGCAATGTAATCGTCGGCTCGGGTAGCAAGTCCTTTAATGATATGTTCACTTGCGTGAAGAGCGGTAAGCAGGACCACAGGAATATGCGAAGTATTAAAATCGCTTTTGAGGCGACGGCAAATTTCAACCCAAATCCGTCAATAGGAATAAAATCTCTAATGACGGTCATTAGAGATTTTATTCAATAACTACCAGATTATTAACTCATTAAATTTGCTGAAGAAATTAAAAAAATTACTTTTTTTGTGTAAGCATTTCTTACAACGTATGAAGGCAATACAAATCGAGTTTACCGACAAAGAGATTACCCCATGGGGAGGCTGTCACTTTAAAAGCAGATGCTTGACAGGATTGATTTTGAGACCGTATTGAGGAATGCAGACCTTCCAGCCCAGCGCTCCAACAGGGGTTACCCTCCAGAGCAACTTTTTATCAACTTTTTAGTGGGCGTATGGTGTGGAGCCAACTGCTTTGAGCATCTGGAGGTAACCCGGCATGATCGTGCCATAGGCGATATATCTGAATGGAGGCGTATGCCCGGCCACCGTGCTTTCAAGCGTTACTTTCAGAAGTTTGACCAGGGAGTAAACCAACGAGTGTTTACCCTGTTGTACCAGTGGTTCTTTAACAACCTCCATCTGGATAACTATACGCTTGACTTCGACTCCTCGGTGCTCACCCGGTATGGTACCCAACAGGGGGCAAAAAGGGGATACAACCCGAGCAAGCCAGGCCGGCCCTCCCACCATCCCCTGATGGCCTTTGTGGCAGAATGCCGCATGGTGGCTAACTGCTGGCTGCGTCCGGGGGACAGCTAT
>Ga0209162_1002908_pt1 | contig 14393 bp, 12 predicted proteins | sample YNPNPMetaG_FD_187121 | JGI IMG/M metagenome (GOLD analysis project Ga0209162, IMG submission 187121) | Anoxygenic and chlorotrophic microbial mat microbial communities from Yellowstone National Park, USA - YNP NP MetaG (SPAdes) (version 2) ... | reverse complement strand
AGTTGCGCGATGAGTACGGTCGCCCCGGCTGGTCGGGTGGACGCGGACAGCGCGGCGGTTAGACACTGTCGGTGACAAGGGGCGTGAGACGTGACGCGTGATACGTGAAACGTGAAGCGTCCCTTGTCACCAACACCATCATCTCTGGAGGAAAAAATGTCGGCACAAAATTTGTTTCTGGAAATCAAAATGCCCAACGCGCCAGCGGCACAGCGACGTTGGCGAATGACGTGGACCAATCGAATTCGACGCATCGTCCAATTTGGATTCGCGGCTTTTATTCTCTACGCCGCCGTCGCGCATAACTTGGCGACCGAAGATGGAACAACTGCCTCGATTGATGCGCTGTGTCCAATGGGCGGCATCGAAACGTTGTGGCGATTTGTCACCACCGGCGGTACGCAATTCGTCTCCAAAACCCATTTATCGAACATCGTCCTCGCACTCGGCTTGTTGATTGGCGTGCTGATCGCAGGCGGCGCGTTCTGCGGCTGGGTGTGTCCCTTCGGCGCCGTGCAAGATGTGATGAACTGGTTGCGCGGAAAATTGCGCCTCAAAGAAATTCACGTGCCAGAGAAATTGGATCGCGTGCTACGCTATGGACGTTTCGTCGTACTGGCACTCATCTTGCAACAAACCATCTCGCTGACCAAGTTGTGGTTCGCCGATTGGGATCCGTATCGAACGCTGTTCGGGCTGGGCTGGCTGTTCGAATTCAATCTCGCCGAAAGTTGGATCGCGTACGCGTTCGTCATCGGCATACTGGGCATCTCGCTCCTCGTCGAGCGCGCGTGGTGTCGCTATCTGTGTCCGCTCGGCGGCGTGATTAGTTTGTTCGGCAACTTGAGTTTCTTGCGAATTCGGCGCAACGGCGAAGCGTGCAAAGGGTGCAACGTATGCGAAAAACCGTGTCCCGTGAAACTGCCCGTCGCTACCGCGAACACGATTAGCAGCAATTGCATCGGTTGCCTCGCGTGCGTGGAAGCGTGTCCGCGCCACGGCGTCCTGGAAGTGCAGCTGGCGCCAGCGTGGCTACCCGTGAAACGTGAGGCGTGATGCGTGAAAGGTGAGGCGTGAAACGTGATGCGTGAGGCGTGAAACGTGAGGCGTGATGCGTGATGCGTGAAACGTGATGCGTGAGGCGTGAAACGTGAGACGTGAAACGTGAAACGTGATACGCAATACGCAATATGCAATAACTCACTACGCCTCACAAAGAACACCCAAAAAATTCCAAGGAGCAAATCTATGCGTGTCAATCCATTCTTAATGCCCATCCTTTTGATTGTTGCGTTGCTGGGAACAGTGTTCACCGCGCAAGCGCTGGGGCAATGGAGCGTCAGCGGCAAAACCGCCGTCAATCTTGCCAACCTCACCCCCGCCGATCTCAAGGGGTGGATGACGTTGCAACAGGTGATAGACGGTTTGAAAATGTCGAAAGACGATGTGTATGCCGCCGGCAAAATCCCTGCCGATGTGCCGACGAGTACCGCGCTGAAAGAATTGGAAGCGCTCGTCCCCGGCTTTTCGACGACGACCTTTCGTGACGCGCTGGCGCAAAAACTCAGCGGCGCGGCACCCAGCGTTGCGGCAACGCCGGCGACGACACCTGTCGCCGTTGCCACTGCGACGCACGTGCCGGGTAGCGGCACAGGCAGCGGTAGCGGCGCAACGCCAACCCCGTTACCGCCCGGTCAGGTGCTACCCGCGAGTCAAATCAAGGGGAGTATGTCCCTGAAAACAGTGAGCCAACAGTGCGGCGTCCCGCTCGAAAAAATTCTGGCGGGCTTGAACCTGCCCGCCGATACAAATCCCGATGCGTTGCTCAAAGACCTGGTCGCACAAGGCAAAATCAAAGAAGTGACCGATGTGCAGCAAATAGTCGAGAAATTGCAAGCACGGTGAAAAAATAGATTGCGCGGACAAGATTGTCCGCGCAATCTGCTTTGGATAACTGTTCAGAACATCATTTCAAGGAGCGTTCCTCGCTTTGTCCTGCTCTCTCAACCTGGTGGCATCACCCCTGTTTACACGCGCCGTCCAATTTGATGTACATAGCCTTTGGCGTATAATTAGAGTCGCAGAGAATTTGTGATGAGTTTCGATGAATTTCTTATGTTAGTATTGACTAATTTTTTAAGGATGGCGAATCCGTAACCACTCTGTCACCCTGTCATTGCGAGAACCTCATGCCCGTCGGCAGGCATGTCAAAGGACAGAAACGCGCGCTGTCATTGTCATTGCGAGGAGCGGGTTTTGCGACGAAGCAATCCCCAATGCGGCGTTGGGGATTGCTTCGGCACACTACGCCTCGCAATGACAGGGGGAAGTTTCTGAGTAGCGTTTTTTGCGAAGCAATCCCCAAATTCGCAGCGGTGGAGATTGCTTTGCTTCGTGCCTCGCAACCGGCACAAAACGCCTCCTCGCAATGACAGGGTGAGTAGTTACGCGAATCCTCATCTTTTCGCCGGGAGAAATGAATGACAACACCAACCGTTGAATCGTATTTAGAAATTATCTTTATGATGGCAGCGGAAGGGCAACCCGTTATCGGCGCGCGTCTGGCAGATGCGTTACGCGTCTCACGTCCCACCGTGACTGCCACACTGCGACGAATGGTGCGCGATGGGTTTGTCAAACTCAACGAGCGCAAGGAAATCCAACTCACTCCCAAGGGGCAGGCAATTGCGGAACATTTGCAACGTCGCCATCGCGTTGTGGAACGCTGGCTGACGGACATCCTCGGCTTTGACTGGGCGCGCTCGGATGCAGAAGCGCACAAACTCGAACATGCCATGTCGGATGAAGTATTCGAACTGCTGAACAAGCAACTGGGGTATCCCGCGACCTGTCCACACGGCAATCCCATTCCGGGCAACGCGCGCGCTGAAACCGCCAGCAACGCTATCCCGCTTGCCACCGTGCGCGAGGGCGAACACGTCACCATTGTCCGCATCTCCGAGTATGCCGAAAATGTCAGCGAATTGCTCGAGTACCTGGGCGCGCGCGGCATCATCCCCGGAGCACAACTCACCGTCACCGAAATTGCACCATTCAACGGACCTCTCTCCTTGAAACTGGGAAATCGAATAATTCCCATCAGCCGAGAGGTCGCTCAATTTGTCTGGGTGAAACGCGCGAGGTAAACTATGCCACAACGTACACGCATCGTTTGCACTCTGGGTCCCGCCTCCGATTCGGATGAGGTCGTGCGCGCGCTGATTCGCGCGGGGATGGATGTCGCACGCCTCAACTTTTCGCATGGCGATCACGCAACGCACTATGCGCGCATCGAACGCGTGCGGCGAATTGCGCGCAAAGAGCGCGCGGTCGTTGCGCTCCTCGGCGATCTGCAGGGTCCCAAAATCCGTGTCGGCAAGATTGCGCGCGGCGCGATTCAACTGGTGCCTGGCGCAATCTTCACCCTCACAACACGCCCGGTGGATGATTCACCTGACACAGTGCACGTGGATTTTGCTGATTTGCCCCGGGCTGTGCAACCGGGCAGTCGCATTTTGCTCGCGGATGGCGCGATGGAGTTGCGCGTCATCGCGACCAGCACAACCGATGTGGAGACGCGCGTCGTTACAGGGGGAGAACTCAGATCGCGCCAGGGCATCAACCTGCCGGGCGCGTCGCTAAAAATTTCCGCACTCACCGAGAAAGATCGCGCCGATCTCGCGTTTGCCATCGAACACGATCTCGATTACATCGCGCTATCGTTCGTTCGATGTGCGGAAGATGTGCTTGGATTGCGTCGAGTGCTGGAAACGTATGGCGCAACCATTCCCATCATCGCAAAAATCGAAAAGCCCGAAGCGCTCGAACAGATAGACGCCATTCTGGAGGCAAGTGATGGGGTGATGGTCGCGCGCGGAGATTTGGGGGTAGAAGTCGCGGCAGAACAAGTGCCGCTGATTCAAAAGATGATTATCCGCAAAGCGAACGCGCTCGGCAAGCCTGTCATCACCGCGACGCAGATGCTCGAATCAATGATTGAACATCCGCGCCCCACGCGCGCTGAAGCCAGCGATGTTGCGAATGCAATTCTCGATGGCACCGACGCGGTGATGCTCTCTGGCGAGACGGCAGTGGGCAAGTATCCCATCGAAGCGACGCAAACGATGGCACGCATCGCCGACGCTGTCGAAGCCAGCCGACAATTTGAAGCGTGCGCGCGCAAATTCGATGTTGCCGCGATGAATGTGACCGATGCCATCGGGGACGCCACCTGCGAAATCGCCGAGCAAGTGAACGCCAGGTTGATCATCACGGCGACGTTCAGCGGCTATACCGCGCGAATGATCTCACGCCATCGCCCGCTGACGCGCATCTTTGCTGTGACGGTGAACGAAAAAACGCAACGACAACTCGCGCTCGTGTGGGGCATTCACTCCGCGCTCATCGCGCGCGCGGAAACAACCGAAGACATCATCGCGCAAAGTCTCGAGGCAGCACAACGGGAAGGATTTGTTCAGCCGGGGGATCGCGTGGTCATCACGGGAGGTGTGCCCGCTGGATTCGCAGGTCGAACGAATATGATTCAGGTGCGCGTGGTCGGCGAGTGAAGCCGTGGGACAGTGAGTCAGCGTTTGCTGCGCCAACCGAGCCAGCCAACAACCATCGCTTCGAACACCGTCAACCCAATGAGTGCGAGGGATGTCTCGAACCAGAATGGCAGAGGATAGAACTGGATGAGACTGTCGGTGTAGTTGAACAACCACGAATCGCCTTCAAAGAAAACTCTGTGGAACAGGGTGAAGAACGTTTGAAAGCCAACCGCCGCAAACAGACCGAGCACGACAAAGATGCCAACGGTGAGGATGGCTCCATTCAGCACACTGCGCGCCGCCAGCGCGCGGTGTGTTTTTTCGCGCGCGAGCGTCACGAGCGCGCCAACGAGGAGCAACGCCGTCAAGGGGAGCACAATCTTCACCCTGTCTACCAACTCGCGCACGTCAATCATATGCTTGATCTCGCGTTCGTCATACACCCCCAGTGCTTTGAATTGCTCCAGCGTCCGATTGCCGCGCACGTACTCGATGGACTCGGAGGCAAAATGATAACGTTCCGCCGGCGTGAAACGCACCGACGGCGGAAAATCAGGTTTGTTGTACTGATATGCCAGCCACTCTGGCGTCATAAAGATAAACACATTCGTCAAAATGAGCACAATGGGAATGCTGAGCGTAATCACCAGAGCAAGAAGATTCATTACACGAGACATAACCACTCCATTTTCGATTGCCGATTGGCGTTGACCAATCTCCAGTACATCACGAAATCTTAAGGAGGCTCGTTTTGAGCAATGGTTTTCCCCCACTCATCCCCCTGCCCCCTTCTCTCCCCGCGAAGCGGAGAGAGAAGGGGAATGAGGGGTTGGTGGCGGGCGGCGAAGCCGCCCGCCACCAACCCCCTCCTTTGACTCCCCTCCCCGTTGGGGCGAAAGGTCTTTCGCCCCAACGGGGAGGGGGCAAGGGGGTGGGGCATCACCTCCTCTCTGCAATGTCGCGACACTTGCGGAGAGAGGTCGTGATGTACTGAATCTCCAATCTTCACCGACCCAGCACGTAGCGCAGAATGATGTCGTGAATCAAATGCTCGACCGGCGCATGGTCATCGGTGAAGATCGGTTCGGTAGCAGTCGCCGCACGAATCGTCGGCAACGCCTGCTCGGCAACGTAAGACACGTTCGGTTCAGTGACGCGCGCGAGGCGCGCGCGGACATCGTCGAGATGCGTCGGTTCAAGTGTCGCGACGATGAGCGTGTTCGCATTGTTTGGATGAGGAATCAGATAAACAGCAGGGAACACCGCGCGCATCGTCGCTGCCAGCGCGTCCACTAGCCGATAGTCCGTCGGCGTGTGCGCCGCGTTTACCGCAACGACGCCGCGCGGCGTCAAACGCGCGCGCGTCGCGCGGAAAAATTCCACCGTCGTCAGGTGAAATGGAATGTACGGTTGACGATACGCGTCAATCGCAATCACATCGTACTGCGCGGCGCGCGTCTGCACAAAGTTACGTCCGTCGTCCGCGATAGCGCGCAGATTCGGCTGCGTCATTGCAAAATATTTTTGCCCAACGGCGATGATGGCAGGATCGAGTTCCACACCATCTATCGGCATCGCGCCGTAGAGGAGCGTGTACTGGCGCGCGGTCGTTCCAGCCGCGAGACCAATCACGAGTAAGCTGCGCGGCGGCTCGGATGTAGCAAAGTACGGCGCGAGCAAAAACAAATCCCAGATGCCGTTCGTCAGCACGCGTTCGGGATGATACGCCGATTGGTACGCCTCGCCTTCGTTGACGGTGAGCAAGCGCCAACCGCTCGGATCGTCAACGACTTGAATGTAGTTGTACGGCGATTCGATTTCCACGACCAAGCCTGGTGTAGTTTTGATCGCACCTCCCGAATCGAACGCGGCGAGAAGGAGGATGATAGCGAGGAGCACGAGGTACTTGAGCGCGCGCACAATGCCCCACTCGCGCACAATGCCCGCAACGGCACTGACGAGCAGCGCGAGCGAAAACACCACAAAGGTCGCGCGCGTGCCAAGCCATTCAAACAGAACGAACACAGTGACAAACACACCGAGGATACTACCGAACGTCGAGAGCGCGTACAGCGTGCCCGCCGTCGCGCCCGCCGATGCTACCGCGCGCGTGCAAAGACGAATCGCGAACGGCGATACACAGCCGAGCAAAGTGACCGGCGCGCTGAAGAGGACGAGTGTTCCGACGAACGAGGTGAATCCCAGCCCGGCATCGAATCGTTGTAGCGCGGGAATGGCAAGATGCAAGAATGGACGCGCGAGATACGGCAGAACGCCAATCGTGAACCCGGCTACCGCGACGAGACGATAGAGCGTGACCGCGCGCGGATCGCGATCCGCCCAGCGCCCTCCCACAGCGTAGCCCAGCGTGAGGTAAATCAGAATCAAGCCGATGATGTTCGCCCAGACCAGAATCGAATCGCCGAAGAAGGGACGCAGGAGACGCGACGCTGCCATCTCGACGCCCATCGTCGCAAAACCACAGAGGAAGACGAGAAACCGCACAAGGAAATTTTGCAAGGCGATGGACTAGCCTCCTCCGACCGGCGGAAACAACTCGACGCGATCCGTGTTCGACACGCGCGCGGTTTCCAGTTCCACCACCACGCCATTCACCGTCGCCACAGCAATCTCGGCGATGGGAATCCCCAGATCGCGCAACAGATCACTCAACCCGACCGGCTCTGCCAGTTGAATGATCAAACGCGAACGTTTTTGCGCATCATACCACGCCAGATGGCCCGCGAGGTGCAGGTGCATCTACTTTTGCTCCAGCAAATCCGCCACCCACTCGATTCCCAGTTCGCGCAATTTTTCGCGCGTGGGCATCGTCGTTTGTGGGTCCCAGCCTTTGAATTTGTACAGGTGCGTCAGCATTTCCTCGAATTCGGCTTTGGGAATCGCCACGCCGGCGAGCGCGCCATTTTCGAGTGGCTGATGCAAACGTTCGGGCAGCACATCGTCCTTGCGCGAAAATCCCTCGCGCACGTTGAACGCGCGCGCCAGATTCGTCGCACGTTCACCGATGCGCAACACCTCTTCCAGCGTAATGTCCCAACCCGTCGCTGCGCGCAACGCGTTCACCAGTTCATCAATCTGGATGAACGAACGTGGCGCAGGACCAAAAAAGCACATCCCCGTCACTTTTTCCGCGCTCACCCAGTTTTCGACGCGGTAATAGTTGCGCGCTTTGCGCGCGCTCAGTTCGCGCGGCGGGACCGGTTCGATGCCGAGCGGTGCCGCGCCCTTAAAGCCCACCGAATCGGGATTCGCAATCATCGGATCGTGTACCGAGGTGAGATGATCGGCGCCGGCTTCGTTGACCGCGTATCCGAGTCCCACGCCAACTTTGCCGCGCGGGTCGTGCATCGGCAACTCTTGACCTTTGACGTGCATCGCGAAATAGCGCGCATCGCCACCAATCACCTCCGCCGCACGCTTGACACCTTCCGCCAGCAAATTGCCAATGCCTTCGCGTCGCGCGATGAGTTCAATCATCTTGAGCATCGCCTCGGCATTGCCAAAACGCAACTCGATGCCGCCGGTCTCCTTCAAACCAATCAAACCATGTTCAAAGCATTCCATCGCAAACGCAATCGTAGAACTGCACGAGATCGTGTCGAGGACGTAGCGATTGCACAACTCGTTGGCTTTGGCGGCGGCTTGCAAATCGTCCACGCCACAATTCGCGCTAAACCCATCCAGCGATTCGTATTCGGGTCCGCCGTACGCATCGCTGACCTGATAGCGATCTTCCACCTTGACTTCGCGCTTGCAACGCACCGCGCACGCGTAGCAACTGCGGCGCGCGGTGAGCAATTCTTTTTCGTACGCTTCCCACTTGATCTTGTCCACATTTTCAAACGCGCCCTGACGAAAGTTGCGCGTGGGCAAGATGCCCGCCGCGTTCAATCCTTCGACCAGGCCAGGGGTGCCTCTGTTTTGCAATTCCCAGGATTGCGGATGCTCTTTGACGCGTTTCGCCAGCACGGGACCGAGCGCGGCAACGCCTTTGGCGTCGTACGCCCAATCGGCATAGCGTCCAGTGCCGCGCACAGCAACCGCGCGCAAATTCTTCGATCCCATCACCGCGCCGATGCCGGCGCGCGCGGCAAAGTGCCGCAGTTCGTTCGTCATCCCTGCAAAGCGCACTCGATTTTCGCCGCCGAGACCGATTTGCAAAATGCGAATCAGTTTGTCGCCCAGTTCCGCGCGAATCGTCTCTTGCACGTCGTACGGCTCGCGTCCCCACAGGTGACGCGCGTCTCGAATCTCGACGTGATCGTTGTGAATCCACAGGTACACCGGCGATTCGGCACGACCTGTGATGACAATCGCTTCCCAGCCGGCGTTTTTCAGTTCGGGACCCCAATAGCCTGCCGCTTCCGATTCGCCATAGGCGTACGTGAGCGGCGAACGCGCCACCGCGCTAAAGCGCGTCGCGGTCGAAAAAGGTGCGCCCGTCAACACGCCGTTCGCGAAAATCAAGATGTTTGCCGGGTCGAACGGTTCGGTGCCGCGCGGTAACTCGCGCAGCAAAATGTATGCCGCCAGCGCCTTGCCGCCCGGATAGAGGCGGTAAAACGCTTCGTCAAACGTTTCGACGCGCGTCGTCCGATGAGTTAGATCAACGCGCAGAATTTTACCACTTGTGCCGTAAAGCATTGGTCCTCCATTTACGCAATACGCAGTATGCAGTATTCAGTATTCAGTATTCAGTATTCAGTGGTCAGGCGCGCCCGTAGAGCGTCGTCAGGTCGGCAAGGCGCGCGGCAAGGTCGTCGGTTAACGCCTCGGGCAACATTCGCCACGACCAGTTGCGCGGGCTAAAGGTGCCCGGGTGATTCATTCGTGCGTCGTGTCCCAGTGCCAGCACGTCCTGCATCGGCGCGATGGCAGTGTGCGCGACCGAACTCCACACCGCGCGCAGAAAATCCCAGGCGATGTTTGAACCATCGCAATTCAAGTAGCGGCGCGCATGCGCGCGTTCTGCCTCCGATGAGGTGACCGTGTACCAGCCCACGGTGGTATCGTTATCGTGTGTGCCGGTGTAGGCGACGAAATCGCGCGTATAGTTGTGCGGTAGAAACGGATTCGTCGCATCAGCACCAAAGGCGAATTGTAACACCTTCATCCCCGGAAAACCAAACTCGGCGCGCAACGCGTCCACGCCGGCGCGCGACGCTTCATCGAACTCGCCCAAATCCTCGGCAATGATGGCAACCTCACCCAGCGCGCGGGTGATGGCGCGAAAGAACGCTTTGCCCGGTCCCTTGACCCAGCGACCGTTGACCGCCGTCGGCTCGCCCGAAGGCACTTGCCAAAAGTTGTAAAAACCGCGAAAGTGATCCACGCGCACCACATCCGCCAGCGTGAACGCCATCTGGAAACGCGCGCGCCACCACGCATACTCGTCGCGCGCCATCACTTGCCAGCGATAGAGTGGATTGCCCCACAGTTGCCCGGTGGGGCTGAAATAATCGGGCGGCACACCGGCAACGGCGATAGGGCGCAAGTTCGCATCGAGCAAAAATTGTTCCGAGTGCGCCCACACATCCGCGCTATCGAGAGCAACGTAAATCGGCACATCGCCAATGATACGAATGCCTCGCGCATTGGCATAGTGCTTGAGCGCGCTCCATTGCTCAAAGAATTGCCACTGGCGATACTTTTGGCTTGCGATTTTTTCAGCCAGCGCCGCGCGCGCGCGCTTGAGCGCCGTCGGTCGGCGCGCCACAAGTTCAGATTCCCATTCGTACCACGCGCGCCCATCGTGCGCGTCCTTAAGTGCAAGAAAGAGTGCGACCTCATCAAGCCACGCTGCGTGGGTACGACAAAAGTGCGCAAACGCCTCGCGTTGCTCGCGGGGCGCGCGCGCGCGAAAATTCTCGTAGGCGCGATTCAGCAGATTGTTTTTGAACTCGGTCACGCGCACATAGTCCACGCGGTCAGGTGGAAAATCAGGAACGCTGGACACATCGTCGCGCGCAAGATGTCCCGCTTCGACAAGTTTTTCGGGACTGATGAGGAGGGGATTGCCGGCAAACGTCGCCGGCGATTGATACGGCGAATCGCCGAACGCGGTGGGACTGAGCGGCAGCACCTGCCAGTACGTTTGACGCGCGCGCGCCAGAAAATCCACAAAGCGATACGCCGCGTCACCCAGATCGCCGATGCCAAAGCGACCGGGGAGTGAGGTGGGATGCAGGAGAATACCACTGCGTCGCGGAAATTGCACGTGTGTCATTGTAGTCAAAACGATTTTTGTTGCAAGTGGGGGTGAAGCATTGCACCATACAATTCTCAGCACAATCGAATGAACTAATTGTCGACCTTCACATCGTAGACAAGGGATACGCTTATAATCTTGCCTATCCTACCCGAGGCGTCAAACTGACCTTCCATACTCAGCACGGGCACAAACTTTCATTTTGAACCGGCGTGCCCTTGAAAAACAAGTGAACACGCCGCTAAAGATATTGCCCCCCCCTACCCCCTCCCCGTTGGGGCGAAAAATTTTTCGCCCCAACGGGGAGGGGGAGTCAAAGGAGGGGTTGGTGGCGGGCGGCAAAGCCGCCCGCCACCAACCCCCTCACTCCCCCTGCTCTCCCCGCGCGGCGGGGAGAGCAGGGGGCAGGGGGATGAATGGGGGGGCAAGCCCCGGTGTGTAAACCCATTTATTTCAGAACATCCCTCCTGCTATCGAATCGGTTGAACAGAAAAAACGACGCCACGCTACCGGAAAATGCACGTTTATGACCGTTGAGGGTACAGCACTGGTGGCGTCTTTCCACCTTATGGCTGTCTACGATATCTTGAAGGCTGACGCCTAATCGGAAAACGACTGACATTACAAGGCGATGGCAACAACACCTCATTACCTCATCATAACATTTGCCAGAGACATTGAATAGGATTACAATCCATGTATCAGAGAGGCTGGCTATGGATTTATTCGATTACCACCGCCGCGAGTTACAAAAACTTGAAGCACCACTCGCCGCGCGGATGCGTCCACGCACGCTCGATGAATTCGTCGGACAGGAACACATTGTTGGACCGGGTAAACTGTTGCGGCGTGCCATCGAATCGGACAAACTCTTTTCTTCGATTATCCTCTGGGGTCCGCCCGGCACCGGCAAGACCACGCTGGCAATGATTATTGCCAACACCACTCGGTCGCATTTTGAAACGATCAGCGCGGTCACGGCGGGTGTGGCGGATATTCGCCAACTCATTGCCGATGCGAAAGAGCGGCGCGGTATGCACGGCACGCGAACGATTGTGCTGGTGGACGAAATTCATCGTTTTAACAAAGCACAACAGGACGCGCTCCTGCCTCACGTCGAAGATGGCACGATCACTCTCATCGGTGCTACCACCGAGAATCCGTACTTTGAAGTGATTTCCGCGCTGGTGTCGCGCTCGCGCATTTTTCAACTGCGTCCGCTGAGTGATGACGATGTGCGAACCGTGTTGCAGCGCGCGTTAACCGACAAAGAACGCGGCTATGGCAATTTGCGCGTCGAGATTTCGGAGGACGCGCTGGCGCATCTGGTCAATATCGCCGGGGGCGATGCGCGTTCCGCGCTCAACGCGCTCGAGTTGGCGGTCGAATCCACACCGCCGGGGGCAGATGGCATCATTCGCATTGACCTGACACTTGCGGAGGAGGCGATTCAACGCCGCGCCGTGCGCTACGATCGCGCGGGCGATGAACATTACGACACCATCAGCGCGTTCATCAAGTCGGTGCGCGGTTCCGACCCGGATGCCGCGCTGTACTGGCTGGCGCGAATGATTTACGCGGGAGAAGACCCCAAGTTCATTATGCGGCGTCTGCTCATTCTCGCGGCAGAGGACATCGGTCTGGCAGATCCCAACGGCATCGTCGTCGCGTCGGCGTGTGCGCGGGCGCTGGAATGGTGCGGCTTGCCCGAAGCGCAATATCACCTTGCCGAAGCCACGTTGTATCTGGCAACTGCGCCCAAGAGCAATTCGTGTGGCGCGTACTTTAAAGCGCTGGCAGAAGTCGAGCGCGAGGGCAAGATTGAGGTGCCGGCTCATCTCAAAGATTCTTCGCGCGATGGCAAAGCGCTGGGACACGGCAAAGAGTACAAGTATCCGCACGCTTTTCCCGGGCACTATGTTGAGCAGCAATACTTGCCCGATGCTTTACGTGGCAAACGATTCTACGAACCCGGCGACCAAGGGTACGAACGCGAAATCGCCGCGCGGCTTGCCAGATGGAGAAAAGGAAAAAGTGACAAGCCAGATGAACACGGAGAGACAACATAACGCGAGTTTGGGATAAGGGCTTAAAGTAAACCTGAACTCACCCCCTACTCGCGTTAACGTATCTGTGCGAGAAAAAGTTATGGAGTCACAATCTACAGGCAACCAAGAATTCGTGTGGACATTTCGCGGCTATGCCATGCGTCCGAGTGAATTCAACACCGCGATGGTGCATTTTTATCGCGCGGAAATCCAGCGCGCGAACACGTGGCGCAATCGTCTGGACGCAACGACCAACTGGGCAATCATCACTGCCAGCGCGGTCATCACATTTGCGTTGAGTGACGAGACGCGTCATCATGCCATCATTCTGTTCGCGCTGGGTTTGCTCGGCGTGTTCTGGTTCATCGAAGCGCGCCGCTATCGTTACTACGAACTGTGGAGTTTTCGCACACGCTTGCTGGAAACCGATTTTTTTGCGGCGATGCTGGTGCCGCCTTTTGCTCCATCGCCCACATGGGCAGAAACCCTCGCCGAATCGTTACGCCATCCCAAATTCACGATTAGTATGTGGGAAGCGCTGGGGCGTCGCCTGCGACGCAACTATTTCGCGATTTTTTTCGTGATGTTTCTTGTCTGGGTATTCAAACTGTCCAGTCCCCAGCCACCTTCAACATGGGAGCAATTCTTTGCGCGCGCACAAATCGGTCCGCTGACAGGGGAAATCGTCGTTGGACTTGTCGCACTTACCTTCATCGCGCTGACAATCCTTGCCATCGCCACGCTGGGTCTGCAACAAGCCACCGGCGAAGTGCTCCCCACTTATCCTCTGTGGTTACGCCGGCATACACCTCACGAATCGGACGATTGAGAGATCGAGTCTCCGTCGCGCTCATCATCCGACGTGTCCGGTATTTCGTCCGCTGCGAGTGGCATCAGGCGATCCATCAACCACAGCGCGAGGTTGAGCGTCAACGCGCCGCCCAGCGCGCCGATCGCGATAGACATTCCTGCTGTCTGGACAAACGCGCCCGCGTCCAGCGTCGCAAGGGGCACCTCAGCCTGGAGCTGTCCGATGGCATACCACGCGCCGATGAACGCCATCAACCACGTTGCCCCCCACAACACCAGATCGAACGAACGCGATTGGCGCGCGCGCGGAATCCATTTCACCGTCGGCATTGTGACGAGGAACGCTACAAGGGCAAGGATGAGAAATTGTGTTTCTGACATTCGACTCCTTGAAGATTGACGACGCGTATTGTGTACTCAAACGCGAAAAACTGCAAGATTGACCGGTGACGGGGCAGGTGCAAAGTCACCTGACAAGCCGTCGGGCGACTCAAGTCGCAGCAACCAGTACGGGCGAATAATGATTCGCCCCAACCGCCTGCCTCCGCAGGCTGAATTCTAGCCGCCGCAGGGCGGCTTTGGGTAGTCGTTGCAACGGTTTCAACCGCCCGTGCTCGACTTTGCACAAGCCCTGTGACCGCCCAACTTGCTGCAACATTGGGCGCGCGATATAATGGTAACAACATCAACCGCTTTGAGGACCTCTTATGACAAAAGTACAACTCTTCCTCACTTGTTTGGGTGAAAATTTTTTCT
>Ga0209162_1002904_pt1 | contig 14419 bp, 15 predicted proteins | sample YNPNPMetaG_FD_187121 | JGI IMG/M metagenome (GOLD analysis project Ga0209162, IMG submission 187121) | Anoxygenic and chlorotrophic microbial mat microbial communities from Yellowstone National Park, USA - YNP NP MetaG (SPAdes) (version 2) ... | reverse complement strand
GGCTCATGTGGAGCTTTTCGTAAGCCCATGCAGCCACAATTTCGGCTCCCACGGTCCGCACATCTTCGGATTTCAGGGAGTCCAGATCCACCGTGTGCCATGTTGGCTTGGCCTCCTGGGACTGGGCTGGAAAGCTTTGGAGGCGTTGTTTTCGCAAAAGGGAAGCGCAGTGACGAGCCGTTTGCTCGATCTGCTGCGAGGGAGGGAAAATAGAATTTTGCCCCCGAAGGATTTCTTCAATGCGCTGTGCCAGTCTTTGGAGATCCTTGGGCTCGAAGTCCAGTTTTCCCAAATTGAGAAGGGTCCTCTGCCGTGGCCCATTGGGAGTCCTGTGGGACTCAACCAACTGGTAGTAGAAGTACGTTGACCCCGTTTGGGGGTCTTTTTTTCGGACACGTCGAATGAACATGGTGTGGAGAAGATAGCAGAGAGGGGAGGTGGGGTCAAGCATACCATTTCATTTTCACCACTACATCGCATTTTTATGCACCCACCCCTCAGGATTTAAGGCACTTAGATAGCCATGATGCTCCGGATCGCGGATTTTGGGCCCCAAAACTGACAAACTTGGGTTAGGCCTTCTGGTTGGGGTCCGATGGGGCGGAGGCGGCGAGCCGGCGGAGTGCTTCACGGTAGGCGGCGGCGAGGCTTTCCATGAAAGGAGCGTCGATGGGTCCTTTCCACGTGATGACGTCATAAAACCGTCGGGGCACCCTGACACGGTCGGGATCGAATCCCGTGCGAAACCGAAGACGCCATCGCGCGGAGCGCACCTTTTCCGAGAGACTTTCCAGGTTGTGCGCGACCTGGGCGTAGCCCAAGACGTCCAGCGCTTCCTGAAGCCGGTTTTCGGGGTAGAGTTTTCGGGCGAACAGGCAGGACACCATGCAGGTGAGCGCCACCCGGCGGCGCTCTTCATCGAGGAGAAAAGCGACGGCCTTGGCCACGTCCTTTTCAGGGGCGCTCTGGTCGTAGCTGTAACCGGCGCTGTCCAGGTGCGAATGCCGAAAGCCGTAGGCCTGAGAGACGAAAAACACTTCCCCTGTGGCGTATCCCGCCATTTCCTGGCCGAGCACGCAGGCAAAGTCGGTGCCGCCGTAACGGGCGGCTGCCGAAAGGACGCCGCGACCCAGGGCGCGGTAAAAGTCGTTGGTGCCCCGGGCCAGATGTTCCACGGCCTGGTGATAGGCGCCCGCTTCCCCGAAGCGCAGCGGCACCAGGGCATCCTTTTCGCTGATCAATCCTCGTTCCAGAGCTTCCGTCGTCCAGGCGAGGCAGACGCCCGCGCTGATGACGTCCAGACCGAACCGTTCCACGGTTTCCAGAAGATGCAGGACCTGTCCCGGATCGGTGACGCCTAGCATGGGCCCGACCGCAAACAAGGGTTCATGGTCGTAGGACACCTGCCGATACAGGTATTCGTGCTGTTCACCGAAACGTTCCCGCAACAGGCCGATGTGGATGCAGCCCACCGGACAGCCAGCGCAGGCTGTCTGTCGCAGAAGCAGATCCCGAGCGAAGCGTTCGCCGGAGACCGCTTCGGCCCTTGGATCGTGAGTGGCCTGCAGGTTCCGCCAGGGCAGAGCCTTCAAGGCGTTCAGGGGTAGGATGTTTTCCGGCGTGCCTAGGTCGTGATATTTGCGCATCACCGGCGATGCCACAGCCTCTTGGTACACGCTCTTGTAGAGCGCCGCGTAGGCTTTGGATTCCGGAACGGGCGCGCTCGCGTCTCCCGAAACCAGGATGGCCTTGAGCCGCTTTCGGCCCATGGCGGCGCCCCCGCCCAAACGACCGAAATGCCGATAGGTGTCCACATTGATGGCCGCACAAGGAATTCGGTTTTCCCCCGCCGGCCCGATGCGCAGAATGCTTCGATGACCGCTGCCGCCGGGGTGGATTTTTCGCACCCATTTGCCCGTGGCGAAGGTATCCATGCCCCATAGGTAATGGGCATCCCAGAGGCGGCATTCGCGGGAGCCCAGGCTGAGCCCCGTCGGCCTGGGGGCCACCCCTTGCACGACCAGGGCGTCGTAGCCGGAAAAACGCAGCGCCAAAGCCAGTCGTCCCCCGGCGTGGCTTTCCGCGTACTGATCATGGTACGGCGACTTAAACCCCAGGACAACCTTGCTCATAAGTGGGAAATAGCCCGTCAGGGGACCGACGGCAAAAATCAGCGGCTGGCGCGAATCGTCCCATGGAGCCGATGGGTCGCCGTAGGCTTCAAAAAGGGCGGCGGCAAGGCCGCTTCCCCCGAGGTGCTCCTGCGGGCTGCCGAAGTCCGTGGGTTTTCCCTGGCCTGTTTCCAGATCCACGACGAGGACGCGAAAGGACTCCTTCATCGAGCGTCCTCCATGGGGCTTTGTCCGCCTGCGTCCACGCCGACCATTTCCAGGCAGTCATGGGGGCAGAAGGCCGTGCAGCGGCCGCAATGGATGCACACGATGGGGTCGTGGGTTTCAGGATCCATCCAGACGGCCTCCACCGGGCAGGCTTCAGCGCACGCTCCACATCGAATGCAGGTGCTTCGCGTGACTTTCACGCCGCCTCCGGGCCTTTGGGAAAAGGCGCCCGTGGGACATGCCGCCACACAGGGCGCTGGATCGCACGCCAGGCACAGTTGGGCATCAAAACCCGTGCTCAGGCCTCCCGAGCTGCGGATACGGATTCCCGAACGCTTCCAGGACAGGCATCGGTGCACCAGCCTGGCGCACGCCAGAGCGCAGGAGTAACATCCGATACATCGTTCCATGCGGGAAGCCCGCAGCACTTTCATCGTCGGCTGCCTTTACCTGTTGAAGAGTCGCCGGATGGCCTCCCGCTGATCCGGCGACAGTTCGTGCCATCTCTGGATGTCGGATTCGATACGGCGCCGATCTTCCGGAGGGATCTGCTGCCACTGGCGATAGCGCTGTCGGTAGAGTTCCTGTTCTTGGGGGGGAAGTTTTCGGTATTCCTCCAGGCGGCGCCTCAGGGCGTCTTTTTCCGGAGGGGGCATGGATTGCCATTCTTGGTACTGAGGAGGCAGGTTGCGGCGATCTCGAGCGCCCGGAAAAGGGGCGTAACCGTCTTGCGGGTTTTCGGGACGTTTGGCGTACAGCATGGACCACGGCCGTGCCGAAGCGCCGACCTTAAGGGGCGTGGTCTCCCCCTGGGTTTTCTGGGCCAGCGGAGCCGCCCATGCCGGGTCCGGCTTTCCCGCGAGTGCGCCGAAAAGGCAGGCGACGGCGAGGGCGACCGACGCCGCTTTCATGTATTGTTTTCCAGGCCTTCTGCAGACGCTCTCACGCATAAGACGAATCCCGAGGCTCCAACGACGTGGGCTGGTGCACCGAATCCGACGCATCCGACGGCGAGGGCGCGTCGTCGTCTTGATCTACCACATGGACAAGTTTTCTTATGGTTTCGAGTTCTTTCAGAAAGTCGAGGTTTTCGAGAATGTCCCGGTCTTGTTCCGGAAGGTCGTCTTCCATCTCGGCAGCCGACGGTGTTGCGGCGGCCAGTTTCTGGTCCACAGGCGGCGACGCCACAGCAGGAGAGCCCTCGCCCCTTGCTCGATCGGACGGTTCCAGGGCGGCTGGTGTCAGGACCGTCGCCGGATGGTCGTCCTCCGGAGGCTTTTTGAACGGTGCCTTCCAGGGGACGCCGCTTACGGCCAGAAGGAGGCACACGAGGATACCGAAAGCCCACGCTGGCTTGGGTCCGAAACCTTTCCAAAACGGCGTCTTTTGTTCGCGCTGGGCGGTTCGCCCGGCGTTGTTCAGAGCCCATCGAATGCGGGCGTTCATGTGAGCGGCTTCGTTCGGGCTGAGAGGCTCCGGTGTGGAGGCGGCTTTCACTTGATGGATCATTCGAGCAAGGCGTTCCCTTTCTGCGCGGCAGGCGGGACAAGCGGCCGCGTGGGCCGCCCACTGGGGCAGCCGTTTGGGATCCAGCTCGCCCAACACGTCCAGGATGAGAGCCTCTTCAAAGTCCTTGCATCCGTTCATGGCGTCATCCCCCCGGAGTCCGAGCCGTAGCCCATGGCCGTCAGCCGGTCCCGCACCGTGCGTGTGGCGCGGAAAAGGTGGGTCTTGACCGTACCGAGGGCCATGCCCGTCATGTCGGCGATTTCCGTGATGGTCATTTCTTCAAACACCTTGAGGACGAAAACGGTCCGTTGCTTTTCCGAAAGGCCTTCCATGGCCTTGCGCACATCTCGGCGCAATTCTTTGGCCGAAAGAGCTTCCAAGGGGTCGGTCACCCCGGCGCCGTCGTCCCCGGGCATGTCAAAGGGCCGTTCGTCGTCCTCGTTCTTTTCGAAAAGGCGCCAGGGGATGATGAACTGAAGCCGTCGCTTTTTTCGTTTCAGCGCCAGCAGGCTCGTGTTGACGGCGATTCGGCGGATCCAGGCCCCAAGCGACGAACGGCCTTCGAACTGGCCGATCTTTCGAAAAACCTGGATCAAGGTTTCCTGCGTTACATCCATGGCTTCGTCGCGATCGAACCCGCACAGGGGATAGGCGACGGCGAAGACCATGGGTTGATAGGCGGCGATGAGGGTGTCGATAGCGCTTGAATCGCCCGCCTGGGCCTTGAGAATAAGGCCGAATTCGTCGCCGTCGCCCGGATCCGCCCCGTTCCCTTTGTCCCGAGGTTCGGCCGTTTCGCCGGGTGTCGGCGCGTCGTCGGGAGACGGCGGCACCATGTTTTGGGTCACAGAAACGCCTTCCGTGCGCGGTTCATCATGGGCGGACGAGCCGCCTTGGGAGACGTTCTACCAGCGGCCGCCCGTTTCGAAAATCAGGGACCATCCGGCATCACCTACGTAGCCGCCCACGTAAGGCCTTCGTGGAGCCGGATAATATCCGTAATAAGGATAGCACGGATCGTAGTAGTGGTGGTATATGTCGACGCGTCGAGGCGGCGGCGGAGGCGGCGCATACCGGTACCTGGCGTACGGATAGTAGTGATGGACCACCGCGGGCGGCGGGCACGGTGGACCGTAGTGATACACTTTATGGTGCTTGGGTCTATGAGCCTGTGCCGCGGGAACGGCCCACACCATGATCATCGCCGAAAGCAGCAAAGCTAGGATCATGATCTTTTTCATCTCTTGCCCTCCTGTGATTCGATGCCCTCTGAACACCCTCTTGGATGATCGGATTCGGCAAAGGGTTTACCTCGTCCTCCCGTTTGAGGGGCTTTTGCAAGAGGTCGGCAACGCTTGCCCCGGCCATGGATCTGTGCCAATCTGGCCGAAAAAGGCCCTACGGCCGGCCGAAACATTTTTCTTTGAAGGGATACGGGTCTCGGAGGGGAAAGTTCATCGAGGAAAGCGGCTCTTTTCTCGAAAGGATGGAGGCGGCGATGATGCGGGTTTTGGTTGTCGGGGCCGGGGCGATGGGGAGTCTTTTCGGAGCGCGCTTTGCGGCCGCCGGAGCCCCGGTTCTTCTGTTGGATAAGGATGCGCACCATGTGGCGGCCATCCGCACCATCGGCCTGCGCCTGAAGGAACTCAGCGGCGAGGAAAGAACCTTTCGGTTAGAGGCCTCTTCAGAACCGGCGGCATGGCATCCGCCTGCCGATCTTGTGCTGGTCATGGTCAAGAGTTACGCCACGGAACAGGCCCTGGACCTCGTCTTGCCCCAATCCATCGGTCCCCGCACCCTTTTTCTCAGCCTACAAAACGGTATGGGAAACGCTGAAATCCTTTCGCGCCTCGTGGGCGGAGACCGTGTCCTCGTTGGGGTGACGGCCCAAGGGGCGACGAAGGTCGCTCCGGGGGTGGTGCGCCACGGGGGTGCAGGCCTCACGTTCTTCGGCAGCCTTTCGGGGTCGCCCCCGGACGGAATCTCGGACCTTCTCAATCTCTTTTCCGCCGCAGGCCTGGAGGCCGCCTATCGTCGCGACATTAGGGATCTGCTGTGGCACAAGCTGTGCGTCAACGTGGGGATCAACGCCGTGACGGCCTTGAGCGGCATCGACAATGGCCGGGTGGCGGCCCTGGATCCAGCCCGGCGCCTTTGTGAAGCGGCCGTAACGGAAGCCGTGGCCGTCGCCCGGGCCGAAGGGATCACTCTGCCTGAAGACATGACGGCGCGTGTTTTGGCCGTGGCCGAGGCCACCGCATCCAATCGATCGTCCATGCGACAAGACGTGGAGGGGCGTCGGCCGACGGAAATCGAGGCCATCAACGGGACTGTGGTGCGTTTGGCCCGTCAGCACGGTATGGCGGCGCCGGTAAACTGGACTTTGATGCAATTGGTGAAAATCAGGGAGCTGACCTATGGCGACGGATAGCACGGGACACAGCCCACCGAAGAAAGCGGAGCCCAAAGTGACGGTTCCGGGGATCATGGCGGCCAAAGGCGTAAAGAAACTCACCATGCTCACCGCCTATGACTATTCCACGGCCTTATGGGTCGACCGCGCCGGGGTGGACATGATTCTGGTGGGCGATTCCCTGGCCATGGTCATGCTGGGCCATGAAGACACCTTGTCGGTCACCATGGAAGAGATGCTCCACCACACACGGGCGGTGGCTCGAGGCACCCAGCGGGCCCTTGTCATCGGCGACATGCCTTTTCTGTCGTACCAGGTGAGCGTTGAGCAGGCGGTGGAAAACGCCGGCCGGTTCCTGAAGGAAGGGCGGGCTCAGGCCGTCAAGCTCGAAGGGGGCGCCGCGGTGCTCAAACAGGTGGAAGCCATTGTGGCAGCCGGCATTCCGGTGCAGGGCCACCTGGGCCTGACCCCGCAAAGCATCGCCATGCTGGGGGGCTTCAAGGTGCAGGGAAAGGGCGAGGAGGCGGCGAAAAAGCTGGTGGATGATGCCATCGCCCTGGCTCAGGCGGGCTGCTTCAGCCTGGTTTTGGAAGCCATTCCGGCGACCGTGGCCGAGCGGATCACCCAGGCCGTTCCCATTCCCACCATCGGCATCGGCGCTGGCGCCGCCTGTGACGGCCAAGTTCTGGTGCTGCACGATCTCGTGGGGCTCTTTGACCGGTTCGTCCCCCGATTCGTCAAGCAATACGACCAGCTGGGCCAAAAACTTTACGAAGCCGTACGCCGTTACCGCGACGAGGTGGAATCAGGGGCCTTTCCCGGCCCCGAACATACCTTTGGGCCCCCTGCCAAGTAACAAGAGCTGTGGCCTTGGAGCCTGTCCGAAAATGCCTTTGGCAGGACCCTTTGGAAAAACGGTGAAGGCATGGCGCCGGGTCGCGGCTGAAGCCGCTCCCACAGATTCCATTGTCGCCCAGCCTCCTCGAGGCCCCGCCCGAGGCGTTTATACGAGACGTGCGGGGCCCGCTCAGAAGGCTGTGGGGGTGGGACCCCATGGTGGCTCACTCCTGCGTGCCATGGTGAGCATCTTGACAGGTGGAAGCCCTCTTGATAGCAAGGTGATGCGCAGGCGCCGAAAGGCTTAAAAGGGAATCCCGTGCAAGTCGGGAACGGGCCCGCCGCTGTAATCGGGAACGAAAGCTGCTCCACAGCCACTGCCTCCCTGAGCGGGGGTGGGAAGGCGCAGCCGGTAGGATGATCCGAGAGTCAGAAGACCTGCCTGCGATAGGGAAATTCGGCCGTGCCCTCGGGGAAGGGGGTGCGGGACCGGAAGAAACCGCCGGATGAAAAAGGGAGATCCCGGGTTCTCGAAGACCCCGGGTTTTTTTATGGGAAACATGTGGCTGCGGGCCCCCACATGGTCTGAAGGATTTCGCACGAAAGGGGAAGATCCATGGATCGACGAAGGACTCGATGGATTGTTGGGGGAGCCGTCGTGCTTGCGTGTTGGGCTTGGTCGGTTCGGGCCTGCGCCGCGGAGGCTCCGGTGTGGCGTGCGGGCGATGTGGTTGTCACGGCGACGCGCACGGCCGTCCCCGCCCAGATGCTCGGCGTGTCGTCGACGGTGCTCACGGAAGAGGACATTCAGGCACGGCGGGCTTCCAGCGTAGCGGAATTGCTCCGCGATGTGGCCGGCTTTGAGATCCTGCGGTTCGGTGCTCCCGGCTCTCAGACGGTGGTGTTTCCCCGAGGCGGCGAACCCAACTACACCATGGTGCTCATCGACGGCGTGCAGGTGAACCTGGGTGGCGGCGATTTCTACTGGGAAAATCTTTCCACGGACAACATCGAACGCATTGAAATCGTCCGAGGTCCCCAGAGCGCCCTTTACGGATCCGACGCCATCGGCGCCGTGGTGCAAATCTTTACGAAATCTGGATCCGGCCCCGCCACCGTCGATGTGTCCACGGCCCATGGGTTGCGTTCGGATCGTGGACGCTATCTGGGGGAACAAAAGGTGCGGGTGTCGGGAGGGACGGACCGCTTCGGGTATTCCGCCGCTTACGGCCGCATCGACGACGGCGGTATCCTGAAAGTCAACAATGATTACTGGAACAATACTTTCAGCACGCGTTTCGACTTTTATCCGAAAGATGCATGGGGAGTGAGTCTCACCAGCCGCCTGACGGACAGCCGCTACGAATACCCCACCGAAAGCGCCGGGGACAAGTATTCGCCGTTGGATCCCGACCAGACGCAAAGGGAACAAGATGCCCTGGTGGGCCTGTCCGCCCGGGTGCAGAGCACGCCCTGGTGGGAAAACGTGTTCAGCGTGGGCTATCATCAAAATCGGCGTCGCAATGTGGATCCGTACAACGAACCCGCCGATTACGCCGAATCCTTGGGGCGATACAACGAGGCGCGGACCACGCTGGACTACCATGCCAATCTTTCGTGGAATTTTTCGCCGAACGTGGCCTCCGTCTTGACGGCAGGCTACGAACGCGACCAGGAAGATTACACGCAGGATACGGTCTACTTCCAAGCCACATCCCTCAGCGCCGATCGTTCCAACGACGCCGTGTACGTCCAAGAACAGCTTACGCTCTTTGAACGCCTTCATCTCGTCGGGGGCTTTCGCGCGGAAGACAACAGCGCCTTCGGCACCGAAGTGACACCTCGTGGGGCCGTTGCCTTCGATGTTCGGGAAACGGGAACAACGCTGCGGTTTGCCGCGGCCAAGGGGATCAAGGAACCCACGTTCTATGAAAATTATGCAAATGATTCCTGGACGTTGGGCAATCCGGACTTGGACCCGGAAAAGGCCACGTCCTGGGAAGTCGGCGTGAGCCAGCGGATGGGGTCGCGGGCTCGCGCGTCGGTGGCTTACTTCCAGAACCGTTTCAAAGACCTCATCACCTATGTCCCCACGCCCTTTCCCGCGCCACCTGAAAGAAAGCCCAACTTTGAAAACATTCAGGCGGCGGAAACACGGGGGGTGGAACTGGAGCTCGACGGGCGTCTCATGGAAAACCTTTCGGCCGGGGGCAGCGTGACCTTTTTGGATTCGGAAGTGATTGACGACGGAGGGCTGGATTCCATCGCTTTTGAAGAAGGGCGAAAGCTTTTGAGAAGACCGAAATTTGCTGCATCGGCATGGGTCGATTCCCGCTGGAAGCGTCTCCACGCCCGCCTTACGGGCCATTACGTGGGCTCGCGAGACGATGCGGACTACAGGGATTGGACGGCGCCGAAGCGCGTGGAACTCGACGATTATTTCGTTCTCGATGCGTCCCTTTCCTACATGCTGCCGACGCCGTCGGCCTTTAAAGACATGGAAATTTTCCTGAAGGGGACGAACATCTTGGATGCAGACTATGAAAGCGTCTTCGGGTTTTCCACACCCGGAGCAGCGGTCATGCTCGGGGCCGCTGTGAAATTTTAACGCGAAAGGGCCGTCGTGAGGGCGCTTCCATCCCGCAGCACGATGAAGAACTCATATTTCCGTTCCACGATACCCGCCGTCCTCTGGGGGGTTTGGGTCGTCTTTTCCGCCGCCGCGGCCGTTTCGGCCCAGACCCGCACGGTGATAGATCTTGTGGGCCGAACGGTCCGCATCCCCGAAGACCCTCGAAGAGTGATCACGCTGGCGCCGAGCCTCACGGAAATGGTTTTTGCCCTTGGGACGGGTCATCGGGTGGTCGGAGTCAGCCGATACAGCAATTTTCCCCCTGAGGTGCAGGACCTTCCCAAGGTGGGTTCCTATGTGCAGCCGGATGTGGAAAAGATCGTGGCCCTCACGCCCGACCTTTGCCTTGCCGTCAAAGACGGCAACCCTCGGGATGCGGTGGACAAGCTGGAGCGTTTGGGTATTCCCGTTTATGCCGTGAACCCAAAGAATCTCAAAGAGGTCATGGAAACGCTCACGGCCTTGGGCGGCGTGCTGCAGGCTGAGGAAGAAGCCCGAAAAGTGACGGCGCACATGGAGCGCCGCCTGGAGGAAGTCGATCGGCGGCTTCGCGGCATGGAAAGGCGGCCGCGCGTCTTTTTTCAAATCGGGGTAACCCCCATTGTCTCCGTCGGGACGGAAACCTTCGCCCAGGAACTCATCCATCGGGCTGGCGGAGTCAATGTGGCGGCGGGGCCCGAACCCTATCCGCGCTTCAGCGTGGAACAGGTTCTGACCCTTCGACCGGACGTCATTGTGGTCTCGTCCATGGAACGGGAACAAGTCTTCGAAGCGGTGCGGGCCGAGTGGATGCGCTGGCGGGGCATTCCGGCCGTGGCGTCCGAGCGCATCCATCTCGTGCCGTCTGATCTTTTCGACCGGCCAGGGCCGCGCCTTGCGGACGGATTGGAGCTGCTGGCGCGGATCCTTCATCCGGAGCGGTTTCATGGCGGCTTTTAACCAAGAGATGGCCCCGGCGACCGATCCACGACCCGTTACCCCGGCGCGCCTTATCGCCGTTACGGCCGCCTCGGCCCTGGGGTTGGTCGTCGCCGTGGTCTTCGGCCTGGCCGTGGGCTCTTCGGGGACGGATTTTTCGGCGCTCTTTCAATCCCTTTGGGGTCGCCAACTTCCGGATCCCACACTTTCTACCATCCTGTGGCAGCTGCGATGGCCAAGGGTCTTGGTGGCCATGGAAACGGGAGCCGTCCTGGCCCTGGGCGGCCTGGTTTTTCAGGCGCTTTTGCGAAATCCTTTGGCCGAACCTTATATCCTGGGCACCTCGGGCGGGGCGGCCGTTGGAGCCATCGCCGGCATTCTCGTGGGCTTGTCGCGTTTCCCCGGTGTGGAAACGGCGGCGTTTTTCGGGAGCGTTCTGTCCCTGGCGACTGTTCTCCTCCTCGCCTCGGGACGTGCCGGATTCCGGCGCGATGCCTTGCTGCTTTCAGGGGTCATGGTCAATGCGTTTTGCGGCGCTCTGATTCTCTTTTTCATTTCATCAACCCAGGATGCGCGCCTTCACAGCATGCTCTTCTGGCTCATGGGCGATTTGTCCCGTGCCGACTCGACCGTAGCGGCTATGCTGGGAGGTGTTCTGGGTGTGGGGGCCGCCGTGGTCTTTGCCATGGCCCGGCCCATGAACGTCATGCTCATGGGGCGCGATGCGGCCGAAAGTCTCGGCGTGTCCGTCCTGTGGGCGCGCGTGTTCCTGTTGGGGGTGACGAGCCTCATGGTCAGTGCCGCCGTCTGCGCCACAGGGCTTTTGGGGTTCGTCGGGCTGGCGGTGCCGCACGGGCTGCGTCTTCTTTTCGGGCCGGACCATCGGGTGTTGGTTCCGGCATGTGTTTTCGCCGGCGGCGCTTACCTGATCGGCTGCGACGCCCTGGCCCGCTGGCTTCCCAGACATGGCGAAATGCCCGCCGGGGTCATCACCGCCTTGGTCGGGGCGCCCTTGTTCATCCTGCTTTTGCGTCGCTCGACCCGATGAAGACCATGGTCTCTCTGGAACAGATCGTTTTTTCCTACGGCCCCATTCGAGCTCTCGACGGCGTTTCCATGTCCGTGGGCGAAGGGGAGTTTTTCGTCGTCGCCGGGCCAAACGGATCGGGGAAAAGCACCCTGCTGAAAATCCTGTGCGGCCTGGAACGGCCCCAATCGGGACGGGCCGAACTCTTGGGACGCCCGATTTCGGCCTACCGTCGCAAAGAACGCTCCCGGCTCGTGGCCTATCTGCCTCAGACTGTGCCCCTGGATTTCCCTTTCACCGCTCTGGAAGTGGTCCTCATGGGCCGCCATCCCCACGTGGGGCTGCTCCACATAGAAGGCCGAGACGATGTGGACAAGGCGCTGGAGGCCATGGCACGCACCGATGTGGCCCATGTAAAGGATCGTCCGGTGACGGCGTTGAGCGGCGGAGAACGGCAACGGGTCTTTCTCGCTCAGGCCTTATGCCGGGAACCGCGCCTTCTGGTCTTGGACGAACCGACGGCGGCTTTGGATCCCGCCCACCAGGTCCGCCTCATGGATCTTTTGGAAGACCTGCGCCGCGAACGGGGGCTCACCGTGATCATGGTGTCCCACGACATCAACCTGGCGGCCATGTACGGAGACCGGGTGCTCCTGCTCAAGCATGGCCGCGCCGTGTGCCAGGGTCCGCCGGAAGACGTCTTCACGTTTCAAACCCTGGAAGAAACCTACGGATGCGTGGTGCTTGTGGACAAAAGCCCTTTGGGCCGCTTTCCGCGGGTGACTCCTGTGCCCAAGCGGTATCTCCACAAGGGACAGACCGGCAAGGAAAGCCGATGAGCGAGAATGGATTGACAAGAAATCCGCTCTTCGATAATGAAGGCTCGACAATGGCGCCGCGAAGGTGCCTTTGCGAAAACTTGAACTTTTGGGAAGAAAAAGGCCACGAAGGTCGTCGCTTCCGCCGAAAGGAGCGATGGGTCGTGGCCTTTTGATTTGTGATCGGAAAATGTGCCGAGTTCGGGCCGGTTGAAAAGGGATCCGAACCGGGGCGTGGATGGAGGGTTTCCTGTGGTGGGGTTTCTCGCGAAAGGCGGGGTTTTGGTCATCCCCATTCTGTTGTGTTCGGTGTTGGCCTTGGCCATCTTTTTGGAGCGCGCGGTGCGTTTCGCGGTCCTTCGGCGGCGCGGCCGTCATGTGGCGGATCGGGTATCCGCTCTGGTTCGAGAAGGCAAAATGGAGGCGGCTCTGGAAGCGGCCCTCAAGAGCCGCTCCCCCATGGGGCGGGTTTTGGCCCAGGGGTTGGAAGTGGCCTCGGCGGACCGGGAAACGCTGGAAACGGTTCTCGTTCACGCCATTGAAGAAGAAGTGCGGGACCTTTCCCGGTACTTACAGGCCCTGGCCACCATCGGCAATATCGCGCCGCTGCTCGGGCTCTTGGGCACCGTTATGGGCATGATCAAAGCCTTTATGGCCATTCAGGAATTGGGCGGCAAGGTGGATGCCTCCATTTTGGCCGGAGGAATCTGGGAAGCCATGCTGACCACCGCCCTGGGGCTCATTGTGGCCTTGCCCGTCATGGTCGCCCACAGTTACCTCACGGCCCAAGTGGATCGTTACGAAGCCCGACTTCAGGACGGGGTGGTGCGCTTTTTCAAGAGCAAATCCATGGCGTGCGAAGGATAGCGGGGCATGCTGGTTCATCGTCGAAAAAGACCGCGTTACGGCGTCCAGACGCCGCTCACGTCCCTCATCGATATCGTCTTTTTGCTGTTGATCTATTTTCTTCTGACGACAAACTTTCTGGCCGAAGAAGGGATCCGCGTTCAACTGCCTCAGGCGGTTTCGGCGGTTGCGCAGGAAGATCGGGAACTCGTCGTCACGGTGAGCCCTGAAGGCGACGTGTACCTGGGGGCCCGGCCCCTCAATCTGGACGAACTGCTGGACATCGTGAAACAACGCCTGGAAGCGGATCCGGAAACGGCCGTGGTGCTCAAGGCCGACAGGACGCTGGTGCTGGATCGCGTGGTGCAGGTGATGGACACGATCAAAGCGGCCGGCGCAGCCCGGCTGCGGCTGGCCACGGAGAGGCCGTCGCCATGAAAGGCGTGGTTTCGGTTTCCCGAAAAGTCGAAGCAGGGAAAGACACGTCGAGCGCCGCGGCGGTGCCGACGGCGGTGGTGCTTTCCAGGGGACACTGTCTTTCTTCGGATCGATCGGATCGGTTGTTTTGGTCTTTTCTGTTCCTATCCATTGTCATCCATGGCGTGCTTCTTGCGGGAAGTCCGCGATGGTTTGAGAGAAAATCGCTTCAGGTGATCGAACTGGACCTCCTGCCTCCCGTGGCCGGAAAAGTTCGGGAGGAACCGCCCAAGGGGGAAGAGACGCGACCCCTGACGCCGGCACCGTCGCTGGCCATGCCTGATGTAAAGCCGCAGCCGAAGGAGGAGCCGAAACGTCCGGAACCGGTTCCGCAGCCGAAGCCGCTGCAGCGTGTTGAAATTCCCAAGAAACCAAAAAAACCTATGGCGGCGCCGGCGCTACCCAAAACGGCCCCGGCGCCCTTCGTGGCGGAAACGGACCCTTCGGCGGAAGAGACCGGACCGCCTCGGGCGGCGACTTTTGGGACGCCTCAAGGAAAAGCGGCTTCGGCCACGGTGAGCGGCACGGATGATGCCGTCAAAATGTTCCTCGCCCAGGTGCGCCAGCGGATCGACCGGTTGAAGCATTATCCTTATGCGGCGA
>Ga0209162_1002900_pt1 | contig 14434 bp, 8 predicted proteins | sample YNPNPMetaG_FD_187121 | JGI IMG/M metagenome (GOLD analysis project Ga0209162, IMG submission 187121) | Anoxygenic and chlorotrophic microbial mat microbial communities from Yellowstone National Park, USA - YNP NP MetaG (SPAdes) (version 2) ... | reverse complement strand
GGGAACGCTGCCGCCTGTCGAGCTGTGCGGTGGCATCCGCCCTTCGATCACGGCAATGAACTCGTCTGCCTCCAGCGTCTCGGCCTCGATCAGCTTTTGTGCCAGCCTGTCCAGCTCCTGGCGGTGCCCGGTCAGCACCGCCATCGCCCGCTCGTAGGCCTCGTGGACGATGCGCCGTACTTCCTCGTCGATCTGCTGGGCTACCGCCTCGCTATAGTCGCGCTGCTCGCCGATCTCCTTGCCCAAAAAGACCAGCTCTTCCTTCTGCCCGAAGGTCATTGGGCCGAGGCGGTCGCTCATTCCATAGCGGGTCACCATTGCCCGCGCTGTCTCGGTCACCTGCTCCAGGTCATTGGCGGCGCCGGTAGTCACCTCGCCAAAGGCCAGCGCCTCCGCCGCCCTTCCGCCGAGGGCGAAGGCGAGCTGGCTCTCGAACTTGGAGCGGCTGACGACGCGGCGCTCTTCCTCCGGCAGGGCGATGGTGTAGCCCGCGGCCATGCCCCGCGCGACGATCGAGACCTTGTGCACCGGGTCGCAGTGGGGCAGGTAGTGGCTGACCAGGGCGTGTCCGGCCTCGTGATAGGCGATGATTTGCTGTTCTTCCTTCGACAGCAGGCGGCTCTTGCGCTCCGGCCCGGCAACGACCCGTTCGATCGCCTCCTGGAACTCGGACATGCCGATGAACTTTTTGCCTCGCCGGGCGGCCAGGATGGCGGCCTCGTTGACCAGGTTGGCGATGTCAGCGCCGACAAAGCCGGGCGTGCTCTTGGCCAGGACAGAGAGATTGACGTCGTCGGCCAGCGGCTTGCCACGGACGTGGACGGCCAGAATCTCCTCGCGGCCGCGGATGTCGGGCCGGTCGAGGACAACGCGCCGGTCGAAGCGCCCCGGCCGCAGCAGCGCCGGGTCCAGGATGTCGGGCCGGTTTGTCGCCGCGATGATGATGATGTTGGTGTCCGTGTCGAAACCGTCCATCTCGACCAGAATCTGGTTGAGCGTCTGTTCGCGCTCGTCGTGCGAGCCGCCCAGCCCGGCCCCGCGATGCCGTCCCACCGCGTCGATCTCGTCCAGAAAGACGATGCATGGACTGTGCCGCTTGGCCTGGTCGAACAGGTCGCGGACGCGCGAGGCGCCCACGCCGACGAACATTTCGACAAATTCAGAGCCCGAGATGCTGAAGAAGGGCACCCCTGCTTCCCCCGCCACCGCTTTGGCCAGCAGCGTCTTGCCGGTGCCCGGCGCGCCGACCAGCAGCACGCCCTTGGGGATTCTCGCGCCCAACTGGACGAACTTTTGCGGCTCTTTGAGGAACTCGACCACCTCGCGCAGCTCTTCTTTGGCCTCGTCCACCCCCGCCACGTCGTCGAAGGTGACGGTGGGCTGGTCGCTGCTGTAGAGGCGCGCGCGGCTCTTGCCGAAGGAAAGGGCCTGGTTGTTCGCCCCCTGGAACTGGCGCAGAAAGACATAGCCGCCGCCAAAGAGGATGACGACCGTCAACAGCATCAGCCCCGCGTTCAACAACATGCTCCAGTCGGGCGGCTCGATCGCCTCAATGCGCACCGTGGCGATCTGCTCCGCTGGGACGCCCAACACCTGGAGCTGTTCGACGACCGTCGCGCCGGGCTCCTTGGAGGAGACAAACTGGCTCCCGTCGCGCAGGTGGACCTCCAGGTTGTTCCCTGTGATCTGGATGCTCTCGACGTTGCCGGCTCTGACCTGCTCCGCCACCTGGCTGAACGACACCCGTTCTAGCTGGCGGGAGGAGCCGATCATGCTGTAGATCAAAAAGATCGCCGCTGCCAACAGGAGCAGCGTGATCAGCGTACTGCCTCGAAAACGTGATTGATTCACGATAGACCTCCCCTCTTTGCTGCTCATTATACCAGAAACAACACGGGTTTACAATGCGGCGATATTATAAAAGCGTAAGAGTCGGCCTCAAACAGCAGCGGATTGGCGGGTTTGCCACAGATTACACAGATTACACGGAAGGTGGGGGCGTTCCGGGTAATCTGTACTGGGATCCGTGTCGGGCTGGGGAACGGTTACCGCCAGGGCGCGATTTCGACCTCGGCGATGAGGATGCTGTTCGAGTCTACGCTTGCCTGGCCGGGGTCGACAACCGTCAGGCGGTTTTCTGGCTGGCCGACGGGGTACATGCCCACCCGCACCTGATAGGTACCTTGCGGCGCGTTGGCGGGGAGATAGACCTGGTGAGGGTCCCACAGGGCCAGCCCTGCTACCCAGGTGGTCGTCGGGCGGGTGCCCTGCAGCGGCTGGACGTCCTCCTGCGCCACCAGATTGCCGTCGGGGCCGATGAGGTGGACAAAGACGACATAGGGGGCGGGGATGGCCGCCAGCGCCCGCCAGCGCAGCGAGAGGGCCACAATGTCGCCGGGGCGGAAGCGCGCCTGCAGCAGTTCGGCCTCTTCGAGCACGATGATGTTGCCCAGATTGGCCTGGACGCGGATGGGCACCGCCGTGCCCCCGCTGACGGTCAGCGTGACGACGCCGCCAGCCTGAATCTGCGTCCCTTCCTCTGGCTGCTGCATCATGACGGTGTCGGCCGGTATAGAAGCCCATACCGGATCGAGGGTGACGACCTGCAGGCCGGCCTCTTCCAGTTGCTGGCGGGCCAGGTCGACTGGCAGATCGACTACCCGCGGCATGGTGACCATCTGGGGCGGCCCGGCGATGAAGAGGCGCACTTCGGAGCCGCGCGGCACGTACTGGCCCGGCGCGGGTTCCTGGCGCATGATGGTGCCCTCTGGGGCAGCAGCGTTGAGCTGCTCTTCCAGTGTAAAGCGCAGGCCCGCCGCCTCGATGTCGGCGCGCGCGTCTTCCCACAACCGTCCCTGCACGTCGGGCACGAGGACCATGGCGACAGTGGCTGTGGCGGTGGGTGGCAGGGGCGCCACCGTCGGAGGGGCGCTGGAGCGGGTCCAGGCGCGGTAGACCAGCGCCCACAGCGGCACCAGGCCGATGACGGCGATGGTGGCGATGGCCCCCAGGATCCACGTCCGCCAGTCCGGACCGGCGGGCGGCGGTGCTGTCTGTGCACCGACGGGGCGGGTGGAGGTGGTCTCTCCTGACGTATCCGGCAGGCGGTAGAAACCCGTTGCCTGATCGAGCTGGGTGCGGTATTTTTCCAGCACCATGGCCAGTTGATCGGCCGTGCGATAGCGGTTGGCCGGTTCTTTGGACATCAGCTTGCGGACGATCCACTCCAACTGCGGCGGCACGTGGGGATTGCGGCTCGTCAGCGGCGGCGGCTCTTCGCGGAGGTGCATGAGCGCCAGGGCGGTGGGCTTTTCCGCCTGGAAGGGCGGTTCGCCGGCCAGCATCTCGTAGAGCACGACGCCGATGCTATAGACATCGGAGGCGGGGATGGGGCGCTCGCCGGCGGCCTGCTCGGGGGAGAAATAGAGCGGGCTGCCCCAAACGACCTCCGAATCGGTCAGTCCTGACTCGGAGAGGGCGCGGGCAATGCCAAAGTCGGCTACCTTGGCGACGCCTTCCCGCGTCACCAGCACGTTTTGGGGCTTGACGTCGCAGTGGATGATGCCGGCCTTGTGGGCGTGGCCCACGCCGGCGGCGATCTGCGTCGCAATGTTGACCGCCCGTTCCACGCTGAGCCGGCCCTCGCGGCGGATCAGGGTCTTGAGATCTTCGCCGTCGACATACTCCATCACGATATAGTGACGGCCATGGTCCTCCCCCACGTCATAGATGGTGACGACGTTGGGATGGTCCAACTGGGCGGCCGAACGCGCCTCTTGCTGGAAGCGGGTCAGAAAGGTCGGGTCGCTGGCATACGCCTCGCGCAGGATTTTGATGGCGACGGGGCGGTGCAGCAGGACGTCTACGCCCTTGTAGACGACGGCCATACCGCCCGACCCGATCACTTCGAGCAGGCGGTAGCGGTTGTTGAGTAGCGTCTCGCTCATCGGTGCGCCTGTATTGTACTTCAATTCGGCGGGGGGAGCAAGGTGGGGTGGGGTTGGCGTAGGACAACTGCGAGCAGTTGTCCTACGAACCGGGCGGGTCACAGACCCGGCGGGAGCAGAGGGGGCAGGGCGGAGCGACCCCACGGGCGACCCGGCGGGTCGCCCCTGGGTGAATGACCTCACTTCAGAGGAGACCCTAAAGGTCTATCTCGAACGATGCTGGCGTGGCCGGTGTTCTGCCCCTCACCGGCGGGGGTCACAGCCCCCGCCGGGCAATGATCGCGTATCGCGCGCGATACGCGATACGCGATAGGCGATACGCGATAGGCGATACGCGATAGGCGATAGGCGATACGCGATAGGCGATACGCACCCGCCTCCAGTCGCCCCTACCACGGTTGACATCAGCCCGAATTGGGATATACTTGGGTTGCCAGGAGGCCATCTTTGAACGATTTGACAGCCGAATCGACCGCCCAGGCCCCCTCCCTGCCGCAGGCTACGGTGCTGCAAAGGGCGAGGGCTTTTCTTGCCCTGACCAAACCGCTGCAGACGCTTCTTCTTCTTGTTACCGGTCTCTGCACCTATGCCCTCAGCCTGCCGGGGCATGTGCGCTGGGCGGAACTGGTCGGCGGCGGGCTGGCATTGGTCAGCGCCATTGCTGGCTGCACCGCTCTGAACATGGTGCTCGACCGCGACATCGACGCGCAGATGGGGCGCACCACCCGCCGCCCTCTGCCCTCTGGCCTGTTGAGCCTTCGCGCGGCGTTGGTCTTTGGCCTCCTGCTTTCGGCCTGCGGATTGACCCTGGCCTGGGCGCTTGCGCCACTCTTTGGCCTGGTGATCAGCATGGGCTTTGTCATTGATCTGGTTGTCTATACGCTGTGGCTGAAGCGACGCACGGCCCTCTCGATCGTCTGGGGCGGATTTTCCGGCGGGATGCCGGCGCTGGCCGGCCGCGCCCTGGCCGTGGGACGCCTCGATCTGATCGGTTTCTTGCTGGCAGCAGGGGTCTTGCTGTGGATCCCCGCCCATATTTTGACCCTTTCCCTGCACTATGCCCCGCAGTACCAGAAGGCGGGTGTGCCTGTCTGGCCGAATGTTTATGGCCCGGTTGCCACCCGACGGCTGGTTGCTGGCGCCACGCTTCTGGATGCTATCGTGCTGGTGCTTGCCGGCTGGCTTTTGCACCTCCATCCCCTGGCCATGGGCGTTCTTGCCAGCATGGGCGCGCTCCTTTCCGGCATGGCCGTCGCTGCTCTGCTGCGGCCTTCCGAACGGCTGAACTGGCTCCTCTTCAAGCTGGCCTCTCTCTATATGCTGGGGGCTTTTGTTTGTCTGACGATTGGAGCGATCCTCTAGCTCTTTTTTTCCAAACCGACACGTTTCCTTCACGCGAACTTTACTGACATCTATCGATTTTTTCCCCAAAAATATGGTACAATAGGCCTCAGCGATGTGCAAAGCATCTCTGGCCTGGCCATCGCCTGGGGGAGAAGATTTGGGAGAGGGAAACAACGCCCAGCTCGAGCTTTTCTACCAGCTCGCCCGCGAGCTGACGTCGACTCTTGACCTGGAGCAGCTTCTGCGCCGCGTTCTGGAGGTGACGATCCAAAACCTGGAAGCCGAGCATGGCTTTTTTTTCCTCCTCGACGCCAAAGGGCGGGCGGTGCGACGCTTTTCTGCCCGCACGGACACAAGCGCCGCAGAGATCGAGCCGGCAACGGTCCAGCTCCTGGAAGGTGGCCTGGCCGGCTGGGCGCTCTACCACCAACAGGTGGCCCTCGCTGTCGACACCTCGACCGACCCGCGTTGGATTCCTTACCAGGACGCCCCCTGGGAAGCCGGCTCTGCTCTGGTCGTGCCCCTTGTCCATAGGGGGCAGCCCAATGGCCTGCTCACCCTCACCCACAGTCGCCGTCGCTTTTTCACCGAGCGCCACGCGGCGCTGGCCCAGGTCATTGCCGGACAGGCTGCCATCGCCGTGGAGAACGCCCGTCTCCACAGCAAGGTGCAGGAAGAGCGCAGCTTTCTCGAACAGCTCATCGATCGCATGCCAGAGCCGCTGTTGCTGACCAGCATGACCGGCAAGGTGCTTCTGGCCAACCAGGCTGCCAGGGCGCTGTGGACGCTGGATGAGGTCAGCAGCGCCCGCCTGGAGCACCTTCTCCCTGACCCGGCGGTGATGGCAGCCTTTGCACGGGCCCGTGTCCTGGGAGAGATACAGGCCTCTCGCCTCACCTGGGACGACGGCCGCTTTTTCGACATGACCATGGCCCCCATTGCCGAACTGGGCATCGTCGTCTTTTTGCATGACGTGAGCGATCTGGCCCGCCTGAATGCGCTCAAGTCCCAACTGGTGGCTATGGTCTCCCACGACCTGAAAAACCCCCTGAGCTGGATCTATGGCTATGCTGCTGTGCTCGAAACAGAGGAGGGCCTTTCGACGACAGCGCAGCAGTGTGTCCGCCACATTCTCTCCAGCACGGCCCGCATGCAGAATCTGATCGATGACCTGCTGGATCCCTCCCTGCTCGAAGAGCGCGGTCTGGCGAGCAGATGCGGCCCCAGCGACGTTGCCCAGGCTATCCGTGCTGTCTGTCAGGAGCTGCATGCCGCTGCGGTCAGCAAAGGACAGCAGCTCTGCATCGAGCTGGCCGATAACCTGCCGCCTGCCCAAATGGACCCGCAGCGGCTGTTCCAGGTTCTCGACAACCTGATCTCGAATGCCGTCAAGTACACGCAGGCAGGCGGGCGCATTTGCGTCTCGGCGGCGCCAGAAGGCAACGGTGTGCTTGTCTCGGTGCAGGACAATGGGCCTGGCATTCCTCAGGCTGCACAGCCCCGCCTCTTCGAGCAGTTCTATCGGGTGGAGGGCGCAGCCACAGCAGGGCAGAGGGGAACGGGCCTGGGTCTCTCCATCGCCCGTACCCTCATCGAGAGCTGCGGCGGCAGGATCGGCGTCCGCAGCCAGCCGGGCGAGGGGAGCACGTTCTGGTTTTGGGTGCCGCAGGCATAGTTTGCCTCCCGTTTCCCCAACGCCATAGCGCGGCCCCCTGAGAAGGAAATCGATATGCCAGCTTCGCTCTATTCTGGGCTCGTCCTCACCGCTGCGCTCGCCTGGCAGCAGGTGCTCCAGGTGGGACCTTACGTGGCAGCGGGCGTGCTGCTGGCGGCAGTGGTGGGTCAATTCGATCTGCCGTTGCAGCGCTGGCGCTGGCTGCGGCGGGGCAGCCTGCCCACAGCACTGGGCGCTGCATTCCTGGGCGTCGCCTCGCCCATCTCCAGCCATGCCGCCGTTCCCCTGCTGCTCCAGCTTCTCGGCGAAGGGGCGTCGGCTGGTCCGCTGCTGGCCTTTCTCGTCGCCTCGACGATGCTCAACCCGCAGCTCTTTCTGATCATCCTCGGCGGGCTGGGCGTCCGCATGGCGCTGACCCATCTGCTCGGCGTGCTGATTCTGGGCGGACTGGCAGGGCTCATTGCCGCCCGCCTCTCGCCCGCGCTGTTGCTTCACCCCGCTGCCCTTGCCGCTGCCCCCGCCCTGCCGACACGCCGCTCTCCCTCCTGGCGTCGCCTGGTCGCTGAGCTGCTGAACCTGGCCGGCTGGGTGGGCCTGACCTTTGTCCTGGGCGCCGTCGTCGCAGCGGCGCTCCAGGTATGGGTGCCGCCGCAGTGGGCCGGCGCCCTGCTGACCCAGAACCGCCCTGTCTCAGCGGCAACGGCGGCGCTGCTGGGTCTGCCCTTTTACCACTGCGGCGCCATGGCAGTGCCGGTTCTGGCCAGCCTGACGGAAGCCGGCCTGAGCCGCGCGGCGGTGCTCGCTTTCTTGCTCGTCGGGCCGGCTATGCGCGCCCGCTCGTTAGCTGCGGTGGGCAGCCTGCTCAACCGCCGCGCGCTGGCTGTCTATGCGCTGGGCGTCATGACCGTCGCTGTTGTGGTGAGCCTGGCACTGGGATGATGTCGCTTATCGCTTATCGCGTATCGCGTATCGCTGAACGATGAAAACATCCTGGCGTCTCATTCTTACCCTGACCCTCCTGGCTCTGCTGGGCGGGATCAGCGAACTGCAGCATCGTGCGGCCTATTCCACCGCCGCTGCCGCTGGCCCGGCGACCGTTGCCATCGTCCGCGCCTCGACCTGGCCCGTCTCCGACGCGGAGGTCGAGGCGATGGTGCGCCAGGCGGTGGCGCTGGCCGGCGGCCTGGAGGGCATCATTTCGCCCGGCGACACGGTCCTGCTCAAGCCCAATCTGGTCTGGGGCGCTGCCCCCGGCGAGGGCTACACCACCGACCCCCGCGTCGTCCGCGCGCTGGTGCTCATGGCCCGCGAGGCCGGCGCCGCTGACGTCCTCATCGCCGACGGCGCTGCCCTCTACCGCGACGGACACAATGCCCGCGGCGCTACCGTTGAGGCCTTCCGCCTCTGCGGCTATGACGCCAACGGCGACATGATCGACGACGCCACCGGCGCGCCCCTGCTCGACCTGAACAACGCCGGTGGACTCGACCAGCACGATCCGAACCTGGTCACCCGGGTTCAGGTCGCCAACGGCCTGATCTGGAGCGAGTACTGGCTGCCCCGCGCCGTGATGGAGGCCGACGTCGTCATCGGCGTGCCGGTGCTCAAGAACCACACCCATGCTGGCGTGACGCTGGCGCTCAAAGGGCAGATCGGCATTGCTCCTTCTGACATCTACCACAGCCCCGGCCTGCAGATGTACAAGATGGCGCTGGGCCACGGTTCCTCCGACCTGGGGCGGCACATTGTCGACCTGAACCTGGCCCGCCCGCTCGATTTTGCCGTCGTCGACGGCCTGCGCGGCATGACGGATGGCCCTGTTGGCGGGACGCTGGCGGACCCGCCGATGCGCCTGCTGATCGCCGGCCGCGACGCCGTCGCCGTCGACACGGTTGGCGCGCTGGTGATGGGCTATGACCCCGCCACCATCCCCTACCTGGGCTGGGCCGCCGGCGCCGGCCTGGGCACGGCGGACGTCGCCCAGATCACCGTGCGCGGCCAGCGCGTCAGCCAGGTGCGGCGCGACTTTCCCGCTCCCTACGGCAACCCCGCCGCCCAACGCGCCGAGCGGACGTCGCCCACGCTCCAACTGATCACCCCCGCCGATAACCTGGTCGTCACCGAAGAGCTTCTGGCTGCGGCCACAGCACAGGACAACCGCGGCGTCGTCAAGGTCGAGTTCTTTGTCGACGGCGCGCTCCAGGCGGTGGACACCGCGCCGCCCTACCAGGCCACGCTCGACCTGAGCGCCTATCGGGGGCGACAGGTCACCATCCGCGCCATGGCTTACGACCGCGCGCTCAACGACGCCGTGGACGAGGCCACCGTCACCGTCGTCGCTGCCCCCGCCCCCGGCACGGCGACCGTCCAGACCGCCACGCTGACCATCCCCACCTATCCCTACGCCAACTGCCTGCAAAATCGCTCCAACGGCCCCTACATCTATCCCTGGCTCGACTGGAATTGCTATGGCAACCCCTCGGCGCCGACGCCGCGCACCTACACGCTGCTGGTGCTGGAGAACGACTATTTGCGCGTCACGCTGCTGCCAGAGCTGGGCGGGCGGGTCTACCAGATGATCTTCAAGCCCACCGGCCACAACGAGCTGTACCAGAACCCCGTGCTCAAGCCGACCCACTGGGGGCCGCCGGAGCAGGGCTGGTGGCTGGCCGCCGGCGGCATCGAGTGGGGGCTGCCCGTCGACGAGCACGGCTACGAATGGGGCATTCCCTGGTCGTGGAGCGCCATCACCTCTACAGACGGCGTTACGGTGACGGTCTGGGACACCCACTTTACCCACCGCCTGCGCGCCGAGATCGACCTCTCTCTGCCGGCCGATCAGGCCGTCCTGGCGGTCACGCCGCGCCTGCACAACCCCACCGCCGCGACGGTCACTTACAAGTACTGGAGCAACGCCATGCTCGCCCCCGGCGCGGCCAACACGGTCGGGCCTGAGCTGCGCTTTGTCTTCAACGCCGATCAGATGGCGGTGCACTCTACCGGCGACTGTCGCCTGCCGGGCTGCTGGCCCATCACTCCCAGCGACCCTCGCTATCGCTTCTCCTGGCCGGTCTACAACGGTGTCGATTACTCGCGCCTGGGCAACTGGCGGCAGTGGCTGGGCTTTTTCGAGTATCCGCAGGCCGCTGCCGACTGGATGGGCGTCTATGACACGGCTGCCGACGAGGGCGTGGCGCGGGTCTTTCCGTCTGCCGTTGCCCGCGGCGCCAAGGGCTTTGCCTTTGGCTGGGCCGATCCGTTCGACTGGCACAACTGGACCGACGACGGCTCGGCCTATGTCGAGCTGCACGGCGGCGTCATGCCGACGTTCTGGGACACGGCCTCGCTGGGGGCCGGGCAGACGCTGAGCTGGAGCGAGCACTGGTATCCGGTGAGCGGGCTGGGGATGCTTGCGGCGGCCACAGCCGAGGCCGCCATCGGCATGCGAGAGAGCGGCGGCGAACTGCACGTCGCCGTCCAGCCGACGCGGGCGTATGCGGTCGGCGAGACGAGCCTGTATGTCTGGAATGCCGCCTCTTGCGCCGGGCTGGCCCGTTGGGACCTGCCGGCAGTCGGGCCGGGCCGCCCCTTTGTCGCCTCGCTGCCGGCGAACGCCGCCAGCGTCGCCGTCGCTTACGTCGATGAGGGGGGGAACCGGCTGGCGGCGGTCAACCCGGTCGACTGCATGCCGCCACGGGCATGGGTGGCGCCCCTGCCGCCGTGGGTCAGCACGACGACCTTCACCGTCACCTGGGCGGGGCAGGACTGGACGGGCATTACCGACTATGACATCCAGTTCCGCGACGGTTACGAGGGCCAGTGGACGGGCTGGTTGACGGACACGACGGCGCTGTCGGCGACGTTCAGCGGCGAGCACGGCCACACCTATTTCTTCCGCGCCCGCGCGCGGGACGTGCGCGGCAACGAGGGCCGCTGGGAAGATGCGGAGTGGGGGCAGGCGTTCAGCACCGTGCTGCTGGAACCGGCGGCGGTGCTGGTCACCTCGCGCAAGGCCGCTGCGCCGTCGCTTTTCCGTCCCGACCAGGTCGTTTCCTACACCATCTCGGTCCGCAACAGCGGCAATCTGACTGCCGCTGTCGTTCTCACCGACACGCCGCCGGCGACGATGGGGGTGCTGACGGCGAGCCTGGGGGCCAGCAGCGGCCCGCCGCCAGCTTACGATGGCAGCGTCATCCGCTGGGCAGGGAGCGTCGACGCGGGCGGCGCGGTGCAGATCACCTATGCGCTGGCGCCGACGGCGTCTACTCCCACCGGCGCGCCGCTGACCAATGTGGCGGTCATCGAGGGCAGTGTGCTGGGCCCCGTCACCCGCCGGGCGATGGCGGTGCAGGCTTATGTCTACTGGCTGCCCGTGATGGCAAAGTAACGTCCGTGGGGCGACGGCGAGGGGGGGCGAGCCATCGGGTCGCGGGGATTCGAAGCCAAAGGATAGAGCGCCCTGCCTGCCCTGCTCCCGCCGGCTCTGTGACCCGGCGCTCCCTGGCGGGGGTCACAGACCCCCGCCGAGCAACGAAGGTCGCCTGGGGGGCGACCCACTGGGTCGCCCCTACAATTTCTTACAGCGCGGGCCGGCGGGGGTGTCCTCGATCATATAGCCCAGGCGGGCGATTTCGTTGCGGAGGGCGTCGGCGCGCGGCCAGTCACGGGCGCGGCGGGCGGCCTCGCGCTGCTCGATCAGCGCGGCGACCTGGGACGGCAATGCCTCTTGCCCGGCTGCCAGCACCGCTTCGACGACGCTGGCAGGTAGCCCCTCGTCCAGGGGCGGGATGCGCACTGTGCCCAGCTCGTCCAGGGCGAACGTCGCGCCGCTGGCAAAGACGCGCTCGGCCCCGGCGCGGCAGACCGTCGCGCTGCCGCGGCCGACTACCTGCGCCGTGCCGCCGAGCAGGTCGAGCAGGACGGCGGTGTGCTCGTCGATGCCCAGCACCGTTGTCGAAGGCGGCAGCATGTCCAGCAGGCGGGCCATGCGCTCCAACCCCATAAAAGCGCGGCGCGTGTCGAGGTTCTCGCCGCCCTCCTGGTTGTCCCAGTGAGTGACCACGGCCAGATCCAGACCATAGGGGCGAAAGAAATCGAGGCCGGGCTGCCAGTGCAGGGCGGTGCCGACTTTAGATTTCGTACACGGGCAGGACGTGGGCGCTCAGAGCGATGGCGGCGGCGCTGGCAAAGGCCAGGGCCGCGCCGCGTCGCTGGCGGGCCTGGATGACCTGCCAGGCCCACGTATCGCGCAGGTGCTGGGCGGTATAGGTGGGGCTGCCGGGGCCGGCAAAGACGTAATTTGCCTCCAGGAGCGGAGCAGCCAGGGTGGGGTCATCGGCCTGTTCGCGCCGCCGCAGCGGGAGCACGGTCACCTGGGGATGGTGGTTTTGCAGGCTGTGCTGCACAAACTCGGCCAGGCGGCCAGCGACCCAGGCCGAGTTGGGCTGGAAGCCGGCTGGGGTCTCCAGGACAGCCACGCGCGGCGGGGCATTCAGTTGCCGCAGGGCCAGATTGTGGGCTTCGCGGCCAGCCGGGGCGGTCTCGCCGGAGCCAAAGAGCAGGACCAGGCCAGGGTTGATGCTGTTTGGTGTCACGGAGGGAATTATACGCGATTTTGGCCTGTCTGTCGATATGGTTACCGCTGAGGACGCAGGACCTGCGGGAGGGCAGGTCGTTACACAGAGTTTTTGATTTGACGGGAGCGGTGAGTTGTGGTATGATTTAGGGCGCTGGGGGCGTGGTGTAGCGGTTAACATGCCGGCCTGTCAAGCCGGAGATCGCGGGTTCAAATCCCGTCGCTCCCGTAGCAAGTGATTCTGCGCCACAGAAATGGAGAGGCCTGTAGCCTCACCAGGTTGCGCAGAGACTTGAACCAGGAGCCATCCCGGTGTACTTGCGGTGCCCAGGGGTGGCTCTCTTTTTGTCTCCGCACTTCAGACTCTTGCGGGGCGGCCCGCTGGAGGAATTGCTGGCGGGAGCCATCTGGGAAGTGCGGCCAGCGGTGGCCCGACGCCTCCTGCGAGATGAGGAACTGGAGTTGCTCATCGGTCGGGTCGATGATCGTCCTCTTTATCCTGACCACGGCCCTGCTTCTGGCCTGGCCAACGCCATGTCCTTTATGGAGTCCGGACGTGGGATCTGGCGCTGATGGTGCGCCTGGCGCTGGCGCTCTCCTGGCCGTTGCAGTGGCGGGGGCCGGTGCGGCGGGAGCGGGAACGGCTGCGGCAGGCTGGTGAGGATAGAAGGCAGAGCGGGCGAGTCAGGCCCCGTGCGTGTCACCGCCTGCTGCCAACACGAAGGACCACCAGCGGCGCGTCCACCTGCACGGCGTGGCCGCAGTGGCGGGGGGGGAACAGGCGGGATGCCGCGATGGTCGAGCTGCTGGCCGCGACCGGCCTGCGCGCCTCGGAGATCGCCGGGCTGAAGGTCGGCGACCTGGCGCCAGGCGAGCGCAGCGGCTGGGTCACCGTCCGTGGGAAGGGCCGAAAGCAGCGGCTCGGTGCGGGTGAGCGTGGGGTGGTTCAACCGCGAGGATCATATCGCTGTGCTGAGGGCGGTGCTGGTGTAGTGAGAACCGCAGGAGCGGTTGTGATAAATTGTGCTGCACAAGTTGCCCCAAAAGTCATTATCGCAGTATAATGTATGGTATGAATGCCACGTATGGTCGGTCCCAGGGAATTCGTCTGCTGGAGGCCGCCGCGCAGGAATTGGGGCTGCTCTTCACCCGTCAGGCGCTCCGGCCATTGGCGGAGCGGCAGGGGCTTTCTGACGGGCATCTTTCCCAACTCCTCAGCCGGCTGAACGCTTCGGGACAGATCGCCATCCTCAAGCGCGGAGTCTATGCCGTGCAATCGCCGCTCTATGCGGGCGAGGTTCATCCCTTTGCGATTGCCGCCGCCCTGCTTCAGCCAGCGGCCATCAGTCACTGGTCGGCGCTGGCGCATCACGGCTTCACCACCCAACTGCCCGAGGTGGTGCAGGCGACCACAACGGCAGCGGTGATCACGCCGGAAATGCGGCGGGGTCGCGCTCTGCGTCCACGTCAGCGGGCCGTCTGGCGGGTGCTGGACGTGGAAATGCGGGATGGCCGCGGCGCTGGAATTGCTGGAGGAGAATCGGCGCGGCTGGTGCAGTATGCGCTGCGCTATGGGGTGGGCGCGCTCATCAAGCGTCTCGGCTGGAGCCTGGAGCGGATGGGCGTTGACGAGCAGGTCCTGGCGCCGTTGCGGGCGTATCCCGTCACCGCCTGGTATCCGCTCGACCCGCGGGGAGAACGCCGCGCCGCGCGCTCCCCGCGCTGGCACATTGTGGAGAATCTGGCTCATGGCTAAAGTTTCACAACCCGTCTCGGTTGACCAGGTTCTGAGTGACCTGCAAACGTTGATTCCCGCCTGATGGCGCTAAGCCGTTTTGGGTGAAAGGAGTCTCGCATGGACCCTCAACTCCCCGCCCGACTCGTGCAATTTCT
>Ga0209162_1002899_pt1 | contig 14434 bp, 7 predicted proteins | sample YNPNPMetaG_FD_187121 | JGI IMG/M metagenome (GOLD analysis project Ga0209162, IMG submission 187121) | Anoxygenic and chlorotrophic microbial mat microbial communities from Yellowstone National Park, USA - YNP NP MetaG (SPAdes) (version 2) ... | reverse complement strand
GGGGTGTCACTGCGAACGAGCGCTTTTTGCGAGTGAAGCAGTCTCCCAAAGCATGGTTTTTCCTGTTCAACACGAGATTGCTTCGGGCAAAAAACGCCCTCGCAATGACAGCCTGAATAGTTACAACGTTTCGCTCATTTGCGAAGCGGCGTATTTGTGTTGTTAAAGTGCGGTCTTTCACCAGCCAACTTGCGGTACAATCCAGGTACCCCCCACGCAAGAGACGGGCAGGCCGGTTTCCAAATCGGCTGGCTCGTCTTTTCTGTTTTCCAGTTCCCTTTCCTCCCTTGACTTCCCATTACATCTGTAGGTGTAGTCAATGGTGAGCGAGGTCGTTTGCTGCAAAGGTAGATTCGGCAGAAGTTGGCCATCGCTACGCCGCCAACCTTTTCAAGACTTCAACCAGCGTTTGCACCGCTTGGACATATTCCGTCACTGAGATACACTCATGAGGGGTGTGATCCAGGGTCGAATCGCCGGGACCATACACCACAGCCGGACACCGCCACACCGGCGCAACCACGTTCAAATCGGCTGTTCCTGTTTTGTAAACGAAACGCGGCGTTCCGCCCATTTGCCTGATCCCGTATAAAAAAGCCCTCACCAGCGATGAGTTTTTTTCGCACTCCCATGCTGGGAGGGGGTGGCCGGTCCGCTCTATCGAGATCTTATCAAAAATCGTCAGGATCTTTTCCAACGTCTCATACCACGCATCTGGCGGAATATCCATCGGCAGGCGGCAGCCAATATTCAACCGCGCCCATTGCTTGAAGCCATCCTGCCCCGATTGCATCCCGTGCAGCGTGGGAAGGAGTTTGTCGAAAACGCGGGACCTGCTGGCATTGAAGGCATCTGCATAAGCCTTGACTGCCAGCCAGGCCTCGACAGCGCCTTCGGCCGCGGTCTGCTCGCCGCTGGCGGTATGACTCTGCGTCTTATAGACCGTCACATCTGCCCAGGCTGAGCCTTTGTAGCCTAACGCCACGCGCTCCCAGCGGTTCGGCTCGCCGACAATCAGAAAATCGGGGCGATATTTGTCCACGAGAAAGCGCGCCCCGTCTGAATCGCGCTCCTCCTCCACTGCGCCAATCACCACGAATTGCCACCCCTCCACCGCCCCGACCCGCGCCACCGCATCGGTAAAGCAAGCCAGCGGGCCTTTGGCATCAACCGACCCGCGACCGTATAACATATCGCTGGTCGAGTGGGCAGTGGTTTTTTCAGCCATATCGAGACCAGCGGGAATCACCCGAACAGGAATTTCCCCTGGTACGGTATCAATATGTCCAAGCAAAACCACCTGACGTGGTCCGCCGCCCATCACGCCAACGGCATTACCCGCCTCATCTACAAACGCTTCGGTATAGCCAAGCGACTTCATCCGCTCGACCAGCCATTCTACCGCTTCACGCTCGCTGCCAGAGGGACTATAACGTTCGACCAAACCGATTAACGTCTCCAACTGTTCATTCTTCATCTTGATGCCGTTCCTCGCTCAACACATTCCTCAAGGCTGCCACCACAACATCCAACTGCTCATAGGTGATGACCAGCGGCGGCAGCAAGCGAATGACGGTCAGGCCGGCGTTGAGGGCGATAATGCGCTTTTCCTGCAATGCCTTGAGATACGGCGCAACCTTTTGCTTGAGTTCCACGCCGATCATCAGTCCCAGCCCGCGCACTTCGCGGAGGTTGGGCGATTGAATTGCCCGCAGTTTTTCCATCAGGTAGGCGCCTTTTTCGGCGGCCTGCTGGGGCAGATTTTCTTCTTCCATGGCGGTCAGGGCCGCCACCGCCGCCGCGCACGAGAGCGGATTGCCGCCAAAGGTCGAGCCGTGCAGCCCCGCGCCGAGATTTTTGACCGCCGGGCCGAGCAGCACCGCGCCCATCGGAATCCCGCCCGCCAGCGATTTGGCGACACACAACATATCGGGGGTAATGCCATAGTGTTGATAAGCGAACATCTTCCCCGTGCGCCCAAATCCGCTTTGCACCTCGTCAATCACCAGCAGCGCGCCGCGCTCCGAACAAATTTGCCGGGCGGCCTGCAAAAAAGCCGGTTCTGCCGGGTACACCCCGCCCTCGCCCTGAACGGCTTCCAGAAGGACGGCGGCGGTTTTTTCGGTCACGGCTTTTTCCAGCGCGCCGATGTTGTTATAGGGAATGTGGCTGAATCCCGGCACCAGCGGCTCGAACGGTTGGCGGTATTTCTTGTTCCAGGTGGCCGAAAGCGAACCGAACGTGCGCCCGTGAAAACCGCGCATGGCAGCAACGATTTCGGCGCGGCCAGTGGAAAGGCGAGCGAACTTAATCGCCGCCTCGACGGATTCGGTGCCGGAGTTGCAAAAGAAAACTCGGTCGAGTCCGGGGGTGAGAGCGGTCAACTTCTCCATCAGCGCGGCGCGTTGGTCGTTCGGAAAGGTCTCGAACAACGTCACCAGTTTCGCCGCCTGCTCAGCCACCGCCGCCGCTACTTTGGGATGGGCATGACCCAGATTCGCCACGCCATGCCCGGAGGAACAGTCAATGTACTCGTTGCCCTCTGCATCCCAGAGCGTTGCGCCCTGTCCGCGCACGATGGCGAAGTTTTGTTTGCTGTATAAACCAGAAGTGTGTTTGTTTTCGATTTCGATGATGTTCATAGAAACTCTAGTTGAATGGGGAATGCGGAATGATGAATGCGGAATGCAGAATTAATTCATCATTCATCACTCATCATTCCGAAAGTGCTTTTGCAAACTGCGATATTTCAACGCATTCTCGCGCATAGCGCGAATGGCCGCTACCGCTGCCATAGCCGCCGAGAGCGTGGTCAGCAGCGGGACATTCATCGCCACTGCTGCCGCGCGGATTTCCGCCCCGTCAGCATGAGCGTGCTGTCCGCGCGGGGTGTTGATAACCAGCTGCACCTGCCCGCTGCGAATCAGATCCACCGTATGCGGCGAACCATCGGCAAATTTATTGACCGTCTCGACCGGCAGCCCCACCTTGCGGAAAAAGTCTGCCGTGCCGGGCGTCCCATACAGACGAAAGCCCATTCGGTACAGGTCGCGGGCAATTTTCAGCCCGGCGCTTTTATCGTAGTCGTTGACGCTGATAAGCACCGCGCCGCCCTGCGGCAGGGCTGTTCCCGCCGCAATTTGCGACTTGGCAAACGCATGACCAAAATGAGCGGCATGTCCCATCACCTCGCCGGTGGAGCGCATTTCGGGGCCAAGCAGCACGCTGGAGCCGGGCAATTTCTTGAACGGCAGCACTGCCTCTTTGACGAAAAACCCATCCACGCGCGGCTCCTCCGTCACGCCGAGTTCCGCCAGCGTGCGCCCGGCCATCACCTGCGCAGCAAGGTAAGCCAGGTTCAGCCCGGTGGCCTTACTGGCATACGGCACGGTGCGCGAAGCGCGCGGGTTGACCTCTAGCACATAGACCACCTCGTCCTTGAGCGCAAACTGGACGTTCATCAACCCGCGCACGCCCAGCGCCAGCCCCAACTGTTCGGTATATTCGCGCATGATGCCCAGATGGTAGGCACTCACCTTGTAGGGCGGCAACACGCAGGCCGCATCGCCCGAATGCACACCCGCTTCTTCAATATGCTGCATAATCGCGCCAATTACCACCTGCTCACCGTCACAGAGCGCATCCACATCAATTTCGAAAGCGTCTTCCAGAAAACGGTCAATCAAAATGGGCTGTCCGGGGGCGGCTTCCATCGCCTGTTGGATGAACCCCGCCAGTTGGGCTTCACCCTCGACGAGCGCCATTGCCCGCCCGCCCAACACGAACGATGGACGAACGAGAACGGGATACCCGATTCGGGCGGCCACTTCGCGGGCTTCTTCCAGCGAACGGGCAATTCCGTTCTCCGGTTGGGGAATATCCAGCCGGGAGAGCAGCTGCGCAAAGGCCTCGCGGTCTTCTGATAAGCCAATCGCTTCAGGCGAAGTCCCCAAAATGTTCACTCCGGCAGCCTTTAGCCCCTGCGCCAGATTGAGTGGAGTCTGCCCGCCGAACTGCACAATCACGCCCATCGGCTGCTCGCGCTCGATGACGTTCAGCACATGCTCCAGGGTCAACGGCTCGAAGTATAGGCGGTCGGCGGTATCATAGTCCGTCGAGACAGTTTCGGGGTTGCAGTTGTGCATGATGGTCTCATACCCCATTTTTGCCAGGGCAAACGCCGCCTGACAGCAGCAGTAATCGAACTCGATGCCCTGACCGATGCGGTTTGGCCCGCCGCCTAAAATGAGAATTTTCTGCCGGTCGGTTGGGCGCGCTTCATCGTCCATTTCATAGGCGCTGTAAAGGTAGGGAGTTTGGGCCTCGAATTCCGCCGCGCAGGTATCTACCCGCTGAAAGGTGGGATGAATGCCGAGAGAGCGGCGCATGGCGCGTATGTCCAATGCGGAATGAGGAGTGCGGAGTGATGAATTTAAGAGCCGCGCAATGTGAGAGTCGGCGAAACCCATCTGTTTTGCGATTCGCAAGATGGTTTTGAATTCATCATTTATCATTCCGCCTTCATCGTTGGTTACGTTCATCATCCTGCATTCTACATTTTGCATTTCCTTCATCTGCGCCAGGAACCACAGGTCGTAACCGGTCACCGCAGAAATTTCCTCCAAAGGCAGACCCTGCCGGATGGCGCGATAGACGCGAAAGAGCCGGTCGGCGGTGGGAGTTTTCAGCGAGTCCAATGTCTCGGGCGCGGCAGGCAGGCTGCGGCTGGGGCCGCTCCCGTCGAGGGCATCTACCCCAATTTCGAGGGACTGAACCGCTTTGTTCAGCGCTTCGGGGAAGGTTCGCCCCAGCGCCATCACCTCGCCGACCGATTTCATCTGCGGCCCCAGGGTGGGGTCCACACCGGGGAATTTCTCGAAGGCCCAGCGCGGAATTTTGACAACAACGTAATCGAGCGACGGCTCGAAGGAGGCTTTGGTCTGGCCGGTGATGTCGTTGGTGATTTCGTCGAGGGTATGGCCGACGGCTACCAGCGCGGCGATTTTGGCTATTGGGAATCCGGTGGCCTTGCTGGCCAAGGCCGAGGAGCGGCTGACGCGCGGATTCATTTCGATGACGACGACTCGCCCGGTTTGGGGGTTGACGCCAAATTGCACGTTGGCGCCGCCGGTTTCGACGCCCACCGCGCGCAAGACGCGCCGCGCCAGGCCGCGCAGAACCTGGTATTCGCGGTCGGTCAGGGTTTGGGCGGGGGCGACGGTGATGCTATCGCCGGTGTGAACGCCCATGGGGTCGAGATTTTCGATGGAGCAGACGACGACGAAGTTATCGGCCCGGTCGCGCATCACTTCCAGCTCGTATTCCTTCCAGCCGAGCACGGATTCTTCCAGCCAGGCCTGGCCGATTGGCGATTCGGAGATGGCTTTGCGGACGGCTTGGGGCAGTTCGGCGGGTTCGTACACCCATGAAGCGCCGGTTCCGCCCATGGCAAACGAGGCGCGGACGAGGACGGGGTAGCCGGTTTCGGCGGCCAGCGCTTGGGCTTCGGCCAGCGAGTAGGCCGCTCCGCCGCGCGGGACGGGAATTCCGGCTTTTTTCATCGTTTCGCGGAAGAGCAGCCGGTCTTCGGCGGCGCGGATGGCGGCCAGATTTGCGCCGATGAGTTGGACGCCGTATTTTTGCAGGACGCCGTTTTCGCTGAGGGCGAGCGCCAGGTTGAGCGCCGTTTGCCCGCCAACGGTAGGGAGCATGGCATCGGGTCTTTCTTGAGCAATGATGGCTTCCAGCGCTTCGGGTGTGAGCGGCTCGATATAGGTTGCATCAGCAATTTCAGGGTCGGTCATGATGGTGGCCGGGTTGGAGTTGACCAGAACGACGCGATAGCCCTCTGCGCGCAAGGCTTTGACGGCCTGCGTGCCAGAGTAATCGAATTCAGCGGCCTGTCCAATGACGATGGGACCGGAGCCGGGGATGATGATAGTTTTCATAATGCATTCATCATTCCAAAGAATTCCTGAAAAACATCGTGCGCATCATGCGGGCCGGGCGCGGCTTCGGGGTGAAATTGAACGCTGAAAACCGGTTTGTGTTTCAGGCGCATCCCTTCCAGCGAGTCATCGTTCAGGCTTTTGTGGGTAATTTCGACCTCGTCGGGGTTCAAATCACCAGCTGTGACGCAGTAGTTGTGATTTTGGGCAGTAATCAACACCCGCCCGCCGGGCAAATGCTGGACGGGATGATTGCCGCCATGATGACCAAACTTCAGGCGGTGGGTCTCTGCTCCCAGGGCGCGGCCAATCAACTGGTGACCGAGACAAATGCCAAAGAGGGGAATGCTGCTGTCTATCAGCTGGCGCACCGCTTCGACGGCGTAGGGCAATCCTGCCGGGTCGCCGGGGCCATTGGAGAGGAAAATTCCGTCGGGCTTCATCGCCAGCACTTCCGCGGCAGGTGTATCAGCCGGGACGACGGTGACGGTGGCGCCATAACTGGCTAAATGCCGCAAGATATTCTTCTTAATCCCAAAATCATACGCCACAATGGACAGTGGCCGACTGTTCACTGATGACTGATTACTGATTACTGACTTGACCCATCGGCTGCCTTCATCCCCGTTCCAGCGATACGCTTCCGGGCAAGTCACTTCTTTGACCATATCGCGCCCATCCAGGCCGGGCCAGTCGCGCGCCATCTGGAGCAGTTTTTCAGGAGATGTGCCTTTGGTCGAGAGCGCGGCCTTTTGCGTGCCGCCGTTGCGCAGTTTGCGGGTGAGGCAGCGGGTATCTACGCCGCTGATGCCGGGAATGCCATGCAGAGCCAGCCACTCAGAAAGCGAGAGCGACGCCCGCCAGTTGGAAACAACCGGGCTGAGGGCGCGAATCACAACCGCTGAAACCTGCGGGGCTGCTGATTCGTCGTCTTCCAGGTTGATTCCCACATTGCCGATGTGCGAAACGGTGAATAAAACACCCTGTCCGCGATAGGATGGGTCGGTGATGATTTCCTGGTAGCCGGTCATGCTGGTATTGAAGACCAGTTCAAACACGGCATCGGCTTCAGCCCCAAAGGCCTGACCGGTTAGCGTCGTGCCGTCTTCGAGAACAAGCGTTGCATTGTTCATCCTCACTCCTCATTCCTCATTCTGCCTTGCCTCACGGCAGCACAGTTTCTCCCATCAGGTAACGGTCACACTCGCGGGCAGCGGCGCGCCCCTCGTGAATAGCCCACACGACCAGGCTCTGACCACGCCGCATATCCCCGGCCACAAAGACGCCCGGACGGCTGGTTGCATAGCGGCCATCCGCTTTGACGTTCGAGCGGGCATCCCGTTCCAGGCCCAATGCGTTGGGGAGGGTATCTTCTGGCCCCAGGAAACCCATTGCGAGCAGAACCAGTTGAGCGGGGCGAACCTGCTCACTGCCAGGAATTTCACGCGGAACGAAGCGCCCGGCCTCATCTTTCGTCCATTCCACTCGCACGGTTTCGACACCGGCCACGTTGCCATTGCCATCGTCCAGAAAACGTTTGGCGGTCAGCAAATACTCACGAGGGTCGCGGCCATGCAGGGCGGCATATTCTTCGTGACCATAATCAAGGAAATAGACTTTGGGCCATTCGGGCCAGGGGTTGTTGGGTTGACGAGAAGCAGGCGGGCGAGGCAAAATTTCTAGCTGAGTGAGGCTTTTGCAGCCCTGCCGCAGGGAAGTCGCCACGCAGTCAGTGCCGGTATCGCCGCCGCCAATTACAATGACATCTTTATCTTGCGCCGAAATGTACGGGTAAACAAAAGCCCCCCAACTCTGCGCTCCGCCATAGTGACTATCGAGCAGGCGGCGGGTGTTGGCGTGCAGAAACTCCACCGCAAAGTGAATGCCTTTGAGATGACGGCCTTCAATGGGCAGGTCGCGCGGTTTGGTGGCCCCACAAGTCAGCACCAGGGCGTCGAACTCTTCGAGCAGTTTTTCGGCAGGATACGTTTTGCCGATTTCGATGTTGGTGATGAACTGTACCCCCTCCGCTGCCATCAAATCTACCCGGCGGCGGACGATGGATTTATCTAACTTCATGTTGGGAATGCCATACTGCAGCAAACCACCAATCTGGTCGGCGCGCTCGAAGACCGTCACCCAATGTCCAGCTTTATTCAACTGGTCGGCGCAGGCCAGCCCGGCCGGGCCCGAGCCAACGACCGCCACCCGCTTGCCGGTACGAAACGCTGGAGGATGAGGGGTGATCCAGCCTTCCTGAAAGCCTTTCTCGATAATGGCCAGCTCGATGCTTTTGATGGTGACCGGCGGGTCGTTGATGCCCACCGTGCAGGACCCCTCGCACGGAGCAGGGCAAACCCGCCCGGTAAATTCGGGGAAATTGTTGGTCTTGAGCAAACTTTCCAGCGCCTGGCGCCACAAGCCGCGATACACCAGGTCATTCCACTCTGGAATCAGGTTGTGAATGGGGCAGCCTGCCGTCATGCCATTAATCAGCGCGCCGGTATGACAAAACGGGATGCCGCAATTCATGCAGCGCGCGGCCTGCGTTTGCAGTTTGTCCTGCGCCATCGGCAGGTGAAACTCGTCCCAATCCTGAACGCGCTCCTCGGGTGGACGGTCAACAGGGGTTTCCCGCTGGTATTCGATGAAACCGGTTGGTTTTCCCATAAAGATTCTCCTTGCCTAATTACCACTCACCCGCGCAACATCGCGCAGATTGGCCTCGAACGCAGCCATCACCGCCTCCTCGCCGTTCAAACTGACACTTTGCGCTTCCTTGACCAAAGCCATCATGCGGGCATAATCATTCGGAACAACGCAAACGAATCTCTTGAGACTGGTTTGCCAATCGGCCAGAATGCGGCGGGCAAAATCGCTGCCGGTGAGATGTAGATGACGTTCCAGTAGAGATTGAATGAAGGCAATTTCTTCTGAGTCGGAAAGCGTTTGCAGGGTCACCATCTCTCGATTACAGCGGGACGGAAATTCGCCGCGCTCATCGAAGACATAGGCAAGGCCACCCGACATGCCCGCCGCAAAGTTGCGCCCGGTGCGCCCAAGCACCACCACGCGCCCGCCGGTCATATACTCGCAGCCATGATCGCCCACGCCTTCCACGACGGCGGTTATGCCACTGTTGCGCACACAAAAGCGCTCGCCAGCCCGTCCACAAATGAAGGCCTCGCCCGATGTTGCGCCATAGAAAGCGACATTGCCGATGATGGTATTTTCTTCGGGGATAAAGGTTGAATCTTGGGGCGGGTAGGCAATGATTTTCCCCCCCGAAAGCCCTTTTCCGACATAATCGTTGGCATCGCCCTGCAAGACAAAAGTCAGACCTTTGGGCAGGAAAGCGCCAAAGCTTTGCCCCGCCGAGCCATGGAAAGTCAGATGAATGGTATCTTCAGGCAAGCCTGCCGCGCCATACTTGCGCGTGACCTCGCCGCCCAGCCGCGCGCCCACCGAGCGGTGAGTGTTGCGGATGGAAAATTCGGCGCGTACTGGCTGAGCGCTCTCCAGCGCGGGCCGACAGGCATCGAGCAGAACAGAAGCGTCGAGCGTCTTGTCCAATTCATGATTCTGCGGTTTGCGGCAGGTCTGCAAGGCACCGTTTTCAACCACATCCGGCTGATACAACAGATTGGAGAAATCCAACCCTTTCGATTTCCAATGGAGAGCAGAGGAGCGCATTTGAAGCAATTCTGAATGCCCTACCATCTCATCTACCGTCCGAAAACCGAGTTCAGCCATAATTTCGCGCATTTCAGATGCAATGAAACGCATGAAATTGACGACATGCTCTGGCTCACCGGTGAATCTCTTACGCAATTCCGGATTTTGGGTGGCAATGCCAGTCGGACAGGTATCCAAATGACAGACGCGCATCATGACGCAGCCCAACGAGACGAGCGGAGCAGTGGCAAAGCCGAATTCTTCCGCACCGAGCAAGGCGGCGATGACCACGTCGCGCCCGGTTTTCAGCTGACCATCCGTTTCGACAGCGATTCGGTCACGTAGATTGTTCATCAGCAAGGTCTGGTGCGTTTCAGAAAGGCCAAGTTCCCAGGGCAGACCGGCGTGCTTGATGCTGCTTAAAGGCGAAGCGCCCGTCCCGCCATCGTAACCGCTGATGAGAACGACATCGGCGCCGGCTTTGGCAACACCTGCCGCAATCGTCCCTACCCCCACCTCCGAAACCAGTTTAACGCTGATGCGCGCCTGCGGGTTGACGTTTTTCAGGTCGTGAATTAACTGCGCCAGGTCTTCGATGGAGTAAATATCGTGATGCGGCGGCGGTGAAATGAGACCCACGCCGGGGGTAGAATGGCGGACTTTGGCAATCCAGGGATACACTTTACGTCCCGGTAATTGCCCGCCTTCACCAGGCTTGGCGCCCTGCGCAATTTTGATTTGTAATTCTTTTGCATTCACCAGGTATTCACTGGTCACACCAAAGCGAGCCGAAGCCACTTGCTTGATGGCGCTGTTTTTGGAATCGCCGTTGGGCAATGGTACATAGCGTTCTGGGTCTTCGCCGCCTTCACCTGTGTTACTCTTGCCTCCAATGCGGTTCATAGCAATTGCCAGGGTTTCATGGGCCTCTTTGCTAATTGAACCATAACTCATCGCCCCGGTCTTGAAGCGGCGCATGATCGCCTCTACCGGCTCCACTTCTTCCAGCGGGACAGGTGGACGCAGTTTTCTAAATTCGAGCAGGGCGCGCAGCGTGCCTTTTTTGGCTTCTTCGGAATTGATGAGCGCAGAATATTCTTTGAACTCGCTGTAACTGCCCGTCCGAACCGCTTTTTGCAGCTTATGAATGGTGAGCGGGTTGAACAGGTGATATTCGCCGTCACTGCGCCATTGATATTCGCCCCTGGTTGGCAAAGTGGATGAGTAGATTCGGCGGGCAGCATAACCAGTCTTGTGCCGCATTTCAGCCTCGCGAGCAATGATTTCCAGGTCAATGCCGCCAATGCGCGAGGGAGTCCCGGTGAAGTATTTGTCTATCACGCTTTGATGAATACCGAGGGCCTCGAAAATTTGCGCACCGCAATAACTTTGAATGGTAGAAATGCCCATCTTCGAGATGGTTTTGATAATTCCTTTGGTGGCAGCCTTGAGGAAATTCTTGACAGCCTGCTTTTTATCCACGTTCCCTAAGAAACCCTGCTCTGCCAGGTATTCAATGGCCTCATAGGCCAGGTAGGGATTGACAACCGTCGCGCCATAGCCGATGAGCGCGGCAAAGTGATGAACCTCACGCGGCTCGCCGCTCTCCAAAATCAGGCCAACCTGGGTGCGTTTGCCCTGTCTGACGAGATGATGATGCAGTCCGGCCACCGCCAGCAGAGCAGGAATGGGCAGATTGTCTTTGTCCATTCCCCGATCCGAAAGCACCAGCAGATTGAAACCGCGCGCAATGGCCGAATCGGCGGCCTGGAACAGGTCTTCCATGGCCTGCTCCAATCCGGCGCCGCCCGAACCTGCCGGGAAAAGAATTGGCAGACGCATGACGGCAAAACCGGGAATTTTGCTGTGATAGATTTTCGCCATGTCCTCGTTTTTCAGCAGAGGATATTCCAGGCGAATCTGGTGGCAGCTTTGCGGCGTGGGTTCAAGGATGTTGCTTTCAGCACCTACCATCACTTCGGAAGCAAAAATCAACTCCTCGCGTACCGAGTCAATCGGCGGGTTGGTTACCTGAGCAAACAATTGCTTGAAGTAATCATAAAGCAAGCGCGGCTGTTCCGAAAGCACGGCCAGAGCGGCATCGTTGCCCATCGAACCGACCGGCTCGACGCCATCACGCGCCATGGGGGTCAGAATCAGGTTGAGGTCTTCGTCGGTATAACCAAAAGCGTTCAGTCGCTGCAGCAGGGTCTCCGGGTCAGACTGTGGAACAAGTTCCGGCCTGGGTTTGGGAATATCTTCGAGAGAGACCTGATATTTGTTCAACCAATCACGATACGGATGGGCGGAGGCAAGTTTTTGTTTGATTTCCTCATCGCTGACGATACGGCCTTCGGCAGTATCAATCAACAACATGCGCCCCGGCTTGAGACGGTTCTTATAGGCCACATTTTCGGGCGGAATCTCCAATACGCCCACTTCGGAGGCCAGAATCACCTGCCCATCGGTGGTAACGTAGTAACGCGCCGGGCGCAGACCGTTTCGGTCCAGTGAAGCGCCCACCATCACGCCATCGGTAAAACACATGGCTGCCGGGCCGTCCCAGGGTTCTTGCAAGTTGGCATGAAACTCATAAAACGCGCGTTTGGCATCTGGCATGCCCTCGTCCTTCGACCAGGGTTCGGGAATCATCATCGCCATCACATGCGGCAGAGAGCGCCCCGAAAGGGTGAGCAACTCCACCAGGTTATCGAACATGGCGGTATCGCTGCCATCCGGCTGAAGCACAGGCACAACCTTCTTGAAATCGCTGCCAAAGACCGAAGATTCAAGGAAATTTTCTTGCGCCCGAAACCAGTTGATGTTGCCCCGCAAAGTGTTGATTTCACCATTGTGAGAGACGTAGCGATACGGATGCGCCCGCTCCCAACTTGGGAAGGTGTTGGTGCTAAAACGGGAGTGAACGACAGCCAATGCGCTCTCGAAATCCGGTTCCGAAAGGTCTGGGAAATAGCCGCGCACCTGGTCTGAAACCAGCATCCCCTTGTAAACGAGGGTTTTATAAGAGAGGCTGGCAATGTAAAAATATCTGCCACCCTGAAATGTGCCGCCATAGCGGATTTCCTTTTCGGCCCGGCGGCGAATGACGTACAGTTTGCGCTCGAAAGCCATTTCATCCTGCAGGCGCGGATTACGCTCAATGAACGCAAGGCGCATTTTGGGTTCCGCACGCAGTGCCGAAGCGCCCAGGCCACTGTTATTGGTCTTGACCGTGCGCCAGCCGATGAAACGCTGTCCTTCAGAAACCACAATGTTTTCGAAGCGAACCTCAATGGCGCGCCGCTGATTGGGGTCGGGCGGCAAAAAGACCATCCCTACCCCATACCAACCCGGCTCTGGCAAAGAAAACCCATGCCGTTCGGCCTTGCGGCGCAAAAAAGCGTGAGGCAGCTGTACCAAAACCCCAGCGCCATCCCCCGTATTCGGCTCGGCGCCGCGCGCCCCGCGATGTGTCAGGTTCTCTAACATCGTTAAGGCCTGTTCGAGAATGCGGTGCGATTTTTGACCATTGATATTGACGACAAAACCCAATCCACAGGCATCATGCTCAAACTCAGGCTGGTACATGCCTGAACGGAAAGGCTCCTCCTTGTGTTGACTGTTCATCTTGGTACTCCTCTCTCTTTGTAACTCACCTTACGCAAAACGTCCCGAAGGCTCACGTAAATCAGGTTTGGATTTTGCCCAAACCTTCGAGATGGTGCGTAACATCAATTTGTAAATCGGCTGTTCGCCGCAACGACCTGCGCCAAATCCCAGATAAATTTCGCCGATTATAGCACAGTGTATAGACAAATCTTTACTCGATTACCGTTCCCTGCCCGTTCAAAGCATTGGAAATCGGCTTTTCCACGCGCCCATCGGCAATGATGACGCGCCGCACCCCGCCCTGCAGGGCTTCTTGCGCGCCAAGCACTTTCTTCTTCATGCGGCCTTGCGCCATTTCGAGCGCAGACTCCAGCCTGGCTTGCGGAAGGTGTGAGATGACGGTCGTTTCGTCGGGGAATTTCTCCATCAGCCCCGGCACGGCGGTCAGCAGCAGCAGAGTTTCCGCTTTCAGCGCGGAGGCGACCATCGCCGCGGCGCGGTCGGCATCCACGTTGAGGGCTTCCCCGTTCTGGCTGACAGCCACCGGCGCGATGACCGGCAAAAAGCCCTGATTCAGCAAAACGAGTAACAAATCTCGATGGACGCTCTCGATTTTGCCGGTGTAGTCATCACGGATAATCTTCCGCTTGCCGTTTTCCACGCTTTGAATGGAATCTTTGCGCGCCGCCACCATCAGCCGCCCATCCAGGCCGCACAGACCGAAGGCGTTGATTCCCAGCATTTGCAACTGCTCCACCAGCAGCGAATTGACCTTGCCGTTGACAGCCATCAGGAACACTTCCAGCGTTTTGCGGTCGGTGTAGCGCGAGGTGTAGCCCGAAGGCGAGGTGATGAACTTCGGCGGCGTCCCCAGCGCCTCGCCCAGGGCATTTGCCTCCGCCGAACCGCCATGCACGAAGACCAGTTGCCGCCCGTTTCGGAGCAATTCCGCCGCGTCGGCGCAAATGGCTGAAAAATCCACCCCCTCCGTGCCGCCGAGTTTGACAACGATAATTGGTGATTGGTGATTAGTAATGAACGATTGGTCCGTCATTGAGACATCCATTTGAAAATCAAAAATTGCTTTGTTGAAAATGAGAGCGTTCGGTAATTCAGTTGCACCTTAAAAAGAGAGCCAAGAAAGGACTACTCCGAGTAGGATTAAGAGTGATTGTTTCAACTTTGGTAAAGACCTTACAAAA
>Ga0209162_1002897_pt1 | contig 14441 bp, 13 predicted proteins | sample YNPNPMetaG_FD_187121 | JGI IMG/M metagenome (GOLD analysis project Ga0209162, IMG submission 187121) | Anoxygenic and chlorotrophic microbial mat microbial communities from Yellowstone National Park, USA - YNP NP MetaG (SPAdes) (version 2) ... | reverse complement strand
GGTGACCCCTCCCCCAGCCCCTCCCCGAGGCGGGGAGGGGGGCTGGACCCCTCCCCCGGCCCCTCCCCGACGCGGGGAGGGGGGCTGGACCCCTCCCCCGGCCCCTCCCCGACGCGGGGAGGGGGGCTGGACCCCTCCCCCAGCCCCTCCCCGGCGCGGGGAGGGGGGCTGGACCCCTCCCCCGGCCCCTCCCCGAGGCGGGGAGGGGGGTTCTCCCCCTTCCCTTTTAGGGAAGGGGGCCGGGGGGTTAGGTCACACGCCGCAGCGATGGCCCTGAGCACCCCCTCCAGGTCCTGCATCACCTGCTCGTTCCTGACGCGCAGCACTCGCAGGCCGTGAGCGGCCAGGATGCGCTCGCGCTCGGCGTCCCGTTCGGCCTGTGTATCGTGGATTGGGCCGTCTATCTCTACCACCAGGCTGGCGGCGTGACAATAAAAGTCCACGATCAGGCCGCCGATGATCTGCTGGCGGCGAAAATGCAGGCCGTTCAGTTGATTGCGGCGCAGGGCTGCCCACAGCCTCGTTTCGGCAGGTGTCATCGTGCGACGCAATTCTTTGGCCCGCTGTACCATGGTCGGACTGACTTTTTGTCCCGCGACAATGTGATGAGCAGACATTTTTCGGTTCCTCTTTGCCTTGGACCCCTCCCCCGGCCCCTCCCCGATGCGGGGAGGGGAGACCCCTCCCCCGGCCCCTCCCCGATGCGGGGAGGGGAGAGACCCCTCCCCCGGCCCCTCCCCGACACGGGGAGGGGGTTCTCCCCCTTCCCTTTTAGGGAAGGGGGCCGGGGGGTTAGGTCTCCTCCCCTGCGCGGCGAGGGGATCAGACCCCTCCCCCGGCCCCTCCCCGACACGGGGAGGGGAGTCTCCCCCTTCCCTTTTAGGGAAGGGGGCCGGGGGGTTAGGTCTCCTCCCCTGCGCGGGGAGGGGTTCTCCCCCTTCCCTTTAGGGAAGGGGGCCGGGGGGTTGGGTCTCCTCCCCGACGCGGGGAGGGGAGACCCCTCCCCCAGCCCCTCCCCGACACGGGGAGGGGGGTTCTCCCCCTTCCCTTTTAGGGAAGGGGGCCGGGGGGTTAGGTCTCCTCCCCGACGCGGCGAGGGGTTCTCCCCCTTCCCTTTAGGGAAGGGGGCCGGGGGGTTGGGTCACCCCCCTAACCGCCGGCGAATGGCATCCACCAGCTTCTGGCGATCCCCCTCATCCAGCCGCTCTGTATCTGTGAAACTCGGCAGTTCAATGACCTCGATCCTGTAAGCTTGGGCCAGCGCCCGGTTGTTGCGATCTACCGGCCGGGCCGATATGAGGAACTTGGCAATGTACGTACCCAGGTAGCGCTGATCGGCCACAGCGTTGATCTGGTCAATACCGGCTTTGGCGCCCTTGCGCTTGACCTCACCGATGCCGATTTGATTACCCAGGCGCACGACGAAATCTATCTCCAGCGCAGCGAGGTCTTGGGGCCTGACGCAGGTCAAGACTTCGAGACCTGGTGTCGTAGCCAGGGCATTGTGCACCTCTCGCTCGAAATCGTCTTGGGGTTTACCCGTCTCATAGTGACCGACATGCACGCGCAGATAGTCGTCGAGCGAGATGGTATCCGGCAATTCCTCTGCCGTCTCCAGCGTCACATTGCCTTCGGTGAAGGCATAGCGATACAGGCAACTATGCCCGCCCTCGGTCTGAAAGTAAACGAATGGGCTGTTGCCCTCCTGAGCCAGGCAATAGGCTGCCAGCATCATCGGCTTGGTGCCGCCGGTCAGGTTGAACATCAGCGGCTCGCCGGGGAACTCTTCGACCAGGCGGGCCAGGCGGTCGTAGATACGGGGGATGTGGTACGGGTCTACCTCGCAGAGATGGCAGGCGCAGCGAGACTCTAACAATGCCTTGAGATTGGCTGCGATCGAGGCCGTGCGTTCGGTGTGGACCAGCACCGCAACGTCTGGGCGCAGGTGGCGGAGCGGTAGCAGGTTGGGGATGGGTTGTTCGCCGATGAGGGAAACGATGGTGGTCATCAATCAACCTCCGTCAGATAGTGGGTGACAAATTCAGAGAGTGTGAGTGTAGTCACGCCTGGTTGTTGGAATGGAGGATCGGTATCGTCAGTCACAATCGGCCAGCCTGTGTATCGTGCTACAGCGGCAATAGACCAATCTGCCTTGTGGATCAACCAGTCCAAATCAGCCATAACCGGATGTTTGTCTTTGTACCGCTCGCGCCAGGCCTGTACTGCGACATCGTCACTCAACCTGTCGGTGACATAGCTGCTCCGATGACCCGCCAGCCACTTCTGCCAGGAGATGCCCACTTGTCGGGCCTGCTCCTGGTCAAAAGCCAAGATCGGTTGATATACCTGTTCGCTGGTGGTCAGCTCGCGCGCCCATTCCTGGACCCACTCCCGAAACCAGCGCACACCGCGCTCGGGGTCAGACGTTCTGCCCTGCGCGAGCAGCTCGTGCCCCTTTTGAAGCAATTGCCGCTCGCGTTCTACTAACGCCAGAGCCGGGAGGTAGGCCCGGATTTTTCCCGATTGACAGGCCCGCGTCAAGCACTCACGATGCTCTTTGGGTATCCTCAATGCGTTGGTGTCAAGCAGAATGTTCACCGGCGTCATCCCAATACTCCCGTAGGTCAGACATGGCTTCTTCTTCGGTGTAGAGTTCCCACCGCCCGGCAGCATTCTTGTTAAAATAAACCATATCACCATACTTCAGGCCCAGGTCCTGGATGACTTCCTGGTACAGCGTGACCTGGTTCTGGGAATTGAGCCGCTGCCCGCGTTGCTCACCCAACTTCTGCGGGCCAAACAACTCCTCGCGCCTGGCCAGCGGGAAACGCGCCACGCAGGTCGCCTGATTCTTGTAAGTGACCAGGTAGAAACTGTCCTGGAACTCGAAGATGGGCGAGTGTGAGGTGATGAAAATCTGATCCAGCCCGCCCGGCCCGGCCTGGACGAGATCGCGGAAGACGGCCATCAGGCGCGCCTGCCAATCGGGGCTGAGGTTCATTTCCGGCTCTTCGATGCCGACGCTGCGGGCAGGGTTGAAGAGCATCTGGCCGAGGAGGAGGAGGATTTGCTGGACGCCGGAGCCGAGCGTCTCTACCGGGAAAGCGCCTTCAGGCCGCAAGAACCGCGCGATGACTTCTAGGGCATAGCGCAACGGATCGTCAGGCGAGCGCGGGGTGGTGGGGCGCGCTGCCATCGCTGCATCCAACCGTCCGACGCCAAATCGGGTCTCTAGCAGATCGCGTAGTTGGAAAAATCGCTCGCGCTGGTTCAAATCGTCGCCTGCAAAAGCGCGGAACAACCGGCGTTTGAGATTCTCCGGCGCGGTTCGGTCTCTGGTGGAGTCAGCGATAGCGGGCGTCTCCGCCAGAGCTTCGGGCTGGAAATGCCGGTCGGCGGAAAGGAGCGCGAACCGGCTGCCTTCCGCCAACCGGCGCTGCGTCTCGTCATCCGGCGGTTCTTGCAGCCATTCCAGCGTGAGTGTGGAATCTTGCAAGCGCAAGGCAAACGCCAACGCCGGCTCGTCGCGGGCGATACGCGCTCTGGCCGTCCATTCGATCTCGCGGCGCGGCAGATTTTGGCGACGGAACACCGTATCGAAGGAGTAGGGTGACAGCGCCCGCTCGTTGACCGTCCAACCCTCCTCGCCGGAAAAGACCAGCTCTGGCAACAGCCGGCACAACAAGTCAATGGACTCCAGAATATTGGATTTGCCCACGTCGTTCAGCCCGTGAAAGACGTTGATCTCGGCCAGATCGCCCAATTCCACGTCAGCCAGACTCTTGAACCCCTGCACACGCAAGTATTCGACGAACATACTCTCCTCCCGATGGAGACCTGCCAGGTCGTCCCGGCAGGTCTATTATACCACGCGCACGCGCAGCCAGCCCATCGGCAGGGCCGGGTTATTGCCGATCCAGGCCAGGTGGCGCGCCTTGGGGAAGGGTTGGCCGCGCGTGTAGCCGCGGCTCTGCCTGCCCCCGCCGCGATCCAGATTAAAATCGTGAACGATACGCTCCAGCAGGGGATCATCGTCCGAGAGGCCGCCCAGGACGGTTTTGGCCCGCCAGCCAGTGGCAAAACCGACCTGGATGAGGAATTCGTCCTTCGGCCAGGCGTCGCTGCTCGCCTCCTCGAAGAGCTTGCCATAGAACGTGGCAGCGGCGACATCTTGACGGTTGGCGTGATACCGCCATTCGTGCTGGAGCCGCCGCACGGCAATGAATTGAGCCACCTCGATGATATGTCGGGTATACTTGATGCTCGCTTCTGCCCATTCGAGACCCCGCTGTCCACGTTGCTTCAAGAGCCAGGTATCTATGCGCAGATTAGCGGTCAGCCGCGTGCCGCGTTGAATGGCCTCGACGTCAATGTTGAGTTTGGGCACCATCTGCACCCGTTGCAAAGTCAGCGCCGCCGTCGAGACAGCGCTGCTATCGCTTACCTGGATGGCGCGCAGCACATCACGGTTGGGATCGCGCCCCAAAGTCTCTTGTTCCAGACGTTGTGCGGCCTGTTTCGCCTCTCTGGAGCCACCCGCCGGCCCGAAATCGCCGCGCTGAAAGGTGCGCTTATCTGTCAAGCCCCGCAGCAGCGCCGTGCGCAGCGCGCCCTTGAGGCTACTACCGGGGATATAGGGGCGACCTTGTGCGTCGCGGATGCACTCGCGGATTTCCCGCAACGCCGGCATGCCACGCAAGGTGTAACGAAAATACTCAGGATGAGCGCTGTAGTCGCCCGCTTCCAGCAATTTCGCCAGCGGTTGATTGAGAAAAATCCGTTGCTGGGCCGGATCATCGGGCCATTTGTCGGTCAGGATAACATCTTCGTTGAGGCGATAGACCTTGCCATCGTGAACCTCAAAGTCAAAACCCTGTTTGAGTGTCACACCACTGCCGATATGCAGAGGAGTCAGAACCTCGATCTCTAACCGGTAGTTGATTCCCAAAGCTTCAGGCATAGTTGACCTCCTCCGGCAGGGCGGCGGTCGCGATTCCCACCGGAAATGTATAGCCCCACCGATAGACGTGACGCGATTCGCCGAACGGCCATAGCGTGGCATCATCCTGCCAGTCCTGTGGTTTCTTTGGTGTGACATCTACCAATTGCCCGATAGCACCTGCACCCAATACGCTGCCCTCGGCGACCATCCGCACTGCGCGTCGCCGCCAGGCTTGCTGGTAATCATCCACGCACCAACCGCCGACCGTGTCTAGTTTGTAAGCAGTGTGCGGCCCACGCAAGGCATTTTGCACCTCGTCTTGATCGCGTGGAGCATAGCGCGAGAGGGTGACGCTATAGCCCGAATTGCCCGCATCGGGCAGATTGTCATCCGTGTTGGCCCAGGTGAACGCGCCGTGGCCGGTGGAGCGCAGACCGCCCAGGCCGCTATCGGCAAGCATATCCAGCGCTTCACGAATAAGGCTCACATCGCCGCGCAATGCAAACCAAAAGCCGACGTTTTCGCGCAAGGTGACGCGCCCGATATGGTAGAGAGTGCTGGCATTCGTCTGTCGGTCGAGCGTCACGCGCGGCACATCCCACTGCTTCCATAGCGGTTTAAGGTGACCCTCCGCGTCCACCGGCAAGTCCACGCGCTCCTCTAAAGTGACCCAGAAACCGCCGGGGCCAAAAAGCTCTTCTTGGCAGACGTCACCGACATCTTCACCTTTGCACAGGCGCCAGAAGAGCGCTTCAGAGACCCAGGCAGCCTCTTTGAGCCGTTTACCAACGCGCTCTTTGGCCTGCTCGGTGGCATTGATCTTGACCAGCGGACGCGGAAAAAAACGCAGCGTGGCGCGTGGCTTGTTATCGTACGTACCGTACAGACAGGGAAAGGCCGAGGTGAGCAACAGCGGTGGCGAACCGTTCGTGAACGCGACAAGCCTTTCGGCCACTTTCCCCTGCTCGGCCCAGGCCGTCACGCACGCCGCGAACAGCGTATCGGCGGGGATGTGCCCCAGCACCCGCTGCCGCTCGATGCCCACCGGCTCCCCGACGTGAAAACTCCCTTTGGGGGCCAGGGTAATCACAGCCATAGCCCACCTCACAAATTCAGCGATTGGCGCAGCCAGGCCTCGATGTTGCCCTTGAGACTCAACAGCGTCGCCAGGTTCCGTTCTTTGGCTTCGCGGCGATTGAAAGCCTCGAAATCAAAGTCCCGGTACTCCTTGCCGCCGCGCACCTTCAGCGTCAGGTTCTCGAAGCGCACCTTGCCGGAGCCGCGCGATCCCTGTCCACCCAGGTAATCGTCTTCGACCAGTTGCAAGCCGGTGAGGACGTCGGCAAAGCGTTTCACGTCCGCCGCGCTGTAGATGCTAAAGACAATCTCCAGCGGCGCAAAGACCGCTCCCGCCGGCACGCGCTCCATCTGGCGCGGGCTGGCGGCGCTGGTGACGCGGTCAATGGCGGCTTCCCATTTGACTTCGGTGTAATCCACCACGGTTTCCGGCAGGCTGGAGGGGTCCAACGGAATGTCGCGCACCGTCAGGCGCGTTGGGGCATCTTTCATTGTGTCGCCGGTTGTGCCGTAGATGGAGCACACTTCACATTCCGGATCGTCGCAGGTATGGATGAACACGCGCTTGGCAGGATCCTTGTCGTCCTTGAGACGAGTCTCGAACTTTTTGCCACGCACCTTTTCCCACAGCGAACGCATCTTGCCCTTGAGTGACGAGCCAGGGATGTAGGGAGTACGGTTTACCGGATTGCGCACAATCGGCATATCCACCCCGCCGATTTCCAGCGCCTCTTTTGAGGTCCCGATATGCAGGCCGGTTACGGCCACGATCTTCCCTGTGAGCACCACACGCCCATGCAGTGTGATTTGACGTGCTTTCTCCTCTGTCATCTTAAACCTCCGTGCTTACTTGCCGCCGGCGGCGGTATGGTAGGCCAGAATTGCCTCGAAGAACTCTACAAAGCGACGGAAACGGGCGTACCGTTCCTTGAGGTCTTGGGCCTTGCCGATCTCGTCAATGGCTGCCCCCAGAATCTTTTCCAGATCGTAAAAGCCCGGCTTGTTCATGCGTTTAGCCTGGTATGCCAGTTTGGGCCGCAGTAACATCACTTGCCGAAAGGCCTGTTCGGCTTCTTCCTGCGGTGTATCGGCCCGCCAGCGCAGTTGAATCTGGCGCACCGGGCCAAAGATGTTGCGCACCTGGCTGGTTGTTACATCGCTCTTGATCCTCTCGCCGATGAGCCTGGCCTGCTGAATGAGCAAATCCGTACTTTTCTCGTTTCCGATGATCGCAGGCACGTCTTTGAGCACGTCAGGCGTCCAGGAGGGCGCGGCATCCCGTGCATCGCCCCTTCTTGGTGGATATGGATCTCGCATACTCATTTTTACTCCTCCTTGCAAATACTTGCCGCGCATGCTTGAGCGCGTGCTACGAACCTTTCTCTTGTGAACGGGTCAACAACTCGGCCCAGCGCGCGGCCAGGCCCAGGTGCTGCACATTCCAATCGGCCAGCATGGCCGGAGCCAACAGCCGTTTGAGCCACTCTTCTACCTTGGATTTCACCTCCTGGTCAGTGCCTTTGGCGCTGGCAATGCGGTGCAGGCGGTAAACTGCCAGCCAGACCCACGGACCGAAATACGGTTTATAACGTCCCGGCCGGCCCGCCCGGATTTCGCGCTCGCGCCCGTTGTTCCACTCGTGATAGAGTTTGAGCAGCGTCTGCAGGAGTGATTTGGGTGCCTGCCCTTGCTCAACCCAATCGGCCAACTGCGCGGCCAGGGCCTGCACCTCGCCGAACGCTTCCCAGCCCAACGGCAGGTCGAGGAAACAGAGCGCGTCCTTCTCCCACGGCATCGCTGCCGGGTCTTGTGCGGGCTGTCCACGCTTGTGCCGTTTGGCCGCCTGTTCCGCCCCATGCGCCTCGTCTGCGGCGCGGTAGAGGGGGAACTTTTCTGGGTGGAGCGTGATGCCGCCGGAGAGCGTCGCACAGGGGTTGTCGCACGCATACTCGCCAAACTGTTTGCGCACCTCCGCCGCGAACTCTGGCAGCACATCCCACGCGCCGACGATGAACAGGTCATCGCCGCCGGCATATTGCAGGTACAGCTTGCCTTGCCAGCGCCTGCCCATCGTGGCCAGATAGCCTTCAAAGAACAGCCGCAGCGAGAACGAGAGCGCTGCCACGCGGGAAAGCGTCAGGCAATCTCGACCATCACGCCGGAATCCTTTGCGGAACAGGTCGCCCAGGTTATCCACGTCCATCCGCAGCACGCCCCACCGCTCGATGCCCCGGCTTTCCTTCCCCAATTCGTCGAACGTTTTGATCCTGCCATCCTTTGCCAGAGGGACAATCTGCGCAAAGGGGCGAAAAGCGCGCACGAGGGGGGCGTTCAATTTGGCCCGCGCCTCGGCGATCAATGCCTGCTCGCGCGCCTCATCCTGATTCTTGCGCAACGGATAGAGCCGCACCCATTCTGCCCGGTCAGGGCCGCCAGGCAGGTACTGATCTTCTGGATGGTCAACGTTAACTATCCACACGTTGACGCCAAACTGCTCCAGCCCCTGATGCCAGCGGTCAATGCGCTGGCGCGGCCTGACCGGTGTCCCCACGGCCATCACCAGGTGCGTCGCGTGGGCAACCTGGCGACCCAGATCGGCGAAGGACTGGCACAGGCAACATCCATCGTCTCCTATCCCTTTCTCCTCCCGCCCGCAGATCGGGCATGTGGTCACGTCGCCACCCTCACCGTAGCCTGTCCCCACTTCTTTCCCCATCGCATCGGCGGTCAGCTCGGCCAACGGGCGCTCCTTGACCCGCCGCAGCCGTTCGTGCAACCGATCCCACGCCCTGACGAATGCGCCGCTCTTGAACTCGGCGGCCTGCACCGGAGTCCAGGCCAATGCCAGCCGCAGGTTGCCCTCGTGGGCGTCGAACAACTTGCGCGTGACCTCGGCTTGCAAGTCAGCCAGCGGCCGCTTGGGTTGCAATGGGGCAATCAGGTAAAAATTCCCGCCGCCCGCATAGAGCAAATTGGTCAACGGCAGGCCCAATTCTTGGAGCAGATATTGCGCCACCGCCTCTGTGACCAGTTGGAGGTAGACCGAACGCCCGCGCAATGCCCTGGCTGCCCCTTCTGAGGCGATAGAGTACAGGAACTTTTGCACGCCAGAGATGTCGCCGGCGACCAACAGCGCGACCGGCTCGCCTGATTTCTCATTCCCAAACTCGTCCATCCTGGACTGGCACCAGGCTGCATCCCGCCCATCGGCGGCGAAACAGGCTGCCAGTGCCCCCGTCGTCCGGCTGTGGTCGTACAGGCTCACGTCAGGAACGCTGTGGTAGTAGGCCGAGGGGATGCACCAGGTATACCGTTGGAGCAAATCCAGCATCGCTTCCAGGTAAACCGGCAGCGAATCAGCGGCCAATGGTCCGGCCTGATCTATGAACGACCGCCACAGTCTATCGTACTCTTGCCGACAAGCATCCTCCCACTGCAAGTTGCGTTCGTAGGGAAAGATGAACTCGCCGGCAGGGTCAAGTATCTCCAGCGGCAGGTAGCCTTTCTTGCCCTGCGGCTTGCGCCCTCCCAGACGGAAAAAGATGGATTCCAGGTACGGCGTGAGGTTATCTTCGTCGTCTTCCCGTTCCCCTGCCGAGAGATGGTCGGCCAGTTGCACGATTGCGCCCAGGCTGTCGTGCGGCCGGTGATGATACCCGCCAGCCCGTTGCAGTGTTTGCCTGGTCTCATTGCCTGACACGCCCGACAGCAACTTGGGGATCAGGTCATATGTCAGCAGTGCGTGATAGTACCCGAAATCCTGTTCACTGGTTTTGCTGTCGGCGGAGCCTGACTCGCCCGCCCGCTGCGCGAACTTGCCCACGTCATGCAGCAGCCCGGCCAGCGCGGCGAGCCATACCCTCTCCGTTGCTGGATCGTTCATGCGCTTCCTCCTTTCCTACCCTTGTAAGTATATCCAAACTGAGCAAAAAAACAATCCGCACCCCCGGTGTTCGCAGTAGAACGCCAGGGTGGGGCACTCCACTGCCTGGCGGGGGGCTGTGACCCTCGCCAGTTGCGCCCAAACCTGCGGGAGGGTAGACAGTTGCGGCGGCGGCCGACCCATCCGCGGGCTGCGGGCCGTAGCGGGCCACCCACTCGCGGAAGCGGGCGTGGTCATCGCGGAAGGGGTACGGACAAAGCCATTTGTGCTCCGCCGTGAGTTCGCGCCAGCCGTAGCCGTGCTCCCGCTGCCAGGCGCGGATGGCGGCAAAGAACGGCCCCGGTCATCACGCGGTCCAGAGTGTCCTAGTCCAGATGGGCGTCGCTGGGGCCAGAGTCGGCGTAACGGCCGGCGCAGCGCAGGTTGCAGGCCTGGGTGGGGGCTGATGACGAGGAACCACGGCGGGTCGCTGCCGCGCTCCTGGCGGAAGCGACAGGCAGCAGCGCGCTGCGGCCTGCAGCCCGGTCAACCGTCGGTCAACTTCGGCGCCGGGCAGGCCAGGTCGGGCACGAAGAGCACCCGCCGCCAATTTGACACTCCAGCCTTCTTGTGGTACAATATATGCCGATGTCATATAGAAGACATTAGCACACAGCGAGGAATGCGATGTGTAACGACCACCATGGCAAACACCACGCTGGCCGGTGCCCCAGGATCGAGCGGATGTGGGGTTTCGTGCAACCATGGCTGCTGTTGCTCCTGGCGCGCAAGCCAGCCCACGGCTACGAACTGATGGAGCAGTTGAGCCGCGATGAGGACACCCCGGCCGCCGATCCCGGCCTGCTCTACCGCACGCTGCGCCAGTTCGAGGAAGAGGGCCTGGTCCGCTCCACCTGGGATACCAGCAGCGCCGGGGCCGCCCGCCGCGTCTACGAACTGACCGACCAGGGCCGGGAATACCTGCATGCCTGGGCGGTCAACATCCGCCGCACCCGCGAGCGGCTGGACCGTTTCCTGGCAGAATACGAGTCCCATTTTTCCGTGTAACTGCTCAGGTCTAACGAAACTCTAACCTTGCATCTACTCAGTCTGATGGCTTTTTACCACAAAGACACGAAGGAACACGAGGAAAACGAATACAAGCCGCATGGTGCCCTTGGTGTCCTTTGTGACCTGGTGGTTTTCAGACAAGCTCTGAGAGGAGGCAAGAACCATGTGTCACGAACATCCCGGCCATCACGGCCACGCGGAGGGAAGGAGGATGTGTCACGAACATCCCGGCCGGCACGGCTATGCGGGGGGATGCTGCTGCGAGGGTTGGGGATGGGAGCCTGATTTCCCCTTCCGCCGCCGCTTCCCCACGCGGGCGGAGCGCATCGCCCGGCTGGAGGAGTACCTGCAAGAGTTGCAGGCCGAGGTCCAGGCCGTCCAGGAGCGCCTCGCCGAAATAAAAGCGGCCGGGTAAGCCAGGCGGCAAGGCCCAGAAGAGGCCCGGGTGCCCGATCATCCGCAATCCCGCAACCTGTTCGAGGTCGCCGGCCTGTTCCTGAAGCTGGGCACGATCAGCTTCGGCGGGCCGGCGGCCCACATCGCCCTCATGGAGCAGGAGACGGTCTCCCGCCGCCGCTGGCTGAGCCGCGAGCACTTTCTCGACCTGCTGGCCGCCACCAACCTGGTGCCCGGCCCCAATGCCGTGGAGATGGCCAGCCACATCGGCTTCCTCCACGCCGGCTGGCCGGGCCTGCTGGCGGCACAGCCGCCGGGGGCGGGTGAGGCCTTGTTCCCTTCATTCGACAAACCTCGGCTCCGGACATGCCAGGTCGGGCACGAAGAGAACCCGCTTCCAGGTGTAGTAGACCAGCCAGGCCATCAAGAGCGCCCCCAGCACCCCCGGCGCGAACGCCCCCACCCGGCCCAGCAGCAAGCCGCCCACCGTCGGGGCGACGACGCGGGTCAGGCTGCTCAGCGCGGCGGAAAGCCCCAGCGTCCCGCCCACCTCCTCCGGCCAGACGGAGCGGGTCAGCGCGGTGTTGACGGCGACCCGCAGGACGCCCGAGGCCAGCGCCAGCGGGGCCAGCACGACCAGCAGCACCCCCAGCGACGGGGAGAAAGCCCAGGCCAGCAGGGAGAGGGCCAGCAGGACGCTCCCGCCAAAGACCAGTTGCTTGTCGGTGAAGCGCCGCACCAGCAGGTGAATCCCCACCCCCTGCACCAGCACCACCAGCACCCCCACGTAAGTGAGGACAAAACTGGTCGTCCGGGCGTCCAGTCCCAGCTTTTGTTGGGCAAAGAGGGAAAAGACGGTCTCAAAGAGGGTGAAGGCCAGGCTGAAGAAGAGTTGCGTCTGCAGGAGCGGCCCCATGCAGGGCAGGCCCAGCGCCTCCCACAGGATGCGCAGGGAGAAGGCGGCGCGCGGCTCCCGCGCCCGTCGCTCCCGTTCGGCACGCGGCAGCGACTCCGGCAGCCAGGCCAGCACCCCCAGCAGGTTCAGCAGCGACAGCCCCGCTGCGACCAGCGCGGGCAGCGCATAGTTTCCGCCCCCCGCCAGCGCGCCGCCCATGGCTGGCCCGAAGATAAAGCCCAGGCCAAAGGCAGCCCCGATCAGGCCAAAGCTCTTGGTACGCTCCTTTCCCTCGGTCACGTCGCTGATGTAGGCCTGGGCCAGGGAGATGTTGCCGCCCAGGAAGCCGTCCACGATGCGGCTGGCGAAGAGCATGGCCAGCGAGCGGGCCAGCCCCAGCATCAGGAACCCCGCTACCGTCCCGGCCAGGCTGAGGAGCAGGAGCGGCTTGCGGCCAAAGCGGTCGGAGAGGCGGCCCAGGACCGGCGCGCCCAGGAGCTGCGTCAGCGCGTTGGTCCCCAGGAGCAGCCCCACCACCTCCGCCGTCGCGCCGAAGGTGGCAGCGTAGTAGGGCAGCAGCGGCAGGATCAGGCTAAAGCCCAGGACGTCCACAAAGACAAAGAGAAAGAGCAAGGTCAGACTACGACGATGGTTGGACATGGGAACCTCCTGCCCTCACCCCTCCCCCGGCGGCTGCGCCGCCACCCCCTCCCCTCTCCTGACCTTCGGTCAGGAGAGGGGAGGGGGCTGGGGGGTGGGGTGAGGTCAACTCCTCCCGCCGTCGGCGGTACTCCACAACCGGCCGGTCGCCCTGGACCAGTTGCTCGTCCATACGCAGCGCGCTGGGCTTGGGGCGCTGCGTCTGCACCACCCGCCGGTCCTGATGAGCCACCATCACGTTGAAGGGCATCGCCAGCCGCGCCACCAGACCGCCCAGCAAGGGCAGCCGCAGAAAGCGCTGGTAAAAGCGCAGGTAGAGGAGCGTGTGCTCCTCGTCCACCGGCACAAAGGCCGCCACCACCCGCACCTCCTCCGAGATGTGGTTCTGCCACAGGTTGGGGAAGAGGAACTCCAGCCAGAAGGTGTGGCCGGAGATGTCCACCTCCTCCGGCCTGCGGGGCGGACGCCCGTCGTCCGTGCGGCTGGACACGTACACCCGGAAGCGGTCGGGGTCCAGCCAGCGGGTCACCGGGCCGTCCACGACCGTGCGGTTCCCCCGCCCGATGGTGTTGTGGTGGACGAAGGGCAGGTGGATGGGGTCCAACTGGTTCTCAATCACCCGCGAGTAGTGGGCATCCCAGGGGTCAATGGACTGGCCCCAGCGGAAGCCGTCCAGGTCGTCAAAGAACCGGGGCGGCTGCAGGTCAGCGGGCGGATCGTCCCCCCACCAAATCCAGATGAAGCCATGGGCTTCGTGCGTGGGGTAGGCGTGGACGCGGAACCGCTCCGGCACCGGACTGCTCCGGCTGTTGGCGGGGATGGCGGTCACCCGGCCCGAGGGGTCGTACTCAAAGCCGTGGAACGGGCACTGCAGGCGGCCGTTGGGGAGCACCTTCCCGGCGCTCAGGGCCACCCCCCGGTGGGCGCAGCGGTCCCGGAAGCAGGCCACACGCCCTTTGCCGTCCCGCCAGAAGACCAGTTTCTCCCCCATTCGCGTCACACCGATGGGGCGCTCCCGCACCTGGCGGGAGTCCAGAACAATGTACCACTGATTGCGAATCATCTTGCCTCCTCGTTTGTAGGGCAACTGCTGCAGCAGTTGCCCTACAAAATTCTAATCTGCTGGCGGGGCAGGGGGCGGCCTTTCCAGGTCGCCCGGCCCGTCGCCGTCCAGAGCAGGGAGCGGAAGGCGATGAGGACCAGGAGCAGCATGCTGACCGGATACAGGAACATCAGGCGGCGGGGGAAGCGCAGGCGGGCCAGCGCGATTTCCCAGAGCGCCAGCATCTCCCCCACCGCCAGCAGCGCCGGCCACAGGGCGAAGACCGACCGGGCCAGCCCCAGCGGCCAGAGGAGAGAGACCGCCAGCGGCTCCACCGTCACCAGCAGCATCCACACCCAGACGAAGAGGTACTCCGCCAGGCGGAAGTCAAAGACGGCGAAGAGGTTCTTGGTGAACCCCTCCACCGCCGCCCGAAATCCGGAGTACATCCGGCAGGAGACGTAGTCCCCGGCGTCCACCACCCGCCAGCGCAACC
>Ga0209162_1002894_pt1 | contig 14463 bp, 10 predicted proteins | sample YNPNPMetaG_FD_187121 | JGI IMG/M metagenome (GOLD analysis project Ga0209162, IMG submission 187121) | Anoxygenic and chlorotrophic microbial mat microbial communities from Yellowstone National Park, USA - YNP NP MetaG (SPAdes) (version 2) ... | reverse complement strand
GGTCTCCGCGTCCGCGAAACCGGGCAGGGCGCAGGCCGAGGAACAGCATGATCACGGAGGGGCGAACGAACACCCGGTGGCCTATAGGGGACATGCTCGGGTGAACCCAACGGTGTCATTGCGGGCGTGCGGAGCCCGCCCCTCCGCGGGGGCCAAGCCCGGCACGGATGGCCTTGCGGGGAAAACCCGGAGACAACGCGAGCGGTGGTTTTCTCGGAGGGATGCGCTCTGCGCGTCCGCGTTGCAAGGCCGTACTCATGCCGAGGCCTTTCATTACCCAAGATGGGTGCCTCGGTGGCCGTGAGGCGATGACGACGTGCCTCGCTCGAGCCGGTCCCTTCCTTGCGGGCGTGCGGAGCCCGCCCCTCCACGGGGCCAAGCCCGGCACGGATGGCCTTGCGGGGAAAACCCGGAGACAACGCGAGCGGTGGTTTTCTCGGAGGGATGCGCTCTGCGCGTCCGCTTGGCAGGGCCCCACGAATGCCGAGGCATTCCATTTTCACCCGACGATGAGCCAACAGGCCGGTTGGCCTACCGGCCACATGCCTCAGTCAACCGCAAGCCCCCTTGCGGGCGTGCGGAGCCCGCCCCTCCACGGGGACAAGCCCGGCACGGATGGGCTTGCGGAGGAAGGCCCGGAAATGACGCGAGAGACGGTTTTCTCGGAGGGACGCACTCTGTGCGTCCGCTTGGCAGGGCCGTACGCAAGGCGAGGCATAACATGATCATTGGGGGCAAAGGAACCCCCGGTGGCCTAATGGAGGCATCCCTCGGTGAAAGCGAAGTCTCGCTAGCGGGCGTGCGGAGCCCGGACCTCCGCCTGTGAGGCCGAGAGGGGCATCGGTCGCCTGGCGGGGTAAGGGCCGGTCACGATGCGAAGGAACATTTCGCCCAGGGATACACTTCGTGCCTCGGCACTGGAAACCATTGCCCATACCGAGACATGTCCTCGAGGAAGTGGGTACGCCCCTTCCGGGGGAAGGGGGATAAGCCTCCGTTCCAGAAAACTCGGGAGAGAGCCACCCTGGCCCTCTCCCTCTTGTCGCGGCCCCCGCCTCAGATATCGAAGTAGAGGAAGAACTCGTACGGGTGAGGTCTCATTCTCACAGCATCCACCTCATTCTTTCTCTTGTAGTTGATCCACATCTCCAACACATCCTGAGTGAAGACATCGCCCTTCAGGAGGAACTCGTGATCTTGTTCCAGGGCCTTCAGGGCCTCTTCCAGGGAACCCGGTGCTGAGGGCACATGGGCCAGCTCCTCTGGGCTCAGACCATAGATGTCCTTGTCGAGAGGCTCACCAGGATCTATCCGGTTCTCTATCCCGTCCAGGATGGCCATGAGCATCGCGGAGAAGGCCAGGTAGCCGTTGCATGAAGGATCCGGTGTCCGGAACTCTATCCTTTTGGATTTGGGAGAAGGGGAATACATGGGGATCCTCACCGCGGCTGACCTGTTTCTGCTAGAGTAGGCGAGGTTGACTGGCGCCTCGTACCCGGGCACGAGCCTTTTGTAGGAGTTGGTCGTGGGATTGCACAGGGCACACAGAGCCGGACAGTGCTTCAGGATCCCTCCTATGGCGTAGAGGGCCGTCTCGCTCAGCCCGGCATATCGGTCTCCGGCAAACACGTTCCTTCCGTCCTTCCATATACTGATGTGGGTGTGCATTCCTGAACCATTGTCCCCGAAGATGGGCTTGGGCATAAACGTGACGGTCTTTCCGTGCCTTCTCGCGACGTTCTTGAGAATGTATTTGAACCACATGAGCTGATCGGCCGCCTTGACCAGGGAGGCAAACCTCATGTCTATCTCCCCCTGTCCAGCAGTGGCAACCTCATGATGTTGGCATTCGACCACTATGCCGACCTTTTCCATCTCCAGGACCACCTCTGTCCTCAGGTCCATGAGACTGTCCGTGGGAGGAACGGGGAAATAGCCCTCTTTGTGCCTTGGCCTGTAACCGAGGTTGGGACACTCTTCCCTTCCCGAGTTCCATATTCCCTCCTCGGAATCCAGAAAATAGTAGCCACTGTGGGAGTTCTGATCGAACCGGATGTCATCGAAGATGAAGAACTCTGCCTCGGGACCGAAATACGCCTCGTCGCCTATGCCTGTGTATCTGAGGTAGACTTCTGCCTTCTGGGCGATGTTCCTGGGGTCTCGACTGTAACGCTCCTTGGTTATGGGATCAACTATGTTGCAGATGAGACTCAGGGTCGGGACAGCTGTGAAGGGATCCATGACAGCAGTATCGGGATCTGGTATAACGAGCATGTCACTCGCATGTATTGGCTGCCAGCCCCTTATGCTCGAAGCGTCGAAGCCGAATCCCTCCTCGAAGGAAGACTCCTCGAGCTCATGAAAAGGCACTGTGAAGTGCTGCCAAAGACCCGGAAGATCCATGAACTTGAGATCCACCATCTGCGCTCCGTTTTTCTCAGCAAACTCCAAAACCTCCTTCGGTGTCATCTGTCTTCTCCCTCCTTTTACGGAATTTCTTGACTCCCCTTTATGAGGAACGCTCACAGGGCGTTGACTCCCCTCTCCCCTGTCCTTATGCGGATCACCTCCTCCACAGGAAGCACAAATATCTTCCCGTCGCCTATCTTCCCCGTTCTGGCCACATCCATTATGGTTTCAACCACCTTTTGGACCATCTCCGTCTCCACAACCACCTCGATCTTCACCTTGGGCAGGAAGTCCACCACGTATTCGGCTCCCCTGTAAATCTCAGTGTGGCCTTTCTGTCTGCCGAATCCCTTCACTTCCGTGACCGTTATGCCTTTGATGCCAACGGATGTGAGCGCCTCCTTCACTTCCTCGAGCTTGAAGGGTTTTATAATGGCCTCTATCTTCTTCATCTTTTCTCCCCCTTTTTCGGACATGAGGCGTGTCGCCGTTCTGTTCTCTCATTCCTCCTGGGAGGAAGCAACTGGTAGGGAAGGAGGAGCCTCCGGGAGCGGCTCCTCGAAGGTGTGGGACAATGATCCCAAAGCCCTATCCACAAATCCGAGGCTATATGCCTTTTCACCATGCAGAGCTATGTCCAGACCCAGAAGCTCCTCCTCCTGCTGGACCCTGAGACCAAAGGCAGCCTTGATGCACAGAAGTATCGCGGCAGTCAAACCGAAGCTCATGACCCAGGAGATCAAAGTAGCCAAGCACTGGACGAGAAGTTGGTCTCCATTGCCGTGCAACAGCCCATCTGCGCTTCCTGGAATCGCGGAAGTGGCGAAAATCCCCGTAGCAATGGCACCCCAGGTCCCGCCCACCCCATGGACTCCGAAGACATCCAGGGAATCGTCGTAACGAAATCTTGCCTTGAGCTTGACCACTGCCAAGTAGCACAAGACCCCGGCTCCCGCTCCCACGAGAAGAGAGGAGAAGATTGTCACGTATCCGCAAGCAGGGGTTATGGCGACAAGACCCGCTAGGGCTCCGGTTATGGTTCCCAAGGCAGTGGGCTTGCCCCTGTGAAGCCATTCGATGAACATCCACGTGATAGCGCTCATGGCAGAGGCTGTATGGGTCACCACCAGGGCGTTGGCCGCCAGAGGACCGGCCACAAGCGCGCTTCCCGCGTTGAAGCCGAACCATCCAAACCACAAAACCGCCCCTCCCGTTATGGTCAATGGGAGATTGCTCGGGGGCATGGGCTCCGAAGCTATGCCTTTTCTTTGTCCCAGGATGAGGCAGGCTGCCAGAGCCGAAACCCCTGAACTAATGTGAACCACAGTTCCCCCTGCAAAATCTAGGGCTCCCAGTCTTGAGAGCCAGCCATTTCCCCACAACCAATGGGCTAAGGGATCGTATACCAGGGTCGACCAGGCCAAGAGGAAAATCAGAAAGGAGGAGAACTTCATTCTCTCTACGAGGGCCCCTGATATGAGAGCTGGGGTGAGAACGGCAAACATCCCTTGAAACATCATGAAAAGCTGGTGCGGGATAGAATGCCCTTCCCGGGGCAAAAAGCCCACCTCTCGGAGCCCAAGGAAATCCAATCCTCCTATGATCCCGCCTTTGTCCGGGCCGAAAGACAGGGTATATCCCCACAAGACCCACTGGATGCTGATGAGACAGAGGGCAGAGAGGGAAAGCATCGTTGTGTTGAGGACGTTTTTCCCCCTGACCATGCCACTATAGAAAAGGGCCAAGGCCGGGGTCATTATCATGACCAGAGCTGTTGCCACAAGCATCCAAGCGGTGTCGGCCGTGGATACTTGAGAGAGCTCCCCTGCGGAGGAGGTTGCGGGAACCTCCAGCATCAAGGCAGAGGCGCAGCACATCCCCCAAAGCCCGAGACAAAGTCTTTTCATCCGAGTCCCCCTTTTACCTATTCCTTTCGAGCTCCAGTGCCCACCCAACCAGCCCCTTCCATTGCACGCGGGGTGGCTCCCCTGGCTTGGCCCACCGAGCTCACTCGAGAAATGCCCAGGGCCCCACAGTTTCGAGCCTTTCTAGGACACCGTAGAGGGTGGCCTCTATCTCCGAGAGCTTCTCCTTCTCCAGGATTTTCTGGCCCCCAGAATCCTGGACATAGAAGACGTCTATCACCCGCCCCTTTCGCGTGTCCACTATGGCCACATGAACTCCAAGTTCCAGTTTTGCGAGGGCGCTAGTCACAGCGAAAAGGAGCCCGAGGCGGTCCGCGGCCCTTATCTCTACCACTGTGTAGAAGTCCGAGGCCCTATTGTCTATTGTCACCCTGGGCTTCACCTGAGAATGTGTTCTGTGGGCGCCAAGTGGTGGTCTCATCCTCTTGGAGAGAAGTTCCTTGACCGAGAGAGTCCCCTCCAGAATGGCCCTCAGATCCCTTTCCATCTCCGCTATCTTTTGCGGGTCCATGGGTTCTCGGCTCTCGGCACCCAAGGGCTCCACTGTGAAGGTGTCCATGGCCACTGCGTTTGTCCAGGTATGGATCCGTGCCTCCACTATGTTGAGTCCGTGGGCTAGCATCACAGCACATATGGAACTGAAAAGACCTGGCCTATCCCAAGTGCAGACGAGGATCTCGTGCTTGTCTTCCACGAGATGATACTTGAGGTAAGCCGCCATCCCCTTCTCCTTCATCTCCCTCGCGAGAGTGAGTTGATCCAGGAGCCTTTCTGGACTTGTGGTGAGAAGATACCTCGAGGGAAGGGCTTCTATCCATTCCTCCAACTCATCATGGGAGAGTTGGGAGCTCAGGGAACTCCTCAGATATTCCCTCATCTCCCTCACCTTTGTTGTCATCTCTGGGGAGACGAGATCTCCCATCTCCAGGATCTTGTAACTCTTGAGGTAGAGCTCCTCGAGAAGTTGCTCCTTCCACTGGGTGAGGACATCCGGACCTGTGGCTTTCAGGTCAGCTATGGTGAGAAGATATAGTTCGCTCAGTCGCTCCACGGAGCCCACCAGACGACACAGGTCTACCACCACCTTTTCCTCGGTTAGATCTCGGCTCAAAGCCGTATCCATCATGGTCACATGCTCCCTCACCAGGAAGACCACCCTCTCTTTCTCCTTTTGGGGCATCCACCACCGATCCATGATGGCTTCGGCCAAATGAGCGCCCCTCTGGGCGTGGCCCGGCCCATCTCCCTTCCCTATGTCATGGAGAAGAGCCGCAAGGACCAAGGATGACCACGATTGGATGGCTCTGGCCGCCTTGGCAATGGACGAATCCTCGCTCCCTCCGGCCTCCATCCTCATGGCCCCGAGCTCCCGGACAGTCTCCAGAGAGTGGACATCCACGGTGTAAGCGTGGTACGCATCGTACTGGACCTCGAAGCAAATGCGCTGAAATTCCGGAATGTAGGCCTGGAGGAGACCCAGTCTATGCATTAGCTCCAGCGCTCCGTATCCACAATCACCGGTTTCCAGAATGGAGAGGAAGGCATCCCTCACCCTCCTCGATCGCCTGAAATTCGCATCCACGAGGTGGACTGAGGACTTGATCTCGTCCCTGGTGAAGAGATCCAGGGGGATTCCCTTCCTGTGGGAATAGGAGAGGGCCTCCATTAGCCGAGGGGGATCGTTCTCGAACACCTTCTCATCCACAACCGTGAGCCTTCCCCTCATGACCTGAAATCCAGGGCCCAGCTCTTGGGGTACGTAGCTAGGTCCCTTGGGGCCCGCTCCCAAAGACGGATCTGTAACCTTCTGGATGCAGTCCTCCACCAAGTAACGTATTGTGGTAGCGTGGCGGTAGTACTCCCTCATGAACTCTTCCACCAACCCCTTGCCAGGCCTTGGCCGAGGAAAGGTCTCGGCAATGCGTTCCTGAAGGTCGAAGGTGAGATGGTCCTCCTTTCTCCCCGCTGCCCTGTGCATCTCCAGGCGCACTTGCCAGAGGAACCTCACGGCCTCCTCTATTTCCTGAGCATCCTTCTGGCTTACCAGGGAATGCACCACCATGCTCTCCAGGCTCTTGACGGGAAATACAGCCCTGGCCAACCAGAGGGCTGACTGATAATCCCTCAGCCCACCTGGCCCATTTTTAACGTGGGGCTCCGTGAGAAAAGGAGATCTCGAGTGGCTCCTGTGCCTCTCCCTAACTGACCCCACAAGGGTCTTCAAGAATCTCTCCTTCCTGCCCGAGAGGAGCTCCTGTTTCACCTGGAACTCGAAGGTCCGAAAAAGGTCCAGATCGCCCACGATGTATCGGGCATCGAGAAGCGCAGTCCACGTGGGAATGTCCCTGAGAGCTACATCTATGCAGTCCTTCACTGTTCTGACACTGTGGCCCACCTCCAGGTGCAGATCCCACAGGGAGTGGAGGATCCTGTAGATGACCTCGAGAACCTCCTGGGAAGAGGTCTCCTCGCAGAGGAACATGAGATCCACGTCGCTCCAAGGGGTCAACTCTTCCCTTCCATAGCCCCCTACAGCCACAAGGGTCATCCCTTCCCGAAGGGAGCTAGAGGCCAGATCCTCGAATAGGTCCCATAGCAAATTGTCCATTTGCCTCGAATGGGCCCTCAGAACAGGGTACGGGTCTTGCCAAGGGACAAAGGTAGCTTTGAACTTGGCAAGCCTTTCCTCGATTCCGGACGATGTCGAGACCATCCCAACCTCCCATTTCAGGACGACATGAAAAAGGGATGCCAGAGGGGGATTTCCATAGCGCCTCTTGGGCGCACAAGTGTCCTCAATGGCTGGGGGGCTGAGGAGTGCGAGGGCTCAGTTGAAAGTTGGGACCATTTTGTGACAAATTTGTAGGAATGCATCTCCGAGTGCTACATTTTTGTCTCAACCCATCCGACCCTCCTTGCTAGGTTCACTCTGCGGGTTTTTCCTTCCCAACCCCTTTGTGACGGATCACCAAGCCCTCTACCAAGAAGACCACCTCTTCGGATATATTTGTGGCCTCGTCTCCTATCCTTTCTAGGTGCCGGGCAGCTATTATCAGCTCCACGCCTCTCAGGACCACCCTGTTCTCCCTCATCATCCAGTGGATCATCTCCTCGAGGAGATGTCTATTGAGAGCATCGAGCTCGTCATCCCTCGCGCAGACCTGATAAGCCAAGGCCACGTCCCTTTTCACGAAGGCATCGAGACATTGTCTTGTCATCTCCTTCGCTACCAGGGCCATCCGGTAAAGGGTTGGAGGTACATCGAATGGCTCCATCTCCATCAGTTCTTGGGCCCTCTCAGCCACATTGACCGCCTGATCCCCCATTCTCTCCAGAAAGGTGTTTATCTTCATGGCCGAGGTTATGAATCTCAAATCCACGGCAACTGGCTGCTGAGTGGCGAGAAGCCTTATGCAGTCCGACTCTATCTCGTTCTCCAAGGCGTTTATTCTCTTGTCCGCCTGGATTACAGCCCTTGCCAGCTCCACATCCCTGTTGATGAGGGCGCGCGTGGCATCCTCTATTGCTTGCTCCACCATAGCCGCCATCTTGAGAAGGTCCTCCTTCACCTTCTCCAACTGCCTGTGCAAAGGAGCATAGCCCATTTTCTCCTCCTTCCTTTACCCGAAGCGGCCCGTCACATAATCCATGGTCCAAGGCACAATGGGGTTTGTGAATATTCGAGCCGTCTCCCCGTACTCCACAAGTCGGCCAAGGTACATGAAGGCGGTATTGTCCGAGACACGGGCAGCCTGTTGCATGTTGTGGGTGACGATTATTATGGTATACCTCCCTTTGAGCTCGTATATCAGCTCCTCTATCTTCCCCGTGGCCAATGGGTCCAGGGCCGAGCACGGCTCGTCCATGAGGAGAACGTCCGGATCCCCTGCTATGGCTCTTGCTATACAGAGTCTCTGCTGCTGGCCTCCAGAAAGTTTCAGGGCGTTCTCCTTCAAGCGGTCCTTCACCTCTTCCCACAAGGCCGCTGCCCTCAAAGCCCTCTCGAGGGTCTCCTCCAATACTGCTCTGTCGCGAACCCCGTCCACCTTCAATGGATAAAGGACGTTATCTGCAATGGACATGGGAAATGGATTGGGCTTCTGAAAGACCATCCCCATGCGCTTTCTCAACCCTATCACATCCACCTTGGATCCATAGATCGCCTCGCCATCGAGGTAGATTTGACCCGAGATCCTCACCTCCTCTATGAGGTCGTTCATCCTATTGAGAGACCTGAGAAGCGTCGATTTTCCACACCCAGAGGGGCCGATAAGGGCAGTGACAAGACCCCTTTCCACCTCCATGTTCACATCGAAGAGGGCCTGGGTCGCACCGTACCATAGGGAGAAGCTCTCGATCTTTATTATCGGCCCTCCGGGACCAGGCTTTGGGTGATATACGGTATGGAACTCCTCCACCTTCTCCCCCATCGCTCCACCAGTATCTCTGCCAAGAGCACCTTTCCCTTCCCCTCGTTGGGCTTGTCCCCTCAAAAATGTCCCTCCGCAAATTTCTTCCTCAACTTGTTCCTTATGATCACAGCGACCATGTTCATCACAGCAACCAGCCCCACAAGCACCAATGTCGAGGCGAAGACGATCGGTTTTGCAGCCTCGGAGTTTCTGGATTGGAATCCGAGATCGAATATATGGAAAGCCAGGTGCATGAAGCTCCTCTCCAGATGGATGTAAGGGAACGTTCCGTCTACTGGCAGTTCAGGGGCCATCTTCACAACTCCCACGAGCATCAGAGGGGCCACCTCCCCCGCTCCCCTTGCCATCGCGAGGATCAGTCCCGTCAAGATCCCAGGCATTGCCCTGGGAATCACTATATAGCGAACCGTCTGCCACTTGGAAGCTCCACAGGCCAAGGATCCCTCCCTCATGGAAGACGGGACAGCTGCCAGGGCCTCCTCAGTGGCCACAATGACCACAGGCACTGTGAGAAGTGCCAAGGTCAAAGACGACCAAAGCAGACCCCCGGTCCCGAAGGTTGGATTGGGAAGCCTCTCGCTGTAGAAGAGGGAGTCTATCCTACCTCCAATGGTGTACGCGAAAAATCCCAGGCCAAAAACCCCATAGACTATGGATGGGACCCCCGCCAGGTTGTTCACCCCTATCCTGATCGCCGAGACCAGAAATCCCTGTCTCGCATACTCTCTGAGAAAAAGCGCTGCCACGACCCCAAAGGGAGCGACCAGTAGGGACATGATCACCGTCATGACGAAGGTGCCGAAAATGGCGGGCATTATGCCGCCCTCTGTGTTGGCCTCTCTCGGCTCCTGGGTGAGGAACTCCCACCACCTGGATCCATATACCTTCAGCCTTGCCAAGAGATCCAGCTCATTGGGCCTGTACATCCTCACAACTTCCGAAAGCCTCAGGGTCTTTCTCTTCCCGTCCACTGTGATCAGGGAGATGGTGGTTCTCGAATCCTCCGCCCTCAGTCTCTCGAGCTCACCTTCGAGCTCCTTGTATCTGGCGGAGAGAGTCTCCATGAGCCACTCATAACGCCTTTTCTGACGGGCATACTCCTGGGTCCCTTCCCCATAGATCCTGGCTGCCCTCTCGAGGAGGAGCCTCTCCTTTTCCATCTCCTGATTCACCCGAGAAAGCCCTTTTCTCTCGAGCCCTCGCATCCTCTCCCTTCTTCTCGCTCCCTCCTCCTGCGCGTTCCTGAGAAACTCTGGAGACACTTCCTCTCCCTTTAGCTCCCTCCCGTTCAGAGTGAGCTTCTCCACAAACCCTACGAAGGGCCCCCACTCAAGCCTCTCCACGAACCATATGTCTGGCGGAAGGCCTCTCTTCTTGATCTTGCCTTCGGAAACCCACTTGAAGTCCTCGTTGTAAAGATCAAAGTTCCCGGTGCGGACTAGGAGTCTCACCCCTGAAGGCTCTTTTCCCTGTTCGAGGCCCGAATCTTGGACCTTGATCCTCTCTTTTCGAAATATCTCTCCAGCCAGTCTCGTTCCATCCGCAAGCTCCAGGACCTCCACCCTCTTGGGGAAAAAAGCGCCCAAGCCATTCCAAAGTACTAGCAAGATGAACCCCGCTATCATTGCGAGTCCAAGTAGGAGGGCTCCTCCAAGGCACCATTGCTGCGGCTCCCCTGTGTGACGAGCTTTGGAAGGCTGCCTTTGGCCCTTGGGAGGGCTTGCGGATCCCATGGGAGTTCTCATCCTCCTAGCATCACCCCTCAAAGCTGGGCAGAGCGCTTCCTGAACTTCTGCCTGACGAGCTCCGCTGCCGTATTGATGAGGAAGGTCATGGAAAAGAGCACGAGGGCCGTGAGAAAAAGCACTCTGTAAAGGGTTCCTCCCTTCACGGCCTCGGGAAGCTCAACAGCTATGTTCGCAGAAAGGGCCCTGAAGCCGTTGAAGACATTGATATCCATGATGGGAGTGTTCCCAGTGGCCATGACCACTATCATGGTCTCTCCCACGGCCCTCCCCATTCCGATCATGATGGCCGAGAAGATGCCACTTGCAGCAGCGGGAAGGACCACCCAAAGGACTGTCTGCCATGAAGTGGCACCACACGCTAGGCTCGCGGCCCTCAGATGATCCGGGACAGCCCTGAGGGCCTCCTCCGCCAAGGAGTAGATTATGGGTATGACGGCGAATCCCATGGCAAATGCCACGATGAGGGTGTTTCGCTGGACATAGGTCCCCACAAGCCCCTTTCTGGGGTCCACTCCCAATCCTTCCAGCACCTCTCCCATGACGATGGCTCCTAAAATACCTAGGCAGAGGGAGACGGCCCCCCTGAGGAGTGACTGCCCTTTGCTCCCTCTCCCAAGGAGCGCGAACCTACTTGTCAAGGCCGATGCTCCCACGAGGGTCCCTGGGAGAAGCATCATGGCGAGGAAAGGAGCGCTTCTGCCCTTTCCACCCGCGAGCCATCCCTTGAAGTCACCGCAGAAGAACACATCCTCCAGAACGGGGCCCAGCTTTATGGCAAGAATCACCCCGCCTACCAGAGCGCATCCCACAACGAGAAGCTTTTGGGATCCCTCCCACCTGAGCCTCATCTCATGGGGAAGAATCTGGAAAATGTAGCCCCCTGCAATGAGGCTCAGGGGCACCATCAAGAATGCCAGGATGATGGAGAAGATCCAGACTTCCACAAATGGCGCCAGAACCAAGGCTGCCACAAAGCCCAGTATGACCGATGGGAGGGACGCCATTACCTCCATAATGGGTTTCACCTTCCCCCTCACAGAGGGTCCCAAGAATTCCGATGTGAAGATGGCCGCCATGATGGCTATGGGGACTGCCATGAGAAGGGAGTAAAAGGTCCCCTTCATGGTGCCAAAGATGAGGGGCACCAAGGAGAGCTTGGGCTCGAACTCTTCCGTCCCTCCAGTTGACTGCCAGACATACTGTGGACCGGGATGTCCCTCGTACCAAACCTTCCCGAAAAGGGTCTTCCACGAGGTCTCGGGGTGAGGGACTCTCATGACCAAATGGGCCCCCTCATTGGCGTCCCCCAAAACAAGGATACCGTCCATCCTGGGTGCCAGGGCAAGGACCATCTCCTTGGAACCACCGAGGGAGAACTTGGCGAGGGTCTTCTCACTGGTTGAATGTCTGAGCCAGATTTGCCCTTTGCCATCCCCTGTTGCGAATAGCTTTCCTCTGAATGCCACATCCATTGCCACAATGGGCCCCTCTTGGGCCTCGAGTTCTTTAGCTAGGACCGTCTTTCTTCCATCCGGGGTGGTCCCAAAGGGATCCTCGACGAGGAAGAATATCCTCACGACCCCATCACTGCAGCCGAGAACCAGTACCCTGTCTCCAGGAAGGAGGGCCGCACTTCCAACCTCGATCCCGGAGGGGAGAAGGGCCGTATCCTCCAGGAGCTGTGGCTCCTTTCCGCCGAAAGGATCGTACCGGAGGAGTCTCCCCGAAGGGTCGAGGAGGGCGAGGTAGTCCCCCCTACTCCCCAGAAGAAGATTCACCTTGCCCAGCTCCCATGAGGGTAGGCCTATCTCCCTTGTTTCCACAAATTCGGTCTCCTTGCCAGTGAGGAGATTTTTCCTCACCTCTATCCTCTCCACAGTTATCCTCGACCCTTCGTCGAGGGCAGCTACGGTGAAGGTTGGCCTTTCCTCGGTACCTCCGGTCCTCAACTGAATGGCCTTTATGGGATGGCCTCCCTTGGAGGCTACTTTGGCCTCGCCAAGCTCTGCCACTACTTTGAATGTGAGGAACCCACCAGTTGAAAGGGGCCTGTAAAGAACCCCATCGGGTCCCAGGAGGTCTCCATTGGAGAGCCGATCCAGATGAGAGGGGAGTTCCTCTTGTCCTTTGACGCTGGAGACGACCCTCAGAATTCCCAATCGAAAGGTTCCGTCTGAAAGGCCCAGGGCCACTCTTCCTTTGTCCTGGGAGAACCCGAAGGCCGCCGCGTTCTTTTCTCCGAGATCCCATGAAGGACAACTGAGGGGGGTGCCCGTAGCGGCATGGAAGGCGAAGGGCCTTCCATCTCTTTCAATTCCATAACCGATAGCACCGTTTTCGTCCAGAAAGAGAAGGGCCGGGAGAGGCTTTCCCCACGATGAGTGTTTTCTGACTCCTTGGAGCTCTGCACCCAAAAACAGAGGCCTCACCTCCCAAAGGAGGAAGGCCACGATCCCCATCACCGCAAGAAGGACCGATCCTCCGCCAAGGGAGATGAGACGGCGGGCCAGACTATCGGCTAGACGGACCGACCTTCGAGCTTGTCGGCGGCTAACCGAGAGCCTGTCAATCTGCCCACTGTTTCTCGAGGACAACGGACCCACCCTATGGCTCCAGGAGTCCCAATACTTTGAGATCTTCAGAAGCGATAGCCCAGGAAACCGGATAGAAGCCATCCTTGATGACGTTCTTCTGACCTTCCTGGGACAAGACATACTTCAGGAACTCCGCCCTCAGGGGATCCAATTTGGTGCCTGGTTTGTGATTGACGTATATGTATAGGAAACGGGCCAAGGGGTATTCTCCGTTGTAAGCGTTTTCCGCGGTGGGCTCCGCACATTTGGCCCCTTCCCTCGCTGCCAAGGCCAATGCCTTCACGTCAGCAGTCTTGTACCCAATACCCGAGTACCCAATGGCGTACCGATCCGTGGCAACAGCCTGTATGACTGCCGAGGACCCAGGCTGTTCCTTCACCGTGTCTTTGAAGTCTCCTCCGAAGAGGGCCACTTCCTTGAAGTATCCATATGTTCCGGATGCGGAGTTCCTGCCATAGAGAGAGATGGGTTTCCCCGCCCAATCGCCCTTGAGGCCCAGGTCTCCCCAGAGGGAGATATCCTTGGGGAACTTTCCATGTCTCGTCTTGGAGAAAATGGCATCCACTTGTTGTAGGGATAGGCAGTTCAGGGGATTGTCCTTGTTCACGTAAACCCCGAGAGAGTCCACAGCCACTCTCACCCTTGTGGGCTTGTAGCCGAACTTCTTCTCGAAATCCTCTATCTCCTTCGCCTTCATCTCCCTGGACATGGGACCGAAGTGAGCCGCCCCCGCAACGAGTGCAGGCGGTGCAGTGGACGAACCCTTCCCCTCTATCTCTATATTCACCCCTGGGTAGTACGACTTGAACCCTTCAGCCCAGTGGGTCATGAGATTGTTCAGGGTATCGGAGCCTATGGACTTGATGGTCCCTGAAACCCCCGGAACTTTCTTGTACTCTGGAAGCTTTGGGTCCAGATCCAAAGCTCTCCCGTGAGAGGCCCATAGGGCCCAGACCACAATGGCGAAAGAGACACTCACTCCAATTGTCTTCCTCGACATCTCGTTTCCCTCCTTTTTTGGTTTCTGGATCTCCATGGCTCACAAGGGTCGACCCTAAATCCACTTCAAGGGTACATCCACTCTGTCACAGGAGTTTCACAGGGTTATGGAAATTTTTTGAACCGAGGTGGAGATCAGCCGATCTTTTCGTCCACAAGGAGGGCTTCTTTCCTCAAGGGATTGGAGCCAATGGAGCCCTTGTCCTTCTCAGGTACTCGAGCTCCCTTGGGAAGAACGATGCGGAAGGTGCTACCCTGGCCTGGGGTGCTTTCCACTTCCACTCTGCCACCGTGGTTCTCCACAATGTGCTTCACTATGGAGAGACCCAGACCACTTCCTCCCTTCTCCCTGGAG
>Ga0209162_1002892_pt1 | contig 14472 bp, 14 predicted proteins | sample YNPNPMetaG_FD_187121 | JGI IMG/M metagenome (GOLD analysis project Ga0209162, IMG submission 187121) | Anoxygenic and chlorotrophic microbial mat microbial communities from Yellowstone National Park, USA - YNP NP MetaG (SPAdes) (version 2) ... | reverse complement strand
GGTGCCGACAAATACAAAATTCCTGAACATTTTGTTCGCGATACGTCTGTCGCCCATTCCGGTCAGGCCAGTTTGCGGATTTATCATCCCAAAGATACCGCGGGCTACATCGTGACTGATCCGAAATTCGCTTTAAGACCAAAGCCAGGAACAGCGATGGAGATCCGCTTTTTTGCCCGCTCGGACCGCCCATGTCAGGCGCGTTTTGGTGTGATCGGGTATCAGTCGATCGCCCCCTTTGTGGACGCTGAATCGCCCCTCAATACGACCGTCAGTGTTGGCGTACAGTGGCGCGAGTTCTCTTTCCAAATCACAGAGGGCCTTGATTTCTTTGCAGACTCGGCACGCTATCTCCTTCTCGCGTTTCATGCCTCGGCCGATCCTGCGCTGGAGTGCACTTTGTGGATCGATGACGTGACCGTGAAAGAGTTTGCTGTCCCCGACGAGTATCGGATCATCAACCCGAAGACAATCAAGGTCCCGCCCTTGAATCATGGCTTGACGCCCGGCGAGCAACTGGAACTGATCATTGACCCGAGTCGCAGCGGGGGTCGCCCCTGTCGTGAAGCCTGCGGTGTCTCTTTCCATCGACTGGCCGGCTTCACCTCACAACCCTATAACGGCGAAGGAAAATATCAATTGGTTCCAGAGCTGGAGCAGGCGATTCGGGAACTGCTGCTCCCCGTCAGCCGCGTTTACGGCGTGGGCCATGAACCGCCTCAGGAGAATCTTCCGCCATGGCCCATTGAAACAGCCCTAGACCGTCTTGCCGAGCTCTGTCGCAAGACTGGCATTCCCATGGAATGGATGGTCGTCGAACTGGAGGAACAAAGTGCCAATCGCAAGTTGCCAGGCGAAATCTGGGCCCGAGCGGTGCGATATGCCCGAGATCGCAGATATCCGTTTCGTTATTGGGAAGTGGCCAACGAACCCTATTTGCCAAACTTCCGGAGCGAGAAGTCAATCGGGCCCGCATTCCCGACCTCGGACGATTACGTTGCTCACGTCAAAGCTGTTTCCCGGGCGATTCATGCCGTTGATCCGGAAGCTCAGGTGGGCGTCGCCATTGCTGTCTCACGACCTCGATGGGGACAATATGTCTTGAAGGCAGCTGCGGGGAACTACGATTTTGTCGTGGCCCATTATTATGGGTTTGACAATGCTTATAAGAAGAGCGTCGAAGAACTGGTCCTCACTCAAAACTATCGGATTCTGAAGGAAATCAATCGTCAGCAGATCCTGATCAACCTTTACAATCCAGGAAGACAGGTCTATCAGCTCGACACCGAATGGGGAATGCACTCCTCCGGTCCCAATGGGGAAAGAGCCGATAATGCCAATCGGAACGCGAATATCATTGGCGTGTTGCATCGGGCGGTACGGCTAATCTATTACGTGAGGGAATCGCCTCTTAAGGGGGCTTCCGCCTGGGAGCTGTTGGGCTTTTCCCGGGGGTTAGGATTCACTCTTCTGCCTGTTGACCAGCCCCAAAACCGGACCTACCTGTACTGGCTCCATTACCAATTCATCCGGCACGTGGGCGAAGAGCTTGTCACCTTCTCTGGAAGAGCACCGTTTTACCAGGCCGCGGCTGACCCGGAGGGTGAATTCTCAGGGCCAATAACACCAGTGCTCTTGACCCGCAGCGGCAGTCGTAACCAGGTTTTCGCGATCATCGTCAACGGGTCGTGGCAAAATGAAATCCCCTATCGGCTCACGATTAAGAATGGGGTTTTGACAGCAGTGAATGGGTTGTGCATGACGGATAGCGATTTAGACCGGGTACCCCTTGTGCGCTCACCTGGCGAAGTCGTCCGTACCGTTAGCCCGAGGTGGCAGGCCGATCCTTCCTCCAAAATGAGCGTGATTGACGGGAAATTGCCACGGGCGAGCGTCCTCTTTTTGACTATCACCCTCGCACCTCGTCAGTAGCGCTACGCTAACAGTGGAGCATGGTTGATCATTAAGAGCCTATCCCAGAATGCCGTTTTCTCAAATTTGGGAACGAATGAAAGATTTGCTCCCTGTCTGTGAGCGGCGCTATCGGAACCCGGGACGAAAACCCCTCGAGTGGCGCAAGGTCCTAAATGGCATCTTTTATGTCCTGCGGACGGTCTTCCAGAGGATTATCCGTCGCGCAGGCATCGAGCCATGGCCAAGGTTGTGGCGTGGTCCAGGAATACGCAGTAAGAGTCGTAACTTATAGAATTGTATGTATTTACGACAAGTCCTGCGGAGCAGCGCAAGTTAGTACATATACACGAAAGTCACAACATTTTTCTCGAACTTTTTTGCCGGATGAGGAATAATGAGGGTAGGTCGAACAGCCTCGGGACGCAGAGTCGTTCCGCAAAGATGGTGGTATCATACCCCTCGCACTTGCGCCTTTCCATTGTATGGTGTGGGGTGCGCAGGGAGATGGGATCACAAGGGCTGACTGAAAGGATATCGAACGCATTTTCCGATCAAACCTTTTTCGGGGATAACGTATGATGAGTGAGACACAAACGTTCAAACCCGCTTTTCGGAGTGATCGGCCGATCGCGCGTCGTCGGGCACGAATTGGGTTTCATCCCGGAGCCGATTATCAGGTGATCCAGGCCCAGGCTGTCTTGAGCCTTGTCTTTGGGGTTCTTTCGATTCTCTGTTTCCTGACGGTCTATGTCTTTTGGATTCCGCTGGCCGGTTTGGCTTTGGGTTGGGTTGCCCGAAAAGAGATCGCAAAGGCGCCGAAGGAACGCCTTGGACTGGGCATGGCGAAGACGGGGATGCTCTTGTCTCTGGTCCTCGGGACGACCGGCTGCACCTGGGTCATGTATTGGTTTCTGGCGGCAGCTCCGCCGGGATACAAGTTAATCACATTTGCCGATTTGCAGCCGGATCCCAGCGAACCGAAACTGATTCCCCAGTTTGCCCGGGACCTTGAAGACAAAAAAGTCTTCGTCTGGGGCCATATGATCGCTGGTGAAAAGCAGTACGGGATCACCGATTTCGTGCTTGTCGGTCAAATGGCGCACTGTCAGTTTTGTCAGTCTAAGTTACTTCCCACGCAAATGATCGAAGTCCATTTGACGCACGGCATTAAGCTCGATTACACGACGAAGAGAATCGGCGTTGGTGGTGTCTTCACCTGCAATCCAGATGCCCTCAAGCAGCAATTCGGAGGAATCGTGTACCGAATTGAGGCCGATGTCGTCCGTTAGGTTTCGCTGAAGCTTGGCCGTCAATAAATCAAGGGATTTCCCCGTTGTTTTTCGCACGGAAAAAAGCATTTTGAAAAACCGGGAGGGGCGCGTCTGGTGAGTGTCGCCAGGCTTTCGGTAGAATGGCAAGATAGTGGAGAATTGATTGCTCAAAAGAAGTCGTACCACAGACGCAGCCTTGGAGGCGCGTGCCGTGGTGACCAGGACAGCGGAGGCAGTCGATGCCTGTCCAGATGCAGCTTGCCCGAATCATCATGAGCGAAATCAGCGATGAGCAGTACATCTTCCTCAAAGAGGTTGATGGCGAGCGGACGTTTCCAATCGTGATTGGGGCATTTGAGGCACAGAGCATTTATCGGGCTGTGCGGAATGTCAGCCTGCCTAGGCCAATGACGCATGATCTGATCGTCAATATTTTTCAGGAATTGCAGGTGGAGCCGCAGGACGTCCTGATCAGCGAATTACGGAACCATACCTATTTTGCTCGGCTTCGGGTCCGACAAAACGGTTCCCTGGTGGAAATTGATGCGCGCCCGTCGGATGCCATTGCTGTGGCCGTTCGGTACAATCCTCCGCTTCCGATCTTTGTCGCAGAAGAGGTGCTGGCGGAGGCCCTCGGCGGCTGAGCCGGGCCACAAATCGTATGAGTGCCGAACAAGCAATCGCATTCGTCCTGCGAGTTTATGACTTTAGCGAAAGCAGTCTAGTCGTGACGCTCTTTTCGCGTGAGTTTGGTAAAATACGGGCTTTGGCAAAAGGGGCGAAAAGACCGAAAAACCCGTTCGACTTTGCCCTTGACCTCCTCTCCCTCTGTCGGATAGTGTTTTTGCGGAAATCGTCCGATGCCCTGCATTTGCTCACGGAAGCGAAGCTTGTGCGTCGCTTCCGCCTGGAGAAGAGCGGGCTTGCCGGTTGGTACGCAGCGCTGTATGCGGCCGAATTGGTCAATTTGACAACGGACGACGAAGATGCCCAGCCGGCATTGTTTGATCTGTTGGACGATGCAATAAGTCGTTTTCAATCGACGACAACATTGAAGGATGATATCCTGCGATTCGAATGGCGATTCCTGGAATTGATAGGTCATAGCCCTTCGTTGGAAACGTGTGTCAATTGTGGTGAGGAGATCGCCGAGATTGGGAATCCTCAAAACCAGGACGGTACAGACGAGACGGTCCGCCGACGCGAAAGATTTTTTGCCCTGACAGAGGGAGGGGTCCTATGTCCCCGTTGCCGACCCGGGAGGCGAGCCGTTGTCTCCGTTCGGCCGGAGACACTGGCTGTCCTTCGGTCATTGGGGACTAAAACCAGTGCGGAAAGCCAGATTCCGCCGCGAAATTACGGTGAATTACGAGCACTGCTAAACCAGTATTTCTGTCATCTTTTGGGCCAAAGGCCACGGATGCATGACTATCTTGGATGATTGGCCAGACGATCAGCCGCGAAATCCTAGCATGGAGGCAACGTCTGTGGGGCACCCCGCACGGCATCTTGTTGCCACGGCAATCTGTCTGCTGATTCTTCTCGTGTTCGGTGGGGGATGCCGGAGCATGTTGGAGCTTCCCGACCGGGCCAAGGCAAGTGGATACGATCCCCAGCAACCGGCCGAGGAAGGTTGGCTCTTTCGCCGTCTTACGGGACAAGAAAGCAAGCCGAATCCCACTTCCACAGGCTCGAACCTTCCAAACACCCAGACGAAAGTCAATGGGGCGGCAGATACCACCGCCAAAACAGGCCCGTCTCCTTCCCAAGCACAGCCGACTTTTGGGGTTGTCGCCCGTGAAGATGGTGATTCGCTTTCTCAACTCCCCCCGGCAGACAGCGACACGGTGATTGTCCCGCCTACGCAAAGTGACGAAGAAGAGACAGAAGACTTCATCCTTTTTGAAATCCCAAGTCGGTTTTTCAAGATGTTCAAGCCAAAACAGGATGAAGCATTGGCGCGGACGTATTACCAGGAGGCAATGGACCTTTACCGTCAGCAACGGTATGAGGAAGCCGCCCCGCGCTTCAAAAAGGCGGCCCGTCATTGGCAGCGTACAATCCTGGAAGAAGACGCCCTTTTTCTGGCGGGTGAAGCTTACTTCTTCGCTGATCGGTACGCCCGGGCCGAAGAGTGTTATCAAGAGTTGCTCAAAAAATACGAGTTCACCCATCACCTGGATACAGTCTCGAAACGGCAATTTGCGATTGGTCGATATTGGGAGCAGGTCGAATTGTCTCGGCCGTCGTTCTTGGGCATTGTGCAAGTGGGCGATAAGACACGACCGACCTTCGATACCTGGGGTCGCGCACTCAAGGCGTATCAGAATGTCCGGCTCCACGATCCCACGGGTCCGCTCGCCGATGACGCCATTATGGCCACGGCCAACGCCTATTTCCTCAAACAGCGATACGAAGACGCGGCATACCATTACGATCTGTTGCGAAAGGACTACCCGCAAAGCGAGCACGCGGTCAATGCCGCATTCCTGGCGATCAAGTCACATCAGTTGACTTACCAAGGACCGCTCTATGACGGGACGCCGCTCGAAAAGGCCGAGCAGGCCGCCGATGAAATCCTGGCGGTCTATAACGCTCAGTTGGGAGACGAGCGAGAAGAGGTGATTCAGGCAAAGAACAGAATTACCGAGGAAAAGGCCCTGCGGTATTTTGCCATCGGGCAATACTATGACAATCGCAAGTATTATGGGGCGGCCCGGTATTACTACCGGGCGACGCTGCGCGATTTTCCACACACAAAGGCGGCTGTCATGGCAGCGGAACGAATTCGCCAGATTGATGGCCTGCCCGACAAGCCTCCTAACCGCTTCAAGTGGTTGACGGATCTCTTTGAACGCCGAGATGGTTAGTCCGTTACCTGCAGAACAACCCGTGTCGCTTGTGATGTCGCGCCCGCAATCGGGCCGGTCGCGGCCTGATCAGACCGCAGCGCTTATCCCGTTCTTGCGAATCTCGTTCGCGGTTAATCTGCTGATCCTACTAGCAAGTGGCGGCTGTGCCGGTTATCGAGTTGGAAATGCCACACTCTTCCGGCCTGATATTGAGACAGTCTATGTCCCCGTCTTCCAGTCCTCCAGTCTTCGCCCTGGATTGGGAGAACGATTGACGGAGGCCGTAATCAAAGAGATCGAATTGCGAACCCCGTACAAGGTTGTGGGATCGCTGGATCGTGCCGACAGTATCCTCACAGGGCGGATCACATCAGAAACGAAACGCACGGTCGTGGAGAATCCTTACGATGATCCCCGCGAGATCGCCACACGCTTGCAGGTCGAGGTCCAGTGGATCGATCAACGTGGCCGTACGTTGTCAGCCGAAGAAACCATCCCCGTCCCCCCTGAATTGAGTACGGTTGTGGCAGAAGCGACATTTGTTCCTGAAGTGGGGCAATCACTGGCCACAGCCCAGCAAGCAGCCATTCAGCAACTGGCGGCCCAAATCGTCGGTATGATGGAGAACCCCTGGTGAAGAACGGGTGAACGGGGGCATGTCAGGCCAACCATCTTTGCTCTTTATAAGCGGGATGGAACGAACTCGCCCAGCCGTGAGTAAAACTCCTCAAAGACTTCCATCACCAGATCGGGTTCAATCGGTCGAACTTCCGCACCGGCCGCAACAAGCAAGCACCATTCCGCCAGGCGGTTGACGTCGCGAGGGTTTCCTCCCGTGAGTTCGGCTAATCGATCCATCGCTACTTCGGTGATCACATCATCCGGGTCAGCACCGGCGTCAAGGAGCCGCTCGCGGAGATAGACCTGCACCTCCTCTGCCGACCACGGCTGAATCTCGATCTGCATGTCGAACCACGATTGATGATGGACGACCGGATGATGCACCTCTTCGTAGCGGCAGGCACCGATCACAATAGGCCGACGGTCTCGGTGCCTGATTTGTCCAAGGGCAGAAAGAAAACCGGATACGTCATTCTCGCCACGAGTTACGTCATCACAGATAACGACACAGGCCTCGTGAGACCAAAGACGGGCCATCACACGGTCGCGAACCTCACGCCAGAGGGTCGCGGTTGAACCGTCTCCAAGATCAGATCCCAGTTCGCAGGCCAGAGTTGCCGCCAAAGAGAACCGATCCTGCCCAGTGGCATTCAAAATAACGACCTCGCGTCGCTGCCGCCGCCAGTCCTGGGCAGCGCGGCGAAGAAGGAGCGTCTTGCCTACCCCGGATCTGCCAACGAGAAGTGCCCCAGCGTACCGCTGCGTCACGATGTAATCCAAGCGGACCAGGGCCTCTTCCGCACCCGTTGAAAGAAACATCTCACCCGGCGAGCAATTTGGGCCAAAAGGATGTTTTCGGATACCCCAGAAGTCGAGGCATCGGGCGACTACTGGATTATCCTGTTTAACATTTGTGTTCGCCATAATGACACCACAACAGGTAAATCCTACGAAATTGCCGAGGAAGCGACGGCCCTTCGTCAAATTGCCTCATACTACGCACCACTCCCCCTTTTCTCTTCATCGTCAGAATTCCTGCTAAAATCGATAAAGTTTAATGTTGGGAAAAGCATTACACAGGCGTAATGATTCCCCCTCAACTGTTGTGGCCTGGTTTGTTATCACAAAGCGGTTCAGCGGTATGTCAGATCGTTTTTTCGTAGCTCACCCCATAGATACCGACGAGATCATGTTAACTGGTCCAGAGGCGCATCATTTGATTCACGTTATGAGAGGCAACGTGGGGCAGCGGATTGTCGTCTTTGACGGACAAGGCCATGAGGCCGTGGCGGAAATCATTGGCATCCAGAAGAAGGCGGTGTTACTGCGGGTTGTCAGTCAAACCACCGTATCTCGCGAATTACCAATTCCCCTGACGATTGCCAGCCCCATCCCCAAGGGGGATCGCGAGTGGTTTCTCATCGAGAAATTGACGGAGCTGGGCGTCAGCTCCTTCGTTCCACTCATCACACATCGAAGCGTTGTTCGCCCTGACGGAAAGGTCATCGAAAGGCTTCGGCGTCACACAATCGAGGCCTGCAAACAATGTGGTCGAAATCACCTCATGGCGATTCAGTCGCCGGTATCCTGGCCGAATTTTCTGGGAACTGCCTCCACCTGCGACCGGCGGGTTTTTGCTCATCCGTTTCCAGTTTGCCCGGTTGCGACTTCAGCCCCGAACAGTCCCAGCAGCGCCGCCGACGCGATCCAAAGGGACCGGGCAGCGGGCGCCGCTTCGTCCGGTGTCGTTGCCGCCGTGGGGCCTGAGGGGGGTTTTACTGAGGAGGAAGTAAACCAGGCAATCCAGGCGGGATGGGAGCAAATCGACTTGGGGCCACGCATTTTACGGACGGAGACGGCGGCCATCGTCCTGGCAACCCTCCTGGGCGCTGCTCGGCAAGTCATTCTATCACGACTGAACAAAATGGGCTAAATGGGAAGGATTGGTTTAATCAGAAGCGCGGTCCCGCCAGGCCCTGATAGTTGGAATACGCAAGGTAAGCAAAGAGAATTGCCAGGAAAAAACTCCCGGACATCACCGCCCACAATGCCACGGCAGCGGCCACGATGAATGAGATCTGAGTGGCACGAAAAAGGCCCCAATTTGGCTCTCGCAGAGAGAGCAGTTCCTGCATGATATGGCCACCGTCCAGGGGCAAGACCGGCAGGAGATTCAGAACACCCCAAGCAATCGTGGTGAAAAACAGATAAGACACAAAAACCGTTAACCATGGGGATGGAAGCTCTGCAAAGATGTACAGGCCAATGGGCGGGCCAATTTTCACGTGAACCGGCATGCGGAGAGCCGAGAGAAAGATGACTAAAACTACTGCCAGGAGGAATCCTGCGGCAGGCCCTGCCGCTGTCATCAGGATCCGTCCGCCGGCACGTGGAGGCGGCGTCCCCAAGGCCCGCATCCCGTAACGTGTGTACCCACCAAGTCCATAAAGGGTGATCGATGGATAATACCCGAATGCCCGCATGGCCAGGGCATGACCCATTTCATGGACCAGAACGGCAATGAAAACCGCTAGCACCCAAGCGATTAAACCGAAAAGATCTGAGGCCTGCAAGCCGAGGAATACGGCAACCAGCCAGAAAAAAGGATGAACTCGAACGGGAATGCCAAACAGTAGAAAATAAAGGTCGTACGGTGTCTCGCGTGGATCGAAAGAACTCACGGTCCTATCCCAAGCCTTGTGATATTGGTTTTATCCTGAAATAAATATTCAGCATTCTTATCGCGGCGCGTTTCTGAAATTTCCTTGCTCTCTTGCAATGGTAATCTTACCCATTGTCAACAACGCCGATCAGTTTGACAATTCTCTTGTCCGCGTGGAAGGAAGACGTTGCGACTCATTCCGGGCGGGAAGAGGCCATGATGAAAGAGTCAATTGCCTCTGCCGCACGATCGACCGCTCCCTGCCAGTTCAAACGGGCTTTCAATTGCTGCAACTGTTCGACCACGGCATTTCTGGCTGACATGTCGGTCAACCAGCGCTCGAGGTGGTTCGCAACCTCCTGACTGCAATCGCGGTAAGTCAGAAACTCGGGAAAGAGGGCCTCTTCGGGCGGAGGTGTCTTCTGATCGCAGGGGGCAAGTTCGGCGGCGTTTTCGCCTCCAAACGCCAGCAGATTGACAAGCGTGATGTATTTGACTCGACGAAACCACGATTGAACGTGGTACGCCGCCCGTCCGATGCGATAGACGATCACGGTTGGTTTTTCATGGTAAAGAAGCTCTAGGGAAACGGAACCAGAGACCGCCAGACAGCCATCGGCAGCCTGGATCAACTCCGGCGTCTTTCCCGCAAAGACCTCGAGCGGAAGATGCATACTTTCGGCCAGGGTTTTTATGCGATTCGCCTGCTCTGGCCGAAATGCAGCCACGACGACATGCAAATCGGGGACCTTGTGACGGAGATGAACCACAGCCCGCAGCATCAGCGCCCCGTTGGCGGAGACCTCTTGATCGCGTGATCCGGGAAGGATGGCAAGGAGGGGGCGAGTTTTCCGATAACGATCGAGGAATGGTTGATCGACGGGATGGGATGCCGCCTCGTCAAAAAAGGGATGTCCCACGTAAGTGACAGGGCATCCCTGTTTTGCCAGCCACGGGGCCTCGAACGGTAACCAACAGAATGTTCGATCGACCCAACGGCGAAGTTTTTTGACACGCCATGAAGCCCAGGCCCAAATCTGGGGAGGTCCATAATACAGAACCGGGATACCGCATTCCTTGGCCGCCCGTGCCAGATGCCAGTGAAAGCCAGGATAGTCAATCAGAATGACTGCCCGCGGACGTTGACTGCGAAATGCTTCGACGGCCATGCGGTAAAAATTGACGAACCGATTGAGCTGAGCCAATGGGCGGGAAAACCACATCACGGCGTGAGCGGTGAGATCAGCCAAAAGATGGGCCCCAGCTTCCTGGAGTCTCGGTCCACCGAATCCGATGGCGGAAAGCCCCGGATCTCGTTGTCGCAGGGCTTTCAGCAGGGCGGCTCCATGCTGATCGCCGCTTGGCTCACCTGCCGAGATGAAGATCGGACGCGACATGGACGCCTCCTTGCGACTTTTACTTTCAGGACGGATGCCCATGCCGAACTGAAGTGTACACCTCGCCCGCATGGTAACTTGACCTGACAAAAGGGCCGGCAAAAACCTGTCTGAAACCGATCTCCTTCGCCCGGTCGGCCAGATACTCAAATTCCTCCGGCGGGAGAAAACGCACAACCGGCAGACAATCAGGCGAAGGACGGAGATACTGGCCCAGCGTCAGAATTTCGACTCCAGCTCCGACAAAATCGGCAAATGTGTCGAACAATTCCTGATACGTCTCACCGAGTCCCAGCATGAGGCCGGTCTTGGTGCATATATCGGGAAAACGAGCCTTAATCCGGCGAAACATCTCAAGTGTCCAGCGGTAGTTTGCCTTACGTCCGCGCACGGTGCGATACAAGCGGGGGACGGTCTCGGAGTTGTGATTGTAAACGTCGGGGTGGGCCTCGCAAACACGATCGACCGACTCGGCGCGCCCCGCGAAATCGGAGGGCAAGACCTCGATTGTCGCATCCGTGACCGCCCGCACAGCGGCAATTGTCTGGGCAAAATGGTCAGCTCCTCCGTCTGGTAGATCATCGCGCGTGACACACGTGATCACCACATGGCGCAATCCCAGGGTTTTCACCGCCTCAGCGACTCGATGTGGTTCGGTCGGATCGGGGGGATGTGTCTTGCCCTTTTTGACGGCACAGAAGCCACAACGCCGGGTACACACTTCCCCAAGAATCATGAACGTGGCGGTTCGACGCGCATAACACTCCATGCGATTGGGGCATCGCGCGTGTTCACAGACTGTTGCCAGACCGAGCGATTCGACAAGCCGAGCCGTAAAATGATTACCATTCCCCTTGGGAATATTTCGCTTCAACCAGCGAGGAAGGCCCAGCGGCATTGCGCCCTCACCGCATGCGGGTCTGGGCGATGATTCCGTGACAAAATGCGACGAAAACGTCTCGTTAGCTGAACGATTGATATCCATCAATCACCACTTCAAACCAAATGCGCCACCGGTCGGCGAGCTTCCTAAGCCGCCTTTGAGTGGACCCGTTGGCTTTCGCTTCTTGGGTGGCGACGGCGGTTCCGGTGTCGTCGGTTCTGGTGCGGCTTCGCCCTGGACCGATTGTTCCTGCTCCGCGACCTGGGCCTCCTTCAATTTCAGAACGGCACGAATCGATAGACTGATCCGCCGCTCCCCTGGCTCGAAGGAAAGCACCATAACATCCACAGCATCGCCCTCTTTGACCACGTCCGAAACCCGACTCACACGTTTCAGGGCCAGCTCAGAAATGTGGACCAGCCCTTCGACACCAGGTTCCAGTTCCACAAAGGCCCCAAAATCCATCAGCCGCGTCACGGTCCCCCGCCAGACGGAATTAGGTACGTACTTTTTCTCGGCATCCTCCCACGGATTAGAGATCAAATCACGATAGCCCAGGCTGATCCGGCGATTCTCGCGATCCACCTTGTCAATCCGGACCCTGACCGTCTGACCTTCACGCAAAATCTCGCTGGGATGCTTGACCCTTCCCCAGGCCAGTTGGCTAACATGGAGCAGGCCATCGACCCCCCCGAGATCAATAAAGGCCCCGAACTCGGTCAATTTTCGGACGACACCATCACGGACCTGGCCTGGCTCCAGCGAGTCCCAGAGCAATCGTTGGGCTTGTTCCCGTTCTCTCTCCAGGACAGCCCGCCGACTCAAAACCAGATTCTTCCGCTGGGCATCGGCTTCCATCACGACGCACGTGAAGGCCTGACCAACGTATTCCTCTGGCTTTTCGACCCGGAAAATGTCAATCTGGCTGATCGGGATAAAGCCCCGGATGCGATTGACTTCACACTCCAGGCCGCCCTGATTGACTCCGGTCACGCGGGCTTCCACCAGCATTCCCTCGGACAAATCGGCCCAATCCGCAACATCCGCTGCTGCGGCAGGCAAAACAAGCTCATAGATGCCTTCATCCGCAACAAACCGCACGACGCGGACTTCCACCGATTGACCGACCTCCGGTGGCTCCCGGAACGACCGCAGCGCGACAACGCCTTGTTCGCGCAGCCCTAGTTCGATGAAGACATTCTCTCCACGAACGGCCAGAACTTTGCCCACATGTCGGGATTCCGGCTCCAATTGTCCGATCTTGACGCTGGCCGACGTCTCTTGGATCAGTTGTTCGACCGGTAGATCGCCCAGGGCTTCGGAGTACTCCTTCTCCAGGTCTGGGGGCAAGCCCAAACGACGATTAAACAAGTTTTCGTCTTTATCCTTTTTCAGGACCAGGGCAACATCGCGGGCTTCAGCCTTCAGCTTTTCTAATTCCGATTCCAATTCGCGATGCTTGTCCTCGTCCTCGGATTCCGCGCCAGCGAGAAGGGCCTCGACCACAGTTCCTGCGGCGATCGCGGGTCGATCTTCAGGCTGTGGCGTTTGCGGCGGCGCTGAGACTGGTCTTTCCGCATCGGTTCTTGCCTCTCCAGAGGGCACTGTAACAGAATCCCCTGTCGGAGCAGCCTGCGGAGGCATCTGGCTATCCTGCTCTGTCGCAAAATCTTGACCGCCGGACGAAACTGCTGGCCCGCTCTCCTGGCAACTCGCTTCTGCTGGTAGTTTACCCAACCGTTCTCCACCGCCTGTTGCCACCGGCTGGTCGGGTGCCGTAGGTCGGGCACGGAAAGGCGTGAGTGGCCGACCCGGACGCGGACGATATGCCGCCGGATCACGTTGCGACCCAATCAAAATCCGGGGCCGATTCGAGCGAGCTTCTGAGTCACCAGAATCTCCGCCATTGGCCGGGGGACCTTGCTGTTGGGAGGCCCCCTGGGCGGGCGAATCCTGCTTGTCATCGGCGGGAGGAAGCGAGGAGGGAGGATCGTTACTCATCTCAAGAACTCACATCACTATACTGTTGTTACCAATCGAAACCCTTGGCCAAAAACTCCGACTACCCGATTTGCGTCGCCACCGTTGACGGGCAAGTGACCGAACAATTCATTTTATCGCCTAGTCGGTATTTGCTCCAGCGGCGAGGCTTTCAGCTTCCACGGCGACAGGCGTCCCGATCACTCCCCTCGAAAGGGGTCTGAAATCTGGTCCGCACGATCGTTCAAGCATTCCCGCTCGAGAATCTCGCTTATTCTCCAGAACTGATCATGCGTTATACTAAATGTTTTGATCGGCAGTGCCTTAGCCGGAGGGGCACTCGTGTCGTGCCCGTATCGGAGGGGCGTGCTTGTCACGCCCGCCGAAGTGGAATGGATTATCAAACGTTATGCAACGGACTGAAGCGAAATGGATTATCCAAAGTTGTCCAACGGACCCGACAAGCGGGTCCCTCCAAAAGGTATCATTGTTCGGGGATTCTGACGAAATGATCAGTCTTGCTGAAATCGAAAAGGTGGCGGTCCTCGCCCGGTTGTTGCTGACACCTGCCGAAGCGCAGATGATGACCGAACAGTTGGGAAAGGTCCTGGAGTATATGTCATTATTGAACGAGGTGAACACCGAAGAGGTGGAACCGTTGGCCCATGCGGTGGAATTGACGAACGTCTTCCGGGATGATCGAGTGACCGCCAGTTTGGACCGCGAGGCAGCCCTTGCCAATGCGCCCCATCGGGATGACGAGTGTTACCTTGTCCCGGCTGTCTTGGGCGAGGTTTGACCGGAAGGTTGACCATTCCTTGTGACCATATTGGAACAGCGGAATTTGAAAAGAACCGATTGTCATGTCCCTTTCTGAATTGACAGCCCGTGA
>Ga0209162_1002891_pt1 | contig 14477 bp, 12 predicted proteins | sample YNPNPMetaG_FD_187121 | JGI IMG/M metagenome (GOLD analysis project Ga0209162, IMG submission 187121) | Anoxygenic and chlorotrophic microbial mat microbial communities from Yellowstone National Park, USA - YNP NP MetaG (SPAdes) (version 2) ... | reverse complement strand
TGGGCCAAGATTTCTGTCGGTGCCATTAGAGCGGACTGGACCCTGTTAAGATAAGCGACAAAAATTGCTACTGCGGCAACCACTGTTTTTCCACTCCCTACATCTCCTTGCAAAAGTCTATTCATTGGTTTATCTTTGCCTAAATCTACCAAAATTGCTCTTATTTCTCTCTTTTGGGCGTTAGTCAGCTCAAATGGTAACGAATGGATAAATTCGCTAACTTTTTTTTCATCAATTAAAAATTTTTTAGCTAATTTTTTTTCTTGCCATTTTTTCTTTCGTTCCATTGTTGAAAGTTGAAGCAAAAAAAGCTCTTCAAATGCAAATCTTTTTCTTGATAATTCTGCATATTTTTTATCTTTTGGAAAATGAATTTGAACAAGCGAATTTCTTAAATCGAGTAAATCGTATTTATTTATTATTTCTGATGGTAAAAATTCCTCAATTTTGGGAATTAGATTTTTCAATAAAAAAGCAATTCTTGCCCTTAGCCATTTTGAGGAAATTCCCGAGGTTTCGTGATAAACAGGGACTAGTCTGCCCGTATGAATTTGTGATTGGCTTTTAATAATCTCATATTCTGGAGAAATTAAAGCTGGTTTTTTAAGCCAAAAATCTACTTTTCCCGAAAGACTAACAATTGTTTGGGGTTTTAAAACTTTAACTAAAAAGGGTTGATTGAACCAAATTACCTCAATTGTTCCACTAGAATCAGCCACTCTGCCTTTTTGGATTTTTTTCCCTTTGGAAGTATATTCATTTTTTAAGGAAATAATTTTTCCTTTGATGGTGATGGTTTCTCCTGGTTGGGCTAATCTGATTGGAGAAATTATAGAATAATCGATATAGCGAAACGGAAAATAGTATAAAAGGTCACCTACCGTTTCAATTCCTAATTTCTTTAGGCGGCGGGCATAGGTTGGCCCGATCATATAGACTTCGGAAACTGGTGTGTTAAAATCCATTTATTTGATTATTGCCCAAATAACAGGGATAAGTGAAGTTAAAATTAAAGCCAGCGAACTAATAAAGACTAAAATTAGCCAAATTTTCTTTTGTTTCTTAGAAAGCCTCATATTTTTAATTTTATCATCGATTTTCTTTTTTTCAATTGTTGGCGGCGGCAAAACATTTTTGTTAAAATAAAACTATGAAATGGAAAGACATTTGGCAGCAAAAAACTCTTCGTCAAAAACAATATTCTGCACTCCCTAAATTTAGAAAAATAAAATTTATCTATCGCCTCGCAATTGTTTTGTTTTTTTTGGTAATTTTTTTTATTCTAAGCAGTTTAGCTTTATTTGCCTGGTATGCTAAAGACCTTCCCCAACCCGATAGGGTGGTAAGAAGAGAGGGTTTTGCTACTAAAATTTATGACCGAGAAGGAAGGCTTTTATATGATGTTTTTGCCGGCCAAAGGAGAACGCCGGTAAGTTTAGAAGAAATTCCCCAGCATCTAAAAAATGCGACTATTGCCGTTGAGGACAAAAATTTTTACAAGCACCGTGGGTTTGATCCTAAGGGGATTTTGCGGGCGGTCTACAATATTGTGATTTATCGCCGACTTCAGGGTGGTTCTACTTTAACTCAGCAATTGGTTAAAAATGTTCTTTTGAGTCCCCAGCGGACTTTGTCTCGAAAAATTAAGGAGTTTATCTTGGCGGTTCAAATTGAGAGTAAATACTCCAAGGATCAAATTTTACAGATGTATCTTAACGAAGCGCCCTATGGAGGCACGGCCTGGGGAGTGGAAGCGGCGGCTGAAGTTTATTTTGGAAAAAAGGTTAGCGATTTAAACTTAGTAGAGTCAGCAATTTTAGCCGGTTTACCTCAAAGACCTTCGGTTTATTCGCCTTTCTCCTCTGAAGATCCCAAAGCCTATATTGGAAGGACACAGCATGTTTTGCGCCGGATGAGGGAGGATGGCTATATTACTTCCGAGCAAGAAGAAGAGGCAAAAAAACAACTTGAACAAATAAAATTTTCCTCTTCTTCAGGAATCCTTAAGGCTCCTCATTTTGTAATGTATGTCAAGAAGAAATTGGAAGAAAAATATGGCCAGCAGGTAGTTGAGCAAGGAGGATTAAGGGTGACGACAACCTTAGATTTGGATGTACAAGAAAAGGCACAAAAGATTGTCGCCGAAGAGATTGCTAAGGTTGAAGAAAAATATCATATTACCAATGGCGGAGCGGTGGTAATTAATCCTCAAAGTGGAGAAATTTTGGCGATGGTTGGCTCGAAAAATTACGATGACCCGAATTATGACGGAAAATTTAATGTTACTTTAGCTTTGCGCCAACCTGGTTCGGCAATTAAGCCGGTTACTTATGTTACCGCCTTTCAAGAGGGCTATACCCCGGCGACAATGATTATGGATACGCCGGTAACTTTTATAATCCCCGGTCAGCCAGACTACAAACCGGTGAACTATGATGGAAAATTTCACGGCCCAATGCAAATTCGCTATGCTTTGGGAAACTCGATTAATATTCCCGCAGTGAAAATGCTGGCTAAAATTGGCTTAAAAGAGATGCTTTCTACTGCTTACGAAATGGGAATTACCACCCTTCAGCCTTCTTTAGAGAACTTGAAAAGATTAGGTCTTTCGGTAACTTTAGGCGGAGGTGAGGTAAGGCTTTTGGAGTTAACGGCTGCTTATAGTGCTTTTGCCAATGGTGGTTTTCGGGTAGAGCCGGTTAGTATTTTGAAAGTGACTGATAGGAATGGAAAAGTATTGGAGGAACAAAAGCCTACTTTGGGGAAAAGAGTTTTGCGTCCGGAAGAGGCATTTTTAATTTCTCATATTCTTGCGGATAATTCGGCAAGACTAATTACTTTTGGGGAGAGGAGCGCTTTGGTTGTTCCCGGAAGGACAGTGGCGGTAAAGACCGGAACGACAAATGATAAGAAAGATAATTGGACGGTAGGTTGGACGCCCCAAGTAATAGTTGGTGTTTGGGTTGGTAATAATGATAATTCTTCGATGAAACAACTTGTTTCCGGAGTTTCCGGAGCCGCTCCGATTTGGCGCAGAATAATTCAATATGCTTTAAAAGATAAGCCAAACATTGATTTTCCGGTCCCTGAAGGAATAGTAACAGCCGAAGTAGATGTAGTTTCTGGCTATCGGGCTCATGATGGTTTTCCCTCAAGGATGGAATATTTTATAAAGGGAACTGAACCTAAAGAAAATGATCCTATTCATACAAAGTTAAAACTTTGCCGTGGTCAAGAAAAGCTAGCTACTCCGGCCCAAATTGCCCGCGGAGATTATGAAGAAAAAGAATATTTTGTATTTAAGGAAGATGATCCTGTCAGTACTGATGAGGTTAATCGTTGGCAAGAGGGAGTCAACCAATGGCTAGCAGGGCAAACTGATCCTCGTTATCATCCACCAACAGAGTATTGTGGGAGTGAAGAGGAAATGGCAGTAAGAATTTTAAAACCCCAAAACGAAGAGCAAATAAATAGCAATGATGTAGAAATAGAGGTTGAAGTTATTGCTGCTAATAAAATAGAAAAGGTGGAATTTTACGTTAATGATGTTTTTAAAGATATGTTAACCACTCGGCCATACAAAATAACTTTTCATCTTGCCGATGGCACTTATAAAATTAAAGTAAAATCTTCTGATGAAAAGGACAATCAAGCTGAAGCAGAAGTAAAAATTGGTGTTAATGTTCCTTGGAATTGGCAACCCTCCCCCACCCCAACCCCAACATTAGTTCCTACCCCAACCTTAGTTTCACTAACACCGACTTCTTCTCCGACTTCCAACCCCACTCCTTAAATTTGGTTAATTGTTTTCAACTTTATTCCCCAATTTTTTTCCAGCGTTTTAATTATTTTCTCTCTTATCTTTCCCACCTCTTCATCGCTTAGATTTTTTTCATAACTTTGGTAAGTAATGCGGAAAGTGCGGGTGTTTTTGTAAAAATCGATAAGTTCTACATTCCAAATAATTGGACTAATTTTTTTAATTAATTGGATTACTCTTTCTACCTCAACTTTTGGAGGGAAAATAAAAGCTAAATCTTCAATAATTGGCGGATATTTTGGAATTGGAGTATATTTTTTAACTCCAGTGGTAAATTTTACTATTTGACGAAGATTAATTTCAAAAATAGTTACTTTTTGGTTAATTTCAAAACGACTAAGAATTAAAGGATTAATTTCGCCTAAAGTTCCCACAGGGTTGTTTTTAACAATAATTTCTGCCGTTTTTAAAGGATGAAAAATCTTTCCGTAGAAAGTTTTTCTGAAAGGATAGGGTCTAAACTCAAAATTTTCAATACCTATTTCTTTTAAAATTCCCTCTAAAATTCCTTTTAGATAAAAGAAATTATCATTATTGATAGCCACGGTGAGGGTGGAAATTTCCTCAGGAAGTTCATTTTGTTTTTTGGGGAAATAAACATTTGCTAGCTCAAAAACCTTTATTTGAGGATAGGTGCTGTTTTTTTTGATTATCTCCAGAAGTGAAGGAATTAGAGAAGGACGAAGGTAAACTAAATCTTCTGTTAGGGGGTTAGCAATTTTTACACAGTCCTCGGGGCTAATTTCTACATTTTTTAAGTTTTTTTCGCTGGTCATTGAATAATTTGGGGTTTCTACAAATCCCCAAAATTTCAAAATATCTTTAATTTGCTCTTCTTTTTCTAAAAGGGGATTTCTCGGTCTTAAAGGAATCTCTCCTTGGGGAAGAATGCTGGGAAGTTGGTGATAGCCGTAAATTCTGGCAATTTCTTCCACTAAATCCTCAGGAATATTGATATCGTCATAACGCCAGTGAGGAACGAGACAATTTAAAATTTTAAATTTAAAATTTAAAATTTGGAAGCCTAAAGACTGAAGAATATTAATGATATCTTTTTTGGGGATTTCAATGCCAATTATTTTTTTGACTAGTTCTAAATCTAATTTTACTTTTTTTGGTTTTGGGGGATGAGGATAAATATCTATTAGCTTGCTGGCGATTTTTGCCTGACAGTTTTGTTTAAACATTTCCACCGCTTTGTTCATCGCTAAAATTACTCCTTCAGCATCAACGCCCTTTTCAAATCGCTGGGCGGCTTCGGTTCTAAAGGCCAAAAGTTGGCAAGTTCGACGGATAGTTGCCGGATCATAAGTTTGGACAAAAAGAAGTACTCTTTTAGTATTTTCATCAACCGCCGAGTTTTCTCCTCCCATAATTCCGCAAAGATCAATTATTCTTCCCTCGCCGTCTTCTATTACGATTGCTCCTGGGGGGAGGTTTCTAGTTTGGCCATCTAAAGTGACAATTTTTTCTCCAGTTTTTGCCTCTCTTAAAATCATTTTTGCTCCCTTTATTTTGTCATAATCGAAAGTATGCATTGGTTGACCAAGCTCAACCATCAAATAATTGGAAATATCAACGACATTATTTAGGGCTCTAATTCCAACCTTTTGTAGTCTTTCCTGGACAATTTTTGGTGAAGGTCCAATTTTGATATTGTCAAAAATTAAGGCAGTAAAACGTGGACAGAGGCTGGGGTTAGTAATCTCTACCTTTAGGGGTAGATTTTTTGGATAATTCGCAATTCCTGCCTGTCCGGCAGGCAGGCGTAATTCGTAATTCGTTAATTCTTTAAATTCCGCCCCAATCCCAAAGCGAGGTAAAATTGCTCCTAGTTCTCGGGCAATTCCATAAACAGAAAGGCAATCTGCTCTGTTGGTGGTGATTTCAATCTCATAAATATAATCCCCATCAGGGGTGGGAATAATTTTTTCTACTGATTGACTGCACAAAGACAAATATTTGCCAATTTCTTGGGGTTTTGCCTCAGTTTTTAAATATTCTTTAAGCCAGGAATAAGGAATTAAAATATTCATTAGAATTGCCCTAAAAATCTTAAATCACCACTAAAAAGTAAACGAATATCGTCAATTCCATATTTCATCATAAAAAGTCTTTCTACTCCCCAACCCCAGGCAAAGCCGGTATATTTTTTAGGATCAATTCCGCCATTTTTTAAAACTACCGGATGGACCATTCCTGCTCCCCCAAGCTCCATCCAACCCTCTTTGCAAACTTTACATCTTTCACCGTTGTTAAGTTTGCCTTTTCCTCCACAGACAATACAAGTAACATCAATTTCAAAGGAAGGCTCGGTAAACTGAAAATGAAAAGGACGAATTCGCGTTTTTCTTTCCGGACCAAAATATTGCTTGGCAAAATAATCTAACGTTCCCTTAAGATGACAAATATTAATCCTCTTATCAATAACTAATCCCTCAAATTGATAAAACATTGGCGCATGGGAAGCGTCTGACTGGCGGCGGTAGCACTTGGCAATGTTTAACATTCTTATTGGGGGTTTATGAGTTTCCATTTCTCGAAGTTGCCCTGAGGAAGTGTGGGGGGTTAAAACCCCAACTCCATATTTTGGATTTTTTAGTCCCTCAATAAAAAACGTTTCCCATTCGTCACGGGCAGGATGATTTTTTGGCATATTTAAACCTTCAAATGGATACCAATCCCACTCTATTTCCGGATAGCGAACACGGGTAAAACCGATTTTTTCAAAAATTTTAGTAATTTCTCTGATAGTATAAGTAATTAAGTGAAGATGCCCCAATGGCAGCTTTTCTCCGGGAATAGTAACATCGAAAAATTCTTCTTCTTTGAATTTTGGATTTTGGATTTTGGATTTTTTATTCTTTATGGTTTCTTCTATAGCTTGCTTAACTTCATTGATAAGCTTTCCAAATTCTGCTTTTTTTTCTGGCTTAATTTTGGGAATTTCTTTCAAAAGATTGCTGATTTGTCCTTTACGGCCCAAATATTCTATTCTTAGCTCTTCTAATTCTTTTTCTGTTTTTGCTTCCAGAATTTGTGAAATTGCCTGGTTTTTTAGATTTTGAACTTGATTGGAGTCCATCTTTAATTAAATTTTTCTACTAAAAAAACTCCCCTTGGGGAGTCCTTAAAATGCAAAAACCAACCTCCCCCGGGCATCCCTAAGCAAAAAAGAAAAGCGCTTCTTTGTCGGCCCTAAAGGTTCTGGTTGGCATTTGCATTAAAATTATGCTAACAATTTTATTTTTCTTTGTCAAGACCTATTTTGCTGATAATTGCTTTAAATGCCGAAGGTTCGTTGACTGCTAGTTCGGCAAGAATTTTCCGGTCAATTTCTATTTTTGCCTTTTTTAAAAGATTAATAAATTTTGAATAACTGACACCAAATTCTTTTAAAGCGGCATTTATCCGAGTAATCCAGAGTCGGCGCATATCCCGTTTCCTTTTTTTCCTGCCAGCATAAGCATATTGCCCGGCATGTAAGTCTGCCTCTTTAGCCACTTTATAAAGTCGGTGGCGGGTCATTCGGAAGCCCTTAGTTCTTGCCAGAACTTTTTTGTGGGCCCGCCTTCTAGTGAAACCCCTTTTGACTCTCATGCTTTACCCAAAATTTTTTTAACTTTAATTTTTAATTTCCCTTTTAATTCTTGAGGAACTTTTTGCCTTCTTATTTGTGATTTTTTCTTTTTTCGGCGTAAATGCCTTACATGAGAACCACGAAATAAGACCTTACCGGTTTTGGTAATTTTAAACCTTTTTAATAAAGATTTACTTGTTTTCATTTTGGTTTTGCTCATGTTTTTGCTCCTTTAATGGCGACAAAAGCATTTCTAATTGATTACCTACAAGCTTTGGTTCTCCCTCAATTTTAGAGCAAAAAGCTAATCTTTCTTTTGCCTTGGCAATTAGTTCATACCCAAATTCCTTTCTTGTTAACTGCCTTCCATGAAATTTTACACTAATTTTTACTTTATTTCCTTCTTTTAAAAACTCTTGTGCTCTTTTAATTCGAAAATCAAAATCGTTTTTGGCAATAAATGGCGTTAAGCGAATCTCTTTAATTTCAACTTTTTTACTTTTCCTTTTTTCTTCTTGATGTTTTTTTGCCTCTAAATATTTAAATTTTTTGAAATCAATTATTTTACAAACCGGGGGATTAGCGTCTGGGGCAACTTCTACCAAATCTGCGTTTAATTCTTTTGCCTTTTTAAGCGCCTCGCTAATCGGTAAAATCCCGATTTGTTTTCCTTGTTCGTCCACTACCCTAACGGTAGGGGCGGTAATATACTGGTTAAGTCGGTAAAATTTCTTCGTCAACTTTCTTTGAGATTTTAACAAAATTATTTTCTTTTGGCAATATTTGAAGTAACTTTTTTAAGAAAAGCTTCCAAACTCATTTCTCCTAAAACTTTCTCCCCTCTGGCCCTTACATTGACGGTTTTTTTGCCTACTTCCCTGTCCCCGACTACCAAAATATAAGGAATTTTTTGAAGTTCAGCGTCTCTAATTTTTGCCGAAGTGGTTTCATTACGCTCGTCTAACTCTGCTCGAATACTATTTTCTTTTAAAATTTTGACAACCCCTTGGGCATATTGATTGTGTTTTTCGGCAATTGGGATAACCATTATTTGAATTGGTGAAAGCCAAACCGGAAAAGCCCCGGCGTAGTGTTCAATTAAAAGCCCAACCCATCTTTCTAGGGAGCCTAAGGGGGCGCGGTGAATTAGAACCGGCCTTTTGGTTTTTCCGTCTTTATCAACATATTCTAACTCAAACCTTTCGGGTAGCATAAAATCAACCTGAATTGTTCCGCATTGCCACTCTCGTCCCAAAGAATCTTTAATCATGATATCTAACTTAGGCCCATAGAAAGCAGCTTCTCCTTCTTTAACTACCGGTTTAAGGCCAGCTTTTTTAACTGCTTGGCGGATTTTTTCTTCTGCCTCTTGCCAAATTTTATCGCTGCCCATATACTTCTTTTTATTTTTGGGATCTCGCGTAGAAAGCCTTGGATAGTAATCGCTAATTTTAAAAGTTTTTAAAAGAAAGATAATATAATCAAGAACCCCTAAAAACTCTTCAACTACTTGGTCCTGACGACAAAAAATATGGGCGTCGTCTTGGGTAATATAACGAACTCGCGTCATTCCCGAAAGTTCTCCCGCTTTTTCGTAGCGATAAACAGTGGCGTTTTCGGCAATTCTTAATGGCAAGTCGCGATAGCTTCTGGTTTTGCTTTTATAAACCATCATATGCATCGGGCAGTTCATTGGTTTAACAAGATAATCTTCTTTGTCAATTTTCATTGGCGAATACATTTTGTCGCGATATAAATCCCAATGGCCTGAGGTTACCCATAATGATTTTTTTCCTAAATGAGGAGTATAAACATGTTGATAACCTCTTTTAATTTGTTCCTCAATAATAAACTTTTCAATTTCCCGGCGAATTGTTGCCCCTTTTGGTGTCCAAATTAAAAGCCCGGGACCGACTTCTTCGGGAATAATAAATAAATCCAATTGCCTTCCCAGTTTTCGGTGGTCACGTTTTTTTGCTTCTTCTTGTTGCCATAAATAGTGGTCAAGCTCTTTTTGGGTGGGAAAGCAAGTGCCATAAATTCTGGTGAGCATTTTATTTTTCTCATCTCCACGCCAATAAGCACCGGCAATAGATAAAAGCTTAAAAGGCCCAATTTCTCCAGTAGATTTTACATGAGGGCCGGCGCATAAATCGACAAATTCGTCTCCGGTCCAATAAACAGTGGGTTTTTCTCCTTTGGCTTCAATTTCATCTAGCCATTCTTGTTTGTAAGGATTGTCTTTAAAAAGCTTTCTTGCTTGTGCTAAAGAAATTTCTTGGCGGCGAATGGGTAAATTTGCCTTAATTATTTTTTCCATCTCCTTCTCAATCTTAGGAAAGTCAGCTTCAGAAATCTTGTATTTTCCGGGGTCAAAATCAAAATAAAATCCCTCTTGGGTTGCCGGACCCATTGCCATTTTAATTCCTGGAAAAAGGCGAAGCATTGCCTGAGTTAAGACATGCTCGCAGGAATGTCTCATTGCTTGGAGTTTGTTTTGGGGTTTCATAGGTGGGCTCGGTCCGATTTGAACGGACGACCTTTGCTATGTCAAAGCAACGCGCTAACCAGCTGCGCCACGAGCCCCTTAGACTAATAATGATTGTATCACAAACTTTTGAAAATTGTAAACCTCTTTTTTATTTTCCTTGACAAAATAACGCATATGCGTAGTTTTGTCAAATTCAAATAGGGGAGAATGTTTCTTAGCCGACTTGGGTTGCTAAAATTCAACGCGCTTCGCTTGCCTTGACGCATGGCTCCTTGGCAGGATTGTCATCCTACCTGCGTCGCCATATAGCGCTCTTGGGAGAGCATAAACTTGGTTCCGGCCTTGCGAACTTGAGCCCAGTAGAAATTTCTTCCTTTTGTTCGTTGATTAAAAGCCGCCAGCCAAGTAGAGGCATTTTCCACTCTTTTCCTTATTAATACTAAAGTTTGGCGCAGTTTTTCAAAAAATGAAAGGTGATAGCTTCCCGGTTGTGCGGGTACTTGTTCAGCCGCAATTTCCACTTCTTTGGCTAGGTTTTTGGTAGCCGCAGCTAACTTTTTAAGTTCTTCTAAGATAGCGGCGATTTGGAGGCGAACCTTTTCTTCTTCTTGCCTCCAAATTATTCTTTCTTGGCGGTTAATATCTAAGAAATCTTGAGAAAACGTTTTAGGAAGAGTTTCTACTTTTTCGGTAGTTAAATTGTTAAAATCTAATTCTTCTCCTGCCCTTAATTCTCCCGATTTTTTACCTACAATTTGGCTAACTGCTTCTTGGGGAATTCCCTTTGCCACGTCATTAACAGCAGAATCCACTATTCCCCCACCTAAATTCCGAAGAGCCTCTAAAAAACTATCTGTCGAGGGTAATTTTTTCTTTTGGTTAGCCCTTTGGTTTGCCTGTCCCCTTATCATTTATATTTGGGCAGCTTTAACCTATAATACTATAAAGAGCTTAGTTTGTCAATTACCTGTCGTTTTCTTAGGAGATGACGAAGATAAAGTTTTTGTTCTGGCTTTTGGAACTCCCTCCGTGTTTCTTCATCGGGTAGTGCCCGAATCATTTTTTCTACCTCTTCATCACTAACTTGGATTTTTTGCTCATCGGCAATTGCTGAAAGAATAAATTCTAATTTTAATGTTTGTTGCGCCTGCTGGCGATATTCTGTTCTTAATTCTTCCGCTGTCTTTTTTTGGGAATTGAGATATTCCTCTACTGTTAAACCAAGCCTTGAAGTTTGGTCTATCAATCGGGAAAGCATCCGATTTACCTCATCTTCAATTAAAAGTTCGGGGACTTGAAGTTGACAGGTTTCCAACAAAGTTTTAAATATTTTTCCTAATTTGTCTTCAGTGTTTGGTTTCTTTTCTTTTTTGTCTTTCCCCGGTACCCAGATTTTTTCTACGGCTAAAGCTTTTCTAATTTCTCCTTTATAATCCCCCAGCTTTACTTCGGGAATTTCGCAAGTGGTAGCTACTACTTGCCAATCTTTTCCCCAGGCGGCAGAAGTTAGTTTTAACTGGGGATTAACTACTGGTTGAAGTTTATACTCCTGGATTGCTTCTAAATAAACCTGAGGAATTATTTCCTTTAAAGTCTCTTCATATAAAGTTTCTTTGCCTACCTTTTCTTCAACTAATTTTTTTGGCGCTTTTCCCTTGCGAAAACCTTTGATTTCCGTTTGTTTAACAAATTTTTCTAAAACCTTATCATAAACACCTTTTACTCTTTTCCAGGGAATGGTAATTGTCAATTCAATATTTCCGTTGGGAAGACGATTTAAAGCAGAAATCATTAGCGGTGCCCTCCTAAACTTCGAGGCCGGGCAGTCATGGCTAAATTTTTTCTAATTGCCAGGCGTCGGAATCTATCTGGCGTCCGGTAGCTTAAAATATCGGGTTGTTTTTTAAAATTTTTCCCCCTTGACATAAACTTATTTTAACACAATCTTTTTAAAATATGCAATTTATCTAAACAATCAATTTTTGCCTTGTTTACCGCTTCTTTAAGAAATTCCTTTTTTCAAAAAGCCATCGCGGCGCCGAACCATAATGGAGAGGTAAATTTGCTACTCCGGTTTTCATTTTTGGTAATATTTCCTTCCTTTTAGTTTCTCGGGTAATAAATCTTTATCGGTGTATTTTTCGTATCCCTTTCCATAACCAATTTCTTTCATTAATTTAGTAATCGGGTTGCGAAGATTTAGGGGAATTGGTAAGTTGCCGTATTTTTTAACATCTTCTTGGGCAGCGCGCAAGGCGTTGTAAGCTGAGCGGTCTTTTGGAGCTTTACAAAGATAAACTACCCCGTGGGCTAAATTGATAGCACATTCCGGATAGCCAATTTCCTGGCAAGCTTTAAAAACTTCATTGGCAACCACTAGGGCTGTTGGTTGGGCCATACCAATATCTTCGGAGGCAAAAATTACCATCCGGCGGGCAATAAACAAAGGATTCTCACCCGCCTCAATCATTCTTGCTAAATAATACAACGCCGCATCAACATTTGAAGCCCTCATTGATTTAATAAAGGCAGAAATAGTGTTGTAATGCTCCTCCCCTACCCCATCATAAATTAAATTTTGTTTTTGTAAGACCTCTTTAATTAATTGGAGAGAAATAATTTTTTTAGTTTGATTAATTAAACTAGCGGCAATTTCCAAAGCATTAAGAACTACCCGAGCATCACCATTGGCAAGATTAACCAAAAAATCCAAAGCCTTGGGTTGAATTTTTACTTTTAATTCTTTTAGGCCGCTACGGGCAATAATTTTTAATTCTTCGGGGCTAAGTTGGTTTAAAATAAAAACGCGACAACGAGACAAAAGCGGACCAATAACCTCAAAAGAGGGATTTTCAGTTGTCGCCCCAATTAAAATAATTGTTCCTTTTTCAACATGAGGCAAAAAAGCATCTTGTTGGGCTTTATTAAAGCGATGGATTTCATCTAAGAAAAAAATTGTTTTCTGATTGTAAGCTAGCCATCTTTCTTTTGCTTGGTTGACCACTTTTCTAACATCATCTAAAGTAGTAGTGACTGCCGAGTAACTTAGGAAGCAAGATTTAGTAGTATTGGCAATAAGTTGAGCTAAAGTGGTTTTTCCGCAACCTGGTGGTCCCCAAAAAATCATTGAGGGAATTTGGTCACCTTCGATTAGTTTTCGAATAACGCCGTTTTTACCAACTAAATGTTGTTGGCCAACGAATTCATCTAAAGTTTTCGGTCTAATTCTTTCGGCTAAAGGAATGTTGCTCATTTAAATTTCCAATTCCAAACCATCCCAGGCAATATGGAAATTTTTTCCTCCATTTTTTTGGACATAATTTTCTAATTGTTGGTGAGTACCAGTAATATGACCAATATGAGTAAAATAACAAAGTTTTGGATTTAAATCTTTTGCTAATCTTATTCCCTCATCAATACTTTGGTGGGTTTTTGTATGGCCCTTTTTGCCTAGGGAAGATCCGTCTAAAATTAACAAATGAACTCCTCTAAAATCGCGTCGCTCGCTTTTTGGCAAACGAGATAAATCAGGCATATAAATCATAATTCGCCGCCCTTTTACTTTTACGGCATAAGTGGGAGTATGGTTGTGATAAACAGGCCAAAGGGCTAAGGTTAAATTTTCCACCCGGAGAGGTTCTTTTGGTCTGACAATTTTTAGTTTAAAGGGGCTTAAGGGAAAATGATAAATTTGCTGAAGACCATTGACTGTTTCTTGGGTGGCAATTAAGAAGGGATTTTTTTCCTGGCGGTTGTAAATATGAGTAAGGTCATAAAAACCTAAAATGTGGTCTGGGTGAGCGTGGGTAAGAACTAGGGTTTTTAAATTTTCAATTTTCAATTTCCCTGCCCGTCCGGTAGGCGGGCAATTTTCAAACTTTAAAATTTGATGATAGATATCCGGCCCGGTGTCAACCAAAATCGAGTCGTTAATTAAAATTGCCGGCCTTAAGCGTTTGTCTTTTGGGTCTTTTGATTGGCAAATTTCACAGTTGCACCCTAACCGTGGTAAAGGCCAACCTGCCGAAGTGCCGAGAAAAAGGATTTTCATTTTTAGTGGACAGGGGGGGACTCGAACCCCCACGGGTTTTACCCCACAGGATCCTAAGTCCTGCGTGTCTACCAGTTTCACCACCTGTCCTTTAATTCCCACGCGCCTGCTTGCCGGCAGGCAGGTCTGCCAATTCCGCCACCTGTCCCGCTCAGCGGGACAGCCATCACGCTGAGCGTGATGTCCCACTTTTATTTTATCAAATACTGGGGAAATATTAAATATCGCGAAGAAAAAATCCTATAGAAGTAAAATTCTTTCCCATAAAAAAATCCCAAAGTTTCGGTGAATTTATTCACCTCCACCTCAGGATCTGACTGCATTATATCAAATCCTATAATATTTGTCAAGAGACTGTTCTGGTCCACTACATCCCGTACACTTTCCTCCCTTCTTTTGTTGACTAAGTTGATAATACTCTAAAGGAGTTAAATAGTTAAGAGATTGATGTGGCCGGTAGGTATTGTACCGGCCAGTCCAGAATTCAAGTTTCTGGTTGATGTAGTTTAGTTCTGGAATAAGTTCCTCATCAAAT
>Ga0209162_1002886_pt1 | contig 14493 bp, 10 predicted proteins | sample YNPNPMetaG_FD_187121 | JGI IMG/M metagenome (GOLD analysis project Ga0209162, IMG submission 187121) | Anoxygenic and chlorotrophic microbial mat microbial communities from Yellowstone National Park, USA - YNP NP MetaG (SPAdes) (version 2) ... | reverse complement strand
ATGCGACGCACCTGAGTGCTCTTGAACGTAATCGTGGGGAACTGACGGGTGTTGAAAAAGTCGGGGCCGCGCAGGTGATTGTCGCGCTGTTCGTTGTGCGTGTACACGCTGTTGGCGTCCACTTCGATGTTAATCGAACTGCGGGCTGGATTCGCCTCGTCTACCACCACCGTGCCCTTCATGCTGGTGAACATCCCGTAGACGTAAGCGGTGTCCATGTGCTTCACGCGGAACACCAGTGAACTGTGCACCGGATCAATCTGGTAGGTTTGCGCCGACGCTGGCATTGCGGCAGAGATGCCCCACAGGAGCACCGACGCGACAAGAGCTTTCATCACGGTCTTCATGTGCCGACCTCCTCCTTGAAAGGATATATCGCAACGCCCTATGGCGTTGACGTCGGTTCTTGTTTTTCACTGAGCGACTGCAACAGGTTCTGCCCGAACTGCTCCACCGTTTCTCGGCGCAGGCGAAAGTAATGGTGTTGTCTGTGCTTGCGCATCTCCACCAGACCAGCTTCCACCAGCTGGGTGAGGTGGTGCGAGACAGTTGCCTGTGCGATGGGGAACAGTTCCGCCAGCTGCCCACAGGAAATCTCCTCCCGCTGCGCAATGGCCTTGAGCAAAGCGTATCGGGTCGGGTCGGCAATGGCTTTGGCAACTTTGATTAGGCTCGAATCGTCCATGTCGGCTCAGAATCGCTTTCAAATGTTTGTCTATGCTTTTATACATCGATGTAGCAAGGAAAAGTTCCCCATGAGGAACTCCGCTTTGTGAGAATTCGTAATATCTAGTGTATCGAAGTATATGCTAAGTGTCCGATGCGCCCGTTCTCCCGAATCCAGAAGGAGGTTTGAGATGACAGAGAAACAGGTGCATGTTGTGGTTCTGGGAGCGGGGTTCGGTGGACTGAGCGCAGTGCGACAGCTTGCCCGTAACCGCAACGTGCGTGTCACGTTGATCGATAGAAACAACCACCACCTTTTCCAACCACTGTTGTATCAGGTGGCAATCGCCGGTCTGGAAGCACCTCAGATTGCGTGGCCCATTCGCGCCATGCTACAACGGTATCCCAACGTGCGTTTCCTGATGGGAACGGTGCAATCAGTGGACACTCTCGACAGGCGTGTTTGGGTGGATGGCAAGCCCATCTCGTACGACTACCTCGTGGTGGCGATGGGCAGCACCTCGCATGACTACGGCATTCCGGGCGTTGGCGAGTATGCGCTTCCGCCTCATGGTGCTGACCAACTGGATATACAGTTACTTCACTTATGACTTTGCGGTGCGGGTAATCCATGACAGGCACAGATTCCCGCACCCGGATGAGCTGGAGAGGGACACGGGGCCCGACCTAGCCGCCCGCGTTTAGCTCGTTCTGGTCTGTAGCGGATGCGCCTCACGGTTGCCGTCCATGTAGACTGCCACCCACTGCGCCAGACGCTGTCCCAGACGCTCGCAGGAGGCAACCTCGTTCTCGGAGCGGGGTTCTCCTGCCAGCACCGCGCCATAGTGCAGGGTGAACTGCTTGCCCACGTAGTCGGTCACGCCGAAAACGAGGAATCCGAAGTTCATCAACACGGTCAAAACAGTCATACAGGCGAGTTCAGCACCGCCGCCCCATCCGCCGGACGAGGAGAAAGCGCAGCCGATTTTGCCGTCCACCTTGCCCCAGATACTGCCACCGACCTCGTCCCACCATCGCTTCATGCGCCACGAGATGGTGCCCATGTTGGTAGGGGTGCCCACCGCGATGCCATCGCACCACAGCAGGTCATCGGCGGTCGCCTCTTCCACGCTTTTCAGGCGCACCTCCGTGTTCGGCACGGACTCCGCTCCCTTTGCCACGAGTTCCGCCATTTTGCGCGTGTTGCCTGAAGCCGTATCGTAAAGCACGAGTACCTTGCCCATCTAGCGTAACCCCCTCATTCCAAAGATGTTTGTCTATATATCAATACGTTTTGGGGAAAGCGCGTGTTCCCCTGAAGGAATTCGGTTTGAATGTTACAAAACACCCCGTTTCGAGGTATGCTTATATACGAGGTTTACGCAACATGATGCTGTGGAGTTTGCCTGTGGAACGCTATATGACGAGCGTGCCGGAGCTTTCGCCGGACGACCCGCTGGCGAAGGCGGTTGCGCTGGCACGAGCGGCTCGCACAGGCACACTTCCCGTAGTGCAAAACGGACGGCTGCTCGGTGTGATTGCCGAATCCGATATCGCCCGTCTGATGCAACAGGGTGATCCCCACCAGCAGCAGTATCTGCCTGTCAGCACAGCGATGACGCGGGAAGTCATCTCCGTCTTGCCGTACACTCCCACCACGCATGCCCTGCAGACAATGCAGGAGTACGGCTTCTCCTCCCTGCCGGTGATTTCACAGAACGGCGAATATCTGGGCACCATACTGAGGTCAGATGTGCTCGCTTTAACCTGCGAAACCGTGCGCCCGCCGTTGGTGGGTGGAATGGCAACGCCGCTGGGTGTTTATCTTACCGGTGGAGGCGTACGAGCAGGGGCAGGGGACCTGGGGCTTTTCCTCACGGGTGTACTGCTGATGGTGTTGAACCTGCTGGCAATCACGCTGGTCTATTCGGGTTCGCACTGGCTCCAGCAGCGTACGGGGTTTCCGCTCCATGCCCTATTGGTTTCTCCTACTGCATCGTTGCTGGACTGGCAGGAATGGATTGGCATTGCACTGCGTGGCATGCCGGTCGTGCTGTTTCTGCTGTTTGTGCGCTTCTCTCCGATTGCTGGCGTCCACGCGGCGGAGCACATGACGGTACACGCCATTGAGCGGGGTGAACCGCTGGAGATGGAATACGTGCGTCGTATGCCCCGCGTTCATCCACGATGCGGCACCAACCTGGCGGCGGGGGCGGTCATCTTCCTGACGCTGGCTAATCTGAACACCGGCGTCTATCAGGATCTAACACTGCTTTTTGCTCTGGTTGCCACTCTGCTTGCCTGGCGTCCCGCGGGCAACCTGTTACAGGCGATATTCACCACGCGCCCCCCGAACGAGAAGCAGCTGCGCAATGGCATCGAAGCGGGCAAACAGCTGCTGCACCGCTACCAGATGCAGGGATACCGTCCGCTGACCCTGCGCGAACGAATATGGAATATGGGCATTCTGCAGATTGCCGCTGGGATGATGGTCGTCTGGCTCGCCTTAGATCTATTGGGCTTCAGTATCTGGTAATCTGTATCAAAACGACCATCTTGCCTCTGCAACCACAGCCAAACGCACCGTTTTTTCGCTTTTTTCAACAGATTTTTCGTACAAAACCTCAGAATCCCCTTTAGATTTCTGAACAGATGCCGATAATACGCAGTGGTTCGCTATTCATTTCACCTGCAGCCAGCAGGACAGTTCGTATGGAGGAGAGTCACGATGCAAGCGGTGATACTTGCGGGAGGACAGGGCACGCGCTTACGTCCATTGACTGCGCGCACTCCCAAACCGATGGTACCACTTTTCGACCGCCCTGTGATGGAGCATACGCTGTTATTGTTACGAAAGCATGGTATCCAGCAGGTGTTTGTCACGTTGTCCTACAGGGCGCGAGAGATTATCGATTACTTCGGCGGTGGTAGCCGCTGGGGCATGCGCATCCATTATTCCATCGAAGATGAGCCGATGGGGACGGCGGGGGGTGTGCGGCGGTTCGCCAGCTCACTCCACGATACCTTTCTGGTCATCTCCGGCGACGCGGTGACCGACTTTGACCTGAGCGAAGCAGTCGCGTTTCACCGGCGCAAGGGGGCTGTCGCCACGCTGCTCCTGTATTCGGTGGAAGACCCCACGCCCTTCGGCATTGTCGAGACCGACAAAGACGGCAGAATCCGCCGTTTTCTGGAGAAGCCGTGCGCCAATGAGGTCTTCACCAACACGGTCAACACCGGCATTTACGTGCTGGAGCCTTACGCTCTGCGCTTTGTACCGGACGATCAGCCGTTTGACTTCAGCCGAAACCTGTTCCCACGGCTGCTGGCGAACAACGACCCCTTCTTCGGCTTTCGGGCGCAGGGCTACTGGTGCGATATCGGCAACCTGCTGCAGTACCGGCAGGCGCATTTCGATGCGCTCACCAATAAAGTGTCGCTGGACCTGCCTGCAGAGCCTGTCCGCCCCGGCGGCTGGATAGGCGAAAACGCGGTGGTGGACGGTAACGTCAAACTAGAGCCACCCTTCTATATCGGCGCAGGTACGCGGCTTCAGCGTGGAGCATCCATCGGTAAGCACGCGGTGATAGGAGCACGCTGCCTGGTGGAAACAGAAGCTTCTATCCACGCTTCTGTGGTGGGGCCCGGTGCACGGGTCGGGGCAGGCACACGTCTTACCCACTGCGTGGTGGACTCCGGCGCACATGTGGAAGCGCGCACCGCTTTGAGCAATGCTGTGCTCTCTGTGGAGACTATGGCTCCTCTGGCTTCATCCCTGCCTCTGGCGGCGTAAGAGCAGGGCAGGCAGGGTAACCTCTGCCTGCCCTCCGAATATCGCTGCTACGCTCCCGAGGCTACTGGCACAGGAAGTGCACTGCCGCGATGACATCGTCGCGGGTGGGAATGGAGGCGTCCTCTAACGTCTCGCTCATGGGCACGGGCACGTCCTTCGCCGCCAGAATGACCGGCTGCATGTCCAGATAGTCCCAGCCGCTGTAGCCGTTCTCGAAGCGGTACTCCAGTATCTGGCGCAGGAACTCGTTGGCGACACCACCTTTGGTCCAGCCTTCGGACATCAGGATGACGCGCCCGGTCTTACGTACCGAGTTGGCGATGGTAGCGATGTCCAGCGGGTGCAGCGTGCGCGGGTCGATCACCTCGCAGCGGATGCCTTCCTGCTCTTCCAAATCCCATGCGGCATCCAGAGCCACGTGCACCATGCGCGAATATGCCACGATGGTCACGTCCTCGCCGGGCTTCTTGATGTCCGCCACGCCCAGCGGGATAATGTAGTCCTCATCGGGTACCGGTCCCATCACGCCGGAATAAAGCAGTTTGTGCTCGAGGAACATGATGGGATTATCGTCGCGCACCGCCGCTTTCAGCAAGCCCTTCGCATCGTATGGTGTGGAGGGCATCACTAGGTAGAGACCCGGTACGTGCAGCCACCACGCCTCCAGGCTCTCGCTGTGGTGTGCCGCGATACAACGCCCGACACCGCCCTGCGAGCGGTACACCACCGGCACTTTGGTCTTCCCGCCAAACATGTAACGGTTGTACGCAGCATTATGCAGAATCTGGTCGGAGCCAAGCGTGGTAAAGTCCACATACTGGAACTCCACGATGGGTCTCATGCCGCGCATTGCCGCACCCGCACCTGCCCCGGCGATAGCCAGCTCGGAGATGGGCGTGTCGATCACGCGCCTGCCGCCGAACTCGTCCCACAGCCCGCGCGTGGCGGCGTATGCGCCACCGTACAGCCCCACGTCCTCGCCCATGACGAACACACGCCAGTCGCGGCGCATCTCTTCGGCGTGTGCCTGCGCCAGCGCCTCGTTGTAGTACTTGATGGGAACGCCATACTTCTCTTCCAGCCGCTGTGCGTCCTCCTTTTTCAGTTTGGGCATAATCGCGCCACCTGGGACGCCTGCCTGCTCGCGGGCGATGCGACGGATTTCGTCCTCAATCGGGCGGATGCGTGCACGCAGCGCTTCTTCTTGCTCACGCTCGCGGGCGAACTCGATGGGGTCTTTGGGCACGTAAAGGTCGTCGAACAGCTCCACCGCAGGAGGCAATGGACTGGCTTTGGCAAACCGCTCTGCCTCGTCGATGGTTTGGCGCGCCTTTTCCATCACGGCGTCCATCTCCGCTTCGGTAGCGATGCCCGCCTCCAGCATTCGATGACGCAGCAGCAGAATGGGGTCACGCTGGCGGTACTCCTCCAGCTCCTCTTTGGTGCGGTAGCGCTGCTGGTCGGACAGCGAGTGCCCGAAGTAACGGTAAGTGCGCGCCTCTACCAGCACCGGTCCCTTGCCCTCGCGACACATCTGCACCGCCTGCGAGACCTTCTCCTTCACGTCCAGCACGTCCATGCCGTTGCATTGGAAGCCCGGAATGCCGTAGGCTTCCGCCCGTTTCACCACATCGCGCACTCGCGAGGCGTAAGGCGCTTCGGGCACGCTGCGGTCATGCCAGGGCATGGACATGGCGTACAGGTTGTTCTCGCAGATGAACACCACCGGCAAGCCGTCGTGCGTGACCGCAGCCAGATTGAGCGATTCGTGGAACGAGCCGGTGTTGACCGCACCGTCCCCGAAGAAGCACAGCACCACTGCCCCCGACTGTTTGAAACTCTCTGCCAGCGCCGCGCCGACGGCGATGGGGATATTGCCCCCCACGATACCTGTCGCGCCGAGATTGCCTTTTTCGACATCGGCGATATGCATCGAGCCTCCGCGCCCGCGACAGTAGCCGGTCTCACGGCCCATCAGCTCCGCCAGCATCTTGTTCCAGTGGGTCTGGCGGTCTTCTTCGCTGTCGCACCACAGGTTGCCAATCGCGCCGCAGTGCCCGTGTCCGCGGTGCGTACTGGTAATCATATCGTTGCGGGTAATCGAAGCCACCGCGCCCACCGCCACTGCCTCTTGTCCGGCATACAGGTGAGATGCGCCCTTGATTTGCCGACTGCGCACCAGCTCATACACTTTTTCTTCGAAGAAGCGTATCTCATACATGGTGCGCAAATAGTCCAGCAGTTTCTCTTTCGGTTCCTGAGTGATGGGGTCACTGCTCTTTTTCGCTTTCGTGCTGATAGCCATTTCCCTCCGAGCCTCCTGCGATGTTGCGTTGCAAGCCGTCTGCTGATATAATACAGCAACAAAGGAAAACATTCAATGCTTCAAGCGTAAACAAACGAAAATGTTTGCGGAAGAGCGGCGACAACAGATTTTGCAGCACCTGCGCCAGACGGGCAAGGTGACGGTAGAAGAGTTAAGCGCGCGTTTTGGTGTATCTGCACCAACTATCCGTGCCGACCTGAGCCTGTTGGAGAAACAGGGGTTACTGCGGCGCACGCATGGTGGCGCATTGCCTGTGGAAAGCACTCTGTATGAGCCTCCGTACGCTGTTCGCGAGATGAAGAACCTGCCCGAGAAGCGAGCCATCGCGCGGGTGGCGGCTACGCTGGTGCAGGATGAGGAGACGGTGTTGCTGGACGCCGGAACTACCACTTTCGAAGTGGCTCTGCAGCTGAAGCAGCGGAGGGGGTTGAAAGTGGTCACCAACTCGCTGGCTATTGCGCTGGAGCTGATGGAGCGCAAAGACATGGAGGTGGTTTTGCTGGGGGGAAGTGTCCACCCGGCGCGCCGCGCTACTCTGGGCGAGCTGGTGCTGCACACTCTGGATGTGATTTACGTAGACCACGCCTTCCTCTCTTTCAATGGTGTGGACGCGCGCGCCGGTTACACCAGCGTGGATTTTGAAGCCGCCGCAGTGAAACGCAAAATGATGCAGCACGCGAGACAAGTCATCGTGGTGACAGACCATGCGAAGGTCGGGCAAATCGCCTTCGCGCAGGTCGCTCCCGTTCATGCTGCACACGTACTGATTGTGGACGACGGTGTTCCCCCCGATGCACTCAGCGCGTTCGAAGATGCGGGCGTGCGAGTGCTGATTGCAGCCGTTACTTAAGCTGGATTTGCTCCCACGGTGGATTGTGCGTGGCAATCTTATCCAGCGTGACTTTCGCCAGCTGCTGCTCCGCCATCTCACGCAGGAGGTGCCATGCCTGGTGTGCAGCACAGGGATGGATGCAGTCACACATCACACGGTGGTCCAGGAGACACTGCTTCTTCTCGATTTGCCCCTCACAGGCGTTCAGGATGTCCAGATAGCTAATCTGGCTGGGCGGGCGAGTCAGGGAAAAACCGCGCTCGCGTCCACGATGAGCGTGCACCAGACCATGCTGTTCCAGGTCCTTGAAAATAGCATATAAAAAGTTCACCGAAACATCCGCTTCCTGAGCGAGTTCCTTGACGGTGACAATCGCACCTTCGCCGCGCTTTGCCAAACAGGCAAGGGCACGCACCGCATACTCCGTTTGTACCCCGCTATCCAAGAGCCGAATCATGTTACATCTCCGCCTAGTATAGTGTAGCCAATCGCTATAATGATATACCTTGCAGTGGCATGTTGTCAAGGGGGTGGAGGGTGCTGTGTGGTTTCCAATTTGAAATGTCCTATTTTATTCCCAGCAGAAGTTACGCAGTTGCCATGAACATCTGGCGGGACATACTTTTCGGCGATTGCACAGACAATTTTGTGTCATGCGGAGCGTAAGCGAAGCATCTCGTCTTTGGTCACCCTGAAGCGACGGATCTCAGAGATTCTTCGAACCGCTATCTTTTCTAACACACCCTCTGCACTTGTTGAAACGCCGACCACCCGAGGTGTATAATAGGGACGCCTTGCTGAAAGGAGGGATGGGCGGTGCGTTGTGAACACTTTCGAAGGGTAAAGTATCTGCTGCCTCTTCTATGCGCTACTGTCATCCTGCTGGAAAGCCGTAGCCCTGTACCCGCGAAACCGGATATCCAGTGGCTTTTGCGTTCGACGGTCTACACAGCCGACGTTACTTTTTCGTCCGATGGGAGATGGATGTTAACCTCTGCCTATCCCGTGACCGTGCTGTGGGATGTAGGGCAGCAAAAGGCTGTTGCCAGCTTTGCGGGGTGGCGGTCGACCTTCCTCGGGAACCGCCTGTTCGCCGTGCAAAACGACAGGATGGTTGACCTGTATGAGTTTCCCAGCCTTCGGCGCATCTACCAGCTGCAGGCGAACACTCGCCCGTATCGCCTGTGTGCTTCCCGCGACGGCAGGTGGCTGCTGGTGCACTATCCACTGCAGGTTCAGCTGTGGAGCACGATGCCGCCCAAATTGCTGAAGACCATCAGCCAAGACGAGGGAGCCATCGCAGCTGCCGCATTGTCGGCGGATGGTCGCTTCTTCGCCTACCGAGCCATTCTTGCTTACATGCAGTTGCTCAACATCGTCATCTGCCGCACTGCCGATGGCAGGGTGGTGAAGCGCTTGCCCGTCGAAGAGCCGGGCGAAATCGCGCTATCCCCGGACGGCTCGCTGTTAATCGTTGCGGGTGAGAACATCACCGTGTATCGGGTCGCGGATGGGACGGTACTGTGGCGTGCGCCATTCGGGGCTGTTGGTAACATGTCGATAACCGTCAGCAACGACGGCAAATACCTCGCGGTGAGTGGGTATGCGTTTGCAGAGGGAATGTGGCATCTGCGACGGCTGTCCGATGGCGCGCTGGTGGCAAGCGGAGACATAGTCGGTGATTACGGTGGCACGTGGGGTGTGCCGGTAGGTTTCTCTCCCGACAGTCGCATCCTGTACCTGGTGATTGGAGAGGTCATTCGCATGATAGACACCGCCACTGGCGCGGATTTGGGTAATTGGTCTGTGCCCCCATCCTTTCGCGTGTTGCGCTTCTGCAGGGGCGGTGAACAGATAGTTACTTCCGACAGGTATGGCTTGAACTTCTACGCCACCGCCGACGGGAGGCTGCAGGCGCATGTTGCCCTGCCGCATGACCCGACATATGACACGGAAGCGATTTCGGAGGACGGAACACGGTATGCCGTTTACAACACAGAGGACGGCTTGCGGCTGTTCTCCATTACCGATGGCGGTGTGGCACTGCCCGTACTGAGCATTTCCCCCACCGAACTGCCGAACCAGCTCTTCAGCCTGCAATGGACGGCGGATGCCGCGTGGGTTTACGCCAGCGCCGGTTCAGCAATTCTTCGAGTGCGGGCATCGGATGGGGCGGTGCAGACAATGGTGGAGGATGCTGCCGATTTCGCGGTCAGCGCTGACGGACGTTATCTGGTGTTCTCCACCTACATCCCGCAAACCATCAACGTGCTGGATATCGAGCAGAACAGGGTGCTGCATACCTGGCAGGGCAGCGAGTTCCAGCTGCTGGACGCGGTGAACAAGGTCGCCGTCATCGAGAGGACAGCGGACAGTACGCGGCTGTATCTTTATGACCTGCTGACCGGTGAAGGACGATGGGTGGCGGGTTGGGCACGCCCCAGCGGCTGGGCGCAGGACGTGGTGACGGTCGCGCCGGATGGCCAGTTGATTGCCAGGATGAATGAAGAGGAGCGACGCACTGACCTGTATAACCGCTGGGGTTATCCCGTCGCCAGGTGGGACGCGCCTTACGGTGGACAGCCCATTCTTTTCTCGCCGGACAGCAGATATATCGCCATTGGTTCGCGGCAGCTGGCGATAGCGCGAGGTTTACCAGGTGACCAGCGGTTATCGGGTACGCTGACCCTGCTCGGCTGGACAGGTCTCCTGCCTGACGACCTGCGCTACACCCTTCGCGATAGCGGCACGGGACAGGTGATCGCGGAGGGACTACTCAGTGTAACTTCCACGCTTGGTATCGGCAGGGCGCAGTTTGTCGTGATGGTGCCGTACACGGACGTGTTGCTGACCGTTTCCGGCACGCCGTTTCTCTCCAAAACAGTGGATATACCGAGGCAGGACTGGTTCCTTCCCATCTCCATATACCTGCGCTCTGGCGACATCGACGGAGATAACGAGGTGACGCTGTTTGACTTCGGCCGGCTGGTGGAGGCGTTTGGCAGCGTGGCAGGAGAGGAACGCTACAATCACCGCGCCGATTTAGATGGCGACGGAGAGGTCACCTTGTGGGACTTCGGTCTGCTGGTGGAGAACTTCGGCATGGTGGGGGACGAATAACGCTCAGCTCACGGCAGCGGCCGCCTCTCTGGGCGCGCGGTAGGAGATGACTCGCGAGACGCCCTGTTCCTGCATGGTGACGCCGTACCATACATCGGCGCACTCCATCGTCACCGGGTTGTGCGTGATGATGATGACCTGCGAGTGACGGGCGTAATCGCGCAGCATCTCCGCGAACTTCTCCACGTTCGCACCGTCCAGCGCGGCGTCCACCTCGTCCAGCACGCAGAAGGGGCTGGGTTTCACCTGCAAAAAGGCGAACATCAGCGCAATCGCCACCAGCGCGCGCTCCCCGCCTGACAGCAGGACGAGGTTTTGCCTGCGCTTGCCCGGCGGTTGCACCAGGATTTCCACGCCCGTTTCCAGCAGGTTGTGCGGCTGGGTGAGCTCCAGCTCCGCTTTGCCTCCTCCAAACAGGCGCGTAAATACCTCCTGAAACGCCTGCTGCACCGCGCCAAAGGTTTGCAGGAAAAGGTCGCGAGTGCTGGCGTCGATCTCCTGTATCGCCTGCAGGATGTCCTCTCGCGCCGCTTCGAGGTCGGTACGTTGCTTCTGCAGAAACTCGTATCGCTCGGTCAGCCGCTGGTATTCCTCCGCCGCGCCAGTGTTCACGTTGCCCATCTGCCGTATCTCGCGTCGCAGGCGATTGATTTCCGAAGCGGTTTCAGGTGTGAACTGCGAAAGGTCTGGAGGCGTCTCTTGTGAGACGTCCACCTCATACTCCTCCCACAGGCGGGCGACCGCTTGCGTTCGCTGCATCTCGATGCGTGCCAGCGCGAGCTCCATCTCGTGCGCCTGCTGAGCCAGCGCGCTTTGTTGTGCGGCAAGGTCCTTCAATCGCTCGCCGTTTTCCAGGTTCTGTTGCAACAGGTTCTGGCGCACCTCGCGCTGGGCGAGGAAGTCCTTTTCAATCTGCTCACGCTGCTGGGCGATGCGCTGCAGCTCCTCCAGAGTCTGTTCCAGAGCCTTTTCATCTTGTGCGATTTGCGCCTCCAGCTCCGCAATGCGTGCCTGCCGGTTCTGCGTCTGCTGGTGCAGGTCACGCTGTCTCTGAGCCAGCGATTCGCGTTCGTGCTCCAGTGCGTGCTGTTGTTCTGTCAGTCGTCCCAGTGTGACTTCCAGCTCTTGCAGCTGCGCTGCCGCCTCATCGCGCTGCTGGCGGTAACGGCTGACCTCTTCGGGCGAAAAGACCTGCCGGGTATCGGAGGGTAACCGCTCTTCCAGCTCCAGTATCTCGTTGTCCAGCTCGTAAAGCCTTTTTGCCTGTTCGGTCTGTTCTTGCTCCAGCGAATGCATCTGCTGCTGGAGCAGCGTTTGCTCCTGCGCGACGGCTTGCAGAACGGATTCGACCTGCATCACCCGCTGCTGCGCCTGTTCCTGCCCTTTTCGCGCTTCCTGCCAGCGGTGCCTGCCGGTTTCAGCGGATTGCTCCGCTTCCTGCAACTGCTTGCGCAGGCGTTGCTCTTCCTCTTCGCCAGCACGCAGTTCGCGCTCCAGCCGCGACCGCTCTGCCTTGCGAGAGACAATCCCCGTCGCTCTGCCCGGCATTTTACCGCCTGTAATCGCGCCGCCCGGCAGGAACAGCTCCCCGTCCACAGTAACCACCTTGCTCCAGCCGCTGTAACGGCGCAGTATCTGCACCGCGCTGTCAAAGTCCGGGGCAACCAGCACACGCCCCAGCAAATACTGAGCCACAACCCTCAGCTCCGGCGCGCACTCCACCAGATCGCCGGCAAAGCCGATTGCCAGCCCTTCGTGGAGACACTGCTGTAGGGAAGACGAAGGTTCCGACGGGCGCAGCAGGTTCAGGGGCAGGAACGTGGCGCGTCCTCGTGCGTGCTGTTTCAACCACTCGATGGCAAGACGCGCTTCTTCTTCGGTAGCGGTAATGATGTCCTGTGCGCTGGCGCCCAGTGCCACCTCGATAGCGGTAACATAGGGCTCCAGCGGTTGCAGGACATCTGCGACCAGAAGGTACGTGCCAGTCATTTGTCCCCGAGAGACGGCGTCCAACACTGCCCGCACTCCGCCAAAAAGTCCTTCCTGTGCTGCCTCACTTTCCAGCAACGCCTGCAGGCGTGCGCTCAGGCGGGCGTTCTCGCGGGCACGTGTTTCCAGCTCCTGCCGTCTGCGCTGCACCTCTGCCTGTGCCTGCTGGAGTTCGGCTTCATACCTCTGCGCTTCCCGTAGAGCCAGCTCTGCAGCGGCAACCGCTTTGTCTCGATGCGCCTGCGCCGTTCTGACGCGCTCTTCCGCTTCGCGCAGGTTTTGCCCGACTTCAGTTATTCGGTTTTGCAACGCCTGAATGGTCTTTTCGGCTTCCGTGCGGCGCAGGCGTAACCCGTCCAGATATGCTCGTGCCCGCACCACCTCCTGCGTGCGCTCCACATAGTGTTGCTGTGCCTGCTGCAGGGCGTGCTCTGCCAGTCGCAGCCGCTCCCGTGCCACCTCTCGCTGTTGTTCCAGGTCCTGGATACGTTGCTCCAGCTCCAGACGACGCTCCTGCCATTGCTGTGCCTGCTGTTGAATCTCCGCGTATCTGTGCTCGTTTTCTACCAGCTCTTCCTGCAGCCGTCTCAAGTTGTCCCTGCTGTTTTGCAGACGCTGCTCGATGAGGGCGCGGCGGCTCTCGGCACGCTCGTAGGCGGTCAGCGATGCCTGTTGCAGGGCACGCAGGGTATCCAGCTCCGCTTCCGCATCGGCTATCTGTTCACCCAGTTTTTGCGATAGCGCTTCGCACTCTGCCAGCTGTGCGTTAATCTCCAGCAGGCGACGGTGAAGCACCTGCTGCTCCTGTTGCGTTTGCTCGCGAGCGCGTTCGCTTTCCAGAACCTGTGCCCACAGTGCGGCGACCTCGATCTCGCGCAAGCGACTGACCAGCTGGTGGTAGCGGATAGCCACCTCTGCCTGCTGGCGCAGGGGTTCGCGTTGTGCCTCCAGCTCCGCCAGAATATCCACCACCCGGGTCAGGTTGGCTTCGGTGTTCTCCAGCTTGCGCAGTGCCTCGCGTTTGCGGTGTCGATACTTCTGGATGCCAGCCGCTTCCTCGAACAGTGCGCGACGGTCTTCAGGCTTGGCGGAGAGTACCACGTCGACCTCGTTCTGCGTCAGGATGGCGTATGTGGCTCGCCCCAGACCGGTGTCCATAAATAACTCTACGATGTCCTTCAGGCGACAGGGGGTTTTGTTGATGAGGTATTCGCTCTCACCGGAGCGGTACAGACGGCGGGTGACAGTAACTTCGGCAAAGTCGATGGGCAGCTGCCCATCGCTGTTGTCCACGGTCAGGCTTACCTCCGCCATGCCCAGCGGCTTGCGCCGTGCACTGCCCGCGAAGATGACTTCGGTGCTGTTTTCCGCCCGCAGGGTACGCACGTTTTGCTCTCCCAGCACCCACTGGATAGCGTCCGCGATGTTGGACTTGCCGCTGCCGTTGGGACCGACAATAGCCGTAATCCCCTCGCCGAAGTCGAGACGCACCCTGTCGGCGAAGCTCTTAAAGCCAAGTATGGTGAGGCTCTTCAGAAACATGGTTTATGCTGCTTACATCGGTGATAGGTTACGTTTCGCGCAAGGATTTCTCCTTCAAACGTCTGTAGTTGGGGGTGCTACGGTCTCTAGGGCGAAGCACGTGGTATAATAAAGCAGGGAGGTTTTGGGCAGAAGTGGTTATCGACACGCTGTCACTTTACGAAAAGCTGAAGGAAAACATGGACCCTGCTGCCGCAGAAAAGTTGGCACAGGCGTTGGCTACGT
>Ga0209162_1002885_pt1 | contig 14498 bp, 7 predicted proteins | sample YNPNPMetaG_FD_187121 | JGI IMG/M metagenome (GOLD analysis project Ga0209162, IMG submission 187121) | Anoxygenic and chlorotrophic microbial mat microbial communities from Yellowstone National Park, USA - YNP NP MetaG (SPAdes) (version 2) ... | reverse complement strand
AATGTTTTCGCCGGAGTGGTACGCGCTGACGCGCCATGCCCTCAAAGAAGCGGCGCGCCTCGGAGTAGGGATCATGATGTTCAACGCGCCGGGCTGGAGCCAGAGTGGCGGCCCATGGATCAAGCCCGAGCAGTCCATGCGTCGCATCACCTGGAACGAGATTCAGACAAAAGGCGGTGCGTTTTCGGGAAAAGTGCGCCCTGACATACAGCCGCTTGTTCAGGACGTCGCGGTGCTTGCCCTGCCCAGGAAGAAATCGGTTGCAATTCATGGTTTGTTGCCACCAGTGCAGGACAAAAAATTGTCGCTTTCCTCCTCATCGTGGATTTGGCATGCGGCTGAGGATGGTGCCACGAGCGCGGCTGCCGGCACGAAGTGTTTCAGGCGAGTCATCAAGGTTGACGCTACCTCGGTGAATGCAGCCAGGATGATTGTATCGGCTGACAATTCATATGTCTTGTGGATCAATGGCAAAAAGGTGCATCAAGGTTCCAACTGGCAAACTCCAGATGAAGTCACCATCACGGAATACCTGAAGCAAGGCGACAATGTCATCGCATTGTCTGTAAGTAACAGCGAGGTCAGTCCAGCTGGTTTGATTGCTGCAGTTCAAATCCAGTATGCGGATGGCAAAACGCAGACCGTTTGCACTGACAGCTCATGGCTGGTCGGCGAGCAAGAGACCGATGGCTGGCGGGATAGTGTGAAGACCCCTGAAGGTTGGAAGGCCGCGCGCGTCCTTGGACCTGTTTCAATGGCGCCGTGGCGTCTTGCCCCGCTCGTAAAGAACAAATCCCTCTGGTTCCGGCATACGCAGCCGTTCAAGGCGCGTGCACTTGTGGTGAACGGAGACATTGCCGCCAAGCTGTATGCAATACAGGAAGGCAAGAGGAACGTGGTGGCAGAAGTACACTCGGCAGGCAGCAACAAGGACACAGATTTTCTCCCCGACGGTCCCCGCGTCTTCAGTTTCAAGGAAGTGACCGCGCAGGAGTTTGTGCTCGAGCCGTGCAATCTATCGCCTGATGCAGTAACGTTGACCTCTGAGCCGAAGGTGGCGCAGGTCGTCGAGAAACAGATGGGCCGGATGCATCCGACCCCGAGTCCGACCTGGGATTCCTACAGATTCAAGGAAACGGTCGAGCCGGATGACACGTCAATCATCGTCAAGCAGGGCGAGATCATCGATCTCACCGGCAAGCTGGCAGCAGATGGGACACTCGCCTGTGAACTTCCCAGCGGCGACTGGACAATCATTTACTTCGGCATGGTCACCACCGGCAAGCAGAACAGACCCGCCCCGCCAGAGGCGACCGGACTCGAGGTGGACAAGATGAGCAAGGCGCACATTGCCCATCACTTCGATTCCATGTTCGGGAAGTTGCTCAGCGAAATCACGTCGGAAGAAAAGAAAGCATGGAAAGGGGTGACAATTGACAGTTATGAGGTGGGCGCCCAGAACTGGACCGACGGTTTCGAGATCGAGTTCAAGAAACGCGCCGGCTACGATCCGATCAAGTTGCTCCCGGTGATGACCGGCAGGGTGATTGACAGCGCCAAGGTGTCGGACCAGTTCCTTTGGGATTTGCGCCGGATCGTAGCGGACATGATTGCCGAAAATTATGTCGGCGGCTTGACCGAGGTGGCTCACAAGCACGGGCTGACTACATGGTGCGAGAATTACGGACATTGGGGTTTCCCGGGGGATTTCACCATCTATGGCCGCTATTCCGACGAGATCGGCGGCGAGTTCTGGAGTAATAATCCCCTTGGCACAATCGAGTGTCGAGCGGCAAGCTCGACTGCGCATATTTACGGACGGCGGAGAGTCTATGCAGAAGCCTTTACCAGTGGCCTTGATCTCGGGCATCATCCCTATCTCATAAAACGGCGTGGCGAGGAACTGTTCTGTGAAGGGATTAACCACTTCGTTCTGCATGTGGTAGCTCATCAGCCAAGGGACGGCGTGCCGGGCAAAAATCCGGCCTTTGGTACGGCGTTTCACCGGAACAACCCGTGGTTCAACGAATGCCGCGACTGGGTGCGCTACCTGCAGCGCATTCACTTCATGCTGCAGCAGGGGAATCCGGTCGCAGACGTCGCGGTGTATATCGGCGACTTTGCGCCGCAGATGACAGGGCCTGCCGATCCTGTGCCCCCGGGCTATGACTATGACTACATGGGGTCGGATGCGATCTTGAGCAACCTCGACGTGGTGAATGGGAAATGGGTTGTTTACGATGAAAAGAACAGAGAGCGCGTTGCAGCCAGTTACGAGCTAATGGCCATGCCGGAATCCGGTTACATCCGGCCGCATGTACTGAAGCGTCTCGAAGAACTCGAGAAAGCGGGTGGCAAGGTCGTTCATAAGGCCCCGGTTCCAATTCAATCACTGCAGCAACTTGGCGTTGCGCCAATAGTGTCAGAGACAACCTGCCGGCTGCGTTGGAAGGCGCGTCAGCTCGATGACGGGATGCTTTTCTTTCTGTCCAACTTCGAGAAGACAGGCACATTCGAGGCCAAGCTCAGGATAACCGGCAAGGTGCCAGAACTTTTTGACCCGGTTACCGGTGAGGTCAAAAAGATCGCGCGCTACAAGACAGACAAGGACGGCACGCGCATTTGCGTCCATGTGAACGATTTGGCCGACTCCTTCTTTGTCGTGTTCCGCGAACAGCAGCAGTCGCCTTCAGTGGTCAAGGTCCGGGCTGGAGGTAAAGAGGTAGGTCCCGGCGACCTGGCACTTTACCATGATGCAAAGAACAGGTTGACAGCCGAATCCGCCCGGAAGGACACCTACACTCTTACCCTGAGCGATGGAACGGAAAAGAATGTGCGTATTGAGAAGGATTCCGAAACGCTCCCCATCACCGGCGCATGGACTACAGCGAACAAAGACAAGCAGGGGTTCTCGGTTTTTAAGAAGACGACATTCTCCGTGCCGGGCGATTTCGGCAAGGAGCAAAAGGTTTTGCTGGACCTCTGCAGCGTCGAGGTGATGGCAAAGGTAACGTTGAACGGCAAGGAATTCGAGACCTTCTGGATGCCGCCATTCGGGTTGGACGTGACAGAGGCGTTGAAGCACGGTGAAAACAAGCTCGAGGTCCTTGTGACTTCGACCTCACAGGGCAAACCGAAACTGGGGGACGTGAAGTTAAGAACCGTGTCGATCGCGAATGTGCAATGATGAACGGACGTCTGGTTATGTTGCTGTTAAGCGTGGTTTGTAATAAGGTCCTGGGAAACCTGTGCAGCAATCGCTTGCAACGAACGCCTTTATCTCGCCGCGATCATTCGGTTGCGACCGCGCCACGCTGAACTGGGCGACTTCGTCATCCACGGAGGAAGATGAGATTGAGATCAATGGCCGAACAACTTGAAGATAGCTATCCAGCGCCATGAATCACGTTGAACGATTTCGCGCGGTCATGAATTTCCAGCCGGTTGACCGGCTCCCACGCTGGGAGTGGGCCATGTGGTGGGACAAAACGATTGATCGCTGGCACGCCGAAGGCCTGCCTGCCGAACTGACCGGCGTTTTTGAAATCCACGAGTATTTCAAGCTCGATCCGTACAAACAGTTTTGGTTCAGCACAACGGAGGCAACAATCGAGGCCGAACAGCACCACGTCGAGGGCATCGTTTCGAACATGGACGATTATCTGACGCATCGCCCGCGCATGTTTCCCGACCACAGCAAGGCGATTCTCGAGATGAAACCGTGGCTCGAGCGGCAAGACAAAGGCGAGGCTGTCATCTGGATTACGCTTGAAGGTTTCTTTTGGTTTCCGAGGACGTTGATGGGCTTCACCAAACTGATGTTTGCCTTTCACGATCAGCCTGAACTGTTGCACAAGATCAACCGGGACCTGTTGGATTTCAACCTCGCTGTCTTGGATCAAATCGAGAAGGTTGGCCGCCCCACATTCATGACCATCGCTGAGGACATGTCATACAACCACGGCCCCATGATCAGCCGGGCGATGATGGACGAATTCATGACGCCATACTACAAGAAGCTAGTCGCCCGGGCAAAAGAGATGGACATGCTTGTCATGGTTGACACCGATGGCGATGTGACGTTGCTTGTGCCATGGTTGATTGATAACGGCGTGGACGGCGTGTTGCCACTGGAAAGACAGGCCGGCGTTGACGGGCTGACGTTGCGTGCCCGGTTTCCAAGGCTGAGAATGGTCGGCCATTACAACAAGATGGTCATGCCGGACGGTGAAAAGGCCATGCGCGCCGAGTTCGAGCGGCTCCTGCCGCTGATGAAGTCAGGCGGATTCATCCCCAGTGTTGATCACCAGACACCTCCCGGTGTCTCGCTGGAAAACTACCGTATCTACCTCCGTCTGCTGAATGAATATGCGGGCCAGAGTTCGAGGCACAAGAAGTCCTCATAGCCGAAGGCGTAAACCCGGTGCAGCGGGGTCTCGATCTTGCGATGTGGTCTCGCGCAGAGGGCGTGACAGCCCGCGCCAAACTCGGAACAAAAACCGTCCGCATGCCCCAAAATCATTCGCCAAACATTGTGGGTGAATTGCAGGGTTGGAACAACATAGATGACACAGGCGTTTCGCCATGGTATCAGTTGTTCCGCGAGACATGGCCAAACCGAAACCCGTACTCAAACGTCTCCAAGTCATGGTTACCATGTGCAACGCGTTGCCGCAGCGTGAGTGAGAGTTAATGAGCTACAACGAAGCCGATACCAGAGCGAAATTGATTGACCCGGCCATCCACAAACGCGGCTGGACAGAGGACCTTATCCGTCGCGAGGAAACCGCCGGTGCAATCGAAATCATCGGCGGCAAGGCCCGCCGTCGCGCCCGCGGCAAGGTGGATTACGTCCTGCGCGTAAAGGTTACCCCCACAGCCCAGCCAGTAGCACTTGGCCTGCTCGAGGCCAAAAAGGAAGACCTTCCGCCCACGCACGGCCTCGAACAGGCTAAGTGCTACGCGGCCAGCAAACGCCTCCATGTCCGCTTCGTCTTCAGCTCCAACGGCCACCAGTTCGTCGAGTTCGACGCCCTCACCGGCCTGACCTCCGGCCCGAAGCCGATCAGCGAGTTCCCCACGCCCGACGAACTGCGCGCCCGCTACGAGCAGGGCCTCGGCTTCCAGCTCACCGACCCGGTCGCCCGCCCGCTCCTGCAACCCTACCCCGGCGGCGAAGGCACGCGCCGCTACTACCAGGACGCCGCCATCCGCGCCGTCATGGAGAAAATCGCCCGCTGCACTGTCACCGGCCAGCCGCGCCGCGCGCTGCTCTCAATGGCCACCGGCTGCGGCAAAACCTTCATCGCCGTCAACCTCCTCAAACGCATCGCCGACGCCGGCCAGCTCACCCGCGCCCTGTTCGTCTGCGACCGCGACGAGCTGCGCACCCAGGCCCTGCGTGCCTTCCAGAATGTCTTCGGCGCAGACGCCGCCGAGGTTTTTCGCAAACCTGAGGGCACGAACAACGCGCAAAACGCCCGCATCCACATCGCCACTTACCAGACACTCGGCATCGCCGACGAAACCGGCGACGTCAGCTTCCTGACCACTTTTTACCCCGAAAACTGGTTCAGCCACGTGGTCATTGACGAATGCCACCGCTCGGCCTGGGGCAAGTGGTCGCAGGTGCTCACCCGCAACCCCAACGCCGTCCACATCGGCCTCACCGCCACGCCGCGCCGGCTCAAGACCACCGCTCAGACCGAGGAAGCCCGGGAGGACGCCCAGATCACCGCCAACAACATCGCCTACTTCGGCGAGCCGGCCTACGAATACGACATCGCCCAAGCCATCGAAGACGGCTACCTCGCCGCCTGCGAAATCCTCAAGGGCCGCGTCAACCTCGATGAGACCGGCATTTACTCGGACGACGTCATCGCCCGTGGCCCGGTGGACGCCAACACCGGCCAGCCCGTCCCGCCCGAGCAAGTTGAAGCGATCTATGACCGCTACCAGTTCGAGGACCGCATTCTCCTCCCCGACCGCGTTCAGGCCATGTGCGAAGACCTGTTCCGCTACCTGCTCGAAACCGGCGGACCAGAGCAGAAAACCATCATTTTCTGCGCCCGCGACCGGCACGCCGACGACGTGGCCGTATGCTTGAACAACCTCTACGCCACGTGGTGCGCCCGGCAGAACCGCCCACGCCTCGACTTCTACGCCTTCAAATGCACCGCCGCCTCCAGCGGCAACGACCAACTCCCCGACTTCCGCGCCTCCAGCCGCAGCCACTTCATCGCCACCACCGTGGACCTGCTCACCACCGGCGTGGACGTGCCCTGCGTCCGCAACATCGTCTTCTTCAAATACCTCCGCTCGCCCATCAGCTTTTACCAGATGCTCGGCCGCGGCACGCGCCTCGACCCGCCCACCGGCAAGCTCATGTTCCGCGTCTATGACTACACCGACGCCACCCGGCTCTTCGGCGAGGAGTTCATCAGCCGGCCGCCCCGGACTGGTGGCGGCGGTGGCGAAGGCCCAGAACCGCCCCCGCCGCCCGAGCCGACCCTCGTGGTCGAAGGCTTCGAGGTGCACATCACCCCGGCCGGCCGCTACATCGTGGCCGACGTGGCCGGCAAGGCCATGCCCATCCCGGTCGAGGAATACAAGGCCCGCCTCGCGGCGCGCCTGGTGCAGGAAGTCCACACGCTCGAAGATTTCCGCAGGCGCTGGATTGACCCGCCCGCCCGCCGCGAATTGCTCGACACGCTGGTCAGAGCCGGCTGGTCGCCCATCCTGGTGCAGCAGTTGGAAGAAAAGCAGGACTACGACCTCTACGACGTGCTGGCCGAGCTGGGCTGGGGCATGAACCCCCGCACCCGCCGCGACCGCGCCCTGGCCTTCACCTACAAACACGAAGACTGGCTCAACCGCCTGCCGCGCGACACCGGCCGCGCCATCCGCGCGCTGGCCAGCCAGTTCGAGCGCGGCGGCACGGAAGAACTGGAGAACCCGCAAATCTTCCAGACGCCCGAAGTCCGCGCCGCTGGCGGCCTGGCCGCGCTCCAGGCGGCCGGCAACCCGCGCGAACTCCTGATCGAAACCAAACAACGCATGTTCGCCGCGTGAGGGACACCACAAAGATGGACACCACAAAGACACCAAGGCACAAAGAAGACATGGGAAGGCGGCCCGCTTCCTCCGTGTCTTCGTGTCTTGGTGGTTCAAAACCCCTCCCCACCGGCTGGCGCTGGGTCAAGCTGGGGGAGGTGTGCAGCCGCATCAGAAACGGCACAACGGCACATCAGGTTGCAGGAGATTCCGGTCTACCGGTCACACGGATTGAAACGATTTCTTCCGGTGAAATTGATCCAGCAAGGGTCGGAAGACTTGCGGCAGAAATCACCGAGTTTGTTGACTATGTGCTCAACCCGGGTGACATCCTCTTCAGCCACATCAACAGCTTGGAGCGTCTTGGAGCTTGTGCCTTGTATCGAGGAACGCCCACCCCGCTCGTCCATGGGATGAACCTACTGCGTCTTGAACCAAACGGCGAAGTATTGTCCGAGTATCTTCTGTATTGTCTGCGATGGGAGGAACCGATCAGCTTCTTCAGGACAAAGGCCAGACGGGCTATCGGCCAAGCAAGTTTGAATACAAGGGATATTTCAGCATTACCAATCCCCCTCCCGCCTCTTTCCGAGCAGCGGCGGATTGCGGGGATATTGCGGGAGCAGATGGCGGCGGTGGAGCGGGCGCGAGCGGCGGCGCGGGCGCGGCTGGAGGCGGTCAAAGCCCTGCCCGCCGCCTACCTCCGCCAGGTCTTCCCCCAACCCGCTCAACCCCTCCCCCCCGGCTGGCGCTGGGTCAAGCTGGGGGAGGTGGGCGATGTGGTGAATGGTTTTGGCTTCACTGAGGTATACCAAGGAAGGCGAGATTTGCCTTACCCGTTTGTCAAAGTCAGCGACATGAATTCCCCCGGTGCAGAGGTATTGATCAACGAGGCCGCGAATACCGTGGACGAAGCGATTCTGGCTGCCCTTGGGGCTCGCTGCTACCCGGCGGGAACAATTGTTTTCCCGAAAGTTGGCGGGGCACTGCTTACCAACAAACGGCGCATTTTGGGACGAGAAGCCTCATTCGATAACAACATCATGGGCGTTGTTCCCCGAAACGCCGATGGTGAGTTCGTGTTTTTTTGGTTTTCTTCGGTCGATTTGGCTGCTCATGCAAATACCCAGGCTCTTCCGTCTATTCGACAAAGCTTGGTTGCGTCGCTCGAAATCCCCCTCCCGCCGCTTTCCGAGCAGCGGAGGATTGCGGGGATTTTGCGGGAGCAGATGGCGGCGGTGGAGCGGGCGCGGGCGGCGGCGGAAGCCGAGCTGGAGGCCATCGAGGCCCTGCCGGCGGCCCTTCTGCGCCGCGCCTTCAGCGGAGAGCTATGAACCACCAAGACACAAAGACACCAAGAAACAGGCCAAAAGAACTTTGTGTCTTTGTGCCTTTGTGGTGTGAAAAACAAACCAAAAATCCTTTGTGTCTTGGTGTCTTTGTGGTGAACCTCCAACCATGAAACCCATCCCGCCCGAAACCAACGAAATCGCCCGCCAGATCGTGCACGCCGCCTTTGCAGTCCACACAGCCCTTGGCCCAGGCCTGCTCGAAAGCGTTTACGAGGTCTGCCTGGCCCACGAGCTGCGCAAACGCGGCCTGACCGTCCGCCAGCAGGTGGTCCTGCCGGTCCACTACGACGGCGTCCGCTTGGATGCCGGGCTGCGCCTGGACCTGCTGGTCAACGACACGGTCATCGTCGAGATCAAGGCGGTCGAAAACCTCTTGCCCGTCCACAAGGCCCAAGCGCTGACCTACCTCAAATTGACCGGCTGCCGCTTGGCCCTGCTCATCAACTTCAACGTGCCGGTGATCAAGGAGGGCATTCACCGAATCGTCTTATGACTCTTTGTGCCTTAGTGTCTTTGTGGTGAAATGAAACGATCCAACAACAAACGCCTCGCCACACCGCAATCGGTGGATCAGGTCATTTGGAGCATCTGCGACATCATGCGTCGCGGCAACTGCGCCGGCGCAATGCAATACGTCCCGGAGCTGACCTGGATTCTGTTCCTGCGCATCCTCGACGAGAAGGAGACCCGCGAACAGCAGGAGGCCGAGGCGCTGGGCATCCCGTTCCGCCCCTCGCTGGAAGCGCCCTACCGCTGGCGCGACTGGGCCGCCCCGCCGCCGCGGAACAACCACAAAGACACAAAGGCACAAAGCCAGGAAGAAAACTTTGTGTCTCCGTGTCTTGGTGGTGAAAAACCGCCGGGCTGGAAACGCGCCGAGTTGCAGAACGCCGCGCCCGGCTCGCTGTTCAGCTTCGTCAACACCGAGCTGTTGCCGCATCTCAAGGGCCTGAAGAACCGGCCCGACGCCACGCCGCGCCAAAAGGTCATCAGCGAGATCATGACCGGCGTGGAGCGCGTCCGCATTGACACCGAGCGCAACTTCCTCGATGTGCTGGACAAGGTGCACCAGCTCACCACCGAGGCCGTTGATCCGACGCACGTGTTCACGCTGTCGCAGGTCTATGAGGGGTTGCTGCTGAAGATGGGCGAGAAGGCCAACGACGGCGGCCAGTTCTTCACGCCGCGGCAGGTCATCAAGGCGATGGTGCGGGTGATTGACCCGAAGATCGGCGAGACGGTCTATGACCCCGGCTGCGGCACGGGCGGGTTTCTGGCCCAGAGCTACGAACATATCCGCGACCGGCTGGGCAACGACGCCACGGCCGAGCAGTTGGAAACGCTCAAGCAACGCACCTTCTGGGGGCGCGAGAAGGAAAACCTCATCTACCCCATCGCGCTGGCCAACCTAGTGTTGCACGGCATTGACAAGCCGAACCTCTGGCACGGCAACACGCTGACCGGCATGGAGATTTACGGCGGGCTGTTCGAGGGCGCGCCGGCGGCGTTCGACGTGGTGCTCACCAACCCGCCCTTCGGCGGCAAGGAAGGCAAGGAAGCCCAGACCAACTTCGACTATCCCACGAGCGCCACGCAGGTGCTATTCCTCCAGCACGTGCTGCGCAGCCTGCGCGAAGGCGGTCGGTGCGGCATCGTGCTCGACGAAGGCCTGCTCTTCCGCACCAACGAGGACGCTTTCGTGAAGACCAAGCGCAAGCTGCTGGATGAATGCGACCTGTGGTGCATCGTGAGCCTGCCCGCCGGCGTGTTCACCGCCGCCGGCGCGGGCGTGAAGACCAACCTGCTCTTCTTCACCAAAGGCCGGCCGACGCAGAAAATCTGGTATTACGACCTGAGCGACCTGAAGGTGCGGAAGAAATCGCCATTGACGCTGGCGCACTTCGAGGAGTTTTTTCGGCTGTTGCCGCAGCGGGCCGACAGCGAACGCAGTTGGACGGTGGACCTCGACGAGCGCAAACGCCGCGCGGCCGAGGAATCTCGCCCGCTCAAGGAGCTGTCCACCGCCAAGGCCAACGAGGCCGCCCAATGGAACGAACGGCTCAAGGAACTGAAGCGGGCCGCCCGACGCGATGCCGCAGCCATTGCCGAGGCCGAGGCGAAACTGGCCGAGCTGACGCGCGAGGCCCGCGACCTGGCCAACCGAGCCAAAGAAATCGAGGACGCGGTCTATGACCTCAAGGCGGTGAACCCGCACCGCAAGCCGGACGTGGACACCCGCACGCCCGAGGAGCTGATCGCCTTCATCGAGGCCAAGGGCCGCGAGATTGCCGAAGCGCTCAGGGCATTGCGTGGCTTGTAGCGGTTTGCCTTGTCCCTTTTGCGGTGCGAATGGCGGGGACAGGCTCGGTGTTTCTCGTGTGAAAACAAATTGTGCCGTACCGCCCTTTTCCCGTGAAAGTGAAACAGATTATTTCGTGGAGAAATGGGGATTATTCGCACGGTGTCGCCTGAACATGAGAACGTTCTAGCCGATTGCCCCGGCTTAGATTCCGAGCCCATAACAATAATGGCCGCTACTACGGGATAAGCTCCCCTTGGGACATCAGCAAGAATTTGATCGTTGCAGACCTCGGTCTTCGCTCGGGTAGCGTCGTCGCCACGCTGCCTACGGTCGTCAACCTGCACACCATTACCTTCGCCTTCGTTCCCGAACCCGCACAGGCCACGGCGATTGCGGGCTTGGCTCTGCTCGGCTTCGGGTTGCTTCGGCGCCGGTCGGGCGGCATGTCCTGTCGAGCCTTTTTCTCGTCGAGGGAGAATGTGGACAGACACGCAGTTCACTGAGATTATCCTTCCTTCGCCTGCCACCTGTCCGGCGACTCCTATCCCCTGTCTCCCGCGTGCGATCTCAGGACTTCCTGAGAGGGCTTCGCCCTGTTGAGCGTTCCGAGTTGAACGTTGGACGTTTTTGAGGACCGACTAACAAAGCGGCAGCAAGCCGCCGCACTCCAAACGCTCGCGCGCCTGCCATGCGCGCGGACTCACTTTCGCTGTGTTGCGACTTCGTCGCCCACCGGGGGGATGATGTTGGCATGGGTGGATGAAGGGTTCGACGGCAAAGGTCCCAAACGATCCGATGATGTGTGATTGCTGCGCAGATTTACCAACATGGCACTAAAAGAGCCCGGGTTGTACATCTCGCTTGACCATGCCGCGCAGCAACCGGCCCAGCAGATCCGAGGCGGGTTTTGCGCTGGCCCACACGAGCAATTTTGTGCCAAGCTTGCGGTATGGCGATCGAGATTCTCCTCGTTCTGCTTATCACTGCCGGCGCGGAGCATCTTTTCGTCAGCGAAAAGTTTCGCGCTGACCTTGTGGCGTTGATGGTGCTTGGCGCGCTGGTGGTGGTCGGGCTGTTCGGCCATTTGGCAGGTTGGATTCGATTGGAGAAATGGATTACGCCGGAGGAAGGCATTTCGGGGTTCAGGAATCCGGCTACCATCACGGTGGCGGCCATGTTTGTGTTCGCGCCGCTTGGCGTGGTGATGCTCGGCGCGGGGACCGTGTATCTCCTGTTGTTCAGCCGCTGGCTGTTGCCCAACCGGCGCGGGGCACAGCTCACGGAGAATTACCAGCTCGGCGAATACATCACCGAACTGCGCGTGCGGCCCGAATCAAAGCTTGTGGGCCAGACCGTGGTCGCGAGCGAGTTCGGTCGCAAAGCGGACGTGACCGTGCTGGAGATTCTGCTGGCCGGCCAGAGACTCTTCGCGCCGCTGCACGAGCCGGTGCGGGAAGGCGACGTGCTGTTGGTACGCGGCGGGGCGCGGGAATTGATGGACGCCAAGGCCGGGTGGAAGTTGGAACTGGAACCGGAGTTCCAATTGAAGGACGAAGCCCTGGCGGCGCAGGATCTGCAACTGGCCGAGGTGTTGGTATCGCCGCGCTCGAATCTGATTGGCCAGAGATTGGCCGGTGTGGATTTTCGTCGGCGCTACAACGCGATCGTCCTTGCCATCCAGGCGCGACAGCAGACCGTGCGGGAAAAGCTCAACCGGGTGCAGCAAACTTCCATCTCGATACCAACCGTTTGCCAGCGTTCGCGTGAACTCAAGTCATGAACGTTTTGGTTTTCAACTGCGGCAGTTCCTCGGTCAAAGGCCGGGGCGTTGATCTGGAGGTCCGCGTTTCCGTGTTGGGCGGTCGCGTAGTTTGAGACTGACGTAGGACCGGGTTAGCCAGCTACCGCGCGTTTCAGACAGACCGGATCACTGCTCGATCCAAAACCCAGCAGCGGCGGTGGCCTTGGCATCATGCCCGGCCTTTGCGGAGTAAGTGCGTCATTGAATCTAGAAACGCTCCGGGTTGAACAGTTCCGCTTCTTGGTCGGCCCAGTAAGGTAGCAAACCGTCGATGCTCAGCACCTTCAGGTTACACATCTCGAGTGACCAGCCACGCGTGCTTCCAGAAATAGCGGCTTTCAACTCGAGTTCGTAGCGACCTGGGTCCTGAAAATCTATGAAATGGCGCACGGTCGCAACCGGCCTGCCGGCAGGATCATAGAGTGTCGCAGCATGGAAACCTTCGCCGACAGCCTCGAACCTGATCTTAACTTCCCTGCCACCCTCGCTCGCAAACCCAACCGCTCTTGGAAGCAACTGCCCCAATTGGTGACCTGTGGCATCAACCACAGTCATGCGTGTGGATCGATCACGATGAATCTGCCAGCCAAAGGCTTTGCCGCTGGTCAAACACAGTCGAAAGAGGCCGCCTTTTGCCGGCAGGTTCAAGACCGCGGGCTCGAAGTATTTGCCAACGTCGGCGAGTGATACGTGCTGCACGACTTTACCCGCGGCATCGTAGAGCGTGCAGTTGCCCTCTGCCAAACCCTCCCGAATGACCAGCACCGGCGCCGGTCGGTCGGCCACGTGCAGAAAAACTTCAACCTCCGGCGCTTTGAAGCGCGTGGCCTTCCACGACGACGGCTCCGGCAACACTGTTCCTTCGTCGAACATGCAGAACAGCCCGTAGCTGGCAGCGAATCTCGGAAACCGCCACATGTGCGTCGCTTCTGTAGCCACGTTGCGATTATGCAAGAACTCGATACTGCTCCACCAACATCGCTCGAGCGCATCGAGATATCGGGGGTCTCCGGTCCGCTCCAAGGCCCAGGAAAACGCGTTGAGCGTTCGACAGGCATACTCGGGGTAGAACCCGAGTGTGCGGTTGGCGACCCGCAATATCCCGGTTGCAAGCATGCTGTTGGTTGTGTTGTCGTGCACTGACAGCATACCGTTCATGGCTATTCCGTTGAAGAAAGCTATGCGGTTGTCCCACCGAATGGCGAACTTACCAGTTGGCGCCTGGCCTTTTAGCAAACTGTTACACAATGATTCGCAGGCCGAAAGGTATTTGCCGTCGCGAGTAACCTCGTACAAGCCGGTCAGAAGATACAGCGACCAGCCGATTTGGCGTTCATTGCCGATTACGGAATCCCGTTCGCGCCCGAGTTTGGCGACGATGAAATCACCAACCTTGCGGGCCATCTCGAGCTGGCGTTTTTCGCCGGTCAACAAGTAGTGCAGCAGCACACCGCGCAAAAAGACGTGCCCCAGATCAGCTTCGGTCGTCGTATGCAACGGACTGTGTTTCCAAACCATACCGCTGAAATTGTTCACGTCGATGTCAGTCTGATGTCGGGCCATGGGCTCGGCAACGTTGATGTACCAGGGATCACCCGTCCTTAGAAACTCGAGCAGATAGTTGAACGGCACGTCGTATTCAAGGTTCTGGTAGGCGTTCTTGCCCTTGTAAGGCCCGCCCATGTAGCCATCGCCAAAATCGCGCATCCCGAAAGGCATCTGATTGACGTAATCGCGCATGTCTGCTTCCCGCCAGCATTCCCAATAGGGAAAGTTTCGCAGCGCTTCGATTCTGCGGGGCAAGACAGCGCCGACCGCCTCGGTCCCGCATGCCCATGATGGTGGGATGGTTAGCCTTAAAGGGTCCAAAACAACGCGTGGTGGTGACGGGTCGTGGCCTGCCGGCAAAAAATCGAGGATGATCTCGTGGGTTTTAGCCAGTCCCGCTTCCCAATCGAACGGCTGGTCGCCGGCATAGAGCCGCACTCCG
>Ga0209162_1002877_pt1 | contig 14531 bp, 13 predicted proteins | sample YNPNPMetaG_FD_187121 | JGI IMG/M metagenome (GOLD analysis project Ga0209162, IMG submission 187121) | Anoxygenic and chlorotrophic microbial mat microbial communities from Yellowstone National Park, USA - YNP NP MetaG (SPAdes) (version 2) ... | reverse complement strand
CTACCCCCATCACCTCTACAGCTAACCTCTCATCCATGACCCCTCCTCCCGTTGGTCAGAGGGGATTTTCCTATCACGAAAGTGTCAACACCTTCAAGGGGGACAGGGTAGCTTGCCTGCCCGCCGCGCCCTGCTTGGCGCAGGCAGGGCGAAGGCCCTTCGGTTTTCCAGGATTTGCGGCTGGTGGAAACCCTTGCGCCCGGGTCCTTGTGCGAGCGCGAATAGGGAGGAGGCAAGGTTCCTGGTTGTGCGTCGCACGCAGACAGGCCCATCCGAGGCCAAACCATTTTGAAAAGCCAAGCGCCGAAGACTCTAAGAAAAGGGGAATGCCACTGCTCAGGCCGAGGCAATGGATTAACCTGGATCATCCACCAACGGTCGATACAACGGCGAACAAATCTCCTTCACTGTGTTTTGCGCCACATGCAACGCCGCCTCGTAGTTCTTGTGGCGGTTTTCCGCCTCCAGTAGCACAATTCTGTTTCCCCCGAAGTAAACAAGAAAACGGCAGATCAGAAGGAACCCTGTAGCGGTAATGATCATGAGAACGCGGCTATCGAAAAGCTCCATGAACATCTAAAAAACCTCTCGCTGCATGCACGATAACTGCCGTCCGGGCACCGATCAACTGCCGCGCGGTTCGCCGTTCGATTCGAACATAGGTCAAGCACGCTCTGGGCGCAAGCGGAGCACCCGCGTTCCGGCGGCGGACGTTTCGCGGCCACCCGAACATACCATCATGGAACATTCGGGATCCTAGACCAAGCCGGACCCGGGTACTCTGTGGCGCACTTATCTTCCCCTGCCATGTGCCTCCGTCTAACACAGCCGGTTGGGGGTATCAACAAAGGGCTGAGAGTTTATCCCTTTATCCAAGGGTATCCCCTCCAAGCTCACCCTGCCCTCCGGCCGAGGGCACCGAATCGAACCAGGACGACGCTGACCAGGGAAAGGAAGAGGAAGGCTGCAGCCAAGGCTACCCCGTCGTAATCCCTGGGCGAGATGAACTCCCGAAGACCTTCCTCCTTCAGGTCATTCAGGAGCATGAACAGGAATTCAACGGCCCAAAATCTCGTGATTCTGGCCATCTCCCGGCTGGAGATGCGCCTGAGGGAAAATCCGGCAAAGATGTCCGGCCAGGCTTTCACAGAGTCGGCATCCGGGAATACCAGCGGGATATCCAGACTCGCCTTGATAGCCTCGTCGGGGTGACGGGACAGAAGCTCCCTCTCCTCTTTCCTCATGGTGGGCCCGTAGGCCCAAAAGAACAAGAAGGGATATGCCCCCACAAGCAGGATGCTCCCAGACATGAGGCAAAAGCTGGTATCAATCAGGTAATTGGCAAGGTAGTAAGGGTGTCTCACGATGGCATAGACCCCCTCCCTGCAGAGCACCAAGTTTCTTATGAGCACTCCCTTGGATATGAAATGGAGCGCGCACCCAAAGGCCAGCAGCACCAGGGAGGCGATAATCTCCAACATGCTCGCTTGGTGAATCAGGGCAAGCCCCAGGGACAGAGCTATGACAACGTCCCTGAGATTCCCTCTGTTCACGAATCTGCCGGACACTTCTGCCACCCTATGGCTTGTCTCAAACCGTCTCTTGCGTGGTGGCCTCATCAGCCTGCATCATTCCGGACGGCTGACAGATGGTAAGTGATCACAGGGTGGCGGCGTTTCTCGGAGCGGCTTGGCGGAGGCGCTTCGATTTTCCAGGATTTGGACCTGGGGGAAGCCCTCTCGGCCGAAGCGAAGCTGAGGCCGACCGAGGGAGGGGGCAAGCATCCCCCGGAGGCCAAATCCTTCGGAAAATCAAGCGCCGAAGACTTGAAGCGGAGAGAAATGCCGCCACCCCCCGTGACCAGTTACGACAGATGAGACGGGGGGCCGGATGGGTCACCCCAGCGCGAGAGGCCCTGCCAGCCAGCCTCCCACGGAATGCCCCCAGGTACAGGGCCAGGGCCTCGAACCAGCAGATGGCGGCTGACCAGACGTTGTGCGAAGCGTAGTGCATTCCCCTCACCTGCTGGCCAAAGGCGAAGAGGGTGCCCAAGGCCAGGGCCAGGGCAAGCCCCCAGAGAGCGAGCTTGGGCCTCCGTTCCCCGAGCACGAAATAAAGGCCGAAAAGCCCGTAACCCGCTGCTGAATGAGCTGCTGGGAATCCACCATAGTGCTTCTCGGTCAGGGGAGAGCCCTCAAGAACTCTTGTATATTCCAACTTCCCCCCGTAACGCTTTATGTGCTCGGGATACGGCCTGTTCACCACCACTTTGAGACAGGCCACGGTCGCCGGTCCCGCGGCCATGGTAATGATCGAGAAGACAAGAGCAGCCCTCCAGTTGGTGAGCACGCAAAAGGCTTTCCTCAGGAAAGAGGCGACCCAGAGGAGTCCCAGGCAGATCCCAAAGCCCGCCACGGCCAGGCGGCCTCCCGTGTGGATCAGATCTTTAGCCCACCACGTGTCCTTCCAAAAAAAGGCCCCGCGATGGAAGTCAAAAAACAGGTCCGAAAGGTACAGATCCAGGTCCGTGGTCTCGAATAGGGCCACCAGGCCCCCGAACAGGGCCAAAGGAAACCACGCATGCCAGAAGAGAAAACGCCCGCGGGAGGAGATGAGCTGGTCACGGCCGGTAGAAGGCCCCAGCCTGCCGGCCGCTTCTGGCCCTCGGGAATTGGGGCCGACCTTGAGGTGCGCCTTCAAGCCCGCCCCCCCCGACTCCTCGGCCAACTCTCGGTCAACGGCTCTGTGCATGGGCCTCCACTTCGTCCTCCCACCTATCCAAACCCTTGCGATGAAGCAGGTAAGCTCCCTGATAGTAGGCTATGGCCTCTTCCACAATGGATTGGTCCAAAGTCGTCGGAGCCAGATCACTGGTCCCGGGACTCCAGAGAAACTGGGCAGGTGGCCTTCTCACATCCAGGATCACCAGGCCTCTCCCCTTGAGATATCCAAGCTTCTGGTAAGTGGCCATGAAGGCCCTGCCCTCTTCAGGCCTCGTGTGCAGAAGATCCCTTCCCAGGAATTTGCTGCTGTAATCGACTCCCAAGAGGCCAAGGAGCGTGGGGGCCAGGTCCATCTGACTTCCGAGCACCTCCACCTTCCCGGGCTGGATCCATCGCGGGGCGTAGACGAAAAGCGGGATCCTGTATCAGTGCACCGGCAAAGCGGCCTTGCCCGCCGAGTTGGCACAGTGGTCCGCCACTATCACGAATAGCGTGTCCTCGAACCACGGCTCCTTTCTCGCCTCCTCCAAGAAATGGCCTATGGCCCAGTCCGTGTACAGGACAGCCCCTGCCCTGCCCTTGCCGGATGGGATCTTCACACGGCCGTCCGGATAGGTGTAAGGCCTGTGGTTGGAGGTGGTGAGGATCAAACCGAAAAAGGGTATCCCCCTCTCATGGGCCTGTCTGATCCGTTGCATAGCCTTGCGGTAGAGGTCCTCGTCGCACACACCCCAGGCATTGGAGAAGGTGATCTCATTGGAGGCGAAATCGCTTCTGTCCACCACCTGGAAGCCGTTATGGCTGAAGAAATAGTTCATGTTGTCGAAGTATCCGTAGCCTCCGTAGATGAACTCGGCCTGGTAGCCCCTTTGTTTGAGCACTCTCCCCAGGGAGAACAGCTCCTCGTTTCCCTGCCTCTTGACCAGGGAACGGCCCGGTGTGGGAGGCACCGACAGGGTCATGGCCTCGAGCCCTCTGTCGGTGCGCGTGCCTGTGGCACAAATGCTCGTGAAGACAAGAGATTGGGAGGCCAGCCGATCCAGGTGCGGGGTCAGGGTTCTCCTCCCGCCAAGGGCCCCCACGTATTCGGCGCTCAGGCTCTCCACCACCACAAGGGCAATGTTGAGCCTCTTTCCCCCAAGAGGCCCCCCGTTGGCGATCCTGCGGCGCACGTCCCAGGGGTCACTGGAAAGGAACTCTGCCTTGGGCTCTGCCAGCGCTACCTTCATTCTGGCCATGGCCTTCTCCGGCTCCAGCTTGGGGTAGAAGGTCTCGTAGTCGATCTCGTTGGCCTTGAAAGCGGAGAAAAAGCTGTAAATGCCGTTGGATGCGATCTCGTTGGCGTAGTTGTTGCCTGAGATACGGCTCCAATCCAGATCGGCCGTAAGCCCGAAGAGAACAGCGGCCGCAGCCCACGGAGCGGCCGCAAGGGCGCGGCTTCCCAAGGGTTCTCGCCGCTTCTGGGAGGTCTCTATGGCTTTCCTCAGGGGCCACCAGATCCCAACAGCAACCAGCAGGATCCCCAGCAGAATCGGGACCAGGGGATAGGACTCCCAGATGTTGCCCAACACCTCCTGGGTATATACGAGGTAATCCACCGCTATGAAGTTGAACCTGGCTCCGAACTCCTCGAAGAAAAACCACTCCGCCACTGCCACGAACAGAACGAGGTACATGCTTCCAACGACCGCCCCGTGAAGCAAGGGGGTGATCCTCCTGCTGGAGTAAACCCTCCGGGGGGCCAGGACCAGGAAGGCCAGATACGGGATCCCCGCATAGCTCAGGGTTGCCAGATCCATGACGAGGCCGGCCCCCAACGCCTTGATCAGGACCGGGAGCCCCCCATCGAGAAACCTCCAAGCCCTCACCGCAAGGGCCAGACGAAGGGCCGTGGATATCGCCAGGAAGATACCTGCAAACAGGTATGCGACCCTGAGCCTGCAATCCCTGAGGTTTTCCGATACCATGCCTGGGTGACACCTCGACCTGCAATAAATATTTTAGACGCCGATCTCCCCAAGAGGTTGCCTCGAGACCAGGTCACGACCAGCTTGCCGGGCCATTTTCTCCCTAAGACCTAGGGCAGCTCCAGTGCCGTCACGGAGTGAGGCCCCGCCGATTTCCTTGGATGAACAATCCTCCGTAAGTGATCGGGGTGCGGTGGCGTTTCTCCGAGCGGCTTGGCGGAGGCGCTCCCATTTTCCAGGACTTGGGCCTGGGGGAAGCCCTCTCGGCCGAAGCAAACCCGAGGCCGACGAGCGAGGGGGCAATGACCTGCCTGTGCTTCTCACGCAGACAGGTCCCCGGAGGCCGAATCCCCCGGAAATCGGGCCCCGAGGAGCTGACAACCCCGTGTCTTCTTCAGACCAAACAGACGGAATAGACCGAACAGACGAGACAGACCAGATACAGGGAACAGACCAACGCCCCCCGTGACCAATTGCAACAATCCTTCCTGCTCTAGTCACCCCAGGAGCCGCACCCCCCCTTTCCCCTCTGCGTACATCCCCCTTTATGAGCGAAAAAAGGGATGAGACCCCCAGCACCTCTGCCCTGTGGAGCCTCCACAGAGGCGCCCAGGCCTTTTCCACCACTAGGAGTTCCTCGGTTACCTGGTCTCCTGCCACCCTGATGATCACAGCGTGATGGAACCTCCCGGAACGGACCATCCTGAGTCGGCCCCCGCCTCCGCCGCTCACCAGGAGCACGGTCGACCCTATCTCCGTGCGGCTGTACTGATGGAGGTGACCTGCCACGAGATAGTTTATTCCAAGGCCGCCCCATTTGGCCTCAAACCTCCCTGCCCTGAGCGGATCCATGGGACCCAGGGGATCCATGGGGGGGGCGTGCATGAAAAGGAAGGTCCTTCTAACGCCGCTACCCCTCTCCTGGATGGCCCTGCGAACCTCATCCCCCCAAGTTCTGGTTGCCCCCCGGCCATCGCGCAAGGTGCGCGGAAGGCAGTTTCGTACCACCACGAAGAGGTTCTCCCCTATGCGGAAGGAGTAGGAGGATGGTCCGTAGAGTTCCTCGAAGGCCTGCACCGGGAAACCGGCATCCACATCGTGGTTCCCCATGACGATAAGCATTGGGGGACCATCGGACCCCAGGCCACGTCTGACCTGCTCCACGAAAAGCCTATGGCCCTCCCTGTTGGGCGCGGCCGCGAAGTCCCCGAGGTGCACGATGAAATCCACCCCCTTTTCTCTGAGTTCCCTCAGGATCTCGTCGAAGGTTTCAGAGCCGTGGGAATCTCCTACGACGGCGAAGGAAAGAGGCCGGTCGCTGGGTAGGTGCTCCAGTTGGGAGATGATGGCCGGTCGGTTCCCCAGCTGTGGCGGGAGAACCTCCCCCATGCTCCCCAAGTTGCCCCAAGTCACAGCAGCCGCCACCACACCACCCCACGCCCCCATCATGCACAGCCTTGCTGCCTTCATGGCCTTCCCCTTCAGGGCGGGCAAGATCGTCTCCTGCCCCAACGCTGGAGAAAGCATAGGCCATGCGAATCAAGGACAGATGAAAGCAAGATGAAGGATGCTTCATGATGGCACCTCCACGGGGGTGGGAGGCAGCCACATCTCCACCCTCGTGCCATGATCTGCCACGCTGTGCAAATCTATCCTCCCCCCGTGCACCTCCAGGATCCGTTTGGAGATGCTGAGACCCAGGCCACTGCCCCCGGTCTCACGGGAACGGGACTTCTCTGCCCTGTAGAACCTCTTGAAGACATGGGGCAAGTCCTGCTCTGGTATACCCACTCCGGTATCCTGGACCGACACTCTGACCCAGGCACCTTCCCGCTCACATGTTACCTTCACCTGCCCTCCCCTTGGAGTGTACTGGATGGCATTGTGGATCACGTTGGCGAACGCCTGCTGCAGGAGGGCCCTATCGCCCGAGGTCTGGATGCTATCCCAGGCAGCGACCTCCAGGCTGATCCCTTTTTCCTCTGCCAGGGCCTCGAATAGCTCTCCCAACCCCCGGAGCAGCTCCCCCAAATCCAACCTTTCCGTGGACTGTAGCTGCGGCCTGGCCTCGAACCTCGCCAGCAGGAGCAGGTCGCTGGTGAGCCGGTTGAGCCGGTCGAACTGTTCCGTGAAGCGCTCCAGTGCCTCCCGATACTCCTCCTCGGTGTGGGGTCTGCTCAGGAGGAGCTCCGCCTCCCCCCTCATGGCACAGAGCGGGGTGCGAAGCTCGTGCGCCACGTCCGCGGAGAACCTTCGAATCTCGTCGAAGGAGCGGTCCAGGCGATCCAGCATCTGGTTGATCGTCCCGACCAGGTCGTCCAGCTCGTCACCGCTTCCGCGCTTCTTGAGCCTTTCGCCAAGGTTATGGGAGGATACCCGGCTCGCCGTGGCAGCGATCTCCTTTATGGGCGACAGGCTCCTGCGGGCCAGAAGCCATCCACCTGCCACGCAGACAAAGAGGGCAACCGGGACGAGGATCGTCACGTTTCTGTAAAAGTTCCCCATGGCGTTCCTCACCCCTTTCATGTCCATCTCCACCTGCAGGAAAAGCGGGCCGTCATTCCCCCTGAGTCGAACGGTCAACTCTCGGTGGGGGAGTCCCCTCCAGTGGAGCACCCTGCCCTGAAAATCGTTCGCGCGCCTCCACATGTTCATCTCGGGAGAGAGGGAGCTCCACGGAAACTTGGAGCGTGAGGAGGCGATTTCGTTTCCCTCCCTGTCCAGGAGCCGGAACTGGATCCTGAGCCTGGTCCTGCCCTCGAGCTCGGTCTTGAACCGCTCCATCCAGCTCAGGTCAGGCCCATCCCGCAGGAGGGCCTGGATCTCCTGGGCCTCGTCCATCAAGACGGCGTCGGCCTGCTTCATCATGTGCCTTTGGAGTCGATAGCCGAGGAAGGCGCAAGCCAAGCCCAGGACGGTCAGCAGCGCCCCGGCGTACCAGAGCGTGAGACGCACGTCTGTGCGGCGCCAAAGACTTCCGTCACGGCTCCAGGACATATCCCACGCCTTTTACCGTCCTGATGAGGGGACGGTCAAATTCCCGATCCACCTTGTTCCTGAGCTTGTACACGTGCACGTCCACCAGATTGGTCATGCCGTCGAAATGGTAGTCGAATACCGATTCCAGGATCATCACCCGAGTGAGGATCTGGCCCTGGTGCCTCATGAAGAACTCCAGAAGTGCGAATTCTTTGGGCGTGAGGTCGATGCGCCGGCCCCCGCGCTCCACCCTGCGGCGGGCGGGATCGAGGGTCAGATCAGCCACCTTGAGCACAGGGGGCAGCGCAGTATGGCTCCTTCGGAGGATCGCCCTCACCCGGGCCATGAGCTCGGTGAAAAAGAAGGGCTTCACGAGGTAGTCGTCAGCCCCGAGATCCAGCCCGCGCACAACGTCCTCCTTCTGGTCCAGCGCAGTCAGTATCACCACCGGGCTGCGGATACCCTCCTGCCGGAGTCTCCTGAGCACATCCAGACCGTGGAGTCGGGGAAGCAGGATATCCAGCACGATCACATCGAACGGGCCCTCCATGGCCAGGGAAAGACCCTCCTGGCCATCTGAAGCTGTCTGGACCTCCCAGCCTTCTTCCCTGAATCCCTTTGCCAAAAAATGCATCACACCAGGGTCGTCCTCGATTATGAGCGCGCGCATGCGGTGGCCCTCGTTCAGTCTCAACAGCCGCGCCAAGGGGCCCCCCGGCCCGGACTCGTTCGCTGCTCGCGGTTTATTTTAGACCCCGGTGCTGGCCGCTGCGATGAAGTTTTCTTCATCTCCGCAGGAGGGCCCGCCACCCCTTGCATTGGCTCCTGCCGGACCTTGCCGTCGGGACAGGAAAACCTGCGTCGGAGGGGCATCCCCTTCTTCCAGGGTCGCCCTGTTCGGAGCGCGTCTCGAATCGTAGGCGGTCAGAAGAAAAACCCGAGCAGATAAGACATCTGGCCTGCCAGCAGGAGCGCGCCCAACAGGATCAAGACCCCACCGCTTGCCGCCATGAGCCATCTCGCGAAGCGGCTCGTCGCCCTGACTCGAGGCAAAACGACCCCCATTGCGAGGCCCAAGGCCACAAAGGGGATGCTCATGCCAAAGGAAAAAAAGCCCAGCAGGATCACCCCTTGCACGACGGTCTCCCTGGTGCCGGCGTAAGCCAGGATCGCGCCCAGAACCGGCCCCAGGCAGGGGGTCCAGCCCGCTGCGAAGGCCAGCCCCACCGCGAAGGCGCCGAGGCCGTGGGCAGGCCGACCCCTCAGGTGAAATCTCTTTTCCCTTTCAAGAAACCCCAGCCTGACGATCCCTAGTTGCTGCATTCCCAGGAGTATCACGACCAGGCCACCAATCATCTCCAGGGTCCTCTGGTGTGCCGCCAGGAGCCGGCCGAGGCCGGTGGCCGTGGCCCCCAGCATGACGAAGACCACCGAAAAGCCCACACAGAAGAGCAGAATCGGGGGGAGGATCTCTCTCCTGACAGGTCTGTCCTCGAGGATCTCCTGGACGGCCTTGCCGGTGATGAACGAGAGGTAGGCTGGCAGGATGGGGAGGATGCAGGGGGTGAAGAAACTCAGTACCCCCGCCCCCAGTGCCAGAAACCAGGAAACCTCAACCTCCATGGCCTCTCCTTCGTCTAACGTGCAGTTACATTGACGCACAGAAGTAATCCTTTGACAAGCCTGGCCGCGCAGGACCGCCAGATGGCATCCCGAACCAGCCTTGATGCCCCCCATCCTTTCCTTTATGATGGGGGATGGACGAACTAGGCGGACTTGAGATGAGACCAAACGAAAGACGTGTCCTTCTTCACCCCATGCCGAGGGTCGTTCGCTGGTTCCTGGTGACTTTCTTGGCCGCAGTGGTCGGATGTGCCCCGACGGTGAAGAAGGCGGAGCGGGTCTTCACCCCGTCGCTCAAGAGCGAGAAGGAGATGGGCCAGGAGTTCGCCCAGGAGGCGGCCAAGAAGCTCTCCCTGGTGGAGGACCCCGAGGTCGTGGAGTACATATCCCGCCTCGGCCAGCCCATCATCCAGGCAGCCCAGCCCATGCCTTACAGGTTCCGCTTTCACGTGGTCAAGAGCCCCAGCCTCAATGCCTTCGCGGTCCCGGGCGGACACCTGTACCTCTTCAGCGGCCTTCTGCTCAAGGCCCAAACCGCCAACGAGGTAGCAGCTGTCATCGCCCACGAGCTCTCACATGTCAAACACAGACACACGGCCCAGATGATCGGAAAGGGGACGCTGGTGAGCCTCACGAGTCTGGCGGCCATCCTCGCGGGCGCGGTGGCCACGGGGGGAGAGGGGGGACAGGCCGTGATGGCGGGGGCGCTGGGGGCCGGACAGGCCGCACGGCTCGCCTTCACCAGGGAGTTCGAGGAGGAGGCAGACCGATTCGGGCTCTTTTACATGTACCAGGCCGGCTACGACCCCAGGGGGCTGCTGGACTTCTTCGCCATGATGAACCGGGAGCAGCGCCTGCTCACCTCTAAGATCCCGCCCTATCTCCTCACCCATCCCATGGTCCCGGAGCGCATGGAGCAGATCGAGAACCTGATCCGCGTCCATCGCCTTGAGGTCAGGGAACCCAGGGAGGAGCCCGATTTCTATAGGTTTCAAGGCATACTCCAGGCTGAGGTGGGGGAACCCACACAGACCGTCCCGCTGCTGAAGCAGAGGGTGGAGGAGCGTCCCGACGACCCCAAGCGCTGGCACCAACTGGCACTGACATACGTCAGGAGCGGATGGACCGGCGAGGCAGTGAAGGCCCTGGAGAAGGCAGTGGCCCTTGATCCCGGGCTCTGCCCGGCCTGGGTGGACCTGGGGGCCCTCCTGGCGAGGTTGGAGAGGACAGAGGAGGCCCAGGAGGCCTTCAGGCGCGCCATCGACTTGCGCCCGCAGCACGCCCCGGCATACGTGGAGTGGGGGAGGATGCTCCTGCGCAAGAACCGCCCCTCGGAGGCCCTGTCGCTCCTGGACAAGGCCCTTTCCCTGGACCCCAACCTGATCCTGGCCCACGAGTTGCGCGCAAGGGCCAGGAAGGAGCTGAAGGACGAGGCGGGCTTCCACGAAGAGATGGCCTCCTATTGCGAGAAGCTGGACCGGTCCTTGGATGCGATCCGGCACCTGAGGCTGGCCCTCAAGATCCACGGGGAGAACACCCCGAAAGGCGAGGAGATCAAGAGAAGGATAGATATCATTCGATCTTCCTGAGCTTTTTCCCTCCACCCGTTTCGGCCGGTCCGAAGGCCAGAGGGAGGAGAGCGGAGAGCAGGTCGGGTCCCTTAGGTGACGGAGGCGGAGATGAAGTGGGTCGTGGTCCTCTTGGCGGTCTTGGCTGCGTTTAGCCCGGGGCCGGCTCGGGCGTCGGATGCGCCCGAGGCCTACGTGACCGGGATACAGCTTGCGAAGGAGGGCAGGTACCAGGAGGCCCTCGCCCTGCTCCAGCAGGTTGCCAGAGAACACCCTCGTTACCCCGGGCTCAATTACAACATGGGCAATCTCCTCTTTCGCCTGGCAGAGTACTCGGAGGCGGAGAAGGCGTACAAGAGGGCCATCCGCGACGACCCGGGGGATGTGGACGCTCACTACAATCTCGCCATGACTTACAGCCTACTGGACGAAATGGGGAAGGCCCTCGAGACCCTTCAGGAAGTGGTCAGGATCCGCCCCGATGACGGGGAGGCCCATTACCGTCTCGCCATGGGCTACTTCTCCTTGCGGGATTGGGAACGCAGCAGCTTTCACCTCCAGAAGGCCAAGGCGGCGGGCTACCCAGTGCCACGCGACCTGGAAAAGGCCCTGGGGGCAAATCTGCCCTCCCCCGCGGGAAGCGGCAAGGCACCGACTCGGTGACGTGAAAAGAAGCACGATCCTCAAGTCTCGGGCGTTTGTCCAGGGGGTAGTGGCCACCGCCGCCTTTGCGGCCTCCACACTTGGAATGCTCCTTCGGGTCGAGCCCATTGCCTCATGGTATTACGCCCTGGCCTGGTGGCCTTTCATATTCGCGCTCGACGCCCTGACGCTGGCCCTCAGGGGCGATTCCCTCATCTCCAGGAACCCGAGGGGGTTCTTGGTCTTGTCCCTCATCTCCGTTCCTTTCTGGCTGATCTTCGAGGCGTGGAACCTGGTGATGAAAAACTGGTACTATGTAGGGGCCGACCCGCTTTGGGTGGCCAGGTGGGTGGGATACACCGTCTGTTTCGCCACTGTCCTTCCCGCGATATTCGAGGCCGCGGCACTGGTGGCCGCAACCGGCTCCTTCGAGAGGGTGCGGGTCCGTCCCATCCGAGTGGGACCTTGGCTTTACGTTTGGTTCTGGGCACTGGGGGGGACGCTCCTGCTCTTGCCGCTTCTGGCCCCGAAGTACGGCTTCCCAGGGATCTGGTTGGGGTTCATCTTCCTCTTGGAGCCATTCAATCATCGTTTTGCGGCCAAGAGCCTACTGCGGCAGTGGGAGGAGGGCTCGCTCAGGACGGTCTGCCGGTTGCTCGCAGGCGGGCTCATCTGCGGGCTCGCCTGGGAGGCCTTCAACACCCACGCCCTCACCAAGTGGATCTACAGCGTGCCTTTTTTCGAGGGACTCAAACTCTTCGAGATGCCTCTGGCAGGGTTCCTGGGATTTCCTCCCTTCGCCGTCGAGTGCTATGTGATGATCCAGTTCTTGGGGATATTTCGTCTTTCAGCCGTCCCCAGGGCTGTCGGGTGGGGTGCGTCCTTGGCCGTGGGCCTGGGGTCCCTGGGCATGTTCCACCTGCTGGACGCTCACACGGTCAACTCCCTCCAACCCCGTGTCTCACACCTCCACGAACTCGCCCCCCAAGAGGCAGCCCTGCTCCAAAGGGCAGGGGTGGACCGCATGGACCTGTGGGTGGAGGGCCCAGGCGGGCTGAAAGGGAGACGAGGGGAGCTGCTGGCGCACGGCCTCTCCCGGGAGGCGCTGGAACGGTGGGAAGGCCTGGCTATGATGGCTACTCTGAAGGGGATGGGTACCGAGAACCTCAAGCTCATGCTCGCCGCCGGGGTGGGTTCGCCCGGGGATCTGGGGAGACAAGATCCCGAGGAGTTGGGGGAAAGGATGCGGGAGATCCACACCTCCACCGGGTGGGGCAGGCAGCCTCCCAGGGACGCCCAGGTGAGGATGTGGGTGAGGGAGGCCAAGGCGTTGGAAAAACGGCCCGATACGAGACTGTGCCAGTGAGGTCTGTCATGGGAGAGATCAAGAGCACCATCGAGCTGGTAATGGAGAGGACAAAGGGGATGACCTTGAGCGGGGAGGAGAAGAAGCACCTCGAGGAAGAGAGGGAGGCGCGAATGGCTCAAGGGCTGGCGGTCAGGTACCTTCAAGGGGAGGTGGCTCTGGATGAATTGATCAAGAAGGCCCAGGGGTCCTCACCCCCTTTTGCACGGACGATCCTGAATGCCATGGTGGAGGCCCTCCGACCCGGGTCCGATGAGTTCGCCAAGGCCGTGGACGCCCTGGAGCGTCTCAAGGGCGGCGAGCTTCAGGCTCCGCTCAGGCGGGCGAGGGACCTCTCCCTCCAGTTCGGCCAGGCCCTCCAGAAGAGGAGGCGGAAGCTCAAGGCCGAGTTGTGGGAGGAGCTGGCCCAGAGGGGGGTGAAGGGCTCGGCCGTGGAGCCCAACGTCGAGGCCTCCCCCAGGTGGACGCAGGCCGTCGGGGAGCTGCAACGAGAGTTCGAGCCCAGGCTCCAGGAGATCAGGCAGTCCTTGCTCGCCAAGATCTGAATGCATGGGCAAGTCGCGGCCTGTGCCGCCCGGTCACAGATAGGGGTAATACATCTCGCGGATCACCTGGTAGTTCCTTCGAATGCGGTCGCGTCCCACGACGGGGCCTCCGTGTCCTGGGAGGAGCAGTTCCACGTCCAGCTTGGCCAATCTCTCGATGCTCTCGATGAGGGCCTGCCCGTCCCCGCCCGGGAAATCCGTGCGGCCCACTCCCATCTCGAAGACCACGTCCCCTGTGAAAAGGGTCTTGCGGGAAGGCCAGTAAAGGCAGATGGAACCTGGGGAGTGTCCAGGCGTCTCCAGGACCTCGAGGGTCTCCCTCCCCAGGACGAGCTCCCCCTCCTTGAGGAAGAAGTCCACTCGCAGCCTCGGCGGGGGCATACCCATCATCCTGTAGAGTTCCTCGCCCACCTCACGGATGAAGGTGTCATCCTTCATGCCCATGGCCTTCCATACCGGCCTGCGTTCGAAGGCCTCCAGGCCTTCCGCATGGTCAGGGTGGGCGTGGGTGCATATGACCCCTTGGATGAGGTCCTCGCGGATGCCGTCGAGCCTGAGAGACTGAAAGAGGTGGTTGATGAAGGCCATGTGCCCCGGATCTACGAGGACGGTGAGGCCCGCCCGGATCAGATAGGAGTTGCAGTTGTTGGCCTGCTGGTTGGCCCAGGGGTAGGCGTATATCCCCTCTGTGAGCTTCATGCCAAAGACCTTCTCATCTGCCATTCCTTATGAGGGCCGCTCCCCTCTCGATGGCCTTGCGGTTGAGGTCGTAGAACCTCTCCTTTCCCTTGGTCGCGGCCATCATCCCCCTGACGGTCTCTTCCAGGCTGAGCAGTCCTGCACGAGCCACCAAGGCGCCCACCATGACCATGTTGGGAGCCCTTTCCGCCCCGACCTCCCTGGCCAGTTCCAACGTGGGGACCCGGACCTCCGTCACGTCCGTACGTTTCACCGACTCGGCGACGAGGGAGGAGTTGACGAATACGAATCCACCTTGCCTCACCGTGGGTTCGAACTTCTCCAGGGAGGGGAAGTTCATGGCCACGAGGATGTCCGGCTCCGAGGCCACGGGGGAGGCGATCTCCTCGTCCGAGAGGGTGACGGTGCAGTTGGCCGTG
>Ga0209162_1002870_pt1 | contig 14544 bp, 13 predicted proteins | sample YNPNPMetaG_FD_187121 | JGI IMG/M metagenome (GOLD analysis project Ga0209162, IMG submission 187121) | Anoxygenic and chlorotrophic microbial mat microbial communities from Yellowstone National Park, USA - YNP NP MetaG (SPAdes) (version 2) ... | reverse complement strand
CAACGGCATCTTTATGGTCGGTCGCATTGACGGCCCGGGTCCAAGAGTGGCTCGTGAATTGGTGGACAAAGCAATCGAAGCTGAATCAAACGGGCTGTGGGGATACGCCTATTTCGACCTGCGCGGTCTTGGCAACAGCCCATACCGGAAAGGAGACGACTGGCTTCGTGCATCCGCCGAGGTTGCCAAAACCCACGGGTTTGCTCCGATCGTCGATGACAAGCCCGCGACGTTCCCGACATGGTTTCCCATGCCGCACATCGCCATTTACGCTGGTTGGTATGACAACGCGCCTTCGGGCCCGTTCACACGTCCAACAATCGAGTTCATGCCCGGAGCGTTTGCGTATCACCTGTTCTCATATAGCGCCACAACGCTGCGAACCCCGTCCACATGGGCGGCCTCACTCCTTGACAAGGGCGTCACAGCCACGGTTGGCTACGTGTTCGAACCATACCTCGATGCCACAATCGATGTGAGCGTTTTCATGTCGAGATGGATGGCTGATGGTTGGACATTGGGAGAAGCAGCCACCGCCGCGCAACCTGTGTTTTCGTGGCAAACAACAGTCGTTGGGGATCCACTTTATCGACCATTCGCCCGCACCGCGGAACAGTGGCAACAAGAACTCGCCGCCCGCAACAGCCCGTTGGTTCCATGGGCCGACCTCCGTCTCCTGAACCGTGATGAAGCCGCCGGAACACCGCGCAGAGAACTGATCGACCGCCTTTCGAAAAACGCGGCGCTGCATAAAAGCCCCATGCTCGAATTGCGCCTCGCCGAGTTATGCGCCGAGGAAGGCCGCGAATCCGCGAGCGTCCAGGCAATGGAACGAGCTTTGAAACTCAAGCCCTCCCCTCAATTGCGCGCACAATTGCAGCTCGGGCTTGCACGACGCCTTGCATCCCTTAACCGGCACTCCGATTCGCTCCGGTATTACGAGCAACTGACCGCCTCAGAAACCGACAAACACGCCCGAATTGCCCTGATCGAGGAAGCTCTTCCAGTCGCACGGAAAGCGGGCGCAACCCCGGCGGCGAATCGATTCGAAGCTGAAATTGCCAATCTCAGGCAAGCACTGACCAACCAGTCCGGGGCAAACCGTTAACGAGGTGGCGCGCAACGCCAACCGTGCGTGCGACCCCATGGTCCCGCCGGAAGTCCGTGCTGGAATCGGTTATCCTGCGCGTCCAGCAACGTCACGCTCGCAGGGCGCATGAGTTACGCCTTCAGGCAGAACCGTTCCATATGGCCTGACGTAAAAATCGTCCCACGCGCGTGCGTTGACTCTGTGCGGAGGCGCAAAGTGGCTGAGCACGCATTCGGCTCAGCGCGGCGCGACAGAGCGCCCACCTTGGAACGAACACCTTTACCTCGCCCGGATCATTCGGCTGCGGCTGCGCCGCGCTGAGGTGCAATCAGACTGTCACACGATCTCTTCCCGGGCTCGGTCCCATCGCACCATGCGTTTTTCCTGGTGTGACTTGAGAGACATGAGGAACGTGGCGGTTTCGATGAACGCCTCATCAGTCGAGCATTTGGGCGTGCCACGGCTCCGAATACAATTCAACCAATCCACCATGTGGTTGGGCTGTGGCGGTGTTTTTCCGCGCTGGTAGCCTTTGGGCAGGGAACTATTCCTGTTATGGTCGGTCGGGATGATTTCGAACGTGCTGACATCGTGTGCGATCGAGTCGAACCGCAACGTGGCGTCGCGTCCACAGATTGTCACCGGCTGGTGATCGTTGCTGTTCATGCTGCCTTCGAAGGTGACAGTGCGGCCCAGTTTCTCGAACTGATAAACGGCCACCCACGTGTCCGGCACTTCGCGGTCGTCATTGAGCAGTGCAATCAGTCCGGAGCACATGCAAGTGTCGGGGATACCGTGACCGAGGAGGTATTGCACAAAATCCATTTCGTGTGATAACAGGTCGCCCGCATACCCGGTGCCGTAAGCGTAGTAACAACGCCAGTGCCAGAAATGGCGTTCGTTCCACGGAATCTTCGGCGCCGGTCCGAGCCACAAATCCCAGTTCACGGCGCGTCTGACCTGCTCCGGATCCGGGCGGTCCCATTGATCGTAATAACCGTACCAACGCCAGTTGGGATGGTTCGGTTCGGTGGACTTGAATCGTCCGGTGCGCACCAGGGTGATTGGTCCAAGGGCGCCGCTGGCGATGATTTCCTTTGCCTGCAATGCGCATGTGGCTTGTCGGGCCTGATGTCCAAGCTGGAAAACCACCTTGCTGTTCTTGAGCGCGTCGCGCATCCGCTTGGCTTCTTCGAGGGTTCGTGCAAAGCCTTTCTCGCAGTAGATGTCTTTGCCGGCTTTGACCGCATCAAGCACCATCTGGCAGTGCCAGTGATCTGGTGTGGCGATAACCACCGCCTCGACTTTCGGGTCGGCCAGCAGGTCGCGGTAATCTTCGTATGCTTTGGCGTCCGGATTCCGACTGCGCTCGAGGCCCTTCTGGCGGTGCGGGCCATAGACGTCCGAGACTGCGACCACTTTCAGCCCGGGCGTGGCTGCCAACAGGTTGAGGAGGTCGCCACCGCGGGTTCCGATGCCGATGCAACCCACGCCGATTGTCCTCGCAGTAGATTCGGCGGAGAGAACAGCTGGGGCGATGCTCGCGGCGGCGGTCAGGGTTGTGGCCGCCCGACCGGTTGTGCGCAGGAACTCGCGTCGATTAAGAGTACTGTTTGTATTCATGGCATTCGAAAAAAAGCTTTGGCTGTTTCGTTTTGCGGGAGTCTGAAGCAATTGACCGCGAAATCAACTGCGATCATTTGGTTGCGGCTGCGCCGCACTACGCGTTTTGAGGGTATCGAAAGATCGGCTGCAGCTCGACTGCTTTTGCCTGCAACAGTTCACGTTCCTTTCTGCCAAGCCGTTTGAACCTCGAGGCAATCGACAGCGCCATCTGAAACAGCCTGTACTCGCCGGGCGGAATGGCAGCGGTGATCGGTTCCGACAGCGTGAACCGCAGAGCCAGTTCGGCTTCCGCGGGGTCTGACACGGGCTGATACCAGCATTTTGGATAGTCTCGTTTGACGCCTTCGGGCCACGGCGAGCGGGCCATCGCCTTGAGCGCGAGCAATCCCATCTTCTTCGCGCGGGCTGCCCTGACAACCTGTGGACCAAAATTCCCGCGGTAGAAACAGACCCAGTTGAACGGGAAAAGAACCGTGTCGAAATCGAAGCGGGCAATAGCTGTCAGAGCTGCTTCAACCGAGTGCGCCGAGAATCCAAGGAAACGGACTTTCCCTTCTTCACGGGCCCTGAGAAATGTTTCGATGGCACCTCCGACGCCAAGGGCTTTCTCAACGTCCTCTTTCGTGGTGAGGGCGTGCAATTGGTAAAGATCAAAGTGATCGGTTCGCAATCGCGAAAGTGAAGTTTCGAGTTCCTTGCGGGCGCCTTCGCGGTCGCGCATGGTGGTTTTGCAGGCAAGGAAAACTTTGTCGCGATAACCTGCCAGTGCATTTCCAAGTTTCTCCTCGGCCTCGCCATCGCCGTAAGTTGGAGCCACATCAAAGTAATTCACACCGCAACCAATGGCCTCGCGTACAATTCGATTGGCTTCGTGCTGCGGGCTGCCTACGACCACAATGCCGCCCATCCCGATGATGGACAGTCGTTCACCGGTCCGGCCAAGCTTCCGTTTTGGGATCATTCCTGCAGATTGAGCTGCTTCTGTTGGCAGCGCGGTTGCCACACTCGCCGCCAAAGTTCTCCTGATAAACTCACGCCTGTTCATATCGTTCCTTCCGGCTGATGGTTTCTAAAACATACCGACCGACTCTTCTCCGGGCTCGGCGGCCCGCGAGCAACAGTTGCCTTGCCACATGATCGGCACTGTCGCTCGCATGACCGCCCTGCCGTTCTTGGTCATCACATTGCTCGCGCATCTGTCGTGCGGCCTGCGCCCAAACTTTGCGCATACGGCCCGGCTGCGAACTGATCAACATGGTCTCGTCCTGGCCTGTAACTGTCGCCACGCTGCCGAAGCCGCCGACGTCCGGCCACTCCTTGAGCAGGAGCGGACCGAGTCCGTCGCCAATGCTCTCAATCTTCACTTAAATGTTGATACTATCCGATCGCGAAACCGCCGACAACCATGTTTCCCAACTTGGAAATCTCACGGCCAGTTTGCCAGATGCTCTGTTAGCTTCGGCTTGGTGAGATATGCGGGGCGCATCATTGCGAACGGTGTTTACCGACCCATAAAACGTAAAAGAACAGAAAAATAAAAAAACAAGGGTGTGACAGCATTTGTCATACCCCCTCTGTTATACTGCCACCGAATGTGAATAAAAATGGCTTTCCGTTTGGAATCGAGTTCGCTACGAACAATTGTGTCCCAAAAGTCTGGGGCTGACCCGGTGAGTTACTACGCGCACACAGCCGAAGATTATGACGGCAAGCCGTTGCCACAAACACATTGGCAACCACTGGCCGAACACCTGCGCAATGTCGCGGCCATGGCAAAGCAATTCGCCGCGCCGTTGGGCTTGGCCGCCGAAGCCGAACTGGCCGGTCTGCTGCATGATCTGGGGAAATATGCGGAACGCTTTCAGGAGCGACTCCGGAACCCCTCTGTCCACGGAATCAACCACTGGTCAGCGGGCACGAGAAAGGCGGCGGAGTTCAAAGCTTTGCTGGACTACGCGATCGAAGGCCATCACACTGGAATCCCCACATTTCAAGAACTGCAGCAAACACTGCTCAAGATGGACGATCTCCAGCTTGCTCGGGAACTGACAGGGTGTTCAGAATCGGTGGACGAACTGCTACAGCGATTCGAAGCCGACGGGCTGCGGCTGTCCTCTCCCCCGCCCAAGCTTGGTAAGGACTGCTTCGCCAATGCGCTCCGTGCACGGATGCTATTCAGTTGTCTGGTGGATGCTGACTTCCTCGATACGGAGAAACATTTCGAGCCTGAGGCAGCAAAGCAGAGAGTCGTGCCGACGCTGCAAGCCGACCGAGCGTCAAAACTTTTACTCGATTCCCTCGAAAGACTGCGAGCGCACTCCGGCGACAGTTGCGTCAACCAGATCCGCCGGCAGTTGCTCTCGGACTGCCTCAATACGGCCAAGCATCCCCCCGGCTTGTTCACGCTCACCGCACCTACCGGTAGTGGCAAGACGTTGGCCTCGCTGGCGTTTGCCCTGAAGCACATTGACTATCACAACGGCAACCTGCCCACAGACGACCCGCGTCGTTTCCGCAGGGTGATCGTAGTGATTCCCTACACCAGCATTATCGAGCAAACCGCCCAAGCGTATCGGAATATATTCGAGCCGGTTTTTGGCCCGGATTACGTGCTGGAGCATCACAGCGCGGTCGGTCCCGGAGGGAATTTGCAAAGTCCGGACCGTGACGCTGAAGAGCAGCGAACTCGTCGCGCAAGGCTTGCCGCCGAAAACTGGGCTGCGCCACTGGTTGTGACCACGAGCGTTCAGTTTTTCGAGAGCCTTTTCTCGAACCGACCTGCAGACTGCCGCAAGCTACACAACCTCCCAAGGTCGGTAGTGCTCTTTGACGAAGTCCAGACCCTTCCTACCACACTCGTGCCCTCACTCTTGTCCGCAGTGCGTCTGCTCACGCTGGAACCGTACGGGGTCACCGCCGTCTTCATGACCGCCACGCAACCAGCTTTTGCGTCCGCCCAAGCTGTGCTGCCCTATGGCTGGGATCCCGTCGAGATATCATCTGCCCCGGGAGCCATGGCAGAAACGATGCGCCGGACCCAAATCATCCTTCCCCGGTCCGAGCACACTTGTTCGTGGCACGAAATCGCCGAGCGAATGTCCGAGTTCCCCCAAGTCCTTTGCGTCGTCAACACCACCTCGGACGCACGCGAATTGTTCCGCCTGCTCCCTACTGAAAACCGGTTTCACCTGTCGGCACGACTCTGTCCGGCTCATCGGCAAGAAAAGTTGCAGTTTGTCCGGGAGAACCTCGCCAAGGGTGCCCCTTGCCGTTTAGTTTCCACTCAACTCATTGAAGCCGGCGTGGATGTGGATTTCCCTATCGCATTCCGGGCTTTGGGGCCGCTGGATTCAATCATCCAAACTGCTGGCCGGTGCAATCGGGAAGGACGCCATTCCACTCCACAACCCGTTATCGTCTTTCGTCCGAAAAACGGTGGCACACCACCGGGCGCCTATCGTATCGCCACGGCCAAAACTGAGGAATTCCTCAACCGCCATCCGGATGCTCGGCTTCATGAACCCGCGACATACGCCCGGTACTTCACCGAACTGTACGGATTGCTTGGGCGCGAGTCCGCTAATGCGGACCCTGTGTTTGCCGCCAGCAAGGAATTTGATTTCCCAAAGGCGGCCAGGGAATGCCGGCTCATAGGTGACGATACCCGCAGCGTTCTTGTCAAATGGCGCGACGGCGTGGAACTCGTCGCCAAACTCCGCCGGGAAAAGCATCTTGGACCCGAAGAATGGCGGCGCGTGCAGCGCTTCTCCGTAAACCTGCACATGGTCGAATTCATCGATGCGCAGGCCAAAGGCTACATCGTGGAGGCCATCGAAGACGTGTGGGTCTGGAACTCCCAGTACGACGATGACCTCGGCGCGTGCCATCCAGATTTCACGCATTATTGCCTGTGAAAGTTCTCGAATCTACATGAACTCAACGGAGCTCAAACCATGATCATTCACCTGCGCACTTGGGGTGAACTCGCGTGCTTCACCCGTCCTGAAATGAAAGTCGAACGCGTCAGCTACCCGGTTATGACACCCAGCGCCGCCCGCGGATTGCTTGAGGCCATTTTGTACCGGCCACAATTCCGCTGGGAGGTCCGCCGTATCGCCGTCAAACGACCCATCCGCTTCATCAGTTTCCGCCGCAATGAGGTCAAATCACGTCTCTCGGTTCGCAACCCAGAACCGCTCGACGCGGAAGAGGACCGCACCCAACGCAACACTCTGGCTTTGCGCGACGTGGAATACGTTATCGAAGCCAGCCTCCGGCTCACGCCATTGGCCAATCTTCCCCGCCGCAAGCCCCCCGGTGAAGACGAACCGGACGGCGAGGACACCCGGGGCAAGTATCTCGCAATGTTCCAACGCCGCGTGGAGAAGGGCCAATGCTTCGCCCAACCCTGCTTTGGTTGTCGCGAGTTCCCAGCGCATTTCGAACTTGCCGATGAAGCCATGATGCACGTCGCACCCAACCCCAACCCCGACACCTACCTCGGCCTGATGCTCTACGACGTGTTCAACCTCGACGTCTCGCGCGACCATCAGCCCGGCAAAGTGGAAGCCAGACCGCAGGTGACATTGTTTCGCGCCGCTCTCAAAGACGGCATCCTGGTCGAGCACGGCAAGACTACGCTCCCCGAATGGTCGATCGTCAAACTGCAACTCGGAGGTGCACAATGATGCTCCAAGCTCTTATCGCTTACGCCGAACGTGAAAAACTCGGCGACCCCGATTTTCAGAAGGTCGATGTCCGTTGGCTCGTTCCACTTGATGCGTCAGGCAAACTTGCAGGCGGCCCAATTCCGCTGGTAGAGAATCCCGACGACAAAAAGCCACGCCCTAAAGTGGCGCTGCGCCCCTTCACTTCACCGAACGAGTTGAACCAGGGCGACAAATCGCATTTCCTGTGCGATACCCTCGAGCGAGCCTTATTGTTCTTAGATCCGAAGGCATCGAACAAAGCAGCCGCGCGGCACATCCAGCACACTTACTTCCAAAAGCTGCTTGAGGAGGCCGCAGTCGCGTGTCCGGACATGGCGCCCCAATTGCAGGCGGTGCTCAATTTTTTGCGAGACGAAGCGAGCCTTGCCAAACTGCGCCGGCAACTTTCGGAGGCAAAGGCAAAGCCGTCTGACAACGTGACCTTTGCCGTGGACGGCTCTAACCTTCTCGATTCTGCAAGCCTCAAGTCATTTTGGCGGCGCCGCCGTGCAGCTGCGGCTGGAGAGAACCGGCCCCGCCGGATCTGTATCGCCACCGGGGAACTGGCTCAGACACTCAACACCCATGAGAAGATCAAAGGTGTTCCCGGCGGCAAGCAGATGGACCGGAACTTGATCGCGTTCAACAAAGAGTGTCCTTCGTTTGAATCGTTCGGCCTCGAACAGGCCCAAAATGCAGCTTTGTCCGCCTCGGCGGAATTGAAGATTCGGTCCGCGCTCGATGCCTTGATCGAAAAGAGCAGGGCGCAGGGCTTGGTCTTTGCAGACACGATCGTTTTGCACTGGACGCGTCAACCAGTCGAATTCGATCCCGTGGACACGCTGGCCAGTGCGGACCCTGAGCAGGTCGCCCAATTGCTCAAGTCCGCCGAGACAGGTGATCAGGTCATCGGCCTCGACCCAAACGCTTACTACGCAGTCAGTCTTTCGGGCAACGGAGCACGTATAGTAGTCCGCAACTGGATCGACTCCACTGTGCCTGAAGTCAAGCGCCACATCGCGAGTTGGTTTAAGGACCTCGGCATTATCGAACCCGGCGGAGTAAACGTGAAGCGCGAGTTTTCTCTCCCGCAGTTACTCTCGGCGCTGGCGAACCCGGAACTCGATAAGCCTTTCGACGCGCTGCCCCACGGTGCGCCCGAAGAATTGATGCATGCCGCCCTCACTGGTGGTCCGGTGCCGCAAAACATATTGACGGCCGCCTTGCGCCGCGAAACTGTGGACCGCGTTTCCGGTGGCGAGGCAGCCGGCCAGCGCAAGCCGTTTTTCCCAGCTCGTTTTGCCCTCATCAAACTCTGTTTGTTACGTTCACCAAAAAGAAAGGAACATCACACCATGACCGAAAAACTCGATCCAAACTCCAAAGACAGGGCCTACCTCTGTGGGCAACTGTTCGCCGTCCTCGGACGGCTTCAACTGCTCGCGCTCGGTAAAGTCGGCGCGAGCATTGCGGAGCGGACCTACGGCGGCGTGGCCACGCGGCCCGCCACCACTCTCGGTCCGCTGTTCACCAAGGTGCCGGCCTACCTCAAGAAAGCCAACGACCGATTTCCGGGCGCTGGCGAGAACAAACAAAAAGAAATCGAGGCGCTGTGCCAGCGAATCGCAGCGTTGGGCGGATTTCCCCCGACTCTCGATCTCGAGGAACAGGGCCGATTCGCTCTTGGTTACTACTGCCAACTGGCAGAATACCGTGCCCGCAAAGAAGAACGTGAACTGGAAGAAAAGGCCGAATAATTCCCCGAAGAAACTGTTTAACAATCAAACAAACAAATTACCATGAATAACGCCATCAAGAACCGATACGACTTCGTTTATTTGTTCGATTGCACGGACAGCAATCCCAACGGCGACCCCGACGCCGCCAACGCGCCACGCCTCGACCCGGAGACCATGCAGGGCCTGGTATCCGACGTGGCCATCAAACGCAAAATCCGCAACTACGTTTATCTCGCCAAACTCGGCCCCGACGGCACGCCGGCCGTAGGCTACGACCTGCACGTCAAACACGGTACGGTGCTCAACGACAACATTCGCAAAGCGTGCGATGGCACCGGCCTGCCCCGGCGCGAAGACGATGCACAAAGCGACAAGGAAAAAGCCAAGAACCGTCCCCGAGAAGAAATCGTCAAACTTCAGGGTTGGCTGTGCCAGAAGTTTTACGACGTCCGCGCTTTCGGCTCAGTCCTATCCACTGGTCCGAACGCCGGCCAACTCCGCGGCCCGGTGCAAATCTCCTTTGCACGCAGCATTGATCCGGTGCTCTCGATGGACATCTCGATCACGCGCATCTGCGGCACAAACGAGGAAAAGGCCACCGAATGGGGCCGCAAAGCTGCAATCCCCTATGGCCTCTACCGCTGCCATGGATTTGTCTCCGCTCACCTGGCGCAGCAAACTGGATTCAGCGAGGAGGACTTGAAGCTGCTGTTTTGTGCGCTTTGTGGTCGTGCTTCTGAAGACGAGCAGTTCCAGCCTTCGATGATGGACCCCGACGTTTCTTCAGCCCGTCGGCTGGCACCGCAAAAGCTCGTTGTCTTCAAACACCAGTCCATGCTCGGCAACGCACCCGCGCACAAACTTTTCGCCCGAGTCGTAGTCCCGCAGGTCGGCGTGGCCAGATCTTTTGAAGATTACAAATCAAAGATCACCATAGACCGCAATGATTTGCCAAAGGGCGTCGAGTTGATTGAACTCTTGTGAGCCTCGAATTACCAGATTCCACACCCAAAAGCTGCAGATCTCCGACCATGGATCCATGACGTCAGTAGATATGCAGACAGCAGATACCAGTGCCGCGCGAGCATTTCCCGGCAGGCCTGCTCGAAGGTTTCATCCAATCTCCACTCGTGGCGCCGTTGACGCACATCGAATTCCGAGACGAGCCGAACGGCCCCATCGAGCACGGCTGGAATTGTCAGAAAGGTGTTGCATTACTGTGTGGAAAAACCTCCGCAGCAATCGAAAATCAGCGCATCCCTCGAAATTGTTGCCTTCAAACTATTCGGCCACCGATTTCAATCTCATCTTACCTTTGAGCGACGAGGTCGTTCAGAACATCGCGGCGCGACGCGGCGCGACGCAGCGCCATGCCTGCAGAAAAACTCCGTTGTTTCTCTGCGACCATTCGGTTGCGGCTGCGCCGCGCTGCGGCCTCGATGCTTCAGCACAATCAGCTTTTCTCGGGCCACGGCGACAAGATGGCGGATTGATGTCGGCAGCTACACTCGACTATGCACTTTGACCTTTGCTGGTGCTTACGTAAAATGTGTCGAAATGAAAACGTTCAAGTTCACCGCGATCATTGAGGGGGACAAGGACGGGTATTACGCTTATTGCCCGGAATTGAAGGGGTGCCAAACCCAGGGCGACACGGTTGAAGAAGCCCTTGCAAACCTGCGCGAGGCCGCCGAGCTCTACCTCGAAACACTTTCCCCCGACGAACTGGAATCGCTGGCCGCAGCGCCCAAAACGATCCTTTCCACCTCTTTGGAATTGACCCATGCCTAAACAGCCCCGGCTGACCGCCCCGGAAGCCGAGCGGCTTTTACTGGCCGCCGGTTTTGTTCACGTCCGTTCCAAAGGGAGCCACCGGATCTATCAGCGCGGACAGGAACGGTTGATCCTCCCATTTCATTCGGGCAAAACACTCCACCCCAAGATAATCAAGCAGGTCATGGATGTTGTTGGCAACTAATCGAAGGGACCGCGCCAGCTCCGGACGACCAAGAATCGATAGGGCTGATCCTGTGAAGCCAATGGCAAATCCGACATCGACGATCGAGAACCGACCGGAACCGCTCCAGCTCTCGCTGCTCAACGACTTCTTGTACTGTCCGCGCCGAGCGGCGCTGAAGCTCATCGAGGGTTGCCGCGATGCGAACGAACACACCGTCCTCGGCGAGCTGGTCCATGAACACGCCGATTTCCCCGGCTACGAGGTCGCCAAGGGCGTGCTTGTGTGGCGAGCCTTGCCCATTTGGTCTGATCGCCTTCGGCTTTCAGGTAAATGTGACATCGTCGAAGCCGAACTCCATTCGGCTTCAAATTCAACATCCGAAATTTCAAATCTGAAGTCCCTCAGGCCGGTCGAATACAAGAAAGGCAAGCGCCGCCGATTCCACAATGACGACGCCCAGCTTTGCGCACAAGCGCTCTGCCTCGAAGAAATGTTCGGCATCCCGATCGAGCGGGGCGCAATCTTTCACGCCGAAAGCAAACGGCGGCGCGAAGTCGAGTTTACACCGCAGTTGCGCGCAACCACAGAGCAGGCCATCGCCGACCTGCACGCTTTGCTGGGCCGATCTCAAATCCCGGGTTCCAACATCCAACTCCCAAAAGCCCTGTACCGGCCTGCCTGCCAAGAATGTTCGCTTTTCGAAATATGCATGCCCAAAGCCATCGAAAATGACCACACAACATCGAGACTTGCAAACCGACTGTATGAAATTTGAGATTTCTCAACGCAGCGCCGCCGGAACCGAATGTCCGGTTTGCGATTGCTGCGCAGCTTTCCAGGTATGGCAATAAATCGCATACAACAGTGGACATAGCCCAAAACACACTCTACCTGACTACGCCCGGCACTTATGTCGCGCGTGATCATCTCACCCTGCAACTCGAGGTGCCGGTTTATCCCCCGGACCTCCCGCCCGACGAACGAACGCGTGACCGCGCTGCGGACTGGCGCAAGCTCTCATTGCCAATCCACAATCTCGAGTCAATCTGCGCCTTCGGCCAGATCACCATCAGCCCGCCCGCGCTCGATCTCTGCTGGGAACATGGCGTCGCAGTGAATTTCCTCACGGAAAATGGTTACCTCCAGGCCAGATTGACCGGCGTGGCCGACACCAGTGTTGTACTCCGACGCGCCCAATTCCGCGCCGCTGACGATCCCGTCCGCGCCGCCGCTGTCGCAAGGCAAATCATCGCCGGCAAACTCCAAAACAGCCGGAACTCCCTGCTCCGCGCGGCCCGCGAAACAGACTCCGCCGACGAACGTGCCCAATTGACCACCGCCACCGACGCACTTGCGCGACAACTCCATGAACTCGGGCGGTGGACCTCAGACGACATTCGGCAATCCGGAGCTCTCGATGCCCTGCGCGGTGTTGAAGGCATGGGCTCCGCCACCTACTTCAGCGTCTTCACCCTGTTGCTCAAACAACAGCGCGACAGCTTCGCGTTCGTCAACCGATCACGCCGCCCGCCCCGCGACCGCATCAATTGCCTGCTCAGCTTCCTCTACGCGCTTGTGCGGCACGATTGTATCGCCGCACTTACCAGTACAGGGCTGGACCCGTTCGTGGGATTCCTCCACACCCAGCGCCCGAATCGGCCCGCCCTCGCCCTCGATCTGATTGAGGAGTTCCGTCCATGGCTGGCCGATCGCCTCGCCGTCACGCTGATCAACCGCCGGCAAATCGGCCCCGAACATTTCCTCGTCCGCGAAGGCGGCGCCGTCGAGTTCACCGACACCGGACGTAAAACGGTCATCACCGCTTATCAACAACGCAAACAGGAAAAACTCGGTCATCCACTGCTCGAACAGGAGTTTCGCATCGGACAATTGCCGTTCGTGCAGGCGCGCGTTCTGGCCCGCCACCTGCGAGGCGACTTGACCGATTATCTGCCTTTCGTCCCAAAATAGGCTTATGCTCATCTTGATCACTTACGACGTTTCCACTACCGACAAGGCCGGTCAACGCCGGCTCCGCCGTGTTGCGCGGGCATGCGCCGATTACGGCGTGCGCGTCCAGAAGAGCGTTTTTGAATGCCAGGTGGGCCAGACCGAATGGGCATTGTTGCGCGACCGATTGCTCCGTGAAATGAAACAGGATGAAGACTCCCTCAGGTTCTACTACCTTGATGAGAAAGCAGTCCAGCGGATAGAACATCACGGCGTGGACAAACCACTGGACGTGACCGAACCCCTGATTCTGTGACCGCCCTTCCGCGAACCATAAGTCCCGGCCAACTCCCCGGGGTTTCGCGGGAACAAAAACCGCCATACTTGATGCTCTTCCCTTGCTGCTCTTTGACATCGCAAAATGAACTCGCTTGGGAACGGTTGCCAGGTTCGCGAAATCAGGCTAAGAAGTGTTTGCGGCCAAAGGCGAAAGCCCGGCCGCTGTCGCCCCGTGTGAAAGCGCGGGGCGCGGATTGAAACGGCATACACTGGCCACACCCAAATACTCGTTGAAAGTCGCCCCGTGTGAAAGCGCGGGGCGCGGATTGAAACCCACCTCTTCTCGCAAAATCCACAGACTCCGCCGAGTCGCCCCGTGTGAAAGCGCGGGGCGCGGATTGAAACTTTTCGAGCAATGTGAGCGCGGGAAGTCTTTCTCCGGTCGCCCCGTGTGAAAGCGCGGGGCGCGGATTGAAACCGTCCCGGGCACTTGCCGGGTGCAGTGGGTCCGGGTCGCCCCGTGTGAAAGCGCGGGGCGCGGATTGAAACCTGTCTGGATTTTGCTTCGATCCACAAGGTCCTGCCGTCGCCCCGTGTGAAAGCGCGGGGCGCGGATTGAAACTTTATTGGGGTCTTGCTGTTTTTCTGGCGGCGAACGTCGCCCCGTGTGAAAGCGCGGGGCGCGGATTGAAACACCGGTTGTGGGCAGCACAGTTCGAATCGGGACCGTCGCCCCGTGTGAAAGCGCGGGGCGCGGATTGAAACGCATGCTGTGATCAACAACAACTGGAGTATCGTTGGTCGCCCCGTGTGAAAGCGCGGGGCGCGGATTGAAACACGAACAATATTTGTGCCCGGCGCCTCGACAATCGGTCGCCCCGTGTGAAAGCGCGGGGCGCGGATTGAAACAAAAAAAGAGAAAAAAGAGATTGAAAATCTATCAAGTCGCCCCGTGTGAAAGCGCGGGGCGCGGATTGAAACTTTTCGAGCAATGTGAGCGCGGGAAGTCTTTCTCCGGTCGCCCCGTGTGAAAGCGCGGGGCGCGGATTGAAACTTGGGATGGCGTGGGTTGGGGATACGAGGGACCGCGTCGCCCCGTGTGAAAGCGCGGGGCGCGGATTGAAACGCATGCTGTGATCAACGACAACTGGAGTATCGTTGAGTCGCCCCGTGTGAAAGCGCGGGGCGCGG
>Ga0209162_1002869_pt1 | contig 14547 bp, 9 predicted proteins | sample YNPNPMetaG_FD_187121 | JGI IMG/M metagenome (GOLD analysis project Ga0209162, IMG submission 187121) | Anoxygenic and chlorotrophic microbial mat microbial communities from Yellowstone National Park, USA - YNP NP MetaG (SPAdes) (version 2) ... | reverse complement strand
CCGGTACACTCCTGTTGCATCGCCTCCGATCCGACCGAGGATACTGAAAGTAGCAGTTGTCATAGAACCGGGACGCGCCACCCAGCAGTTGCATCGCCTCCGATCCGACCGAGGATACTGAAAGTCGGCTTGGCTGCCAACCCCAGCCGTTGGGGAGGAGTGTTGCATCGCCTCCGATCCGACCGAGGATACTGAAAGAAGATAACACCGAGCCAGAACTTCCAGACCTTCATTCGTTGCATCGCCTCCGATCCGACCGAGGATACTGAAAGGGCCAGCACCTCAATCTGATGCCGCTTCACCCGCACTAGTTGCATCGCCTCCGATCCGACCGAGGATACTGAAAGGCGATGTGGACGGTCGGCCTGCGGGAGTGGCACCCACGTTGCATCGCCTCCGATCCGACCGAGGATACTGAAAGGGGGTCACCGCCCCGGCCCGCCCCGCCTGCCAACGGGTTGCATCGCCTCCGATCCGACCGAGGATACTGAAAGCCAGCATCCTGGCAGCGCATACATCGGGGGAGCCAGAGGTTGCATCGCCTCCGATCCGACCGAGGATACTGAAAGCGAGGGGTCTTACATCCTGTCCACGCCCGTTTAACGTTGCATCGCCTCCGATCCGACCGAGGATACTGAAAGAGAAGGTCTTTCGTCACCACCGCGGAGTAGCCATCCTGTTGCATCGCCTCCGATCCGACCGAGGATACTGAAGGGGAAGAACGGCGCGGTGATTCTGGGGCGGCTGGAGAGTTGCATCGCCTCCGATCCGACCGAGGATACTGAAAGTGCCATCGCCGCACCCAGCACCCCCGCCAGCCACCAGTGTTGCATCGCCTCCGATCCGACCGAGGATACTGAAAGTCGCAGCATCGCTGTACTCCAGCGCTTCTTGCAAAGTTGCATCGCCTCCGATCCGACCGAGGATACTGAAAGCAGATAAAGGACGGCAGGGTGGACGTCCACACCCGTGTTGCATCGCCTCCGATCCGACCGAGGATACTGAAAGGGCATCGGATACCTGTACCCGCACCGGGGCCGAGGACGCGTTGCATCGCCTCCGATCCGACCGAGGATACTGAAAGGCCGGGCAGATGGTGGGCGTCTGGTCGGTGGCGCGTGTTGCATCGCCTCCGATCCGACCGAGGATACTGAAAGGAAGTTGCCGATTGAGCAACCCCGGTAGGTGGCAAACGTTGCATCGCCTCCGATCCGACCGAGGATACTGAAAGTTGTCATCCGTCCTTTCAGCCAACCCGTGGTACGCAGTTGCATCGCCTCCGATCCGACCGAGGATACTGAAAGGGTGAAGATGGCAGCACGGACATCCCGCTGCCAGCCGGTTGCATCGCCTCCGATCCGACCGAGGATACTGAAAGGCAGCGCTCCATCTGGTGAGAACGCCACGCTGTACACCGGTTGCATCGCCTCCGATCCGACCGAGGATACTGAAAGTGAAACCACTGTACGGCCTGGTACACCCCGGGTTGCTTTGTTGCATCGCCTCCGATCCGACCGAGGATACTGAAAGGGACACGAACAACGGGGGCAACTCCGGCAATTTCAGCAGTTGCATCGCCTCCGATCCGACCGAGGATACTGAAAGTCAGTATTCCCTTTGCCCCACCGAGCAACAGGCATTCGTTGCATCGCCTCCGATCCGACCGAGGATACTGAAAGGATAATCCGTTCCACGGCTGGCCGGTGCCCGGGACGGGTTGCATCGCCTCCGATCCGACCGAGGATACTGAAAGTTCATCCCGAACCGCTGATATTCGGAAGCATATGCGCTGTTGCATCGCCTCCGATCCGACCGAGGATACTGAAAGTGCGTTGTGACCTCGTAGATATGCGGGTAGTATTTGTGTTGCATCGCCTCCGATCCGACCGAGGATACTGAAAGTAAAGACACCCCTCCGCCATCACGGTCGGCGTATACTCGTTGCATCGCCTCCGATCCGACCGAGGATACTGAAAGCCGGAATCAGCCAGCGCCCTCCGCATTGGGGGCACGGGTCGTTGCATCGCCTCCGATCCGACCGAGGATACTGAAAGGCGCGCTCAACCAGTACAGAATTTCCGAGCGGATCGCCTCGTTGCATCGCCTCCGATCCGACCGAGGATACTGAAAGCACACTGGTCTGATGACTCTCCGTTTCGCTGGTCCCATAGTTGCATCGCCTCCGATCCGACCGAGGATACTGAAAGGAACATTCTTGGCCAGTACGGTCAAAAGACCGAGGTGGTTGCATCGCCTCCGATCCGACCGAGGATACTGAAAGGACATGTCCGGCAGGTCGGGATGTGAAACATCGTATCCGTTGCATCGCCTCCGATCCGACCGAGGATACTGAAAGCGCTCAGGACGGGGGATAGGATGATCGCAAACCCAGCGGTTGCATCGCCTCCGATCCGACCGAGGATACTGAAAGCGCTGGACGGGGCATTCCTCACCGATGTCTATCTCCTGTTGCATCGCCTCCGATCCGACCGAGGATACTGAAAGGCGCAATCCGGATCGCGGTCGCTTTGCATAGCGCGACTGAGTTGCATCGCCTCTGATCCGACCGAGGATACTGAAAGGGTTATCCCACTGCCGGATCGCGTCCTGGTCATCTGCGTTGCATCGCCTCCAATCCGACCGAGGATACTGAAAGGGGAGTTCGCCGAGGCCGCCGGGTATGAGGTCATCATCGTTGCATCGCCTCCGATCCGACCGAGGATACTGAAAGACAAAGATGCCGCGGGCGAAGCGGACGGCCAGCGCCAGTTGCATCGCCTCCGATCCGACCGAGGATACTGAAAGTTTAACCTCCAGGTCGGCCCTGCCGACTACTGCGGAATGTTGCATCGCCCCCGATCCGACCGAGGATACTGAAAGAGCGGGAAAATAGTGACACCCGGCACACGGATTCGGCAGAGTTGCATCGCCTCCGATCCGACCGAGGATACTGAAAGGCGGACCTCCACCGCCAGCAGCGTTCCCGGCACGCGTTGCATCGCCTCCGATCCGACCGAGGATACTGAAAGCGGACGGGACCGGCTCGTAGCCGAACAGTTTGCGGAGTTGCATCGCCTCCGATCCGACCGAGGATACTGAAAGGCGAGCGAGCGGAGCCGGCCCGAAGCCCCCCCCCAAGTTGCATCGCCTCCGATCCGACCGAGGATACTGAAAGAACGACACGGTACAGGTACATTGTTCACCTCCTGATGGTTGCATCGCCTCCGATCCGACCGAGGATACTGAAAGGGACGAACCCGACAACGCGCCCGCGCCCGTCCACAGGTTGCATCGCCTCCGATCCGACCGAGGATACTGAAAGGGTCGGTGGTGGGGGGTGGTCAATCGCGATTTTTTTGGTTGCATCGCCTCCGATCCGACCGAGGATACTGAAAGCGGTTCACCTGGTCAACGTAAATCGGGAGCACCCGGCTGGTTGCATCGCCTCCGATCCGACCGAGGATACTGAAAGCATCTCCTCGCGCAAACGCGCCACGGCGAAATCTGTGAGTTGCATCGCCTCCGATCCGACCGAGGATACTGAAAGGCAAATTTCTGGTCTGCACGCTCCAGGGTAAGAATGGTTGCATCGCCTCCGATCCGACCGAGGATACTGAAAGCCCCCGGGGCCAGAGGTGGCCCAGAAGCCACCCGCCGGTTGCATCGCCTCCGATCCGACCGAGGATACTGAAAGGCAGAAACGACTCGGGGGGAAATTCCGGCGGAATCGTTGCATCGCCTCCGATCCGACCGAGGATACTGAAAGAGCACCACCCGGCCCGGCAGGTCCGGCACGAAGGCCAGGTTGCATCGCCTCCGATCCGACCGAGGATACTGAAAGTCAATCGTGTCTGCGAACTCTTCAACGACTTGCTGGAGTTGCATCGCCTCCGATCCGACCGAGGATACTGAAAGGCGAGCGAGCGGAGCCGGCCCGAAGCCCCCCCCAAGTTGCATCGCCTCCGATCCGACCGAGGATACAGGATAAGCCGTTAGCCGACAGCCGTCAGCCGTGAGTTGGCCGGGCAAGGGGGAGTTTTCCTGCTGACGGCTACCGGCTGACTGCTGACGGCGAATCCTGCAGAGCATCCGCTCAGACCAGGGACACGGAAAAGTCGTGAACCCCCTATCTTTTAGTTTCCGCTAGCTTTGCCTGCTACAGGCAGGGGAAATCCCCCTGGGCCAGCACCCGCCGCAGCCGTCCCGGGCTCCGTTGGGGCTGCCGATCCCAGAAGCCGGTCGGCACCAGCGGTAACACCGCCGCCAGGTAGAGCAAGATGTTCGCCGACAGCAGGGCTAACTCCGGCAGCCGCCAGATGCTCTTCGGCGCGTAGTAACTACCTACCTACCCGCGTCATTGCGAGCCGCCGAAGGCGGCGAAGCAATCTCCAGGCCTGTGGGGAGATTGCTTCGGCGGCTATTGCCGCCTCGCAATGACAGCGGGTAGGTAATTACGGCGCGTAACTGTTCAGCCTCACCCCTCCCCCAGCGGCTTCGCCGCTACCCCCTCCTCTCTCCTGAACGAAGTTCAGGAGAGGGGAAGAGGTGCCGCCACAGGCCTCGGCCCGAAGGGCCTTCGGCCCGAGGGCGGCGGGGGTGGGGTGAGGAAGTCTGACGAAAGGCACAGCCTTTTCCGGCCAACGCCAGAATTTTCCGCCTGATGCGACACCGTCGGGCGGATTGCTCTTGCCAATCCGGGCATTCTTGGGTATCCTTACTCGTGCCCAGAAGCCAAAATGAAACCGCGCATCCGACTGGACCGGTTGCTGGTGGAGCGGGGGCTGGCGGAGAGCCGCACTGAGGCCCAGCGGTGGATCCGCGCGGGCCAGGTGCGCGTCGCCGACCAGGTGGTGGACCAGCCCGGGGCGCTGGTATCCCCCGACGCCCCGGTCGCGCTGACCGCGCGGCCGCGCTTCGTCAGCCGGGGCGGGGAGAAACTGGAGGCCGCTCTCATCGGCTTCGGGGTGGATGTGCGGGGATGGGTGGCGGCTGATGTGGGCGCGTCCACCGGCGGCTTCACCGATTGCCTCCTCCAGCGCGGCGCCGCCCGGGTCTACGCCATAGACGTGGGATACGGACAACTGGACTGGCGTCTGCGCAACGACCCGCGCGTGGTGGTGATGGAGCGCACCAACGCCCGCTACCTGGAGGGGTTGCCGGAACCGGTCCACCTGGTGACGGTGGACGTCTCCTTCATCTCGCTGCGGCTCATCCTGCCCCGGGCGGTGGGATGGCTGCACCCTCATGGGCAGGTCATCGCGCTGGTCAAGCCCCAGTTTGAGGCCGGACGGCGGGATGTGGGCAGGGGCGGGGTGGTGCGGGACCCTGCCGTCCACCGGCGCGTGCTGGTGGAAGTGGTCCGGGCCGCCGCCGACCTGGGCCTGACCCTGCGGGGGCTGATGGTCTCCCCGCTCCTGGGGCCGGCGGGGAACCGGGAGTTTCTGGGGTGGTGGAGTTGGGGATAAAAAAGGGGGATTTTGCGGCGGCCTTCGGCCGCCGCAAAATCCCCCTATCCCCCTGCCCAGAGTTTATTGGGCCCGCAGAAGTGGAATCTGCGGGAAGTCGTCCGGGCCCAGGGTGGCGATGTCCGCCTGGCTGGACGGATACCGGGAGAGAATCTCCTCCTGGGTGGGCATCCCCGCCCAGGCCAAGTCTATGATGCGGGTGTGGTTGGTGTCGTCCGGGCCGCCGCCGAAGCGCCACTGCTGGGCCTGCGCCAGCACGTCCCGCACCCGCCAGACGCCCGTGGAGGGGAAGCCCTCCTGGCTGAGCACCGCCGCGACGTAGCCCCACGTCGCCGGGTCCCCCTCGCCGAAGGCCTCCCGCGGCACCCGCAGCGTCACCGTCCGCGCCGCCGGGTCCACGATGATTTTGTAGGAAACCCCCGTCACCTGCTTCGGCGCGCCGCTCTGCGGGTCCGGCGCCAGAATCTGCGGCGTCCACCCCTCTGCCCAGACCGCCACCTCCCAGCCGTTGCCCGCCTCCAGCGCGGCGTTCCGCCCGGGCAGGAGCAATCGCGCACCCGTCCCGGCGCCAGGGTCCTTGTCCACGTAGACGTCCAGCGTCTGGAGGGCCAGATTGTTGGGAGAACCCCACGGGTTGGGGATGGGGCCGTAGAAGGCGAACTTGAAGACCAGGTTCTTCTCGTCGTAGGCGACGGTGAAGGACTTCAGGTCAAAGACCTGGGGCTTGAACACGCCGTCAGTGGGGTAGGTGTAGGGGCCGGGGCCGTGGTCATCCCCTTCCGGGTCCTCCACCTGCAGGACCGTCGTGTAGCGGCCCAGGTCGGGCAGAACGACCTGCGCGGGCCCGCCGACGGGGAGCATCAGGCCGGAGGGGGCCAGAACCACCACCAGCCGCAGGTCGTCCCCGGGCTCCAGGTCGCCGATGGCGTCCCAGGGGATGGCGGCCTCAAAGGCGTCGGCGCCCATCGCGGCCTCGCCCACCGGCCCGGCGGCCTGCCACTCGGACTTGACGGGCCGGTAGGCGGTCAGGGCCTGCCCGTCCCACTCAAAGAGGTGGGTGGCGGCGATGCCGGTCAGCAGAGGGGTCTCGCCCTCTGCCGCGCGGGCGAAGGGGGAAACTTCGGCCGCGCGCGGGGAGACCAGATACATTCCAATGCGCGCTCCGGCGGGCAGGGGCTGCCGGAAGGTCAGCCGGACGTAGAGGTTCCGGGCGTCAAAGGCGTAGGCCAGGTCGGCCCCGGTGGCCTGAGCACCGCCCCTGTAGAGGGCCGCGCCGTCCCACTCCCCCGGCCCGACGCGCCCGTCCACCGTGGGCGTGGAGAGGCCCTGGACTTCCTGGTCGGCCCGGACCGGCTTCCTGGGGATGATGGGGACGTCCACAAAGGCCGGCACCGGCTCGCCCAGCGACTCGTACACTTTCTTCAGCAGGGCCCGGAAGCCCTCGTCAAAGTATTCGTCCTGTCCGGAGTCCTGATCGGCCCCGTACCACCAGAACCAGTCCGAGCCCTCGGCCAGGTACATGTAGTCCAGGGCCTGAGCGATGGCCTCGGGAGGGGCGCTGCGGGTCCTGGAGATGTCGTACTTGGAGAGGTCGTACCGGGTCTGGACCAGGTAGTTCCAGGCCTGCCGCTCTTCCGGTTCGCCAATCCAGGTGTCGTAGTTGGCGCTGAACCAGGCGCCGGGGAAGAGGTGCTCCAGCGTCCGCTGCTCCGGGAACATCGCCAGGTACTCGGACGGCGTCACGGTCTTGACCGTCTGGCTCTCGGAGAGAAGGCGGTACAGGGTGTGGAGGAACTCCTTGCCGTCGTTGTCGTAGTACTCCCAGGCGTTCTCGCCGTCCAGGATGATGCTGACGATGTGGGGGCCCGGGGCCCCTTGTTCTTTGAGACGGGCACGGATGTTCTCCAGCCGGTTCATCAGGTCCTGCGCGGCCTTCTCGCCGGGCATGCCGGAGTAGGTGAAGCCGATTTTGTCCGAGAGGGTCCAGTCCCGGAAGAAGACGGCAACGCGCCGGTCGCCCTGGCCGACGTAGTAGGGCCGGTAGAGGGCATCCGCTTCCTGGACCGTCTCTTTGAAGTCCCGGGTGAAATCGCCGATGCCCAGGGACTGGGCCAGGACCGGCTCGCCGGTGGCCATCCACTGGTATCCGGCCTTCGCCACCAGGGGGACGATTTCCTGGGCGACGGCCCCCTCGCCGGGCCAGAGACCGCGGGGCTTCTGCCCGAAGTGCGCTTCGTAGATTTCCACACTGCGCTTCAGGTGGGCGATGGCGTCGTTGGGGTAGGAGAAGCGCTGCGGCATCTCCGCGCCGGAGTTACCCACCAGGGCCAGATTCGTGTCGTAGATGAGGGGCAGGATGGGATGCGCGTAGGGGGTGGTGGTGACCTCTATCTGGCCCTTCTCCTGGAGTTCCCGATGGATGGGGATGACCTGGGCCAGAATGCGGCGGACCTCGTTGAAGAGGACCCCTTTGTCCTCTTCGGCGAAGCCGTGGTCTTTGGCGACCAGGCTCCGCAGGGGCTCCTTCGCCAGTTCGTCGGGGTCTATCCAGGCCAGGTTGAACCAGACCTGGAGGTCGCGGAAGTCCTGTTCGGTGAAGGTCTCCAGCGCGCGGGCGATGGCCTCGTCGTCGGTGCCGCCCCGTTTATCCAGCAGCGCCCTGTAGCCGGGGTAGCGCCGGATGATGTGGTCCCAGTTGGCGTCAAAGAAGCGGCGGAGGATGAACTCCTTCTCCTCGGTGGTCAACTCCGCGGCGGGTTTCTCCGCCAGCACCCAGTACCGGTCCCTGGCGCCGTTCTGGACGAAGTCGTCCAGTTGGCGGAGGAGGACCGGGGTGAGGTTGAAGGTGACGTGGACGTTCGGGTACTGGGCCACCGTAGCGGCCATGTCGTAGTAGTCCTTGGTGGCGTGGACGCGCACCCAGGGGCGGGTGTAGACGCCGTCGGCGTCCTTGTAGTAGAGGGGCTGGTGCTGGTGCCACATCAGGTTGAGGTAGAGGACCTCTTCCGCTGGCGGGGCCGACGGGGGAGCGACGGTTTCGGTCGGTGGAGAGGAGGGAGTCGGCGACGCGGTCGGCGCGCCGCAGGCGGCCAGAAGGGTAGATAGCAGGGTCAGCATGCCAATCGCTGAAACCAGTTTGCGGTCCATCGGAACTCCTTTACTGTGCAGGCGGTTTGCGGAATAAAAACGCGGGTTGCGGCGGCCTGGCCGCCGCAACCCGCGTTCTCTATCCCTTCACTGAACCCAGGGTCAGGCCGGAGATCAGCCACCTGGAGGAGTACAGGAAGAGGGCCATGACCGGGATGGCGATGAGCACCGAGGCAGCGGCAAACTTGCCCCAGGAGACGGTGAATTGCTGGGCGTAGGTCCAGATGCCCAGGGGCCAGGTGAAGAGATCGTTCTTCTGAAGCACCACCCGCGCCACCAGGTACTCGCTCCAGCCGCCCATGAAACTGAACAGGAAGGCAATCGCCAGGGAGGGGCTGGAGAGCGGCAGGATGATGCGGGTGAAGGTCATCATCCGGGAGGCGCCGTCAATCAGCGCCGCTTCTTCCAGGTCCACCGGGATGGTATCGTAGTACCCCTTCAGCATCCAGATGGTCAGTGGGACGGAGGAGACGGAGTAGGCGATGATCAACCCCAGGGAGGAGTTGATCATTTTCAGTTTCGCCAGCATGATGTAGAGCGGAAGCAGCAGCATGCCCGCCGGAATCATCTGGGTGGTGAAGAGAAAGACCAGGCCGGCGGACCGTCCTTTGAAGCGGAAGCGGGAGAAGGCATAGGCGCTCACCGCGGCCAGCGCGACGCTGATGAGGGAAGTGACCATGACCACGGAGAAGGAGTTCCAGAGCCAGAGGAAGAAATCGGACTTCCGGTTCTTCTCCGGCGCGCCGAAAAGGACTTCCCGATAGTTGTCCAGGGTGGCGTTCTCCGGGATGATGCGCAGGCTGGTGGTCAGGAGCGTATCGTTGGGGCGCAGGGAGATGGTCACCACGCGCAGGACCGGGTAGACGGAGATGATGCTGGCGATAATCAGGAGCAGGTGAATCATCAGCCGCTTGAAGGGGCTGTCGCCGCGCGCCCGGAAGAAGAACCAGCGGTAGAAGCGAACCAGAGCGTTTTGCTTCTTCATCGTACCCTCCCCTTATTCGGTGGCTGATTTCAGCCCACCGGTGACGCGCAGGTACACAATGGTGAAGCCCAACAGGATGAAGAAGATGACCAGCGCGAACATGGCGGTGAAGCCGTACCGGTAGAACTGGAACGCGGCCTTGTACATAGAAGAGACCAGGATGTCCGTCTTCTCTTGCGGACCTCCCTGGGTGATCAGCCAGATGACGTCAAACTTGTTGAAGGTCCAGATGACGCCCAGGATGACGGCGGGGGTGAGCACCGGGCGCAGGAGCGGCAGGGTGATGTTGCGGAACATCTGCCACTTGTTGGCCCCGTCCATTTCCGCCGCCTCGTAGTACTCGTGGGAGATACTCTGCAGGCCGCCCAGGATGATGACGGCCATAAAGGGGATGCCCAGCCAGATATTGGAAATCAGGATGGAGACGAAGGCCCAGAAGGGGTCCTGTTTCCAGGAGACCGGGCCGATGTTCGCGGCCAGCCAGGAGAAGACTGGCGATAGCAGGGCAACTTTGGTGCTCAGGCTGGCGAAAAAGTTGTGGATGTTATTCAACATAATATTGAAAAACCCGTAGCGCAGGTCAAACTCGTTACGCAGGGCCATCGCGGCGATGGTGGTGGGGATGGCCCAGGGGAAAACCAGCAGGGTCCGGTAGAAGCCCTGCAGTTTCATCGGTCGGTGCAGGAGCAGGGCCAGCACCATGCCGCCCGTGACGTGGAAGGTGACGTTGATGACGGTCCACAGGACCGTCCGTCCCAGGACCTCAAAGAATTTCGCGTCCTTCGCGACGTTGCCCGTGAACAGGGTCACCAGGTTCTGCCAGCCGTATTGCAGGCCGTAGGACGCGTTCTTCGTGGCCTGAGTCCCCAGCGACGCGTTGGAGAAGGCCAGTTTGATCTCAAAGAGGAAGGGGTAAATAATCAGGAACAGGACGCCGACGAGGGCGGGAATGACCAGAAGGTACGCCAGCCCGACCCGGCTGACGCGCGGCTCGGTGATACGCTGGATGAGGAAGAAGAGCAGGCCCAGCACCACCAGAAGAAGGACTGCCGCGCCGATGGGGGCCTGCCCGGCTGCGACCAGTTTTGTGCCTGCCAGGAACTTCTGGAAAGCCGCGAACCCACTGACCGGCAGAAGGACGAAACTCTTGAACGGCCCCTCGGGCAGGCGGATGAGGTCGGTCAGGTCAAAGAAGGCGATGATGAGCAGGACGGTGATCAGTCCGAGGATGCCCTGGATGAGCCGGACGATGACGGTCGTGAGGGTGTGGGGAGGACGGCGGAAGAAAATCTGGTAGAAGTAGACTTCAATCACAATCATTACGGCCGCGATGGCGCCCAGGAACAGGGATATTTCGCGGATGCGGGCCAGGATCATTTTGGAACTGAGGTTAATTCCGCTGGCGTGGGGGGCAAACAGGGCCCGCAGGATCAGGTAGAGGACAATCAGGCCCCCAATCCACAGGGCCGTGGGAAGGTATTTACGAAGAGCGCCCATTGCTCCTCCCGATGATGAGCGAAAGGGGGGAGCGGGAAACCCGCTCCCCCCTTGAGGACTCCAGAACTACTTCAGGGTGGCGACGCAGTCATCCGCCGCCTTCTGGGCCGCGGCCGCCGCCTCCTCCGGCGTGATGGTACCGGCCATTACGCCCTCCAGGTTGGGCCGCCAGGCATCCCAGGCGCAGCGCATCTCGGGAGCCGCCGGCATACCCCGACCGTTGGCCAGGGCCGCCATGGAGCCGGAGAGGATGGGGTCGCTGGTGATCGCCGGGTCCTGGGCGACCTCTTTGTTGGAGGGCAGGCGCTTGAACTGGTCCAGCCAGCGCTTCTGGACGTCCGCAGAGGTCATGAAGGTGATGAAGCGGACCACCGCGTCCTTCTTGACCGGGTCGTCCAGGACGCCCTTGTAGACCATGAAGTACTTGCCGCTGGTCATCTCGGTGTAGGGGTTGCCGTTGATGGGCGGCACCGGGGCGACGCCCAGTTTGTCGCCCAGGGCTTCCACGTAACTGCCGAGGGACCAGTCGCCGTTGATGATCATGGCCGCCTTGCCCTCTTTGAAGAGCGTGTCGGCGCAGTTGTAGTCGCACTCCTGCGGGACCACGCCCTCATCCTTGAGGCTCTTCACGAACTTCAGGTAGTTGATGAAGGCCTCGTTGTTGAACTGGGGCTTGTCGTTCTCATCCAGCGGCCAGCCGCCGAAGGCGCCGTAGAAGCCAGCGCCCCAGAAGGGTTCGTTCAGGTTGTAGGCGAAGCCCTGAATGTCGCCCTTGGTCAGTTCCTTGGCCTTCTGGATCAGTTCCTCAAAGGTGGCCGGCGCCTGGGGGATGAGGTCCTTGTTGTAGAGGAGCATCAGGTGGTTGCCGTAGTTATCCGGCACACCCCAGAGGACGCCCTTCACGATGGCGGGCTGGAGGGACCCGGGGAAGAACTGGTCCAGGAACGCCTTATCAAACAGTTGGTCCACCGGGGCGATGATGTCCAGCGCGCTGAAGGGACCGGCGAAGTCGTTGGGCACGCGCACCACCTCAGGGGCCGCCTCGGCCAGCGCCGCAGTCTGGAACTGGTCGCGCAGCGCCTCGTTCTCGTAGTGCGTCCGCTCCACGTTGATGTCCGGGTTGGCCGCCTCAAACTCGGCGATCAACTGGTCCAGGAAGACATCCACTTCCTCGCCTTCCTGTTCCCAGAAGGCAATGGTGACCTGCTCCGGAGCCTTGGTCGGCGGCACCGCCGTCGGCGCTTCTGTCGGCTTTTCCGTCGGCTTGGGCGGCGGCGTGGTCGGAGTCGGGGTCGGCTTGGCGCACGCGCTCAGGACGAACACGGCCGCCAGCATAACGCTCAACACGAGCCAGAGGGTCTTCTTCATTTTGCTTTCCTCCTGTCAGATTTGAGTTGAAGGGTTGGAATGGAACTGTTCAGGATAGGGTTGGTTTGGGGTTGAGTCATCGCTTTTTCTTCCAGGCATCCCTCCTTTCTGCTCCTCGCCCCCTCCGGGAGGGGGGCGGGGTTTGCGGCGGCGACCGGAGGTCGCCGCCGCAAACCCCGCCGTGCTCTCCGGCGGGAGCCAGACGAGCATCACACCCGGCACGGCATTTCGCTGATGACGGCAATGAATTCGGCCGTCCGGCGGACCAGCGCCTCCACGGGCATCGGATCCGAAAAGGTCTTCTCAAACATCGCCTGCAGTTGGCGGGAGACTTTGACGTAGTCCGGGATGGACGGACGGGCCCGGCCCAGCGAGACCACCTCCGAGACCCAGGCCAGCAGCGGCGCGCCGTTGGAAGAGACCAGGCGGTTGAAAGAGGGGTTCGGCAGAATCTGGAGCATCTCCCGATACCACGGACCCACCTGGGCCGGATCGGTGGCGAACCGAAATACCTCCATGACCTGCTGGGGCCGGGAACTCTGGCGCAGGATAACGTAGGATGTCCCGCCGATGGTCGGGGCCGGTTGACCGCCGGGGGCGGCGGGAGGGAGAACGTACCCCACCCGCTCCTCAAACGCTCCGTCCTCCCAGCCACTGGTGTGCCGGATCAGGTCGGCCTCATAACTCCCGCCCAGGGCCATCGCGGCCTTACCGCTGGCGAAGAGCCGGAAGGCGGTGTCCTCCCGGTAGCGAACCACGTCCGGCGGCGCGACGCGGTGGGTGACCACCAGGTCCCGCAGGAACCGGAGCGCCCGCACCGTCGCCGGGCTGTCCAGGACGACAGCCCCGTCCTCCAGAACATCCCCGCCCGCCGACCAGAGGAAGGGCATCAGCATGTAGACCGTCGCTTCGCCCCCCGCCGTGCCGCCCGGGAAGACGAGCGGGTAGGCATAGCCGTACCGTTCCTGCACCTGGGGCTGGAGAAAGTGACGGGCCACGTCCAGCAAATCGTCCCAATCCCGGGGCGGGGTCAGGCCCTCCCGGGCGAACCAGTCTTTGCGGTACCAGAGCAGCGAAATATCCGCCTTGACCGGCAGGCCGTAGAGTTTGCCCCCGTAGGAGTTGGCGCTCACGAAGGCCGGGTACAGGTCCTTGCCGAAGGCGGAATGGTTCCACCGGGAGTTCAGGTCTTCCAGGGGGTAGAGAAACCCCGCGCGGGCCAGCCCGGCCACCCAGACGCAGTCCACCATTGCCGCGTCGGGGGCGGTGCCGCTACCCACGGCCGCGCTCAGCAGGTCGTAGAACCGGGTGTGGTTGACTACTTCCACCTGGAAGGAGACGGGCGGGTGGTCACAGGCGGCGTTCCAGGCCCGGCGGACGTGCTCCAGCAGTTCCGACCAGCGGGTGTCGGAGCACATCAGGTGGATGGACGTATCCGGGGACCCGGGGCGAGGGGAGCATTCGTTGACAAAGGTGCCGGCCCCGGGGCGGCGGACCAGCACCCCTTCGTACACCAGTTCCTTGAGCGCCTGACGGACGGGGGAACGGCTGATGCCGTAGAGCCGACAGAGTTCATCCTCGGTGGGAATCCGGTCCCCCGGACGCCACAGGCCGCTCTCTATCTGCTCCCGGATCAGGGTCTTGAGTTGATGGTAGATGGGGACGGGCGAGTCCCGGTCAATCTTTGCCATTTCGGCCCCAGGATTTGGTATACTGGTATAATATTACACCAAAGTGTTCGTTTTGTCAAGTAGCGATTCGCTGCGGGTGTGTCCCAAAATCGTCGGGAGCCCGGTGGGCCAGGCCGTAAACGGCCTGGCTGAGGAAGTACCGGGCGCTGGAAGCGCCCTACGTCATGTGCAACTTCAACTGAGGGATTGGTAGCAAGCCGCTTCTGACCCCTCCTCATCCCCCCGGCCCCCTTCTCCTCCCCGAAACGGGGAGGAGAAGGGGGGAGAAAAGGAGGGGTTTGAGGCGGGCGGCTTCGCCGCCCGCCTCAAACCCCTCTCAACTCCCCCCTCCCCGCGCCGCACAGCGGCAGCGGGGAGGGGGGAAGGGGGGAGGGGCAAGCCGGCGTAATGCCCC
>Ga0209162_1002868_pt1 | contig 14547 bp, 12 predicted proteins | sample YNPNPMetaG_FD_187121 | JGI IMG/M metagenome (GOLD analysis project Ga0209162, IMG submission 187121) | Anoxygenic and chlorotrophic microbial mat microbial communities from Yellowstone National Park, USA - YNP NP MetaG (SPAdes) (version 2) ... | reverse complement strand
GACGTTCTTCGGGGATCATGGCCGGCTCCTTCGCTGCGCAGCGCGGTGTCTCAAGCGCCTGGCGCTTTTCGGAAGCGCCGGGCGCCTGGCAGCTACAGTATACTACGATCCGAAGCGATGTCAAATACTGTGAGATTCTTGACAGATTCTCACATCCGTGATATGCTTATATCAAAATCTCACACCGCTGCTCGCGAAAGCATTTGCCGTGAACGCCATGCCCGCCTACCTGGCTGTCATTCCAGGCGGTCGCGTCTTCTCCGATCTGGCCGCCGCCCGCACCGCCGGACCGCGCCCCGGCGACACGATCCTCCTGCGCGACCTGGCGGCGTTCGCCCCCGGCCCCTCTCTGCCCCCCTCACCCCCCGTTCCCCCCCATCTTGGGGGGTCAGGGGGGCTGGAGCCAGGGGCGGCGAGGGAGCCATCCGGGCCGCCGCGCGGTCGGTGGCGGTCGCAACCCTACGTCCTGGCCGACGGACAAACCGGCCGGCTGCTCGTGGTGAACGATCTGGCCGGCGACGACGGCCCCGCGGCAATTCCGGCCGAGATTGCGATCCCGCTCGACCTCCCCGGCTGGTACGCCATCTGGATCGGCGTCCCGCGGCTCGACCTGCGGCCGGTGCTCTGGCAGGCGCTCGATGGCGTGGACGTGGCCCTGGACGGCGATCCGGCCTTCGTCCACGTGTTTCCCGAACGGGGCACGCGGCACGGCCGGTCGATGGGGCCATTGGACGTCGAGGTCATGTGCTACTGGACCTGCGCCCGCCTGGACGGTCGGACGCTGCACCTGCGCGTGCCCTACGGTACGTTCTGTTCGCAGCCGTGGGGCCTGGTGCGCGGCTCGATCTCCGCGCTGCGCCTGGTTCGGTTGAGCGACGCGCAGGTCGCCGCGTATCAACAGGACGCGGCCGATCCCGACCACAAGCGGGTCCTCTTCTTCCACGACGGCTATAGCCCCTACTGGCAGGCCGGCGTCCCCGGCGGCGATATCGAAGCCCGCTATCCACAGACCTTTCGCGACAGCGACGTGCGGGCGATCATCCTTCAGGCGCCCGCGACGGCCGTGACCAACTGGCCGAGTCGGACGGCCGGCCTGGTCGGCGAGGCGGTCCGGCCCGACCAATGGCCCCTCTTGCGTCGCGGCGACCGCCGCGCGTACGACTATCTGCGCTGGGCGTGCGCCAACGGCCGGGAGGGAATGCGCGTGATGGCCGCCGCGTGCCGCGCGGCCGGCATGGAGTTTCACGCTGGCCTGCGCATGAACCTCTTCTTCACGAACGGCCCGCTCGGCCGGGCGGTCGAGGAATTCTTCAACGGCCGGCCCTGGCTGGAGCATCCCGAATGGCGCAAGCCGGGCCGGCCGCAATGGGATTACGTCCTGCCGGGCCCGCGGCGCTTCGTCGCCGACCTGCTGGTCGAGCTGGCGAGCGCCTACGACGTAGACGGCATCAACCTGGACTTCACGCGCTGGCCGCCCGTGGCCGATCCGGAGCGCCACGGCTGCGACGTTTTGACGAGCTTCCTGGCCGAGATCCGCGGCGCGCTGGATGGCGCGGCGCGGGCCAGGGGGCGGCGCATCGGCCTCAGCGCCAGCGTGGTGGACGGCTATCACGCCTTCAGCGACCTGGCCGGGCAGCGGATTGACCTGGAGGCGTGGCTGGCGAGCGGCGCGCTTGACTTCATCTGCGTCCAGGCGTGGGACATGGCGCCCTACGCGGCGCTGGCGCGGCGCTACGGCGTGCCGCTCTACGCGATCCTGGATCAGGAATCGGTGGACGAGCCGCGAGGCAAGCGCTTCGATCCGGCCTGGCGCCAGCCGACGCGGCCCGATGAAGATCCCGTGCCCGGCGAAGAGCTCGACGCGGCGCCGCACGTCAACAGCACCCTGGACCCGACCGAATATGACCGGGCCGCGCTGCGCGCCTATCGCGCCGGCGCCGACGGCATCGCCCTGGTCAACGCCTACGGCGCGTATGGCCGGCGCCTGGGCCACATCGAGGAGACCGCGCGGCGGGTCGCCGAGGGAAGTGTCTTCGGCCAGCCGGCCGATGGGACCACGGCGATCCGCATCCTGGCCCCGTAACGCAAGCCTCCGGCTTGCGACGAGCGTGTAACGCATTGGAGGCGCATGGAATCCATCCCAACGCTGTACGAAACGATCATCAACCCGGTCGGGCCGGGCAACCCGCGCAACGGCGAAGGGGACATCGTCGCGCTGCGCGATGGCCGCCTGCTCATGGCATGGAGCCGCTTCAGCGGCCCCGATGACCATTCGCAGGCCGAGATCTGGGCCCGCCATTCGGCCGACGGCGGCCTGAGCTGGAGCGCGCCGTTCCTGCTCCAGGAGAACGTCGGACAATGCAACGTCATGAGCGTGTCGCTCCTGCGCTTGCGCTCCGGCGACCTCCTCTTCGGCTTCGCCATCAAGAACCACGAATCGCAGGATTGCCACATGTACGTGCGCCGTTCATCCGACGACGGCCGCACCTGGAGCGCGCCGATCCTGGCGACCCCCGAGGAGGGCTACATCGGCGCGAACAACAACCGTCTGGTGCAGACGTCCACCGGCCGGGTGCTCTGGCCCTGCTTTCGCTGCGTCGGCGAGAACTACCATTCGCTGGCGGCCGTCTTCGCCTCGGACGACGACGGCCGCACCTGGCGTCGGCTCTCGGCGTATCTGGACCTGCCCGGCCCCGTCGGCGCGAGCGAGCCAGGCGTGGTGGAGTGCGCCGACGGCAGCCTGTGGATGTGGATGCGCACCGACAAGCAACGCATCTACGCCTGCCGCTCCCGCGACGACGGCGAGACGTGGACCGCGCCCGCGGCCACCGACCTCATCGCGCCGATCTCCCCCGCGTCGGCCGGCCGCCTGCCCGGCAGCGACGCGCTCCTGATGATCTACAACGATCGGCGGAGCTGCCCGCCGGTGGAGGGCGACGTGCCCTGGCGCAGCCGGTTCAACTGGCGCACCCCGCTCGTGGCGGCCATCAGCCGCGATCACGGCGAGACCTGGCGCGATTTCCGCTACGTGGAGGCGGACGAAAGCAAGTCGTACTGCTACACCAGCATCACGTTTCATCGGGACACGACCCTGCTGACGTACTACGTTGGCGTCCCCGGCGGGCCGAACCTGGTGGACATGAAGCTGAAGATCGTGCCCACGGCCGCCTGGACCTCGTAGGCGTGGACGCTTTGGATTGCGAGGACATGTCCTCGCTTTGGGATCGGAAAGCGGCGCGGGAGCGCCGCAATCCAAACAACCTGGCTTGCGAGGACGTATCCTCGCTTTGGGACCGGAAAGCGGCGCGGGAGCGCCGCAATCCAAAAGGAAAGGAGGGGATTGCTCACCCAACACCATGCATTCAGACCGTTCGAACGCCGAGTCCGCATCGGCACAATCAGCAAACTAAGGAGAAAGGCCCACCATGAGAAGCTCGCGCATTCGTTTCGTTCTGCTCATAGCGGTCATCGTGCTCAGCCTGGCGCTGAGCGCATGTGGCCCCGCGCCCACGGCCGCGCCGACCAGCGCGCCGGCCCAACCGGCCCCCACCAAGGCGGCCGAACCGACCAAGGCGCCCGAACCGACCAAAGCGCCTGAGCCAACTAAGGCCCCTGCGCCTACCGCCGCGCCCGAGCCGACCAAGGCGCCGGCTCCCACCGCTGCGCCGGTCACCGGCCAGAAGATCCTGCGCCGCGCCCAATCCGTCATCGGCAAGTTCGGCGATCCGTTCCACATCACCGGCGGCCAGATAGACGAGTGGATGTTCCTGACCATGAGCCGGCTGATCTTCTACGACGCCAAGCTCGACCTGCAGCCCGACATCGCCGAGAAGTACACCATCTCGCCCGACGGCAAGACCTACACCTTTACCCTGCGCAAAGGGGTGGAATGGCACGACGGCAAGCCCTTCACCGCTAAAGACGTCGTCTTTACCTTCAATTACATCTGCCAGAAGGACCTCAACGCGATGCAGTATCCGAACGTGAAGGTCATCACCGGCTGCAAGGATGTGAACGAAGGCAAGGCGACGACCGTGAGCGGCGTGACGGCCAACGGCGACTACGAGGTGACGTTCAAGCTCGACAACGCCAGCTCGATCTTCAACCACGCCCTGACGCAGATCCCCATCGTGCCCGAGCATGTGGTCAAAGACATCGCGCCGGCCGACTTCACCAAGAGCAAGTTCGTCACCGAGCGCTGGTATCCGGGCACGGGACCTTTCATCGTCAAGGAGTTCAAGGGCGATGAGTCCATCGAGTTCGTGGCCAATCCCAAATACTTCCGCGGCGCGCCCAAGATCGATGTGATCCGCGACATCAAGATCCCCGATGCCAACACCCGCCTGCTGGCGCTGGAGAAGGGCGAAGTGGACATCGCCCTGGGCCTGCCCGTGGCCGAGATGGACCGCATCAAGAAGATCCCGGGCGTCCAGCTCGTTTATCTCGACCCGGTCGTGCCCAACGTGCTATTCGTCAACTATCACGCCGGCAACAAGGAGGCCGACAAGCCCGAACAGCCCAAGTTCAAGCCCATGCGCGACCCCAAGTTCCGCCAGGCGTTGATCCAGGCGTTGGATCTCGACAACCTGATCAAGGCAGTTGATCCGTCGGGCCTGACGCAAAAATGGAACTGCGCGGTGGCCCCCAGCCTGGGCGACCTGTGCCCCAAAGACCTGACCCCCTACCCCTACGATCCGGAGAAGGCCAAGGCGCTGCTGAAGGAGGTCGGCTGGGATCCCAACTGGGAGCTGACCTTCGTGGCGCTGGGCACGCCGCCCACCTGGTACGAGATCGTGCAACAGATGTGGGCCAAGGTGGGCGTCAAGGCTACGATCACGCCGATCGAGTTCGCCAACTTCATCGCGGAATTCTACGGCAAGGGCAAGTTCGACGTGATCATCAGCGGCCAGGCGCGCTGGGTGCCGCTGGACATTCTGGGCACGGTGCATCGTTGCGGCTATGAGTACCCGAAGGGGTATAATTCGACTCAGTACTGCAATCCGAAGTTCGACGAAGTGTTCGAGAAGGCGCAGAACACGGCCGATCCCGCGGTCTACAAGCCGCTGATCACCGAGATGACGCGCATCCTCAACACCGACCTGCCGACCTATCCGCTGTGGATCGGCAAGGGCTTCCAGACGATGGGAGGCAAGGTGGACGCCGCCACCTTCCAGTTGGGCTGCGGCTACAACTGGGCCGCGCCGCACACCTGGTCGCTCAAGTAACCGTAGGGGCGCACGGCGTGCGCCCTGCGCGCACGTGCCAGGCACTTCCGAAAGTGCCTGGCACGTAGGAAGAGAAAGGCAGCTCATGCTCAGATACATCATCCGTCGCCTGCTCATCTCGATTCCGGTCTTGCTGGGCATCACCATGATCACCTTTGCGGCCTACAACCTGGCGCCGGGCGATCCGATCTCGGCCATGATTGACCCATCGGTGCCCGTGGCGCCCGAAGTGCTGGAGAAGATGAAGGAGGACCTGGGCCTCAACAAGCCGGTGTACATCCGCTATCTCATCTGGCTGAAGGAGGCGGCGCGCGGCAATCTGGGCTATGCCTACAACAGCAGCACCCCCGTCCTCAAGAAGATCGGCGATCGCCTGCCGGCCACCCTGGCCCTGACCGTCTCGGCCATGCTGCTCGCCATCAGCCTGGGCGTGCCGCTCGGCGTCTATTCCGCGCTGCGCCAATATTCGGCGTTGGATTACCTGTTGACCTTCTTCGCGTTCGTGGCCGTCTCGATCCCCGCCTTTTTCTTTGCCCTGGGCATCATCTACATTTTTTCGGTGCGGCTGGGGATCTTTCCCGTGCAGGGAATGCACGATCCGGACGCGACCAACCCATTCCTGGACTTCCTGCGCCATCTGATCCTGCCCGCCACCGCGCTCGGCCTGGAGCGGATCGCCGGCTTCCTGCGCTACACCCGCTCGGCCGTCCTGGAGGTGCTGGGCCAGGACTACATGACCACGGCCCGCGCCAAGGGCCTGTCCGAGCGCGTGGTGCTGTGGCGGCACGGCTTTCGCAACGCCCTGATCTCGATGATCACCATCCTCTCGCTGAGCATTCCGGGCCTCTTCGGCGGCGCGTTCATCATCGAGTGGATCTTCTCCTGGCCGGGAATGGGCCAACTGGCCGTCTCTTCGGTCAACATGCGCGACTATCCCACCCTGATGGGCATCGCCCTGATCGGCTCTACCCTGGTCCTGCTCAGTAACCTGCTGGCCGACATTCTGTACGCCGTGGCCGATCCACGGATCCGCTATGCCTGACGAGGCGAGGAGCATGATGCACGATCCGAACAACGCAAGCGCCGATGAACAGCTCGTCCGCCTGACGTCGCGCCGCGATACACCGATGCGCCGCCGCGTGCGGCGTTTCCTGCGCCATCGAATGGCCGTGGTGGGCGCGGTCATCCTGTTGACCCTCGGCCTGGCGTCCATCGCCGCGCCGCTCATCTCGCCCCACGACCCGGTCGAGGTGGATGTGACCGCGATCAAGAAGCCGCCCTCGGCCGATCATCTCCTGGGCACCGACTACGCCGGCCGCGACGTGCTCAGCCGCCTGATTTGGGGCGGCCGAGTGTCCATGTCGGTCGGGCTGGTGGCGGCCGGCATCGCAGTGACCATCGGCACGGTGCTCGGCCTGATCAGCGGGTTCAGCGGTCGCTGGGTGGACTTCTGGCTCCAGCGCCTGACCGAGGTTGTGATGACGATTCCCACCTTCATCATGATCATCACCCTGGTGGCGGTGTTGGGGCCGAGCATCTTCAATATCATGTTCGTCATCGGCATCTTCGGCTGGACGGGCACGTGTCGGCTGGTGCGGGGCGAGACGCTGAGCGTGCGCGAGCGCGACTTCGTGCTCGCCAGCCGTTGCGTGGGCGCGTCGCCGGCGCGCATCATGTTCCGCCATATCCTGCCCAACGTCGTCGCGCCCATCATCGTCGCCGGCACCTTCATGATCGCCGGCGCGATCCTGAGCGAGGCCGGCCTCAGCTTTCTGGGCCTGGGCGTGCGGATGCCCACGCCCACCTGGGGCAACATGCTGACGAACGCCCAGTCCATCACCGTGCTGGAGAGCATGCCCTGGCTCTGGCTGCCGCCCGGCCTGTTGATCACGCTCGTGGTGTTGTCCATCAATTTTCTCGGCGATGCGTTGCGCGACGCCCTCGATCCGCGCTTGCTCAACCGATAAGAAACCCATTCGGAGGTTGTGATGTCCGCCGGCGACTTTTACTTTGCCATCAACGCTACCTTCCGCTTCATCCACGACGCCTACGGCAAGGACGCGCTGATTGATTACTGGACGACGATGGCGCGCGAGTATCACGCCGACGTCGCGGCGCGCTTCCGCAGCGGCGGCCTGGAGGAGGTGCGCCGCTACTGGGCCGACTACTTCGCCCACGAGCCGGGCGGCGACGTGCGCGTCGCCCTGACGCCGCGGGGGGTCGAGCTGGACGTGCGCGATTGCCCGGCCATCCGCTGGCTGCGCAACGCCGGCCGGGAGATCGTCCCCTACTATTGCGAGCATTGCCACTACGTCTCCACGGCCATCGCGGAACAGGCGGGCATGCGCTTTGCGCTGGAGGGCGGGGGCGGCACCTGTCATCAGGTCTTCAGCATGAACGGAGGCGACGCATGATCGGCGTACAGGATTTCATCGGCTATTACGATTGGACGTTCGAGTATCTGCGGCGCAACTACGGCGAGGAGGCGGTGCGCGATTACTGGCTGCGCGCCATCTCGCAAGATTCGCAGCGCCACGCCCGCGCGCTGATCGAGGCCAAGGGCTTCGACGGCATGGAGGAGTATTGGGGCCACACGTTGGCGATGGAAGAGGCCGGCTATACCTTCGACCGGGGCGAGGACTACTTCCGCATTGACATGTTCGCCTGTCCCTCGAAGGGTCATCTGATCCAGCGCGGCCTGGCCGCCTACCACGACTATTGCGAGCACTGCATGGGGTGGGTCAAGCCGATGATGGACGACGCCGGCTTCGTCATTGACCACGAGCACAATCACGCCGGGCAGTGCTACTGGGAGATGCATCGGGCCGACGACCGCCTGCCGGGCCCGCCGCCCGATCGCGGCCCGCACGACGTGCGCAACCTGCCCAACTGGCAACAGGCCGAACATCACCGGTATGTGAACAGCGAGCCGGTGGAAGAATAATCGGGCCACATGCCCGAGTCGGTGTCGGCGCAGGCGTGGTTGGATTGACTGCCGGGAAAGGAGGTGATGAGGCGGTTCGCGGATATGACGGGCTGCCGCGCCCGGCGCAGGAGAGAGATCCGGTTCTAACCACACGCTATTAGGAGGAAGGCCAATGAATCGCAAGACATGGATGACTCTCGTAGGGCTCGTTGTGGTTTTGAGCATGCTGCTTTCGGCGTGCGCGCAACCGACGCCGGCTCCGGCCCCGGCTACCTCGGCCCCGGCGAAGGCTCCCGAACCGACGAAAGCCCCCGAACCCACGAAAGCTCCTGAGCCCACGAAGGCCCCCGAGCCGACGAAAGCTCCTGAGCCGACAAAGGCGCCTGAACCGACGAAAGCCCCCGCAGGACCGGCCAGGGGCGGCACCATGACCGCGGCCTTCGACCAGGGCCCGGGCGGCTTCCCCGAGCGTTTCGATGCCTGGAACGCGACCGCGGGCTACTACTGGTTCGACATGTACCTGGCGAAGCTGGTGACCTACAGCGATACCAGCCTCACCAAATTCACGGGCGACCTGGCCGAGAGCTGGGAGATCTCGCCGGACGGCAAGGTCTACACCTTCAAGCTGCGCAAGGGCCTGAAGTGGCACGACGGGACGCCGTTCACGGCCGATGACGTCAAGTTTACCCTGGATACCGTAGCGATCCCGGGCGTCTCGACCTTCGCGGCCAAGCTGTCCACGGTCAAAGGATATCAGGACGTCAAGGACGGCAAAGCCACCAGCCTGGCGGGCGTCGAGGTCGTGGATACCTATACCGTGAAGATCACGCACGACAACGCCAACGCCGGTTTCCTGGATGGCCTGGCCTTCATCTACATCATGCCCAAGGCGGCCATGAAGGACATCCCGGTCAAGGAGATCGCTAACAACCCCTGGTGGTCCACGAAAGTGGTTGGCCTGGGTCCCTTTAAGTGGAGCAAGTACGAGAAGGGCCAATACGTCGAACTGGTGCGCTTCGACGACTACTGGCGCGGCGCGCCTCTGTTGGACAAGCTGGTCAACCGCTATTTCCCGGAGGCGGGCACCGCCGTCCTGGCGTTGCAGAAGGGCGAGATTGATTTCACCTATGTGACGGCCGACGAGATGCTGAAGCTGAAGAGCGATCCCAAGATCACCATCATCCCCGGCCCGTCCTGGGTGAACCTCTCCATCTACTTCAACAAGAGCCTGCCCGTCTTCCAGGATAAGCGGGTGCGCCAGGCGTTCATGTACGCCATTGATCGCGAGACGATTCGCAAGGCCTTGTGGAAGGAGACGGCCCAGGTGGTCAACTGCAACTACCGCCTGGAGGCCTATGTCCCCAAGGACATCAATCCGTACCCCTATGACCCCAAGAAGGCCAAGGAGCTCCTGGATGCCGCCAAGTTCGACTACAGCAAGGAGTATCAGTTGCTGACCTACTACGGCGACCAGCTCACCAAGGACATCCTGGCGGCAGTCCAACAGAACCTGGCCGATGTGGGAATCAAGATCACCCCGCGCTATGTGGACACGCCCACTTTCGTTTCTGAGTTCTACAACAAAGAGCCCAAGTGGACGTTGATCTACGCTGGCTCCGGCAACGGCCCCGATCCCGACGTGCATCGCAACATCTTCACCACGGCCGCCACCTGGCCTGCGGGCAACAATGCCCACTTCTACTCCAATCCGGAGGTGGACAAGGCGTTTGCGGCCGGCCTGGCGGAAATGGATCCGGCCAAGCGGCCTGCGCTCTACCAGACCGTTTGTCGGCTGCTGAACGAGGACCTGCCCTGGGCCTTCCTGTGGGAGAGCATCCGCTACGGCGCGACCACCGGCAGGATCGGAAACTTCGTCTACACGCCGTCTCCGGGCGGTGGGCGCTACTATAGTGCTGTCGAGACCTGGTATGTGAAGAAGTAAGCCTCCCGGTGTGAGGTGGCCTTTTCGGCGGGATGCCAGGCAAGAAAACAGCAGGTGCCAGGCGCCTCCCGGGTGCCTGGCACCTGAACCTGATCCATGTCGGAAAAGGATTGGACCCGTGGCGCAATATCTCATCCGACGAGCTCTGGTCAACATCCCCGTGTTGATCGGCATCACATTCCTGATCTTTCTTTTCATCGAACTGGCGCCCGGCGATCCGCTGGCTTTTTGGGTGAATCCGGAGCTGGGCTCCAACGAACAGGCGATGGCGCTGATGCGCGAACGCATGGGGCTGGATAAACCGTTCGTGATTCGCTACGTGCGCTGGCTGGGCCAGACGCTGCAAGGCAATCTGGGTTTCCGCTTCAAGAACTTCGAGCCCGTGGCGGCCGAGATCGGCGCACGCGTGCAGCCCACGTTGCTATTGATCGGCACGGCGATGCTTTTCGGGACCGCGCTGGGGATTCTGCTGGGCGTCATCTCTGCGTTGAGACAGTACTCGCTGCTCGACTTCTCTCTCACGGCGTTGGCCTTTCTCAGCGTGTCTCTGCCGGCCTTCTTCGCGGGGCTGGGCGGCCTCTATCTTTTGGGCCTGAAGTGGAACCTGCTGCCGATCGGGGGGATGAACACCGCGGGCATGGAGGGCGATGTGCGGGATACGGCCCAGCATCTGATCTTGCCTGCGCTGATCCTCAGCATGGGCTATGTGGCGAGCATGATGCGCTACACGCGCTCCAGCATGTTGGAGGTGATGCGCCAGGAGTATGTGATCACGGCTCGCGCCAAGGGGTTGCGGGAGCGAGATGTGATCTATCGCCACATCTTTCGCAACGCGCTCCTGCCCATCGTGACGGTCATCGGCCTCAACTTGCCCAACCTGATCGGCGGCGCCGTGTTCATCGAGACGATCTTTGCTTGGCCGGGGTTGGGTCGCCTGTATGTGGACGGGGCTCTGTCTCGCGACTATCCGTTGGTCTTGGGGATGGCATTGGTGACCTCGGTGATGGTATTGGTGGCAAACCTGATCACGGACGTGGCCTATGCCGCGGTGGACCCGCGCATTCGGTACCAGTGAGCGCGCAAACCCAATGAGACCGATCTGAGCTTGACCCCGGAGGACACCATCCTTCGGCGAACCTGTGAAGGAATGTCATGGTGGATCAGCTAATATCAGATCAGCCGTCGGATGCGGGCGGCCAGGCCCGTCAGGAGAGCCTGGCGGCTCTGCAGCGTGCGCCCGATACTCCTTTTCGTCGGTCGGTGCGCCGTTTCCGGCGTCACACCCTGGGCATGATCGGCATGGCGCTGATGGCCGTGTTGATCCTGGCAGCCGTGTTGGCGCCTGCCATTGGCCGCTACCCGCCCAACCGTGTGGATCTCCTGAGCGTCAACGCGCCGCCCTCGGCCAAGCACTGGTTCGGCACCGATCGCACGGGACGCGATATCTGGGCGCGCACCATCTACGCGGGGCGTGTTTCGCTCTCGGTTGGTCTGGTTGCCGTCGCAATCTCCACGGCCATCGGCATCGTGTTGGGTTCTCTCTCCGGTTATTACGGCCGATGGGTGGACTTCGTCATCATGCGCCTGACCGACATCGTCATGAGCTTTCCGATCATCATCATTGCGCTGACGATCGTGGCGATCCTGCCGCAGGAGCTGTTTAGGTACAGCATCCTGGTCGTGATGGCCGCCATCGGGCTGTTGACATGGCCCGGCGTGGCTCGCCTGGCGCGCGCCCAGATCTTGTCGCTGCGCGAGCGCGACTTCGTCAGCGCGGCTCGCTGTGTGGGCGTGCCGGAACGCCGCATCATCTTCCGGCATATCTTGCCCAACGCCATGGCGCCGATCCTGGTCTCCATGAGCTTTGCCATGGCGAACGCGATCCTGTTGGAAGCAGGGCTGAGCTTCTTCAATCTGGGGGTGCAACCGCCCACGCCGAGCTGGGGCAACATGCTCGAACCGGCCCGCAACCTGCAGGTGCTGGAGGGGTATCCGTGGCAGTGGGTGCCGCCCGGGGTGATGATCGTGGTCTCGGTCCTTTCGATCAACTTCATCGGCGATGCGCTGCGCGATGCGCTGGATCCGAGGATGCGGGTAGAGTAACGTAGGGCGAAATTCATTTCGCCCTTCATCGAACGCAGGGGGGACGGAATGCATTCCGTCCTACGCGTGGAATGCGGTGGGACCGCGCGATGCTGATCAAAAACGGTATCATTCTCCATCACGATCGTCTTCGACCGGGCTGGGACCTTCGGATTGAAGGAAGGCAGATCGCCGCGCTCGGCCCGGATCTGGTGCCCACGCCTGGCGAGCGCGTCCTCGACGCGGACGGCTGTTACGTGCTCCCCGGCCTGGTTGACCTGCACAACCACGGCATCGGCCACGTCATGGCCCAATACGACAGCCTGGTCGAATACAGCCGGCTGATGGCGGCCGCGGGCGCGACGGCATGCCTCCCCACCCTGCTCGGCTCGCCGGCCGAGAACATCGAGGTGATGCGCCGCGGCCTGGCGGAGACGGACGGCTTCCGCCACACCCCCAACCTGATCGGCTTCCGGCCGGAGATCACCTACCTGGCGAAGACCGGCGCGGGCTCGGCCGCCGCGCTGACGAAGATCACCGCCGAGACCACCGAGGCGCTCTACCGGGCGGCCCAGGGCATGATCCGCATCTGGGACGTGTCGCCCGAGCTCGAGGGCGCGCTGCCGTTCATCCGCTGGTGCCGGGAGCGCGGCATCGTGACTAGCCTGGCGCACAGTTCGGCCTCCATCGAGCAGGCCCGCCGGGCCGTGGACGCCGGCCTCTCGCTCGTCACCCACTTCTACGACACTTTCGACCCCCCGCTGCAGACCGATCCGGGCGTCTATCCGGCCGGCCTGACCGACTACATCCAGATCGAAGACCGGCTCACGGTCGAGCTGATCCCCGACGGCGTGCACGTCCATCCGCTGTTGGTGGAGAAGACCTTCCGCTGCAAAGGGCCCGGCCGCATCGCGTTCGTCACCGACGGCGTGAAGGGCGCCGGCAATCCGCCCGGGATCTACGATGGCCTCTACCCCGGCGTCCAGGTCGAGGTGACCGCCGACCGCGGCGTGCGGCGGAAGCCCGACGACGCGCTCTCGGGCAGCGCGCTGACGCCCATCCAGTGCCTGCGCAACGCGGTGCAACGGTTCGACCGGTCGCTGGTTGTGGCGTCCATCCTGTGTGCGCGCACGCCCGCGCAGGTATTGGGCTTGCGCCGCAAGGGATACCTGGCGGCCGGCATGGACGCGGACATCCTCATCACCACGCAGGACCTGGCCGTGACGACGACGATCGTCGGCGGCGAAGTGCTTTATCAGAAATAACCGAAGGGAAAGAACTATGACCGACTTCATCTACAGCCCATCTCCCTATGTTCCGTTTCGCGATCAAGAGGCCCTGGAGCGGTGTCGCAAGATCCGGCGGGAGGACATCGAGAAGCATCCGAATCCCGATTTCAAGATCCGGGTCGTCAAAGACAGCGACATCGAGTTCATCTGGGTCACCGACATGTTCTACCGGATCAAGGCCGCGGCCGACGAGGGGCGCAGGGTCGTCCTGATCCTGCCGAATCCGTGCCCGGTGTACCGCCACGTGGCGCGGCTCATCAATCGCTTCCGCGTGAACTGTCGCCACCTGGTCGCGTTCGCCATGGACGAGTACGCCAATGAGGACGGCGTGATCGCGCCCGAGACGTGGCCCCAGGGCTTTGTCCACGCCATGAAGCACTACTTCTACGGCCAGATAGACGAGGACCTGCGGCCGCCCGAGGCGCAGTTCATCGGGCCGACCAACGCCAACTACCGGGACTACGGCAAGATGATCGCCGACATGGGCGGCGCGGATGCGTGCTACAGCGGCCCGGGCTGGACCGGCCACCTGGCGTTCATCGAGCCAGACGCGCCGGAGTTCCAGGCCGCCAGCCTGGAGGAGTGGATGCAGATGGGGCCGCGCATCGTGACGCTCAGCCCCTTCACGTTGGCCCAGAACTCGCTCCACGGCAGCTTCGGCATGAGCGGCGATATCGCGCGAGTGCCGCCCAAGGCGTTCACCATCGGCCCGGCCCAGGTCATCGCGGCCCGCTACCGCATGGACATCCACAACCTCACCGTGCACGGCACCCAGACGAGCTGGCAGCGGCTGATCACCCGCCTGGTGACGCACGGCCCGGTGACGCCCCTCCTGCCCACTTCGCTCCACCAGTTGCTCAAGACGGACTGCTATATCTCGGAGTCCATCGCGCGGGATATCGAGGTGGATTGGGAGAAGGGGTATTAGGGGCTGGGGATTGGGGATCAGGGATTGAGGATTGGGTAATGTGAAGACTCTATATGCCGGCGCGGGGGTGGCCGATATCACGCCCCAGGATTCGCTGTATCTGTTTGGCTATCCGCATGTGCAACGCTACAGCACCGGGGTGCACGATCCGTTGT
>Ga0209162_1002867_pt1 | contig 14548 bp, 13 predicted proteins | sample YNPNPMetaG_FD_187121 | JGI IMG/M metagenome (GOLD analysis project Ga0209162, IMG submission 187121) | Anoxygenic and chlorotrophic microbial mat microbial communities from Yellowstone National Park, USA - YNP NP MetaG (SPAdes) (version 2) ... | reverse complement strand
CAATCGCCCTCAGGCCGGGTGTCGGCCTGCGCCGACGCATGCACGCCCACGCAGGTGGGCGTTGCGGCGCCACCGCGCCCGTTAGACGCGATTTCAATCGCCCCCAAACCCCCATCGCGTCGACCTGAGCTACCATCGCGTCGATCTGAGCGTTGGCGTGTTATACGAACTGTAGATCGAGCGCGTTGCGCTTCGCGCGCCGGGCACCTGTTCGGGCGGCCGGCGCGTCCGTCGCAAAATTTCGGATTCAGGAGGTCCCCCTTGACTCGTCCCGATTCTCAACGCGTCGTCGTGACCGGCCTGGGCCTGGTGACGCCCGTCGGCAACGACGTGCCCAGCAGTTGGCGCGCCATCCTGGCCGGCCAATCCGGCGTGGATGTGATCAGCCAGTTTGACCATAGTCAGTTTAAGACCCACATCGCCGCGGAAGTGAAGAACTTCGATCCGACCTTATACGTGGACAAAAAAGAGGCGCGGCGCATGGATCGCTTTCTGCATTTCGCGGCTGCGGCTGCAAAAGAAGCGATGGCCGATGCGCAGTTCGAGGTCGCCTGCTACGGCGCGCCGCGGGTCGGCGTGCTGGTGGGCTCGGGCATCGGCGGCATCCACATCCTGCTCGAACAGCACGATCTGATGCGCGAGCGCGGCCCGCGGCGGGTGAGCCCCTTCACCGTTCCCGGCCTGATGTTGAACAGCGCCTCGGCGCACGTGAGCATCATGACCGGCGCGCGGGGGCCCAACCTGGCCATCGCCACCGCCTGCGCCACCGGCAGCCACGCCATCGGCGAGGCCGCCGACCTGATCCGCCGCGGCCGGGCCGATGCCATGATCTGCGGCGGCAGCGAGGCGGCCTTGATGCCGATGGCGCTGGCCGGCTTCGAGAACATGGGCGCGGTCAGCAGCCGCAACGACGAACCGCAGCGCGCCAGCCGGCCGTTCGACAAGGATCGCGACGGCTTCGTGATGGGAGAGGGCGCCGGCATGATGATCCTGGAGCGGCTGGACATGGCGCGGGCGCGCGGAGCGCGCATCTACGCCGAGCTGGTCGGCTACGGCATCACGGCCGACGCATTCCATGTCACCGCGCCGCTGGAAGACGGCAGCGGCGCGGCCGAGTGCATGGCCGCGGCCCTGGCCGACGCGGGTCTTCCCCCCGAGGCCGTGGATTACATCAACGCGCACGGCACCAGCACCCCGCTCAACGACGCCAGCGAAACGCGGGCGGTCAAAATGGTGTTCGGCGCCCATGCCTACCGGGTGCCGATCAGCTCGACCAAGAGCATGACGGGCCATCTGATGGGCGCGGCCGGCGCCATCGAGGCGGTCTTCACCGTGTTGACGTTGCGCGATCAGATCCTGCCGCCGACCATCAACTACGAGACGCCCGACCCTGAGTGCGACCTGGACTACGTGCCCAATCAGGCCCGGCCGGCTTCGGTCGAAGTGGCCATGTCCAACTCGTTCGGGTTCGGCGGCCATAACGGCGTGCTGATCTTTCGGAGGCTGTGATGGCTGCTCGTAAAGTCTCGCCGCGCGGGCCGCGCTATGCCCAGATCACCGGCTGGGGCATGGCCGTGCCCGAAAAGGTGGTGACCAACGACGATCTGGCGAAGATCGTCGAAACCTCCGACGAATGGATCACGTCCCACACGGGCATCAAGCAGCGGCGCATCGCAGACGGCCGGGAAACGACCCTCACCCTGGCCGTGCGCGCGGCTCAGGAGGCGTTGGCGGTCGCAGGCGTCATGCCCGGCCAGCTCGATCTGGTCATCGTGGCCACCGTCACCCCCGAGTATCTGTTTCCGTCCACGGCCAGCCTGGTGCAAGACCGGATCGGCGCGGTGGCAGCCGGCGCGTTCGACCTGAGCGCCGGTTGTTCGGGCTTCATCTACGCGCTGAGCATGGCGGCCGACGCGGTGCGGTCGGGCCATGCGGATCACGTGCTGGTGATCGGTGCGGAGACCCTGTCGCGCATCGTGGACTGGAAGGACCGCAATACCTGCGTGTTGTTCGGCGACGGCGCGGGCGCGGTCGTGGTGAGCGCGTGCGCCGAACAATGCGGCATCATGGCCTCGGTGCTGGGGAGCGATGGTTCGGGCGGCGATCTGTTGATCGTCCCCGGCGGCGGCAGTCGCAACCCCCTCAGCCGCGAGCTGCTCGAGCGGGGAGACCAGTTCGCCAAGATGAACGGCCGCGAAGTGTACCGCTTCGCCACGACGATCATGCCGCGCGCGACCGCGGCGGTCGTCCAGAAGGCCGGCTGGCAACTGGAAGACGTCGCCCTGGTCATCCCGCATCAGGCCAATGTCCGGATCATTGATGCGGCGATCAAACGCCTGGGCCTGCCGGCCGATCGCTTCTTCGTGAATATTGATCGTTACGGCAACACGTCGTCGGCCTCGATTCCCATCGCCCTGTGCGAGGCAATCGCTGCCGGCCGCATCAACGCCGGGGATCGGCTCGTGATGGTGGGCTTCGGCGCCGGGCTGACGTGGGCGGCCGTGGCCCTGGAATGGGGCATCCCCGAACCGGCCCGGCCGCGGCCGCTCTTCTTCCGCTGGCTGGTGCGGGCCTGGTCCTTCCTGGCCGATCTCCGCTCGCGGCTGCGTCGCGTCGAGCGTCGCACTTACGATCGGGTGTTGGGCCCCAAAGGGACCGAAGGCTTACGCGAAGAAGTGGAGGAACAGACCGGCCGGCTGCGCGAAGAGGTCCAGGAACAGACCGGCTGGCTGCGCGAGCGCCTGGTCGGTCGGCGGCCGGCGCCGCCGACCGCCGGTTCCCCTGATTCTCGCCCTTCCGCCCCCCAGGAATTGGGGGGAGCGGGAGGCCGAACGGAGGGCGGCGACAAGGCGGCCGGGCCGCAGGATCCGCCGTCATCGTCCGGCGATGCGCATTGAGGTTTTCCGTTTTGCGCATTCTGGCATATAATCCCCCTGGATATGCCATGATGCGCCTGATCTCAACGTTGATTTGCTTGTTTTTGCCCGGGCTTCTGTTGCTCGGTTGTCAGGCGCCGGCCAGACGGCCGGCGCCCACGCCGTCTTCCTGGCCGGGGCCGGTCACGCGCACGCCGGCCCCGGTCGGGCCGATCCCTTCGCCCCAGTCGGCGAGCACCCCCGCGCCGATCACCGACACGCTGACGTTGACCTGGTGGACGCCGGAGTTCCTCAGCCCCAAGGCATCTGGCCCGGTTGGCCCTCTGTTGGCCGGCCAGATCGCCGATTTCGAAGCCGTGCACGCCGGCAAGGTTCGGATCAGCACCGTCATCAAGGCGCGTTACGGCAAGGGCGGTCTGCTCGACTTCTTGCGCACGGCGCAACCCGTGGCGCCGAGCCTGTTGCCCGATGTCATTGCCCTGGACCTCGTCGAGGTAGAGCAGGCGGCCGCGCTGGGCCTGGTCCAGCCGCTGGACGGCCTGTTGCCGCGGGAGATCACCCCCACCCTGTATGCTTTTGCCCGGCAAAGCGGGCAACTGGATGGCCGCACGCTGGCCGTGCCGTGGGTGGCCGACGCCGAGCATGTCGTATACGATCGCCATCGGGTCTCGACGCCGCCGGACACCTGGACGGGCGTGCTGGCCGAGAAGATCACTTATCTCTTCCCGGCCGGCTCGCCGCAATCCCTCTCGGTTACCGGCCTGACCGAGGACGTTCAGTCCACTTTTCTGGCTCAATACTTTTCGGCCGGGGCCGGCCTGGATGCCCGGACGCGACGCTTGACCGTGCAAGAGCAGCCGTTGGTGCGCGTTCTGAACTTCTATCGAGATGCCACCGAGGCCGGGCTGTTGCCGAAAAACGCGATCAACCTGGTCGGCCTGGACGAATGTTGGGCCATTTATGCCCAAGGTGGAGCAGCGCTGGCCAACGTCAGCGCGCGGCGCTACCTGGCTAACCGCGAGTCGCTTTCCGACACCGGTTATGCTTTGATGCCGGGTTGGGCCAACCCGGCGCCATCGGTGGCCGGGGGCTGGGCGCTGTTGGTCACCGCGACCGATCCGGCGCGGCAAAAGGCGGCCGCGGATTTCATCGCCTGGCTTTTGATGCCCGAGCGGGCGGGCGCGTTGGCTCAGGCGGCCGGTTGGTTGCCCACTTCGCCGCCGGCGTTGGCCACATGGGGCGTCAACCCCTATTTCGAGTTCCTCGATCGCCTGTTGAGCTCGGCGATTGCCCGGCCGGTCGGGCCGGAATATACGGCGGCTGCCGGCCGGCTGCAAAGGGCGGTGGTCGCGGTGCTCAAGAACGGTTCTCCGCCGGCCGAGGCCGCCCAGGCCGCTGTGTCCACAAAGTAAATCTTTCCGTGGAGTCTGATCGTGAGCCTGTCTTCGCATTTCCGTCAGCAGATCGTTGCCGTCCTTGAGGCCGCGTTGCGCGCCGTGGATCCGCGCGCTGCGGTGGCCGGCCACGTTGTTCGGGAAGGGGATGTGCTGCACGTGGCCGGCCGCACCTATCGTCTCGACGAGATCGAGCGCGTCCTGGTGGTGGGCGGCGGCAAGGCCGCCGCGCCGATGGCCGCCGCGCTCGCCGATATCCTGGGCGATCGGCTAACGGCCGGCGTGGTCACCGTGAAATACGGCCACACGTCGGGCCACAGCGGCGGCCGCGTGCGCTGGGGAGAGGTGACACCTAACCCCCCGCCCCCCTTCCCTGCCAGGGAAGGGGGAGATTCACTCCCCTCCCCTACGAGGGGAGGGGTCGGGGGCGCGGTTTCGCCCCCTGTTCCCCCCAAACTTGGGGGGCCAGGGGGGCCGGGAGCCGGGGGCGAGGTGGATGCCAGGATCCGGATCGTGGAGGCCGGGCATCCGGTGCCGGATGCGGCCGGCCAGGCCGGCGCCGAGCAGATCGCCGCGCTGTTGCAGGGGCTTTCTCCCCGCGATCTCGTGTTCGTGTTGATCTCCGGCGGCGGGTCCGCGCTGTTGCCCCTGCCGGTTGCCGGCGTGTCGCTGGCCGACATGCAGGCGCTCACCCAGGCGCTCCTCCGCTGCGGCGCCGACATCACCGAGATCAACACCATCCGCAAGCACTGCTCGCGCCTGCAAGGCGGCCAGTTGGCCCGGCTTGCCGCGCCCGCGCAGGTGATCTCGCTGATCCTCTCCGATGTGGTCGGTTCCCCGCTGGACGCAATCGCCTCGGGCCCTACCGTGCCCGATCCGACGACCTACGACGATGCGCTGGCCGTATTGCGGCGTTACGACCTGCTCGAGCAGATCCCGGCCGGCATTCGGCGTCACCTGGAGGCCGGCGCGGCCGGCGCGCGGCCCGAAACGCCCAAGCCGGGCGATCCATTGTTTGACCGGGTGGTCAACGTGGTGATCGGCGATAACGCCAGCGCCGGCCGCGCGGCCGTGGCCGAGGCCCGACGCCAGGGGTTCAAGGCCGCGCTGCTCACCACCTTCGTGCAGGGAGAGGCGCGCGAGGTGGGCCGCGTGGTGGCCGGCCTGGCGCAGGGGATCGCGGCCGGCCAATCCGATTTCGCGCGGCCGGCATGTCTGGTCTTGGGCGGAGAGACGACCGTCACGTTGCGCGGCCAGGGAAAAGGGGGCCGCAACCAGGAGCTGGCCCTGGCCGCCGGCATCGCGCTGGACGGCTACGTCGCGCCGGTCGGGGTCGAGCTGGCGGTAATCAGCCTGGGCACCGACGGCACCGATGGCCCCACCGATGCCGCGGGCGGCCTGGCCACCGTGGACACCCTGGCGCGCGGCCGGGCGCTGGGCCTCGACGGCCGGGCCGCGTTGGCCCGCAACGACAGCTATCCCTATCTGGCCGCGATCGGCGACCTGATCGTGACCGGGCCGACGAATACGAACGTGAACGACCTGATCTTCGTGTTCGTCTCCTGAACTTCAGGCGATCAAGACGATCTGCGGTGGGTTGGCCGGCGAATGGCCGCGCAACCAGGCGCGCGCGCCGATGGCCGCAAGCAGGCGGCTGCCGGCGCGCCAGAGCCTGGCCTGTTCCGCCTCTTCGGCCAGGGCCGAGAGCGCCAGCAGACAGGCGGCTTCGTCCAGGCGTCGGCCGCTCTGGCGGGCCCGCGCGAGCGCTTCGTCCAGCGCCATGCGCGCCTCGGCCGGCGCTACCTGTTCCGCCAGACAACGCAAGGCGATGATGATCAGCGCGGGCGATTGGGTCTGGCGGGCCAGGGTCACCGTATCCCGCGCCAGCGCAAGGGCTTCTGCTTTCTCCCCCAACGCCGCCAGGCAACGCACCTGGGCTACATAGTTGCAGATCAGGCCTTCGGGCAGGCCGCTCTTTTCGGCGAAGCTTTGCTCGCGCTTGAGATCGGCCATGGCCGCGGCGTATTCGCGCCGGTGCAACCGCACGATCCCGCGATTGCCCACCGCGCGCATTGCCTCGTGCGGATCGTCGTGTTCGGTGGCCAGGGCAAGCTGTCGCTCAAAACAGGCCAGGGCCGGCCGCAACCGGCGTCGGCACAGTTCGACCAGCCCCAGATTGCCGATGTTGATCGCGACCTGCAACCGATCGTCGCGGGCCTCGGCCTGGCGGATGGCCTCTGTAAAGAGATGTTCGGCCCGCTGTAGCTCGCCCTGGCTCCAATAGACCAGGCCGAGCGTGCCGGTCACCCGCGTGGCGCTGTTTTGATCGCCGATCATGCGATAGAGCGTCCATGCCTGCTCCAGATCGCGGACGGCTTCCGCGTATTTGACGATGGCCCAATGCATGACCCCGCGTACGTTGCAGGCATCGGCCAACAGGCTCGCGTCGCGCTTTTCCGGGGCGGCCTCTTCCACCAGGCGCACGGCCCGATCGGCCCACTGCAGCGCCTCTTCCAATCGGCCCAGCCGGCGCAACGTGCGGGCATGGCTGAAGCAGACGCGCGCCATGTCGGGAAGCGCGGCCCAATCGGCCGCGGAGATCGCCGCGGCCGCCCGCTCGAGCAGCGCCCGTGCGCCGTCGGTCTCGCCCTGCCGCAGCGCGATCGCTACGGCGATATCGAGCGCGCGCACCAGGGGTTCGCGCGCGCCGGCTTGCAGGGCGGCTTCGAAAGCCGCGCCTGCGGCTGCCTGCGCCGCGCTGATCTGTCCGAAGCTGGCATGGTAGTTGGCCAGGGCGCACAACAGCGCGGCGCGGCGTTGCCGGTCGCCCTGCGCGGCCGCGGCTTCGGCGCCGAAGCGCAGCAGCGCCGCCCACTCGGCTCCATAGCCCCAGCGCACGGGCCACGGGTCGAGCGCCAGCAGCAGGGCGATCACCCGATCGTGCAACTCGGGCGCCTGGCGGGCATGGTCGAGCACGGTCAACACGCTGGCGCAATGATCGGCCAGCCGGCCGGTCGCCAGCGTCTCTTGCGCCACATCGGCTTCGATGCGGGCCAGGCTCGCGGCGAGATGGTCCAGGTGATAATCGCGCCAGCGGGCCCGTTCTTGGGCCCAGACGAGATCGGGATGCAGGGTTGCGCTCACGGGGGTGCTCCGGTCTCTGTCCAGCGGCCGATCAGATCGGTCTTCAGGAAGATGGCCGTCAGCGGGTGCAGGCGATAGAAGGGATGCTCGAGCGTGCCGGTGATCTGCACCAGGCAATGGTTCAGCAGCTCGCTCAGCGCATTGCGCAGCGCATCGGCCGGCAGGGTGCTGGTGGCCTCCAGCCAGGCCATGTCTTCGCCGTCGGGCGAGATGAGGAGCATGTCCACCAGCAACTGCCGGGCTGCTTCGCTCAAGAGGAGCCATGTCTGGCGGTAGATGTAAGTGTAGAGGATCGAAGCAACGCCTCCGGCGCGCAGGAGCTGGCTGCGGATCTGGGCGATGGCAACCCCGCGCTGGAGGAGGCCGGCGACCAGCTTGAGCGCCAGCGGCAGTCCGCCGACCAGCGCGCAGAGCTCGCGCACGCCGGGTTCTTCGGCCGGCCCGAGACGGCGGCCCACGCGCTCCAATTCGCTGCGCACGAGGGCCAGGCTATCGGCCGGCGACAGGGGCGGCACGGGACACACCTGGACGAACGGGTATTCGCGCAACGACTGCCGGCTGGTGAGCACCGCCCGGCTCGGGCCGAGCATCCGGTAGAGCCGGGGGACGATCGCTCGATGGTCGGCCAGCGTCTCCAGGTTGTCCACGATGAGCAGGTGCGGCGTGTCGTGGAGCAATGCCTGGAGCGTCGTCTCCCGTTCGGCCGGCCCCGCGGTAGCCAGATCATCGCGGCCGAGCTGTCGGATCATCTGCGACAGCAGATCGGGGAAGTTGAGGGCCGACGTCGGCAGCGTTTCGATCGTGCCGGCGCCCGGCAGCAGGCGGTGCGGTTGGGCGCTGATCCACAGGATGGCAACGAACGGCCCTTCTTCGGCCAGGCGTTGGGCCACGGCCTGCGCCAGGGTCGTCTTGCCGATGCCGCCCATGCCCTCGAGGGCGATCATGACGGGCCCGGTCGGGTCGGTGAGCAGGTGAACGGCGTCGGTGACCAGGGGTTGGATGCCGAAAAGGTGCAGATAATCGGGCGGCGGCAGGTAGCGGTCGAGGTTGAGCCGGCGCAGCCGGCCCTGGGCGGCCTGGTCGGCCAGGCGCAACTGTTCGGTCAAGAGTTGAATGCCGGTTTCGACGCGGCGGCGGAACTGGCGGTCGCTGAGATGGGCCGCGGCCGCCAGGGCTTCGACGCTCAGGTCGGCATCGCACAGATAGCGATGATAGAGCGCGCTCCAGGCTTCCAGAATGACGTTCCCGCACGCGAAATCGTGGGCCACGGTCGTCAGGATGGCGGCGGTTGGATCGGCCCGGTGGTTGTTCGCAACAGGCGACTGCTCATCGGCTTGTGTCTGGTTGTTCCCCCGCTCCTGGCCGCGCAATTCGTCCAACCGGGCCTGGACCAGGTCGGTCAGGTAGTCGTGCAACTGGCGCGTCCGCTCGCGGGGCGTTTGCACGTTGCGCAGCCGGAACAGGGTGGGCAACAGATTGGGCGCCGTGCGTCCTCGTCTTCGTGCCAGAGCCCGCAATGCCTGTTTCACCTTCGCGGTCGTGATCGGTTCGGCAGTCATAGCGAAGATGTCCGATTTTTGTCCGAAATCTACTTCCCAAACGATAGGATCGGCGGTATACTTGGGATGGTTTTGCGCTTAGAGTTGCATAACGGCATTATCCCGCGCGCGCATGTTCATTGATGAAAGGCGCAGGGGCAGACGTGGCTGATGGCGCGTCGCAGGCGCGATCGGACGGCGGGCCCCTGAAACGCGTCATGGGGGTGGCGCGCCCGAAGCTTGACCAATGCCGCGCGAACGTCTCACCTCGCGTTATGCAACTCTAGAGCAAACCATCGCTCTGCCGGCATTGTATCATGGCTGGCGGCCGGCGTCGAGCCCTGCGAGCTATACAAGATCTATATGAAAACTATATCGTTGCTATCGAGCGGCGGGCGCTTGGGCGTTTAAAAAAAAGAGGGGGCCTTGCGGCGACATAATTGCCGCAAGGCCCCCTCTTTTTGTCTTGTGTCAGTTCTTACTTGATCTCGACCTTCGCGCCTTCGGCCTCGATCTTGGCCTTGGCATCGGCCGCCACTTCCTTCGACACGGCCGTCAACACGGTCGCCGGAGCGCTTTCCACCAGGTCCTTGGCTTCCTTCAGGCCCAGGTTCGTCAGGGCGCGCACGACCTTGATGACGTTGATCTTCTTCTCGCCGACTTCCTTCAGGATCACGTCGAATTCGGTCTGCTCTTCCACCGGCTCGGCCGGGGCCGCGGCCGCCGGGCCGGCCGCCGGCATCGCGCCGGCCGCCACCATCATCGGCGCCGCCGCGCTGACGCCGAAGCGCGCTTCCAGGGCCTTGACGAGCTGGGAGAGCTCCAGCACCGTCATCTTCTCGATCGCTGCAATCAATTCTTCCTGAGTCATGGAATGGTTCTCCTGATATGATGAGACTTGTCTGGTAATCTGTATTCTATGCCGCTCAAGCAGCTTGCGGCTCCAGTTGCCCGATGCGGGCATTGAGCACGTTGAGGAAGCCGCGCAACGGCCCGGCCAACACGTTCACCAGGCCGGCAAGCGGCGCCTGCAACACGCCGATCACCTGTCCGCGCAGTTGATCCCGGCCCGGCAGTTCGGTCAACGCCTGGACGCCGGCCTCGTCGAACACCGTCTGACCTATGATGCCGCCGCGCACGACCAACACCTTGGTGTCGCGCGCCCACTTGCTCAGGGTCTTGGCCGGCGCGGCCGGCTCGCCGAAGCAGAACGTGACCGCGATCGGCCCCTTCAGGAGCTTCTCCGGCGTTGCCATCCCCACCTCGGCCAGCGCCCGCGTCACCAGGGTGTTCTTGGTGACCATCAGTTCGCTTTCGCAGCCGCGCAACTCGCGACGCAACGCCTCGAGCTGCTTGACGGTCAGGCCGCGATATTCGGTGATGAGCACGGCCTGGCTGCGGCGCAAGCGCTCGACGTATCCGTCCACCATCGCGCTTTTCTTCTCACGAGTGATAGCCAAGCGATATTCCTCCTTTCGTAGCTGTCACGTGCCGGTCATTCTCCAAGATGCCTGGCACGTAAAAAAACGCCTCTGTGCTGAAGACAGACACAGAGGCGCGAAGGCTCGATGAGCTTTCGACGATCTCGCCTCGGCGGGCCCGGCGTGCCGGATTAAGTCCCCACGGGGACGCCTGCTGTCTTCAGCGGCAGATATGCGTTTGTGATGACGTTACGCGGCGCTGACCTTCATGGCGAGCGCCTGGTTCGTGTCCAGCCGGATGCCCGGCGCCATGGTCGAGGTCAGGGTGATGCGCTTGACGTATTGGCCCTTGGCGCCGCTGGGCTTGGCGCGCTGGATGGCTTCCATCAGCGCGGCCAGGTTGTCCATGATCTGTTGCGGCGTGAAGCTGACCTTGCCGATCGGGACGTGCAGGTTGCCCGTCTTGTCCACTTTGAACTCGACGCGGCCCTGCCGCGCTTCCTTGATCGCCCGCGGCAGGTCGTCGGGCTGGACGATGGTGCCGGCTTTCGGGTTGGGCATCAGGCCGCGCGTGCCGAGGATGCGGCCCAGGCGGCCAACTTTGCCCATCACCTGCGGGGTGGCGATGGCCATGTCGAACTCCAGCCAGCCGCCCTGGATCTTGGCGATCAGATCGTCGAGGCCGACGTAATCGGCGCCGGCCTGTTCCGCGAGCCGCGCGCCATCCCCCTCCGCGAAGACCAGGATGCGCACCTGCTTGCCCAGACCGGCCGGCAACAAGACGGTGCTGCGCACTTGCTGATCGGCGTGGCGCGGATCAACGCCCAGCCGGACGTGCACTTCGATCGTGCCGTCGAACTTCGGATACGATACCTTCTTCAACAGGTCTACCGCTTCGGCCGGTGGATAGTACTTCAGCCGGTCCACCAGTTTGGCGGCTTCGATATACTTCTTGCCGTGCTTTGCCACTGTTAAGCTCCTTATCCCAGGGCCGATCGGCCTGGGAGCGTGGTATTAGCGGACGGCCGATCACATGGATCGGCCGTTCTCCCACCTGCTGACGCGACAGGCGTCAGTCGGCGATCGTGATGCCCATGCTGCGGGCCGAGCCCTCGATCATGCGCATCGCGTGGTCCACGTCATACGCGTTCAGGTCCTTCAGCTTCAGCTCCGCGATCTCGCGCACCTGCTTGCGGGTGATCTTGCCCACGGGCGCCTGGTTCGGCTTGGCCGAGCCCTTCTGTACCCCGGCGGCCTGTTTGATCAGATCGGCCGCGGGCGGGGTCTTGGTCACGAAGGTGAAAGACTGATCCGTGTAGATGGTGATCTCGACCGGCACGACCGTGCCCGCCATGGAAGCGGTGCGGGCATTGTACTCCTTGCAGAAGGCCATGATGTTGACGCCGTGCTGGCCCAACGCCGGGCCGACGGGCGGCGCAGGATTCGCCTTGCCGGCCATGATCTGCAGTTTGACGATTGCCTTGACCTTTTTCGCCATGAAAACTCCTATGCCACAGAGCAGCCCAACGTCGAGCGGACGGGGCGCCCGGAAATCACAACTTCTCGATCTGCAACAGGTCCACTTCGATGGGCGTCTCCCGGTTGAAGAAGGAGACCAGCACGCGCGCCTTGCCCTTATCGGCGTAAACCTCGTCTACCGTGCCGTGGAAATCGGTGAACGAGCCTTCGATGATGCGCACCTTGTCGCCGACCTTGACTTTCACCTCGGCGACCGGCTCTTCGGCCTCCATGCGCCGCATGATGCGATCCACTTCGTCCTGGCGCAGCGGCGTGGGCTTGTTGCCGATGCCGACGAAGCCGGTGACGCCCGGCGTGTTGCGCACGACGTACCAGGATTCCTCGTCCAGGAGCATCTGGACCAGCACATAGCCGGGGTAGATGCGGCGTTCCACGACGCGTCGCTGACCATCGCGCAGCTCGATCTGCTCTTCGGTCGGCACGATCACCTCGTAGATCCGGTTCTGCATCCCCATGGACTCGATCCGGTGCTCCAGGTTCTTCTTGACCTTATTCTCGTACCCCGAATAGCAATGGACCACGTACCATTGCGGCTTCTCGGCCTCGGCTTCGGCGCCGGATTCTTCGATCGGCTCGTCCTCAATCGGTTCACCAGGCCGGGGCAGATCTTCGGTGATGCCATAGACGACATCGTCTGTGGTCGGCTCGTATGCGGTTTGCGGCTCAGGATCCTGCCAGTCGTCCGTTCTTCTCATCGCCACCTGACCGTCACGTTACTGCCTGAATCCGTCAACTGATAAATAGCCTGATGATGGTCGCGAACAGGAAATCCACTGCGCCCAGGAAGATCGCCATGGCCACCGTAACGGCCAGCACGATCAACGTCAGGTGTGTGGCCTCCTGGCGAGTCGGCCAGGTGACCTTGCGCAGCTCCGCGCGCGTCTCTTTGAAATAGCGGACAATCGCATTGTCCGGCCTGGGTGTTTCTTGAGTCGTTTCCTTCGTCGCCACGCGTGCCTCCGTCGAGGACGGATCGGGCCGCAAATCACCGGCCCCTAACGATTCAAGACACCGTGCCCGGACGGCCGACCTCTAAACTGGCCCGCGCCATGCGCCGGCCAACAGCCGTGCCAGGACGGTGTCTTGCCGAAAAACGTGTCCCCCTCTCGGGGGCTCAGGCAGGCGTGGCAGGACTTGAACCCGCAACCCTCGCTTTTGGAGAGCGATGCTCTGCCTATTGAGCTACACGCCTACGATACCTATCTCGTCTCGCGGTGCTTCAAATGCTTACGACACCGGGGACAATACTTCATCAGCTCCAGGCGCGCCTGGGTGTTCTTCCGGTTCTTCTCGGTCGTATACGTGCGCTCCTTGCACTCGGTGCAGGCCAGCGTCACGATGATGCGATTTGCTTTCTTTGGAGCAGCCATTTTTCATTCCATTCGGTTGCGTTTGACGTTTGACGCTTGACGAGCGTCAAACGTCAAACGTCATGTTTATTCAAGGATCTTGGTGATGACGCCCGCGCCGACGGTGCGGCCGCCCTCGCGGATGGCGAAGCGCGAACCGACTTCCAGCGCCACCGGCACGATCAGCTCCACCGTCAGGTTGATGTTGTCGCCCGGCATCACCATCTCCACCCCGGCCGGCAAGTGCACCTCGCCCGTCACGTCCATCGTGCGGATGTAGAACTGCGGCCGATAGCCGTTGAAGAACGGCGTGTGCCGACCCCCCTCTTCCTTCTTCAACACGTACACTTCGCACTGGAACTTGGTGTGCGGCGTGATCGAGCCCGGCTTGGCCAACACCTGCCCGCGCTCCACGTCCTCCCGCTCGATGCCCCGCAACAAGCACCCGACGTTGTCCCCCGCAATGCCTTCCTGCAGGATCTTGCGGAACATCTCCACGCCCGTCACCACCGTCTTGCGCGTCTCGCGCAGCCCGATGATCTCCACCTCGTCCCCGACCTTCACCTTGCCGCGCTCGATGCGCCCCGTCACCACCGTGCCCCGCCCCTTGATGCCAAACACGTCCTCGATCGGCATCAGGAACGGCTTCTCGGTGTCCCGCACCGGCGTCGGAATGTACTCGTCCACCACCCGCAACAGCTCCCAAATGCACGCATACTCCGGCGCATTCGGATCCTTCGACGGGCTCTCCAACGCCTTCAACGCACTGCCGCGCACGATCGGTATGTCGTCGCCAGGGAACTTCTGCGCCGTCAACAACTCCCGCAGCTCCAGCTCCACCAGCTCCAACAACTCCTCGTCCTCCATCATGTCGCACTTGTTCAGGAAGACCACCATCGCCGGCACTTCCACCTGCCGCGCCAGCAACACGTGCTCCCGCGTCTGCGGCATCGGCCCCTCCGGCGCCGCCACCACCAGGATCGCCCCGTCCATCTGCGCCGCACCCGTGATCATGTTCTTGATGTAGTCGGCGTGCCCAGGGCAGTCCACGTGCGCATAGTGCCGCTTCTCCGTCTCGTACTCCACGTGCGCAATCGCGATCGTGATGCCCCGTGCCTTCTCTTCCGGCGCATTGTCAATCGAATCGAACGGCCGGAAGTTGGCCAATCCCTTCAGCGCCAACACCTTCGTGATCGCCGCCGTCAACGTCGTCTTGCCATGATCAATGTGCCCAATCGTCCCCACGTTCACATGGGGCTTCTTGCGCTCGAATACTTGCTTGGCCAT
>Ga0209162_1002864_pt1 | contig 14556 bp, 10 predicted proteins | sample YNPNPMetaG_FD_187121 | JGI IMG/M metagenome (GOLD analysis project Ga0209162, IMG submission 187121) | Anoxygenic and chlorotrophic microbial mat microbial communities from Yellowstone National Park, USA - YNP NP MetaG (SPAdes) (version 2) ... | reverse complement strand
AAGTTTGGCATGAAAAGCCGCAGACTCGCCATTGCAACTTTCGCTGTACTGGTTGCTGCGGTTTTTTTCATTGTCTGGCAGTTTTCAGAATGGCGTCTTGAACACAGTCAGGACACTCACATCATTGGTGCCGCTCGACGGTACGGCATTGATCCTGCACTGGTGAAAGCCGTTGTCTGGCGCGAGAGTCATTTCCATCCAAAGGCTCGAGGCAAAGCCGGCGAAGTTGGCCTTATGCAGCTTACGGATGCCGCTGCGCAAGAATGGGCTGAGACGGCAGGAGTTTACCCGATTTCAGAAATGCATTTGCTTGATCCGGCTACAAACACGCTTGCAGGGACGTGGTACTTGGGGAAGTTGATCCGACGTTACCAGCGGGCTGATGATCCCCTGCCATATGCATTGGCGGATTACAACGCGGGCCGTGCGAATGTGTTGAAATGGGCCGATGGCGAGGCTTTGACCAATAGTGCCGCATTCATCAACAGGATCACTTTCCCCGGCACAAGGGCCTACGTGCTTGCTGTCCTCGAGAAACAGAAGCATTACCGTCGCGAGTTTGCTCCTGTGGCTCAGCGCAGCGCAGCCGCAACCAAATGATCGCCGCGAGACAAACCCGGTCGTTTCAAGTTTGGTACTCTGACGCGCTGCGCTGACAAGGGCGACTTCGTTGCGCGCAGCGAAGATGTGCGCAAATAGAGGGACAGACACGATATCTGCCGACACGATATTTCTGCCGAGTCGCGCAGCAAAATACGCGAGCGAGATAATGTACGCTGCAAAACTCGAGCCCCTCGCGGCAGAAGAAGAGTGTGGAGGCAGAAGTGAAGCGTAGAAAAACCGCTCAGGGAACGGGTCCTCGTGGTGTTTGTTTTCAGCAGTCGGAAAGAACGGAAAGCAGGCGAAAGTGTGTCGGGCATGATTGCGGCACATTTTCGACTGGTTTGGGGCGGAGCCTCGCCAAGCATTTCTTGACACCAAACGGATGCGTTTCAAACTGTGCATGTTTGTGACAGTATTCCTGATCATGGCGGTTATTGTTGTTCTGCTGACGTGGTGTGTTTACCTTGCGCGGCGTCACCAGATTGAGGATTTTCGGACCTGGGTGCTGGTCGAAGGAATACCTGTGGTCTTTGTCACGACGATTCTCTTGTTGTTAATCTGGCTGGTATTGGGACGAATGTGAGAGCGCGCATTGTTACTGTGGCCTTGATTCGGCGGGCGGGACACTTGTTGTCCCGGAACCTGTTGGCTAACGTTCGAAAGGTTCATGCGGCGCGACGCAGCCGCAACTGGCCGACCGCGGCGAGTTAAATGCGTTCGTTGCAAAATCAGCGCCATGTCGCGCCGCGCTGAACGTGACGACTTCGGCTTTTGGCAAAATGCTTTCCAGTGCGAGTGAAAACATGGAGGTTGTTGTGGACGGAAACGGTTTTTCCATACAGGCTGTTTGGGAAGAATGGGTCGCATGAGATTGAATTGTTCATTGTACAAGCTGTTGATTCTTATGGCTGCAGCACAAATCCAGCAGAACGGGATTGAAGCCGCGTCTTTCGGCCAGGACATCGAGTTTCTTCGTAAACACGTCAAGGTTGTGGTGCTGGCGGATCGTACCGGAGAGTCTCAGGTGGCGGTTGTCCCGGCCTATCAGGGGCGTGTTATGACGAGCACCGCAACAGGAGTGCGTGGGAGAGGTTACGGCTGGCTGAACCGGAGTTTGATTTCTTCAGGAAAACGCGAGCCACACATCAACATCTACGGCGGGGAAGACCGTTTCTGGCTTGGTCCTGAGGGCGGCCAATACTCGATATTTTTTGCTCCGGGTTCCCCGTTTGATCTCGAGCATTGGTTCACGCCGCCGCCGATCGATACCGAACCTTTCGAGGTGGAGAGTGTTACGGGCGACAAGGTCGTCTGCGGACGAAGATTCGCCGTGACGAATTATGCCAATACGAGATTTGAGGTCGAAGTCAGGCGCGAAGTTCGACTGGTGAATGCAAACGACGCGCTCGCTGACCTTGGTGTATCGGTGCCAGCCGCAGTGAAATCTGTCGGCTTCGAATCAGTCAACACGGTGAAGAATGCAGGCAATGCAGATTGGCGCCCCGAAACCGGCCTGCTGTCCATCTGGATACTCGGCATGTTAAACGCTTCCGCAAAAACAACAGTTGTGATTCCGATTCGGGGCGGAAGCGAAACCGAGTATGGGCCGGTTGTGAACGACGCGTACTTTGGCCGCGTGCCGCCCGATCGGTTGGTTGTGCGACCTGATGTCCTTTATTTCCGCGCAGACGCCAGGTACCGAAGCAAGATCGGAGTCGGCCCAAAACGTGCAAAATCCATCTTCGGCAGTTACAACGCAGCCGGCAAAGTGTTGACGCTTGTGCGTTTTTCGCTGCCACCCAACGCGGATAAATACGTCAACTCGATGTGGGAATTGCAAAAGAACCCTTACGGCGGAGACGTCGTCAACAGTTACAACGACGGTCCCGCCAAACCCGGTGCTCCCGGCTTTGGCAACTTCTACGAACTGGAGACTTCGTCGCCTGCCCTTGCACTGGCTCCCGGAGCGGAGGCGCGCCACGTTCATACCACCATTCATCTACATGGCAGTGAGAAGGACCTGGACCCGATTGCCCACGCAACTTTGGGCGTCGGATTGAATGAGATACAGACCGCGTTTTCTCGCAGCGCGGCGCAGCCGTAACAGTGTGATCGCGGCAAGGCAAAGGCGTTTGTTGCGAGCTCGGCGTGCTGCTGCACCGCGTTGAGTTGTGGGCGATTGCTCTCCCGTGAAGCAATTGATAGCCTTGCCCCGTTGAAAGGCAGACGTCGTACAGGCAAACAGGAAGAATTGCACCGATCGGTCAAGCACAAGACCACCGACGCAGAAACCGTTTGGCACCTGCAGCCGGGCGGGTTTAGGTTGTGGATCTACCGGTTGATTGGGGCGGTTGTTCTGCCGGTTCTTCTACTTGGGTTGTTCGAAGCCGGACTGCGTTTGGCGGGGTATGGATACAACCCGGCATTTTTCAAACGGGCACGAATTCAGGATCGAGATTGCCTTGTTGCCAACGACAAGTTTGGGCTGAGCTTTTTCACCCCCGAAGCCGCACGGAACCCGCCGCCGATCGTGTTGGACGTGAAGAAAAAACCCGGCACGTTCCGGGTTTTCTTGATTGGGGAATCCGCTGCGCTTGGCGATCCGAGACCGGCTTTTGGCATGGGGAGGTACCTCGAAGTCTTGTTGAGTGAACGGTATCCGGACGTAAAATTCGAGGTCGTGTGCGCCTCCATGACTGCGGTGAACTCGCATGCCCTTCTTCCAATAGCGCGCGAATGCGCAGGATTGGGCGGCGACCTTTGGATTGTTTATGCCGGCAACAACGAAATGATCGGGCCGTTTGGTCCGGCATCGGTTTTCGGTCGGCACACTCCCAACCTGTTTGCGATTCGACTTGGATTGGTCATCAAACGCACACGGTTGGGGCAGTTAATTGACAGTTTGGCGCGGCGTGTGCGTTCACAAGGTGACAAGAAGACCCCATGGGCTGGAATGAGCATGTTTCTGGAAAGACGACTGCCTCCGGATGACCCGCGTCGGGATGTCGCGCACAGGCACTTTGCTGCGAACGTCGAAGACATGTTGCACGTTGCAGAACGGGCCAAAACGCCGGTTCTGCTATGCACTGTGGCGAGCAATCTGCGCGATTGCGCGCCTTTCGCATCGATGCATTCGATGAATTGCGATTCCGAGGACGTTGTCGCAGCCGATGCGCTCGTGAGGAGCGCGGTCACCAACGAATCTGGCGGAAATCTGACGGCTGCCATTGCCGCCCTTGAACGGGCAAAAGAGTTGGACGCGGGGGTTGCCGAGGTTCAATTCAGACTCGGGCAGTGCCTGTTGCGATCGGGCGATCAGAAGTCCGCGGCTGCGGCGTTTGCGAACGCTCGTGATCGCGACGCGTTGCCGTTCAGGGCTGATTCTGCCCTGAACAAGTACATTCGCGATCTTGGCGCGAAGCATGCGGATCGAAAAGTGTTCCTTGTCGATGCCGAGAACCTTCTGCGGTCACATGCGCAGCACGAAATCCCGGGGTCGGAATTGTTCTTTGAACACGTGCATTTCACTTTTGCCGGGAACTACCTGATTGCGCGCATGCTTGCCGAGGCGATCGAAAAGAATCTGCCGCCCCTCCCTGGGAGAAAAACGTCGGACTGGGCAACACAGGAAGACTGTGACCGACTTCTCGGGTTGACCGATTGGAACCGCCTTGGAGTTTTCGAGAACGTGTTGAAGCGGATTCAGGCGCCGCCATTTGTTCAACAGGTTAATCATGAAGAGCAGTTGGAACGCTGCCGCGCGCAAATCCATGCCGCCCGCTCGAGGCTGACTTCCCAACAACCGGCTCAAATCCGAGAAGTGTATCGGCAAGCCCTGTTGCGTCGGCCACGCGACCATTACCTGTACGAGAACTTCGCCGAGTATCTCGAAGCCACCGGGGACATCGACGGCGCGATCGCGCAATGGGAAGCCATATGCAGCATGCTGCCGGAGCATTTCGTGGCGCATGTGCATGCAGGCCGATTGCTTGCGCGCCGCCAGCAGTGGAGCGCCGCTGAGCAGCGTCTTCGAAAAGCATTGAAACTCGAACCGCGTTCACCCGAAGGCCATCTCGAACTTGGCAAGGTCATGGCTGAACGCGGCATGATCCAGTCGGCAATAGACGAATACAACGAAGCGTTGCGATGGGGGCCGGGCAATGCCATGGCATACTTTCACATGGCGGACGCCCTTGCGAAACTTGGCAAACGCCCGGAGGCCACAGAAGCGCTCGCAAAGGCTGTCGAACTTCAACCGTCGTTCTGGGAGGCGCGTTACCTGCTGGGTGTCGAGCTTGCCATGAACAACAAACTGGCTGAAGCGCAGCATCAGTTCGAGCAAACGATTCGGTGGCGGCCCAATCATGTATTGGCTCACTTGAACCTTGGCGTGGCTTATGCATTGCAAGGGCGGTTGGAAGCCGCTCGTCTCGAGTTCCAAGAGACCCTGAAGCTCGATCCACAGAACCAAAAGGCCAGGGAACACCTCGCAAGGATCGAGGCAATGTTGAGCAAACAACCTCGGATCGCCCCGTAAGCTGGGTGAGGTTCGAGCACAACGCGTGGCAGGGAGATTCCCCATCTCACATTCACGATGGCAAGGCACTTGTTTGCAACGATTACACTCCCAAAATCCGCGGTGAATCTACTGTTGGCAGAAAAACCTTGGGGCGCGTACCGGTGTTCGGCTGGACGTTGCCCGTTGAGCGTTGGACATTGGACGTTGTTAACAGGACAACCTGATCGGTACAACGATTGGGAACGTTCAACGTGGAAGGCTCAACCCTCAACTTTCAACGGGATGAACGAAAGGGCGCATGGCGGGTCTGAGGCAAAGCCTCGCCAAATGTGCTGTAGCACGAGCTCGACAAGGTCGTTCAGTCGCAGCCTGATTGTTGCCGACAAACCGGTAGCGGGCTCGAAGTGCTGTCCGGCCATTCCGAAGACTGTAACACTTTTTGGGAGCACTCCCAGTTGTTCTGCCAGGGCCAGGCCTTCGGTTACCGAGAACGAATGCGTGCTTCGGCGGAACGACTCATCGATTGCCGAACGCGTCTCCGGGTATGACCACGCGAACATTGCGCCCGGAGGGAAGTTTGGAGTTGGTTTGACAGCATCAATGATGACCAGGAAATCAATCCCTTCACAAAATGTCGGGATGTTTGAACCGCCGCTGGTGTCGCTGACCACATCGATCGTGCGAGGCAATCGCGAGCGAAGGATCGACACTGCCTCGAGGCCGAGTGCGTCATCTCCAGCACCAGCGGAGCCAATTCCAATGACGCGGACTTTTTTAGTTGACATTGAAAAACCTGGCGAGGCTCTGTCTCAGACCGACCATGCGTGCAGTGTCACAGTGAACCATTGGTGCTCGGCGCTCCCAGTGCTTTGCCCGCCTCGCTGGAATCCAGCCTGTCCACGGTTACTTTCAGAAAATGCGTGGCGCAAGAAATGCACGGGTCGTAGTTCCTGATCAAATGTTCGCATCGGAGTGTCATTTCCTCCGACGGCAGAGAGAGCAATCTTGGTGTGTAGGCGGCGAGGTCGGCTTCGATCTGGGGCTGGTTTTGTGCGGTGGGAGGGACAATTGTCGCGGATTTGACGAGTCCGTCGGCTCCGATTTCGTATCTGTGGTAGAGGATGCCTCGAGGGGCTTCGGTGCAACCATGGCCAACGCCTTCTCTGACATTGATTTCGACCGCCGGTTCACTTGGGGGTTCGTATGCGTTTATCAATTCGAGTGCGTGATCCAGCGCATACAAAGTCTCGAATCCGCGCGCGAGAATGCTCTTGAACTGGTTGCGGCAGGGCACGGTGAACTTGATTTCGTCGGCCAACTTCTTGATGGCGGGCGGGTAAAGGTCCCAGTTCAAATTCAGTCGCGCGAGTGGGCCGACGAGATAAGTCCCGCCATTTCTGAGCCGCCCGTGGAGTGCAGTCGAGTGTGGCACCTGGACCTCCTCGAAATGATCCGGGAACTGGCTGATGGGGATTTCGAGTCCGCGGCTTGTGGCGATTGCGCCGTCCAGCATTGCCACTTCTTTCGGGTGCCGGAGCGCCACGCAGTCGTAATCCATTTCAAGGTCAGGGTAGTTGAGAGTCGCCAGAAACCGGATGGCATCTATAGCGAAGTTGCGGCATGCATTCAGCTCTTCGGCGAGGGCGTCGAGTTCACCCCGATCCGGGACACGGTGGAACCCGCCAACGCGGACATTGATTGGGTGCACCTCACGACCGCCGAGGAGGCGGACGATTTCGTTGCCGGCTTTCTTCAACCGCAGCGCGCCAACTACAAGGTCCTTATGGTCTGCCGCCATGCTGATTGCTGATTCGTAGCCGAGGAAGTCGGGCAGATGCAGAAAGAACATATGGAGCACGTGCGATTCGATCCATTCGCCGCAGTACAGCAATCGCCGCAGCGACCTCAGTTGGCCGTCAACTCTTACGTTCATTGCCGCTTCGATTGCGGTGCATGAACTCATTTGATATGCGACAGGGCAGATACCGCAGATTCGTGCGGTGATGTCTGGTACTTCTTCGAACGACCGGCCCCTGAGGAACGCCTCGAAGAACCGGGGCGGCTCGAATATTCCGAACCTGATGTCTGTGATCCGGTTTCCCTGGATTTTCAGATGGAGGGATCCCTCGCCTTCGACGCGTGCGAGGTTGTGCACTTCGATGACCCTGGTCTCAGGGTTGGATGCATTGCTCATAGTCATCGCTCGAGGTCTTGAAAGGTTCGAGGTACCCGTTGAAGCTGCGCAGCATTCGGACCATTGCCGGGCGCGAAACGTTCCTTTCCTCTTGGAAGAATCGACCGAGAGCACCGATGTTTGGCGTTTCAGCGGGTCCGAAGCATCCGTAGCAACCGCGGTTGAACTTGGGGCAAAGTGCGCCGCAACCGGCCTGTGTGATTGGGCCGAGGCAGGGGGTTTTGCGTGCGACCATTACGCACGGTATCCCGGCGCGCTTGCATTCGATGCAAAGGCTGTAGGTTGGAAGATGGGGTCTTCTTTGTGCGAGCAGGGCGCTTAAAACTTCGACGAGCTGGCGTTTGTTAACCGGGCATCCGCGCAACTCGAAATCGATATAGACATAGCCGGCGATCGGCGAGGCAACGTCAAGTGTTGCGACCCATTCCGGACGTGGATAAATGCGTTTTTTGTACTCATCGATGTCTGCCCAATTGCGCAGCGCCTGGATGCCGCCTGCGGTTGCGCATGCGCCTATTGAAACCAGCACCTTGCAGTCTTTTCTTGCCTGGCGAATGAGGCGTTCTTCAGCCGGGGTTGAGATTGAACCTTCGACAAGGCCTATGTCATAAGGTCCGGGGAGCGCCTGTCTGCGCGCTTCGAGGAAGTAGGCGATTTCGATCTCGCCGGCCAGCTCGAGGAGTTCGTCTTCCAGTTCCAGAATCTGAAGCTGGCAACCGTCGCACGAGCTGAACTTGTACACTGCCAGCCGCGGTTTTTGGCTCAATGGCCCCGGGATGTTCATGTCAGATTTCCTCTTTTCCGAAGACTTCGCGAATGCTCTCGTAAGAGAAGACCGGGCCGTCTTTGCAGACGAATTTCGGGCCGTATTGGCAATGGCCACAGCGCCCGACTCCGCATCGCATGTTGCGTTCGAGACTTATGAAAAGCTGGTCAGGGGCGACTCGAAGCCTTAGAAGCTGCCATGTGACGTGCCTGTTCATCATGCGTGGCCCGCAAACCATCACAGAAGTGCGGTCGGGCCTTATTCGGAGCCGCTTTATGAGGTCTGTGACAACCCCCACGGGACCGTCCCATTGTGCGATCGAGTAGTCCACCGACACCAACAGGTCCATTTGGCCGTCGTCCCGCCACGCTGCCAGCTCTTTCTGGTAAAGGAGGTCGGACGGCGACCTTCCGCCGTACATCAGCACCACGCGACCGAACTGACCGCGGTTGGCGAGGATTGCGTAGATAAGCGGCCTGATTGGTGCCAACCCGATTCCGCCTGCGACCATGAGGATGTCGCGTCCGCGGCAACGCGCTATTGGCCAACCATGTCCAAACGGCCCTCGGAGCCCCAGTTTGTCACCGACCTTCATTCGTGCGATTGCGCGGGTGACACTTCCGACGTGGCGGATCGTGTGCGCGAGGTGTTCGTTGTTGGCCGGGTCGCTGCTGATCGAGATTGCGGCTTCGCCGACCCCGAAGACATAGACCATGTTGAACTGGCCGGGCTCGAATCGGTATGCGCTGCGGAGGGCCGGGTCATCTATTTGCAGCACGTAGGTGCGGGTGTTTGAACTCTCCTCTTGGATATCCACGATGGTTGCCGTTACCGGCACCATTGGCCTCGAGTCGTGGCATACAACTGATGCGCGATCCTGGACTGCTATCATGACGGCATGGCTTGTTGTTGGGGTGTCACTGGGATTGCGTGCGGCGGTGCAGTTTCCCTGAAGGCCGCGGCTTCGGCGGTGATGTCGATCCCGACCGGGCACCATGTGATGCAGCGACCGCAGCCGACGCAACCACTGGTTCCGAATTGGTCGTGCCACCACGCGAGTTTGTGCATCATCCATTGTCTGTAGCGGGAGGAAATCTCGTATCTGACGCTTGTGGCTCCGAGATAGCTGAACTCGAGGGTGAAACACGAATCCCAGTATCGCCATCTCTCCGCTTTTCGGCATTTCAAATCGGTGCTGTCAACGACGTTGTAGCAAAAGCAAGTGGGACAGACCATGGTGCAATTCCCACATGCCAGACAGCGCGAAGCAATTGTTTGCCAGCGGGGGCTCTCGACACTTTTGCGAAGGACATCCGGCAAACCTTCAGTTTCGAGACGGCGCCCCATTCGTTCCGATGCCCGTTCGATAAGCAATCTGAACAGCTCCTTTTCGGCCGCTGTGGCGGGGCGGGACGTCAACTGTTTGAACAATGCCGCGCCGCGCTCGCTGCCGACCTCGACGCCGAATTCCTCTCCCAGTTCCGTGAGGCAGAGGTCGAAGGACCGTGTGACACGCGGTCCGGTGTTCATTGAAACGCAGAAACATGTGCCGCCGGGCTCGATGCAGTTCACGGCCAGAACGAACATCTTGTCGCGTGCCTGGCGATAGTACGGATCGAGCAATTCCGAACCGATAACTCGGTCGAGAATGCTGATGGCGGCAATTTCACATGCGCGAACGCCGATAAAAGCATATGCAGGGGGAGCACTGCGGATGTCGTCGATTTCGAATGGGGTCTGAGCTCCGGCCTGTCGATTGGCGCCGAAAACGCGCCGTTTCGGAGGAAACAAAAAACGTTTCCACGAGTCTGCCCCATGAACAAATCCAAAACAACGCGGGGTTTCGCTTTTTACCAGCTCATACGAGCCGGGGGCTTGTCGGTCAGAGTAACCTACGGGAAGGTCGGCCAGGGAACGGATTTGCGAGTATTGGATTACTCCGTCCCTACGGGTTGGGCCTATCAAGGTGTATCCGTTGTCACGCAGAAGACCAAAAACCCGATCCAATTCGGATCGCCGGACGATGTGCAGCGGTAGCTTGTCCATTTTGCCCCTGCCCTTTCTATCAGGGCTTGTTCAACACCGTTGAGAATAGGTTGTGGCAAATGGCTGCACTCCGTCAATGATTGTTTTCCGGTGTGTGTGACTGCGGTCGCTGTTTCTGAAAGCGAGGGCTCTTTGCCGCCGCCAACCTAATACCATGAGGATGTTGTTTGGCGATGGCAGAAAAGATTTTTCGATTGCGTTTTACCTTTCGCCTGGAGGTCAAGGTGTGCCTTGCGCTTTTTTACCACGGCGCTGGTCGAGCCATTTCTTCAGCTCGACAGCAAGGAACACAACCACACCCACAGCTAGAATCTCGACCCATGCGCGCAAGCCAATGGGCGCACTGTGGAACAGCTTGTTCATGAATGGGGCGTATGTGAACAAGAGCTGCGCGGCAATCATCAAAGCTGCTCCGAGCAGCACCCATGGATTTGAAAACAATCCAAGCGAGAAAAACGGGCGGGTCAGCGACCGGCAATTGAAAAGGTAGAACAGCTCGACCATTACAATGACGTTAACCACGACCGTTCTGGCTTCTGCCACCGGCGTGCCGTATTGTTCTTCCAATTCGAACAGTGCAAATCCGCCGAGCACCATGATTGCCGACACAAGTATGATCCGCAGGATCAGCCTTGGCGTAAGAATCGGCTCTGAAGGTTCCCTTGGCGGGCGGGACATGAGTCCCGGCTCTTTCGGCTCGAACACGAGCATCAATCCCAACAACAACGCAGTGGTCATGTTCACCCAGAGCAACTGAACAGGCAGGATTGGGAGGGCGGTTCCGACAAGAATCGAGGCAAGGATGATCAGCCCTTCGCCCCCGTTTGTTGGAAGGGTCCATGCGATGAATTTTGTCAGGTTGTCAAAGACGTTGCGTCCTTCTTCGACGGCAGCTTCAATCGAGGCGAAGTTGTCATCGGTCAGGATCATGTCTGCTGCGCCTTTGGCAACGTCGGTGCCGGTGATTCCCATGGCGACTCCAATGTCGGCTTGTTTGAGAGCGGGCGCATCATTGACTCCGTCGCCGGTCATGGCGACGATATGGCCGCGCTTTTGGAGGGCCTGGACGAGGCGGAGTTTTTGTTCGGGAGCAACCCGTGCGAAGACCGCCGACCTTTCCGCAACTTCAGGCAGTTTGTCGTCGGGGATCTCCGCCAATTCGCGTCCTGTGACGGCGGCCAGTTCCTGTGCTGCGCCGGCGCCGCCACGCAAGCCGAGTTGTTTTGCGATTGCGACGGCGGTGCCTTTGTGGTCGCCGGTGATCATCTTCACGTGAATACCGGCGTTATGGCACTGTGCCACGGCGCGGATTGCCTCGGCGCGGGGCGGGTCAATCATGCCCTGCAACCCCAACAGCGTGAGGCCGCCATTGAGATCCTCGTGGGAGAGTTTGGTGTAACTTGTTGGGACGCGGCGGGACGCAAAAGCGAGCACTCGCAATCCCTGATGCGCCAGCTCATCAACAGCAAGCAGAATTGCCCGCGCGTCAATTGCGGTCAAATTACCTTCTGCATCGATCATGTGTGTGCATCGTTCGAGCAGTTTTTCGACCGAGCCTTTCACGTAGATGACGTTTTCATTGCCCGCACCGTGAAGGGTGGCCATGTACATGTGCTCCGACTCGAACGGGATCACATCCAGACGTGGGAGGGACTGTTCTATGTTTTGTCTTTCGAACTGGGCTTTCTGGGCGGCGACGATGAGCGCCGCTTCGGTCGGGTCGCCTTCGACATTGAGTCTGCCGTCTTTGCGGGTTAGTTGGGAGTCGTTGCACAGTAACCCGGCCAGCAAAGTTTCGCGGAGCGCGATGTTTTTGTTGACGTCGGTTTTTGCTCCATTGATCTGAATTTCACCGTGCGGTTCATAACCTGCGCCTGTTACTTCGAACAGTTTGCCGGAGGCGAATATACGGCTGACGGTCATCTGGTTCTCTGTCAGGGTTCCTGTCTTGTCGGAACAGATCACCGTCGTGCTGCCAAGGGTTTCGACGGCAGGCATTTTTCGGATGATGGCGTTTCGTTTGGCCATTCTTGCGACGCCGATTGCAAGTGTGATGGTTACAGCGGCGGGCAATCCTTCGGGGATTGCTCCGACAGCAAGGGCAACGGCGATCATGAACATTTCACCTGCCGTTTCGCCGCGGGCCAGCCCGATCACAAACGCCAATGCAGCGAGGCCCAGTATTACGTAAAGGAGCAATCGGCTGAACTCGGCGATTTTCCTTGTAAGCGGCGTTGAGATATCAACCGCCTCGGAAATCATCGTGGCTATGCGCCCCATTTCAGTGCGATCGCCCGTGCTCACAACGACGCCTTCGCCCTGGCCATAGGTGACAAGGGTGCCCGCGAACGCGAGGTTTATCCGGTCGCCCAAATTGGTGTCTTCGGGCAATGGATCGGCCTTTTTCTCGACAGGCACCGATTCGCCCGTAAGAGCGGCTTCTTCGACCTGCAGATTACGGATTTGGAAAAGCCGCAAATCTGCCGGCACGCTGTCCCCAGACTGCAAAAGGACGATGTCCCCCGGCACGAGTTCAGCCGACTGAACTCTTTGTTTTCGGCCGTCGCGCCTGACCGTGGCTTCGGTGCGGACCATGTTTGCAAGTGCTTCGATGGCTTTTTCGGCTTTTGATTCCTGAATGAAACCGATGATCGCATTGATAAAGACGACTCCAAAGATAACGGATGCGTCCACCCATTCACCCAATGCAGCCGAAACGACCGTTGCAGCCAACAGTATGTACACCAGAGCCTGATTGAACTGCTGCAGAAAACGCATCCAAGCTGGCGTCCCACGCCGCGCAGTCATCTGATTCAGGCCATATTCCGCTTGGCGACGCTTGACCTCATCCGACGAAAGACCGCGTTCGGGATCGACATCTAACAACTGCGCCACTTCCTTTGGGGACAGTGTGTGCCATGCTGCAGTTGCCGGCCCGCTCCCGACAGTGGGGGATTTAATGTATTTTTCTTTTTCCATGGGCAAGACGGGAGAAATCTGTACTAAGACTTGCAAATGTCAAAGCATTCAAGCCGCAAAGACGGATTGGTTCAGAGTCGGGAAGGAATCGAATCAATCGGGTGCGGGCAAGGTGTGTTTTACCTGATGCAAGGTGTCGTATTACTATATTGAGAAATCGATCATACTTGCGAAGATTTTCAGGCTGCGAGTTTGCTCAACTTGTCGCCAGAGTGCGGCCTTTGGAGCATAATACTGGATGATCTGCGCTGAAACTGCAGATCAGCAGATTCTTTGTGACCTTTGGCTTCGAATTGTTCGGCCGCTGATCCGACTTTTGCATCTCCCCCCCATTGAGCGACGAAGTCGCCCCTTTCAGCGCGGCGCGACACAGCGCCCAGCTTGGAACGAACGCATTTATCTCGCTGCGATCCTTCGGCTGCGGCTGCGCCGCGCTGAGAACGGTGGGGTGAGCAGTAACTTCGCCTTCCGCTCGGGCGCAAAGTGCAATCAGTGGTGAAACTGCTGAACAGAGGACACACTTCCGGGCGAGGGGGGGCAAAAGCGGAAGGGTGGTCAATTGTCCAGATGTGACCTTGTTGGCGTTTGCATGTTTCTGGCAAGGGACAGGACTTTCTCAAAATGGCTTTAGCTGTGTTCCAATCTCACGCCATGACACAAGGCACGGGCACTGATCAGAATGTGCGCGGGCGGGATTCATACCGACGTCGCGACACAGCACACGGCCGAGTGCTGTGCCATCTTCCAAACTCCCGGTGGAGTATCAAGGCGCCGCATATGGGATTGCATGTCATCCAGTTTATTCTTCTCAGCGGCTCCTATTGAGAAAAGGGACCGAGCCGGTCCTTCCACGAAAACTCCGACAAAACGCGTGACTTCAAGCTGTTGGTTGGATCGCTCTGTAGTGCCGCGGTCAAGACCGCGGTTGCGGTCAAAACTTTCGGTGTTGACCACAAGCCGAGCGCCCCGACCCCGTTTGACTGCCGAACCGAGCTGGGGCATCTGGCCCCCGAATATGGGGACAGACACGATGTCCGGCATAGCGACCAGGAACGTTCAACGTGCAACGCTCAACTCTCATCTTTCAACGGGGTGACCGAAAGGGCGCATGGTGGGGATATGGGGACAGACACGGGATTTGGGGGCCAGCGGTGGAAATAGAGGGACAGGCACGATGTCCGGTATGGACCAAATATGGGGACAGACACGAGGTTTGGACGACCGGACTCTTGACCAAGTGGACCTGTCCAAGCGCCGGTCGGGCAGCCGAGACCGGGTGCGGCACCCAGATATGGGGACAGACACGATGTCCGGCGTACCGATCGGGAACGTTCAACGTCCAACGCTCAACTCTCAACCTTCAATGGGGTGACCGAAAGGGCGCATGGTGGGCCGGATATGGGGACAGACACGGGATTTGGGTGACCGGACTCTTGGCCCGGTGGACCT